>Ga0182011_10005393_pt1 | contig 10067 bp, 8 predicted proteins | sample 711E1DmetaG_FD_120481 | JGI IMG/M metagenome (GOLD analysis project Ga0182011, IMG submission 120481) | Permafrost microbial communities from Stordalen Mire, Sweden - 711E1D metaG | ecosystem: Environmental > Terrestrial > Soil > Wetlands > Permafrost | place: Sweden: Stordalen | collected...
CAGCGCAGGCCTTCAAAAATAGATTGGACGCTGGCCTCGGTGTTGCGCTCGACGTCGGTGTCGTCCAGGCGCAGCACCATGGTTCCGCGATTGTGACGGGCGAAGAGCCAGTTGAAGATAAAGGTGCGCGCGCTGCCCACGTGCAGGAAGCCGGTGGGCGAGGGCGCAAAACGAACGCGGGGACTTTTTACCGCGGAGGGAGCGGAATCGGGCATCGTAATTGTATGTTATCAATCGCGAGGCGTACGGCGGCTTTGTGCGGCGTGTGTTGGGGAAGGCCTTACGGGACGACGGCTGCATGACGCGAGCTAGCCCAGGGTTTCGCTCCGCACCACCCTGGGCTATTCTCACAGTCTCCCTCAGGGAGGCGGAGCCACGATACGCCTCCCCGCGAACACGTCCGCAGCTCAGCCCTGGGGCGGAAGCGGCGGCTGCGGCGGCCAGTACGCCTGCGGCGCGGGAACCACCTTCCAATCCGCGAAGGCCAGCACGTAAAGCAGAATCAGGTGGCCGACCGGAATCAGAGTGATAAAGGCCAGCCAGGGCGAGAAGCCGGCCTTCTTGCAGATGAACCAGGTGGGGATGAGAACGGCTGTAAGAACCACCAGAATCAGCACCGCATAAAAGGCCAGGATTGCCCAGAGGATGTGAATGAACTGAGCGGCTTGGGGTTGCATAGAGAGTGCTCCCAGGTTGAATTTGGACTCGCCCACAAGATAAGGCCAAGCGGCGGAATCCGCAATCGAAATCGCCGGGTGTGTATCGCGACCTTTTACTCCAGCGGTACTCCATCGAGCGATAGCAGCCGCCCCACCGGATACTCGCCGATATGGTTCGCAAGGAACCACGGCGAGCGCTCGTAGAAGAATTCGAGGCGCGCGTCGGGGCTCGCGGCAAAGCGCGGGTCGGCCTGAATGCGGCGCTCGAACTCGGCTTTGAGAGCGGGGTCTTTGGCCAGGTTTTTGCGGGCCAGCCGTTCCAGAACGTAGCCTTCGCCGTACTCCTTTTGCTCGAAGATGGAGTCGAAGAAGCCCCAGCGCAGCGCGGAGTCGGGCGCCTCCGGCTCCAGCCAGTGAATCGCCACCTTCGATAGCCGCTGGTCGAGCGGGACCACGACCGATCCGGCGGGGAAGGTCATCGTCTCCGTGGTCAGCGCGCATTGGCCGTAGCGGCCGGGCTGTGCGCCCGCGCCCTCGCCGGGGAAGATGGGGTGGCGGCCTTCGAAGGGCGGACCCTGCCACTGCATTCCTGAGCAACGGTAGCGCTCCACTTTACCGGTCCAGGGAACGGTGGTCCGGCGCGTTGCAAGATCGTGCGCGGCCAGCACCTTGATGACGCGCGTCCACTGCGGCGGGACGATATAGGCAGCCGGAGGCGTGGTCGAGGCGGTGACCTTGGCGCCGATGGCGATGGGCAGGCTCACGTTCCAGGGCTCGTGCGAGTATTGAATCCACATGCCGCCTGAAAGCTCGCTCAGGGCGCGCGTGTATTGGTAGCCGTGAAAGACCACTGGGGTGGTTTCGCCGTTGCCGTCGATGGCCAGAGGAAATTTTTCGTTGCCCAGCGGATGCGCGCCCAGCCTGGCGGCCGCTTGGTCGGCCTCGTGGTTGAGGGCGATCAGCTTGGCCGCGTCGCGGTTCATGACCTCCAGCAGCGCCCGCAGAATTTCGTAGTTGCCGGTCACGCGCGTCCGGTAATCCTTGAGCATGTGCAGCTCGACCAGCAGGCCGGGACGATTTTCGAGGATCATGTAGCCGGTGGAGAAGCGCGGCTGATTGCTGTTGAAGCTGAGGCCCTTGGCGGGGTCGGTGTCGTCGTTGAGGTTGATGAGCGTGGGAAAAGACTTGTGGCCGGAGGCGTTAACCTGGGCGTCCAGCTTCGGAGTCAAGGTCTCGTGAATCCATTTGGCGGTGGCTGGCGCCACGTCGGGCGTCTCGTCGATCAGGAAGGTCATGTCGTACTGGTAGTCCATGCCGTCGGTCACGTGGTCGTCCACGAAGAAGTCGGGCAGCCAGCGGTGAAACATCTTGAGGAAGGCGCGGGTCTCGGGCGCGTCGGCCTTCATGTAGTCGCGATTCAGGTTCAGGTTGCTGGCGTTGCCGCGCCAGCCGGCCAACTCCGGTCCGTTCTGATTGATGCGGTTGTAAGCCGAGCGGCGCTCGTGGCCGTCGATGTTATAAACGGGGATAAAAATGAGAACGACATGATCGAGCAGCGCCGCTTTGGTCTTGGTGATCGCGATGTCGCGCAAGAGGGCCAGGCAGGAGTCCTTGCCGTCCATCTCGCCGGCGTGGATCGAGTTCTGCACCAGCAGAATCACCCTCCCCGAGGCGTGAATGGCGGCGGGGTCGAAGACGCCGTCCTTCGATGCGATGACGATCTTCAGATCGCGCCCCTCGCCGGTCTTGCCAAAGTTTTCGATCCTCACCTGGCCGGGCGCGGCGGCGGCGATGCGCTCCAGATACGCAATGGTCTCGGCATACTCCGGCGTGGCGCGGTAGTCCGAGGCTTCGGCGGGGGTGTGCCAATCGGGGGCGGCCTGCGCGCGAATGCCGAGGGGCAGGAAGGTCAGCAGGACTATGGCAAAGAATGTATTGGGACCAGGATTCATTGAGTACTGACCTCCGGCAAGATTGGTTGTCCGACAACCTGTATGCACTCGGTTCGCTCATCAAGAAAACGCTGTCATCCTGACCCTGAGCTTGCCGAAGAGGAAGGAGCTGCATTTCAGCGATGCGATTTATTGATCCGGCACGATTGCATTGCGATATTGCCGCTGAAAAGCAACCGCAGATCCTTCGACTCCCCCTTCCCCTTCGCAAAGCTCAGGCTCAGGGTCCGCTCAGGATGACAGATTTGTGTTGTGATCTCTGATCCTTCATCCGCGACAACTATTCGCTGCCCTACGTAATGTCCTCCGTGTCGTAGACCGGCGCGACGCGCTTCTTGGGTACGCCATGCACCGAACTGAGCAGGTCTTCGACGACGTCTTCGAGCTGGCGCTGGCTCTCGATCACGGCGCTCATGCTCTTGAGTTCATCGGTCTCGGCGACGCGTTCGACCAGGGCTACGGCGTGGCATTGGGCCACGTTGTCCAGGCCGAGGCCTTCCGGCGTCTTGGCCTTGACGCTTACCTGGTCGATGTCGACGTTCAGCAGGTCGGCGACGCGGGCGCGCATCTCGCCCGAGACGGGGCCGATCTTGGGCGCGGCCAGGATCAGCGTAGTATCGATATTGATCACGCGGTAGCCGGCGTGTTGCAGTTCTTCCATGGCCAAGTTGAGGAAGATGGCCGAGTCGGCGTCTTTCCAGCGCGGATCGCCGGGCGGAAAGAAGCTGCCGATATCGCCGGCGGCCACGGCGCCCAGCAACGCGTCGGTAATGGCGTGCAGCAGCACATCGCCGTCGGAGTGGCCGGCCAAGCCCTCCGGATGGTCGAGCGTCAGCCCGCCGATGCGCAGGGGCACACCCGCCTTGAAGACGTGCGAGTCATAGCCAAATCCGATGCGTGTATCCATGGTTACCGTGCCTGTTCTGCAAACCTATCGGTGGCGACCCATTTTCCGTTCCAATCTGGATTGAACCGAAGTGAAGGAAAAGCAACCGCGGGTCCTTCGACTCCCCTTCGCTGCGCTCAGTGTCGCTCAGGATGACAGCACTTGTGGTGATTCCATCCTAGTTCAATGGTTCTTCCAGCATGGATCAGCGGGCGCGCTGGCGTATATAAAATTCTGCCAACTCCAGGTCGCCCGGCTGGGTAATCTTCAGATTAACCTGAGAACCGTGGACTACGGCCACAGGATGGCCGGCGCGCTCGACGACAGAGGCTTCGTCGGTGCCAACAAAGCCGTCCGCTGTGGCCTCGGCAAAGGCGCTCTGGAGCAGGCCGAAGCGGAAGCCCTGCGGGGTCTGCGCCAGCACGATGAACTCGCGAGGGATGGTCGAGGTGATGAGGGCGCCGTGGGCGGTCCTCTCCACCTGTTTGATGGTGTCCACGGCGGGCAGTCCAACGATGGCGGCACCGAACTCGGCAACCGCGTCGATGGTGCGGTCGATGGTGGCGGCGTCGATGAGCGGGCGCACCGCGTCATGGACCAGCACGATGTCGTCCGGTTCGGCGGGCAGCGCGGCAAGAGCGTGGGAGACCGACTCCTGGCGGTTGTCGCCGCCCTCCACCACGCGGACCCGGCCGTCAAAGCCATGCTCGGCGGCATACTCGGCAATTTGGGCCTGGACGCGCTCCATCTCGGGTTGGCGCACGGCCACGTAGATGGCCGTCACCCGCTCGACCGCGGCAAAGGCGCGCAGCGAATGAATCAGGATGGGCAGGCCGTTGAGGGCAAGAAACTGCTTGGGCTGCGGACCGGCCATCCGGGTTCCCAGGCCCGCGGCGGGAAGTATGGCAAATACTTGCATAACGGGTGGAGTATACAACGGCGAGGCATTCCATGAAAGCGTCCGCACTCATGGCCATACAATCTAGCCCGTGGTCGAGGCGTCTCTCACATCCGCGCTTATAGCTTCCGCTCGCTGAAGACCACCGCCGTAAACAAGAAGATGTCCGTCTCCTCATCCTTCCAGCAACCCGATCCCATGCCCGCTTTGCGGCAGGTTTCTTCCAGGAATTTCTCCCGGTCCCACCCCTGCTCCACCGGCACCTGCGGAAGCAGCAGGCCCTCGTTGCCGCCGTTTTTCATCAGCAAACCGTGCTGGCCTACCTTGATCTGTTGCGTGTCAGTGACACGCCGCAGAGGCGACAATACGGAGATTTCATATTCGAGTTGCGGCAACTCCGTAGCCGTTACCGGCTGGAATCGCGGATCGTGCAGGGCGGCGTGCGTGGCCGTGTCCCGCACGGTCATATAAAGAGGCTTCATCGCCGAGGTATAGCCGATACATCCGCGCAGCGCTCCGGACTCGGTCAGCGTCACGAAGGCGCCGCGCTCCTGGTTCAGCGCCGCGCTTGCGCTTGCGGCCGGCTCATACAGTTCACCCCTCTGAATCACGTACTCCACCGACTTGCGCGCCAGGGCGAGCAGTTCGCTTTTCTCCTCGGCGCGCAGAGAGAAGGGCGTTTCCGCTGCCTTTCCGCCCGAAGTTTTTACAAACACATCCGCGCTGTATCCCACTACGCGCGAGCGGTCGCCGGTGACGTCGCCAGAATTCGCATACTTCAGCACCCGGGCCTGGGTGGCTCCCATGCGCTCGGCATAAATCATGGCGGCCACGATGGGCGCGCCGCCGCAGGCCTCCCAAACGCGCGTCTGGAAGTTGCGCGACATGCTGTAGTAGTCCCACGCCTCCAGCGCATTGAGCGTCTTATGGTCGATTGTCATGGCCTCGTCGTAGGGGTGGTAGTGCGACAGATCGGAGCTGGCCAGCACCAGCGTCTCGCCGCCCTTGTTGTCAATCTGGATCAGCTTGGCAAGCGCCGCTCCCAGCGAGCGGCTGCTCTCGTAGCTCTGGTCGCCCATCACAATGGGCACCAGTTGGAAGTCGCCCAACACCCGCTGCAGCCACGGCAACTGCACCTCGAGAGCGTGTTCAGCGCCCGCCGAAGTCGCATCGTGTCCCCGGCTGGATAGCTGCATCGTCGGGCTCATCTTCACCAACTGCCGCGCAAAGGCCTTGTCCACCGGAACCTTTCCCAGCGGCGTGGCGTAGGCGCCTCCCTCATAAACGGAGGTGAAGCCGAAGGCCTCGTAATGCGACGGCGCAATGACCACGACACGCGAAAACTTGCGCCCTTTCAACGCCGCGTAGGTGTATGCGGCCACGGTGCCGGAGTACGGATAACCGGCGTGCGGCGCAACCGCGGCCAGAATCGGATCTTGAATGGGCGGCGGCGTTGCCTGAGCCAGCATCTCGTCGATCATGGCCGCAAGCTCCTTCGGATCGGCCGGATAGAAACTCCCCGCGACACCGGCTTGCCTTACCTTCTCTTCGCTCACCTTTTCCTGCCTCCCTTTCTCCGGCCCCGCGGCGCGTATATCCTTTAGCGGCGCAAGCGCCAGCAGCGCCGCAATCCAGGCCGCCAGCCAATACAATCTGCAACTCCGCGCGATCTTCATTTGCCAAACCTCCTAAATGGACCAGACGCCGGGAATCGGATGCCGGCAGAATGGGCAGCCATTCTTGCGAATCAGCATCCGGCTGGCCGTGAACCCCACGCGTTCCACCAGAAGCTTGCGGCACTTGGGGCAGTAGGTGTTCTGCGCGGGATGTCCCGGCACGTTGCCGATATAGACGTAGCGCAGCCCCTCGGCATCGGCAATCGCCTTGGCCCGCTCCAAAGTCGGGACCGGCGTGATGGGCAGGTTCTTCAGCAGGTATTGGGGGTGAAACTGCGTGAAATGCAGCGGCACATCCTCACCCAGGTTGGCTTTGATCCATTGCGCCAGCCCCCGCAACTCCGCGTCGCCGTCGTTCATCCCCGGCAACACCAGATAAACGATCTCCGTCCACTTGCCCATCTTTTTCAATGTAACCAGAGTCTCCAGCACCGGTTTCAACTGCCCCGTGACCACATCCCTGTAATACTGCTCCGTGAAGGCCTTCAGATCGATCTTCACGGCGTCCATCTTGCCGTAGGCCGCCCGCAGCGCCTCCTCCTGCATGTAGCCGTTCGAGACGACAATGCTGCGGATGCCGGCTGCGTGCCCAGCATCGGCTGTATCCATCAGAAACTCCGCGAAGACCACCGGCTCGCTGTAGGTGTAGGCGATGGTCGGACACTCGTACTGCTTTGCCAGCGCGGCAACCCGCTGCGGAGGGGCATAATCTGCGGGAATCTGCTCCGGACGCGATTGCGAGATCTCCCAGTTCTGGCAGAATTTGCAGTTGACGTTGCATCCGGCCGTGGCCACTGAGAAAGCCATCGACCCCGGCAGATAGTGGAAGAAGGGCTTCTTCTCGACGGGATCGACATGCGCCGTACAGACCCGCGAATGCACCAGCGTGTAGTAGATTCCTCCGCGATTCTCCCGCACGCCGCAGTAGCCGCGTTCCTTATCGCCCACCGTGCATTCGCGCGGGCACAGCTTGCACTTGATCTTCCGGTTTTGCAATCTCTGGTAGAACCTGGCTTCAACGGTGAATTGCGCGTCGTCCTGCTTCTGCTCGACGGCGCCTGAGGGGACTCCGGAGGCGGGATGCGCCGCTTCGCTCACGCCCAGAGCCGCGCCCGAGGCCAGCGCGCATTTCATGAACGCCCGCCGGTCGAGCGGCCGCGAGCAAAGGCTGCGCCCGCCGCACCCATCCACGTTCCCATCGACATGCATATCCAATTCGCCCAACATATTGAACCTCACTTGATCGCGCCCGGGGCTAAACCTCGACCGTCGATATTCTCTTCGGATCGCAATTGCCCAGCCGGTGTTCTCGATCGGCTGCCGTCGCAATATAGAGCGGCGCCCTGCCCTCGGCCTCCAGCGTCTTCAATCCCATCTCCGCCCGCTTGCGCTCGATGATCCGCCAGCCTGTGTAATCCGTTGCGACCGGATCCTGTGAGACGATCAGTCCGTTGTAATGCCAACTGAACTCCGGCTTGAATGCCGGCCCGCCCTCGTACATCGCCGTCGTAGCGTCGCAGACGGTTAGCCGCATCCTGGTTCTAATCTCTGGCAGCATGTTCAGGTCGGCGATGTAGGGATCGCAGCCGTTGGGGTGGTACTTATTTGGGTTATGGATGACGCCATACATGTTCTTCAGAGCAATGGTTACGCCGGCGCCGTCATGGTCCTTCAGCACCGGCAGATTGATCAGCACCTTCGTCCGCTGCGTCAGCATCTTCGACAAACGGCTGCCGACACTGCCATATGCAGACAGTTCCTGCTCGTAATCAACTCGGTCGGTGCCATAACACTGCACGCGGTTTCCACCCATGGACGCATGGAACCCGGCGTGTTCCATCTCCTCGGTCTCGCGGTCCCACACAATTATGTCGCCGGCCCTGATTCCGGCCTCCTGCAAGCGCTCGCAGATGGCCTCGACGAGCTGCGGGTTGCTGGAGACTCCGCGCCCTCCCAGAGCGTTCACCTTCAATCCCACCGATTCGCCCGGATGGACCAGCTTCTTCCACGCCTCGATGGGACGATCGCGGTCGAAGAGGGCCTGCATGGCGCGATCCAGCAAGCTCAGCATGCGGCCGGAATCCACTGTCGAAGCCGCGCCGCGCAACTGGGCATCGCGGGCGATCACCACCCTGGATCGAGCCGGCGCCGCTTCCGGTTCCGCAGCTTCCGGCAGCCCAGCCCCAGCGCCCAGAACCGCGGCGCCCATGAGCGCCATTTTCAGAAAATCCCGCCGGCTGCCATCCCGCACTGTCTTCATAGGGGTCTTCCCCTGAGTCCGCCATTCGCCGCGAGGAACGTCTTCAAGAAACGGCGCGGCGTTGAAAAGCGAGGCAAACCATTCAATGCAAAGCGCTGGACCACAACACGAACCCGCTTCGGGCAAACCTTGCAATCCCTATCACAAGGCCTACCGCGATCGGGGCGGCTTTTCAGTGACGACCGGCACCTCTGAGAGCGAAACCGGAGTTGGTGTGCCATGACAAGTGTCGTGAAGGGTCGCCGCTCCCTGGTAGTCGCGTCGACTTGGCCGCTGTGGATTCGGGATACAGTGACTCTGGTTTCGCTCTCAGCGGGCCGTTCCGCGACTCAGTGCAGATGCATCCGCCATGCTGTGTAACTGAGGATCTCGTGGGCGATGCGCTCTGCGTCCCGCGAACCGCCTTCGACCGTTACGCGGGGCCGGGGCGAGGTGAGCACGTCAAGGCCTTCGGCAGCGCAAATCTCGTGAATCCTGAACAGGTGCGTTCCGTCGCTGACGATGACCAGGCGGCGCAGACCGTTGGCTCGGGCGATCACCGCGATGCGGCGCGCGGAATCCTCTGAATTGCGGCTCTCGGTCTCGGCGATGATGGCGCCCTCGGAAACGCCCATGCCCATCAGGTACTCGCGTCCCACGGCGCCCTCGTTGTACTGGTCGCCACCGTTGCCTCCCAGGGTGATGATGAGCGGAGAGATGCCGCGATGGTAAAGAGCAAGGGCGTGGTCCAGGCGGGCGCGATAGACCGGGGAGGGCCGGCCGTCGTACTCCGCCGCGCCAAAGACACAGATGGCGTCCGAGGGCGCGGCCTGGGCAGACTGGTCCAGGCCGGCATAGCGCTCAATCTGCAGATAGACCCAGCGGCACCAGCCCAGAGACGCAGCAGCCAGCGCCAGCAGCAGCAAAAGCTCGGCGCGTAGAGCGTAGTTGATGCGTTTTGGCTTGGCACGGCGATTCATAGGCGCCTTCGGTTCAGAGATCGGGGTCGGAGATCAGAAATCAGTTACTCCTCAGTCAACTGTCTGAGCGCCAATCGATGATAGGTCCGCGACCGATCCTTGTTCCTATTCTCTATTCCCTAGTCCCTAGTCCCGATTTCCTGGCTTCTTACCGTTGCAGAACCATGACGATTTCGTGCGTGGGAATGGCGCCCTCGCGCAGGATCTCCCAACGGCCCGGGCCCAGCGAAAGATCGACGATAGTGGTAGGCTGCGCCTGGCCCGTGGGCCCGCCGTCGACAATGAGAGGAATGCGGTCGCCGATCTGCTCGCGGACACAGGCCGCATGAGTACACTCCGCCGCTCCCTGCAGATTGGCTGAGGTAGCCGTGATGGGGTGCCCGAAACGCTCCACAACCGCGCGCGGAATGGCCGCGTCCGGAACGCGCAGGGCCACGTTGCCCGTATTCGCGGTAGACCGCAGCGGCAGCTTGGTCCCGGCCCTGACAATGATGGTAAGCGGCCCCGGCCAAAAGCGCTCGGCCAGCTTGTCCAGCAGAGCATCGGTATCACGCGCCAGTTCGTAGGCCTGGGAAACGGAGGCAATCAGCAGGGAAAGCGGCTTGTGCTTCTGGCGGGTCTTGATCTGGTAAATCCGCTCCACGGCTTGCAGGTTGACCGGGTCCACCGCCAAACCGTAGAAGGTGTCGGTGGGCAAGGCCACTACATCGCCCTTTTGCAGGCAGGAGACGACGTAGTCGATCCGGTCCGGCTGGGGTTCATCGGGATGGACGCGCA
>Ga0182011_10005395_pt1 | contig 10067 bp, 9 predicted proteins | sample 711E1DmetaG_FD_120481 | JGI IMG/M metagenome (GOLD analysis project Ga0182011, IMG submission 120481) | Permafrost microbial communities from Stordalen Mire, Sweden - 711E1D metaG | ecosystem: Environmental > Terrestrial > Soil > Wetlands > Permafrost | place: Sweden: Stordalen | collected...
GTATAATTTAAATATGCTCAAAGTTGCGGTTGATTCAGGACCTATCACGGGCGGTGATTGCCATCGTGGCATCGGAGTTTATACCAGAGAGCTTCTTAAAGCCCTGAGAATGGACGGAGTTGATATTTCTAAAGAAGACCTGGGCAAATACGATGTCGTCCACTTCACGCGTTTTAACCCGTTTATTGTTTCTGTTCCCTTTTCTAAACCGAAAAAAACAAAATTTGTATTAACGATTTACGATTTGATTCCACTCATTTACCCGGATCATTATTTACTGGGAGTTAAGGGGTTAATTAAATTGGCAATAAACAAATACCTGATCCGGAGAAATGTTGACGCGATTATTACAATTTCCGAAACTTCAAAAAAAGATATCTGCCGGTTTTTTGCTATTGATCCGAAGCTTGTTCATGTAATCTACTTGGCGCCTCGTTCCGTCTTTCACCCAATCTCTAATCGTCAATCTCTAATCAAGATGCAAAAGAAATATAATTTGCCAAAATCTTTTGCTCTTTATGTTGGCGATATCAACTACAACAAAAATGTTCCAAATCTTGTTAAAGCATGCAAGATCGCCAAAATGCCTCTCGTAATTGCAGGAAAACAAGTCAAGGAAGTCGAAAGTCTGAATCTAAATCACCCTGAACTTAAACACTTGAAAAATATTGATTGGTCGGAAATTCTGAGACTTGGTTTTGTACCCGATTCCGATCTGGTGGCAATTTATAATCTGGCAGCGGTGTATGTACAACCGTCATTATATGAGGGATTTGGTTTGCCCGTATTGGAAGCTGTTGCCTGCAATACTCCGATTGTTGCTACGAAAACTCAAGCCCTGGTTGAAATATTGGGAGACGGTTTAAATTATGTAGATCCTTCCGATCCGAAAGAGATCGCGATGTCTATTCTGAATCCGAATAAAAATGTTAAGTTGCCGAGGATTTACAGTTGGGAAAAAATGGCAAAAGAAACATTCAAGGTTTATGAAGATGTTTAAGAAAATAACCCTCTCATTTTTCCTTTGGCGAGCGGCTCTTTTTTTTGTTGCATTTTTAGCCGTCTATTTAATACCTGTTTATGGAGCCAGATTTCCGTATGCAGACAGCGCTTTACAAATAACCCGTTTACCCAATTGGATTTGGAGTTTTGGAGGTTTTGATGGGGTACACTATTTAAGAATTGCCCAAAGCGGATATAACGTTGCGGTGTATTATCCTGCCTTTTTTCCAGTTTTCCCGATTCTCGTAAGATTTTTCAGTATCTTGATTCCCAAAAACCCGCTCCTTAATACCGCAATATATGTTGATCCGGCCTTTTTCTATTCGGGAATTATTCTGGCGAATTTATTTTTTCTCATTGCCCTATATTTTCTTTATAAACTCTTTAGACTTGATTACAACCAAAAAGTTTCATGGCTAGCCCTAATATTACTTTTGATCTTTCCGACCTCATTTTATCTTGGCTCAATATATACAGAGTCGTTGTTTTTGCTGTTATCGGTTTTGGTTCTCTATGAATCACGGAAGCGGAATTTTTTGCTGGCAGGACTTTTTTGTGCCATGGCGTCGGCCACAAGAATTGTCGGAGTGCTTTTGGCGTCTGTAATTTTAATTGAACTTTTTATTGCCATTAAGAAAGGGGAAATCAAAATAAACGGTAAAAAATTTATTTTTTCGGTCTTGGGAGTTATTATTTCAGTTTCCGGGGTGGCAATATATATGTTTTATCTCTGGAGAAACTTCGATAACCCCATATATTTCATAACTGCTCAACAATATTTTGGAGCGCAGCGCTCGGGAACCCTTATTCTTCTTCCGCAGGTTATTTATAGGTATATAAAGATTTTTATGAATATTCCCGTTCTTTCACTCAATTTCTTCAATGCGGCGTTAGAGTTTATTGTAACTTTGGGGTCTTTGACGATACTTGTGGTCTATTTCAAAAAAATACGCATTAGCTACTGGGTTTTTATATTTTTAGCGTTAATAGTACCTACTTTTTCGGGATCGTTTTCATCCATGCCAAGATATGTTTTGTCAGCTTTCCCTCTTTTGCCGGTTCTCGCGATAGGCTTAGGTAAATATACAAAGCTGGTAATGACTTTATCCATAATTTTAGCTATCATACTGCTTAGCCTTTTTATTCGAGGCTACTGGGTGGCATAAAAATATGATAAATAAATTCTGGGCAGATAAAAGAGTAGTTGTGACCGGTGGGGACGGGTTTTTGGGCAGACATCTGGTTGCAAAAATTAAGGCTAAGGGCCCGAAGAGCATCTTTATTCCCAAGTTTCCGGAGTACGACCTTAGAAAGTATGAAGATTGTCTGAAGGTGGCTAAAAAAGGAGACGTGATAATCCATCTGGCAGCCAATGTGGGTGGAATCGGTTATAACCGCGAATTCCCTGCCACTCTATACGATGACAATATTCTGATGGGAACGTTCATGATGATGGCCGCTCGCGCCGCCAAGGTCGGCAAATATGTCGCCTTGGCCACAATCTGTGCCTACCCAAAGTTTACGCCGGTTCCTTTTAAAGAGAAAAACCTCTGGATGGGCTATCCCGAGGAAACAAACGCTCCTTACGGTTTGGCTAAAAAAATGCAACTGGTTCAGTCCGGAGCTTACCGCGCGCAATACGGATTCGACTCTATCTGTCTTTTTCCCGTAAATTTGTACGGACCGGGGGATAACTTCAATCCAAAGAGTTCCCACGTAATTCCCGCTCTTATTAAAAAATTTGTTGATGCCCAGAGGAACGGCGATAAAGAAGTGGTTGTTTGGGGTACAGGTAAAGCCTCAAGAGAATTTCTTTATGTGGAAGATGCGGCTGAAGGAATAGTTAAAGCGACCGAAAAATATAATAAATCGGATCCGCTTAACCTCGGGGCAGGATTTGAAATTAAAATCCGTGATTTGGCAAATATAATAAAAAAATATGCCGGTTTTAAAGGCAAAATCGTTTGGGATAAATCAAAACCGGATGGCCAGCCAAGGAGAATGCTTGACGTAAGCTTGGCCAAAAAGGAATTTGGTTTTAGCGCGAATACGTCTTTTGACGAAGGTCTTAAGAAAACAATTGAGTGGTACAAGGCAAATTACTAATTACTAATATCGAATTTTCAAGCAGAGCTTGCAGCTTTGCTGTAAACAAATCCCACAATGCAAAGCATTGGTTACGGATTGAGAAATTAATGAATTAAGTATTGATTAGTCATTAGAAATTAAAAATTAGAAATTGTGAAAAATTTTCCTAAAATTTTTATCGTTATTCCTCTTTTTAATGAAGAAAAACACGTTGTTGATGTTTTGAAAGACGTCTCCAAATCTAAATTGCCCGTTATTGTGGTCGATGATGGCAGCACCGACAGATCGGGAGAAAAGATTATAGATTGTAGATTAAAGAATATAGAGCTTTTGAGACATAAAATTAACCTGGGTAAAGGAGCGGCAATGAAGACCGGCGCCGATTATGCTTTTGAGAAAGGAGCCGATGCAATAATCTTTATGGATTCCGACGGCCAACATCAGGCGGAAGATCTGCCAAAGTTCATTGATGCTTTAAACTCAAATAAGTTTGACGTTGTGTTTGGTACCAGGAATTACAATTATGGAGTTCCATTGGTCAGGTTTTTGGGAAATAAATTTGCATCAGTCATAATGACTACATTTTTTAAAGTTTATATTTCTGATGTTCTTTGCGGTTTTAAAGGAATGACAAAAGAAGCTTATGAGAAAATCCGCTGGGAGTCTTCAGGGTATGGGGTAGAGATGGAAATTGTGGCCAGATTGGCTAAAAATAAATTGAGATTTGACGAAGTCCCCGTTAAGACAATTTATCACGATAAAGTCAAAGGTGTTACAATGTTGGATGCATTTGGTATTTTGGCTGAGGTAGTAAAATGGAAATTCACAATATAAAATGATAATCGGATTACAAGTAATTTCTCTTCTTTTTGCCTTCAGTATGGTCTATGTTGCCGTTCTGCATTTTAAGCGCGGGGAAATAAGCGGCGTCGAAATTACATCGTGGCTTGTTATGTGGGCGGCGGCCATCGTTATTATAATATTCCCCGAGCTTTTGCGGCCATTTGCCAGCACCTTCCTGGTTACCAGAGTATTTGATTTAATGGTCATCGGAGGATTTATCCTGGTTATATCAATGGTATCAATTGCCTATCTTCGGACAAGAAGACTTGAAAAAAAACTTGAAGATTTAGTCAGGCGCGAAGCGCTGAAGACTAAAAAGAAAGAATGAAGAAGCCGCTCATTTCCATAGTTATTCCTTCATATAACAAAGCCCAGTTCATAGGGTTAACTCTGGATTCGATTTTAAGGCAAAATTATTCCGATTATGAAATTATAGTTCAGGATGGCGGGTCCATAGACGGAACTTACGATATAGTCTCAAAATATGCAAAAAGATATCCAAAAATCTTTCGGATAGAATCCAAAGACGACGGGGGACAGACAAATGCGGTTAATATCGGTCTGGGAAAAGCCAAGGGCAAAATTGTTACATACATTAATGCGGACGATATTTATCTGCCGAAGGCCTTTGCAGAAATAGCAGGAGCTTATATAAAACATCCCGAAGCTCTTTGGTTTGCAGGACGGGGAAGAGTGATTGACAATAAAAGCCGGGAAATCGCCAAGTTTGCCACTTGGTATAAAAATTTGTGTTTATTCTTAAATCATAAATCTTTACTCTTAATTCTAAACTATATAATGCAGCCTTCCGTATTTTTGACAAAAAACACATATCAAAAGCACGGACCTTTCAATGGAATGTCGAACGGAATAATAATGGAATACGGGTTATGGTTAAAATTATCAAGAATATCCATGCCGATAGTTATCAATAAAACTTTATCTGCTTTCAGGATTAGCGGCGGTAACATTTCATCAATCGCCTATCAACAATTGTTAAAAGAGGACGGATCTATAATTAAAAAATTTACCAAAAACAGACTCATACTTTTCCTTCACAGATTTAATAATTTGCTCCGTGTTGCTACAATTAGAGCGATAAATCCATGATGAGGTTTATAAAAAGAAACTGGAAATTACTGTGCATCTGTTTAGTCTCCTTGATAATGTTTTTTCCTTCTCTTTTTGGGTTCTATACAAATGACGATTTTTTTGATCTAAAAATATCACATTTTCATAGTTTGACGGATTTTCTCAACTCTTTTAACCTTCTTAAAGGACCCGAAGGATGGGGACTTTATAGACCGTTGACTGTGCAAGTGTTTTTTTCATCTGCCTGGACGATTTTTAATCTTAACCCGTTCTATCTCCATATAGTTTTATTCATCATGTTTTTTATTCTTATTTTTCTGGTTTACTGGTTCATTTTATTAATATCAAAGAATGAAAAAATGTCATTGGTTGTAACATTTCTATATGCAACTTCGGCAACCCACTTCGGACATCTCTATTTTTTATCAACTCAAGAGTTGGGACTCGGAATTTTCGTCCTTTTATCAATTATCTATGGCCTGAAGTTTTTCAGAGAAGGGAAGAAAATTTACTATGCCATTTCGCTGATTGCATTTATTCTTTCAATTTGTTCAAAAGAAACTGCCGTTATTACCCCTTTTCTATTGGCAACAGTTGTTGTTTTTGACAGGCTTTTTGATAGGAAAGAACCGGATTTCAAAAAACTCATTTATCGTCTGGTTCCTTATTTAACTATTCTTGTTATCTATTTTTATTTCAGAATTTTTCATTATGGATTTACCACGGGGGATAGCTACGTTTGGAATTTTTCGGTTAAAAGACTTATGAACACCTTAACCTGGTATTTTGTCTGGTCTTTTAACTTGCCTGAGTCTTTGGTGGATTTTTTGGGTCCGGGAATTCATATAAATCCGAATTTGTGGTTATATTGGTCTAAGCAAATAATACCGATTTTGATATTGTTTGTCGTTGAGATTTTCGTTTTTATATATGCTTTTGTTAAATCTTTAATTATCAATCGTAAACCAGTAATCGGTCTTTTTGCTTTTTCCGTACTCTGGTTTCTGGTCAGTATTTTACCGGTTGCCTTTTTACCTCTTCACAAATTTACTTTCTATTTAACTTTACCTTTAATCGGAATAGTTTTTCTACTGTCTTATTTGTTTACAAATTTAAAATCAAAAATTTACATTATATTTTGTATAGTTTGGATTTCTCTTTCTATATTGACAATCAAATATGCTGTGAATACCAACTGGATAACCCAAGGGGAAGCTGTATCGCAGCGAGTTTACGATTACTTTCTTCAAAACAAATCCGATTTTTCCGGTAAGGCGATTGTATTTGTGGATACCCCGGATGACGCCACCTTGCCTTGGTCTCCTACGGCTACTTTAAAAACCGTATTATCAGATAAGAATTTCTTTGATGTTTTTTACCCGGATTTATCCGCTAAAGTAAATTATACCGGTTTAGCCAAGCCTTCTTTTAAACCCGGAACTGAGATTATCGGCTCCAGACAATTTTTGGGTTATTAATATGAATAAAACAGTTGTGGAAAAACATTTTGATGAAGTAGCTAGGGATTACGACTATTATAAAAACAAAAATTCTTTTTATTACGAAAATTTAAAAAAACTTCTTGGCGAATTAATTCCAAAAAATAGTAATGTTTTGGAATTTGGTTGCGGTACCGGAGATTTGTTAAATCATCTTCGGCCCAAATATGGATATGGCTATGATATTAGCAGAGAGATGATTTCAATTTCTAATTCCAAATTTCTAATTTCTAAAAATTTAATATTTTCCACTCAGTTACCAATTCTTAAATCTTCAATCTATAATCTTAATTCTAATCGTTTCGATTATATTTTCATGAGTGATGTTATCGAGCATTTGGAGAACCCTGAGGAGACGTTTCAAAAAATCTCAGAGCTGATGGATAAATATACAGTTTTTATAAATACTATGGCAAACCCAATTTGGGAACCGATATTAATGATTGCAGAAAAATTGGGACTTAAAATGCCGGAAGGACCGCATAAAAGAATTACTAATTACGAATTTAAAATTTTAATTGAAAAGGCAGGAATGAAGATAGTAAAGCACAATTACAGACTATTAATGCCACTCGAAATACCATTTCTGACAAATTTTATAAATAAATACTTAGAGAAACCTTTAAAAAAACTTTCTTTTATCGAGTATTTTGTCGCCAAGAAGCAGTAATCCCTATTCTATAATCTTTAATCTCCAATCTATAATCCCGTATTAAAGTTTGAACTCCCTAAACGCGATTGCAGTCATTTTGAAAAGTAAGAGGCCGTGATAGAACCGGTTTATATTTGTTGATCCGTAAACTCTTTCCTTGTATCTCACGGGAATTTCGATGACTTTCAGATTATGTTTGATAACGGAAAAAATGAGAGCGAAATCTCCGAACGGGTCGACATCCAAATATTTAAGATAATCCTTTTTCATTCTCAGGAAATCTTTTCGGAAAAGCGCCTTTGTTCCGCAAAGAGTGTCTTTAAAATGCTGCCCGAAGATTTTTGTGAATATAGAGCTGAAAAATTGATTTCCCATTTTATTTAGTGTTTGCATGGCCTGTCCTTCCATGGGGTAAACCAACCTGCTGCCATTGGCGAACTCGCCGGTTCCACCGGAAAGAACTTTGTAAAATTTTGGTAGGTCGGAAGAGGGTACGGTCCTATCCGCATCGTAAATCATTAAAATATCTCCGGTAGCTTTTTCAAATCCCAATCTAACGGCATCCGCCTTTCCTTTCCCCGTTTGTTTATAAGCTTTAATCTCTAATCTACCAGGGCTCTGACTGGCCAAGCTTCGCTTATAATCTCCTTTCTTTCTTCCTTTTTTCTTATTCATTAATCCATAATCAACAATCTTTTTTACCTCCTCCCATGTCTGGTCGGTGGAGTTTCCTTCAACAAAAATTATCTCCTGCCACTTACCAAATTTGGGAATACTGGGAATAATTTTTGGAATATTGCCTTCCTCATTTCTTGCCGGCACAATTATCGATACGCTGTATTCTTTATGTTTAGAACTTGCGACATGTTTGGTTCTTGTAATTTGGTTCTTGGATCTTGCGTTCGTTATCGCTGTAATTCCAAAGAATCTTTTCTGACTACTTATAACTTCAAACCCGCTTAAATCCAGAATGTTTTTAAGGTCCTCCTGATCCAGCCAGTTTTGGATACCAACTTTTTTTCGGAGTCCAAGCTTTGAGGCGAGAGTCAAAATCGGTTCCCACATGGGATTGTGGTATGAAATAAGAATCTTGCTTTCAGGGAGTATATTTTTTCTCAAATCTTCGAAATAGACTTGAAGGTCGGGGATATCCCCAATGACGTTATCTAAAATAATATCCCCGCCGGAAGCGGTAAAGCCGCGGTAGGTCTTTTGCAGGTCTTTGTGATACAATTTCTGGAAAATGTTGGCCATTTAGTTTGAATCTTAGGGCTATTATACTCGAAGCTATTGAAACCGCAAAGATGAGAGAAAAAAATCCAAAAATTAGTAAAATAATTAAAATAAATAGGTTCATATTTCCCTACTTGATAGGCCTGACCTTTTTCTTCCTACTTTTGGAATCCTATATGTACATTGGGTTTTTAAGGAAGTTCATTTTAGTTGACTCACGTTTTTTCCTAACTATTTCTATTATTTCTATTATTCTTGTTCTTTATTCGAAATTAATCGATAAGGATAATAAACCTTCGACTTTAGAAAATTTTATTTTGAATTTAAATGCTCTATTTTTTACCCCGATCTTATTTTTTTATTGGATAATGACGGTTTCAAATTCCGTTAAATATTCGAATTATGTTTTTGCGACTTTCCATTTTCAGCCACAAAATTTTTTGAGTGTTGTTATTTTGAGCTTGTCTTTGTTTATTTTAAAATTTTATATATTATTAAAGATTCAAAAAATAACCATATTAACCCATATTAAATTACACCAAATAGATAGTAGGTTATTTATTTCTGGAAATAAAACTATTTTAAAAAAGATCAATTGGGGAATAATTCTAATGTTTTTTGTATTATTTTTACTTGGTGTTTATGCTGTGGACAATCTTTCGGAAACAATGAATAACGCTTTAAACGGCTTTGCTTTTATTTGTACTCACCTAAATTATACGTACGATGACAAGATGAGGGAAAACTGGGGATTTTATTATGATTACATGAACTTTGTTAAAAGTTATACGCCGCTAGACGCAACCATTCTTGTTCCACCTCAAAGTAATCACTGGTTGACTAGTGGCAATTCCGGCCTAGATAGATATTTTCTGTATCCCAGAAATTTATTAAATGCGGATGTTTTCAGCATTCCTAAGGGTGGATACGATTATATTTTAATTGATAAAGGGGAATGGTATAACGATGCCGTTAATTGGGGATGGCCAAAAGTGGCTGTAAAAGCCGAGGAAATTTGGTATATTGACCCCGGAACTTTGAAAGTCACAGAGGCCAAGAAAGACTTTGACTCCAAAGATCCGTTAAACATGCAAGCGTGGGGACTTATAAAAGTTAGAAAGGATGTTCAAAAATGATAACAATCTCAATACTAGGACTTTTGGGAATTTTTTCTTTTGGTTTTTTCATCTCCGATGCAATTTTGGGAAAGAAGTCTCACATTTTGGAAAGAATTTCTGTGGGGTTTTTATTGGGAAGCGGACTTTTTACATTTATTATATTTTTAGCAAACTGGTGGCTTAGAATTCCGTTCAAAACTGCCCATTCGTTACTAATCCTTCTTCTACTTAATGCTTTTGCCTTTGCTGTAAACGTTTTTGTGAGGAAAATTAGAAAAGAAAAGGAATTATTTGACTATAACTTAAATTTTAAAGAGGGGTTTGAAAATCTTAGCACTATTGAAAAAATAATAATCGGCATAATATTATTTTTATTTTTGACATCATTGATTCATAATATTTTTTGGCCTGTTTCCGATTGGGATGCACTGGCTGTCTACGACTTTAGAGCAAAAAGTTTTGTAGCAACCGGATTTATGACAGATGCTATTTCAAGGGGTTATTTCACCGGTTATCCGCTTTATACGTCTCTATTCCACA
>Ga0182011_10005396_pt1 | contig 10065 bp, 7 predicted proteins | sample 711E1DmetaG_FD_120481 | JGI IMG/M metagenome (GOLD analysis project Ga0182011, IMG submission 120481) | Permafrost microbial communities from Stordalen Mire, Sweden - 711E1D metaG | ecosystem: Environmental > Terrestrial > Soil > Wetlands > Permafrost | place: Sweden: Stordalen | collected...
CATTTTTTGGCTGTCCGGAATTTTAAAAAATATATTTATAAGTAACCATCCTACTGCTTGACCGACAGACCCTACAGGGGGATGTTTTTTGACGTGCCGGGGAGGGGTAGATACGGAAGTGGGGTGGTACTGGACAAGCGCAATATTGTACAACTATGGCAAAAAGAAACTAATAATACTTCACACTCACTTCAGGAACTTATTGAAGAAATGAAAACATGAAGAAAATATCAACATATACAGTTTATACTCTCCAAAAACTATAAATTGCTTTAGTGATTTAAATTATTTACAGAAAAGTCGGTTGGGACAAGTAAATGTACTTCCCGGTTATTTTGAATTGTGATATTTTTTACTTAAAGCATCATGAATTGATTGAAAAAATACTTTATAGTAATTTAAGGTGTGTAGTAAAAACCCATCATTAATATTAATTTTTGTATCACCAGATAAATATTCGTTGCTATCTACATATTTATCAACTTTATCAGTAATCAATCCATCTTGATGAACAAAGCTGTGACGAATTTTTTGAATATTCATTATTTCAGAATAAACTTGTGTTCCTTTATCGATTTCTAAGCCAACAACTTTTATCAAATATGTAATTGCAGATTCAATCCCTCTCCCATTAATATCTTTTACATTTAATCCAATAGAAAACTCCTTTTGTAAATCATTACATAATCTTATTAGGCTATGTTCAAAAAAGCTGCAGAGAGTTATCAATGCGCTGGCACGCTGAAGTCTTGGAAAATATTCTTCAAAAACGCTCTCAAAGCTAAAAGTATCGCTATCCAATCCCTCGCATTCTTCAACTGAGTGATAAAAAAATTGATTGTCTTCTTCAAATTCTTCCTCGAATACAACATCTATGTTTGTTTTATATGATTTAATCCCTTGGTTAACATCATTCTCTACTCTATTAATGTAAGAATGGAGAACAATGGTCTCGAAGGTCATATAGTCATATAACCTCGATAATGCAGTAGTTTTCATATCAAAATCTTATGCTTATAGTGAGGTGTATTTAAAAGCATCTATAAAATTGTCTTTATTATAGGCGTTTTGAGTGCCATTGTTGATATTGTCGTAATTGCCAGATAATACTTTCATGTTTGAATATATAATTCCCTGTTAATATCAAATATACTAATTATTTATGGCGTTTCCTTTTATATCTTGACTTTGTAGCAACAGGAAGACTTTGTGCGCTTCATTTCTTTACTAATAATTAAATAAAAAAGGAGGTACTATTAATTTCTTGCTGTGTTCCGGTTTTTAAAAATAAAAGTAATACCACCTCATTGGTCATGCAGCATGACCAATTGTTATCAAAGTCGATACATCTTTGAATGGTATAGTCAATGGCTGCAATTTTAACTAAATTTGGGATTACAGAATTTTTCTGTTTTTCTTTTATAAAAAAAATCAAGTAATACCATGCTTTAAATATTCAGCATGAATAAAGTTCTTATGTTCGAGTTAAAAATGCTATTTAAACAAACTACAAGTTAATCATGGAGAAGGCTATTTATTACTTTGAACGTGGCAGCACAAGAATTGAACTTAAAGACTACAATGGTGCTATTGAAGATTTTAGTATTGCAATTAAATTAAATCCGAATGATGCTTTTGCATATGGTAATCGTGGGTTAGCCAAAAGTTATCTTAATGACTTCAGTGGTGCTATTGGAGACATTGATACAGCAATTGGATTAAAACCAAAAGAGGCATTATCCTATTTTAATCGTGGTCGTATAAAAATTGAAAGTAAAGACTATGTTGGTGCTATAGAAGATTTTGGTAAAGCAATTAATTTAAATCCAAAGTACGCTATAGCATATTATAATCGTGGAAGAACAGAATTTGAAATTAAAGACTACAGTAGTGCTATTAAAGATTTTGATATTGCGATTGAATTAAATCCAAAGGATGCTTTATCATATAATAACCGAGGAATTGCAAAACATGAACTTAAAGATTACATTGGTGCTATTGCGGATTATTGTAGGACCATAGAATTAAATCCAAAGGATGCCGGAGCGTATTCTGCTCGTGGAATTACAAAACGTGTATTAAGAGACTACTATGGTGCTATTGAAGACCTAAACATTGCGATTAAAATAAATCCAACAGATGCTACGACATATTATAATCGTGGAATTGCAAAAAGTGAATTAAAAGACCATAATGGTGCTATAAAAGATTTTGACAAAGCAATCGAATTAAATCCAGAGGATGTTTTAGTATTTGGTAATCGTGGAAATGCAAAATGTGAACTTAAAGACTATGGTGGAGCTATCGAAGACTATAACAAAATCATTAAATTAAATCCGGCAGATACTATAGCGTTAAATAATCGTGGAATTTCAAAATATGAACTTCAAGACTACGATGGTGCTGTTGAAGACTTTAGTAAAGCAATTGAATTAAATCCAAAGTATGCTGAAGCATATCATAATCGTGGTAATGCAAAAATTAAACTTCAAGACTATAATGGCGCTATCGAAGACTTTGACATTAACATTAATTTAAATCCAGAGAATGCTATAGCATACGTTAATCATGGTAATGCAAAAATTAAACTTCAAGACTATAATGGCGCTATCGAAGATTTTGATATTGCAATAAATTTAAATCCGGGGAATGCTTTAGCATATAGTAATCGTGGTAATGCAAGAATTGAACTACAGGACTATAATGGCGCTATCGAAGACTTTGACATTGCAATAAATTTAAATCCGGGGAATGCTATAGTCTACGGTGACCGTGGCAATGCAAAAATTGAACTACAAGATTATAAGGGTGCTATTGAAGATTATACTAAAGCCATTGAATTAAATCCAGAGGATGTTTTAGCATACAGTAATCGTGGTAATGTAAAAAGTAAACTTCAAGACTTTGAGAGTGCTATTGAAGATTATACCAAAGCCATTGAATTAAATCCTGAAGATGTTTTAGCATATGATAAACGTGGTACTGCAAAAATTGAATTAGAAGACTATTCTGGTGCTATTGAAGATTTTACGAAAGCAATTGAATTGTATCCAACTGATGCATTGGCATACGCATATAACAGTTCTGGAATTGCAAAACATGGAGTTCAAGGATACAGTGCTGCTATTGAAGACTTTAACAAAATAATTAAAAAATTTCAAATGGATACTTTTGCATATTCATATTACTGTCGTGGAATTGCAAAACGTCACCTTCAAGAGTACAATGGTGCTATTGAAGACTTTAACAAATTAATTGAATTAAATCCAGAAAATGCTTTAGCATACGATACACGGGGAAGTGCAAAAAGTGACTTAAGAGAATTCAATGCTGCTATAGCAGACTGCAATGTTGCAATTAAATTAAATCCCAATGATGCTTTAGCATACAATATTCGTGGTAGTGCAAAATATGAACTCAATAATTTCTATGGTGCTATAGAAGACTTTAGCAAAGCAATAGGAATAAATCCAACGGATGCTTCAGTATACGAAAGTCGTGGCTATGCGAAAAGGAAAATTCATGACTACGATGGTGCTAATGAAGACTTTAACAAAGCATTCGAATTGAATCCGGAAAATGTTTAAAAACAGTATCATCTTGGAATTGAAAATTTGAAAACCCCGTGGTCTGAGAATGGTGGTATTTAAGAAATTATTTTTTATTTTAATTCTGGTGCATTTTTCAGATTAATTTATTTTTCATAATAAATGTAATTTCCCTTTTCAAATTTGTGGTCAGAATAATAAGTGTCTCCATTATAAAATCTTATGCTTAGAATATTCCCTTCCCAGAGTTTACAGAATAAATCTTCGTGATTGTTAGCTGCATTAATTAAGCCATGTACTGCATATTTGTAAATTCTGGTTTCTGCGAACCAAATAATTAGAAGAGAAATTGTCATTGCATGTAGTCCTTCTTTTGAAGTCCAAGTAGACCACACGAAACCAATAAGTATTAAGCCCATAATGAAATTACGGATAGGTTTTAAAACCCTAATATTAATTGGATGAAAAACAAAGAAACAAATAATGAAAACTGGAATTGTCAAGAAAAACCACCAATTCTTTGTAACTATTGTGAAAACGATAAATCCTAACATGGTTAAGTACATTAACATCAATAAACCATGCGTTTGAAATTGTAATAGTTTTGATGTATAAATTCCTCTTCGTGCACATTTTAGTGCAACATCTATACCAACGGTTGGTTTGGCAGTCCCTTCAAAAGATGCCTTTTTGTATTCTTGAAAACTCTTGAATGGGAACGTTCTTAACTGTTCAATCTTGGATGCTTTGTCTGTTTCATTATGTTCCATTTTCTGTTTGTAAAAGTGTATGCTTGGCAATCAAGATAAAATAAGCATGCAGCGTTTTTAAAAGTTTTTTGTTTTAAAAATGCTTCCAGAACTTTTTTAATTGATTACATTACTAATTTCATTAAAATTCTGTGGCAAGCGAAAAATTGGTTGTTTCTACCACCAAATTAATAATTTTAAGTTGATATTCAAAAATTTATGATGGGTCAAAATAGCCATCCCTCTTTTTGGGTCTGTTGTTATATCCTATTATTATAGTTGTCCTATATTAATCTTGTAAATGGTCAAAATAGGATGCTTTATCAGCATCATCTTGTCCTGAATTAACTCAGAGGATTTTTTCGACCTCAACGTAATCATCGAATTTACAAGGCGAGGTATAAGTCTCCAATTTCTTTCTCCCGAATACCAAGATATGTTTTCGTAATTTTAACCGAGCTATGATTGAACAGACTACCTAACAATATCAGCGACTTTTCGGAATGGTTATTCATCTCCCATACATGCCTACCAAGCGTTTTTCTGAACATGTGGGTGCTTACCTGTGACGGCTCGATTTGCAGCTTATATTTAGCTGTCAATTGCTTTAAACGTCTGTTGGCATACTGAATATTGATTGGTTTGTTACCATCCTTGTTCACGAAAATCAATTCGTCTTCATTTACAATCCCAAGTTTTTGATGCATACCATTGATTATTTCGGCAAGATGTAGGTTGATGTGAATAATACGGTCTTTCTTAGTCTTACCTTCGACCACAAACATTTTTTCCCGACCAATTACATCACTCCACTTTACCTTGCTAAGGTCACCATACCTCAGCGCAGTGTAGCTTCCGATTGCAAACAGCAACAAGAACCGATATTCCTTGTCACGTTCTAATCTCTGTAACAAAACCAGCATTTCATTCCATTCAAGATATGTCGTTTTTGTTTTCTGTCCTTTAAGTCCCATAATAGTATCATTTATATGTGTAATAATATATTAGTGATACGTATTTTACGACTAAAAGTTACACAATTATCGTATATTTCTAAATATTAATATGTTATGAAATATCAGCAAGTATCACTTAGTACAAAAGTGATACTTGTCAATGAGTTGTGTTGAAATATTTGTGCAATCATAGTTTTTTATTAATTGAAACAAAAAGGATAAAACTCATACTGGTCATCATAAAATTTATGCCAAACCGGGTAGCATACAATGCTCAACCCGATTACCTTGTTATCAAGGCTGAAAACAAGTATCATCTGATTGTCCATGTTTTCATGGTCGATGCAGATGTTCATTTGGTAGACTTTGTATCTTTTATTCATGACGTAAAAATACATAATAAAGTATGTATAAACTAATTTAATACATAATAATGTATGTAAATGTGTATTTTTGCTTAAATGATTCTCATATGAAGAAGAAGACTGTTAAAGAAGTCCCTGTTGATATAAGCGGGAAATTGAAAGATATTGGTGAAAGGGTTAAAACACAAAGGAAGAAAATAGCAAATAACTATGAAAACTTTGCAGCAGAGCACCGAATAAATAAGGTAACAGTGGGAAGGATTGAAAATGGCGAAAACTATAAAATGGATTCCCTCCTTCGAGTACTGAATGCAATTGGAATCACATTGGAAGATTTACTAAAATAATTTTTAACCACTATAATATTTGCATGTTTGGCATACAATCCCGCTATTTTTGAATAAATCTGCGTATTTTAATGTAAAATTTGGAGTTTTATATAATTTTTCCTCTTTCCCGAAGACGATAAAATGCCATTATGGTACATATAAAGTACCATTATTAAGTATTTAAATGTAGTATAAGTCATAATTACCACAAAATATGAATTCCGGACAAATGCCTCAACAATAAGGTTCACATATGACGCACCTGACCGAGGAAATAATTATATATCAAAATTACTTTATTCATGACTTTTCCATCGCCCAACAATGAATTTAAAACGTGGTCTGCCGATTTTCAGATATCGCAAATCGGTATATTCCAAATAGGTGCTTGACGACCAATGAAAAACTTTCTCAAAACGACAAACGACAAACGACAGACCCTCTTCATTTCCTTAAAATAATAAACTTCCTTTGCAGTATATATAATATAAGAAGAAGTCAAAAATATAATTTCATTAAAGACAAGGTGGTATATGAAAATGTTGACTAAAATGTCGGTGTCGTTTGTCGTTTAATGTTTTTAAAGACATTCGAAAACGACAAAAAGTTGTAACCAAAGTTCTGAAACAATGATACAGTGCTGGATTGATATTTTTCATAGTAAATGTTTGTCGTTTTGATTGTGTTTATTTTTATCATCATTATTCACCTAAAACGACAGCTTATTTATTTGATACTATTTTTCTTGCAGTATCTCTGAATTGTTCTGACATCGACACCAAGAATTTTTGCAACAGTTTTTTTCCTGATTTCCGGGAGCGTGTCGTTTTCCTCTTTTAAGTAATCCATACACCTACTTTTTATTTCTTGTATTTCCTGTTTATTTTCATCTGATGATTCTCCATTAATCATCTTTACTGGTAGGTCAAAAAGTATTGATAAATATTGTTCTGAATACCCTTCAAGTTTCATTTTTCTTATAAGATGATTTTGTAAGTATGGTAACATTTTTTTGTGTTTGAATTTTTCAGTACAAAATCCTATCTGTACAAATGAATCCCTGTAAATTTTCATAATAGTTTCAGCAATATCCAGTGCTCGTGGGTCAACATCCAATCCATTTACTAAATCATCATAAATAATTCTTCCGCTTTTCTCGAAATGATACAATGCGGATAATAATAGTATCAACCTTTTATGCATTATCCATATGCGGATAACTGCATCCGGATTGCAGAATTTATAAATGTACATCACCTCTTTTTGGAGTTTTTCATATGTTGTGAACAGTGCCTCATCCATATCATCTGTAAGGTTCAGATAAACTTTTTTATTGACCTTATCATCAGGATATTCTTTTAGGTTCAAACAATCTTGCCATATGTTCAGGAAGTTTATCTTATTGCTATCGTTTTCAGCTATGTAATTTTCTCTGAAAGGACTGGTTTTTATTCTCTCAATCGGATTTTTGGTGTTAATTAAAAAAGCCAAAAACCTCGAATACATGCCATTCTCAACATTTACACCATTAAAAAAATCGTAAATAGTATCCGGAGTGGATGCCAGTATCATTGATAAATAAGTTTCTTCCAGTACAATATTGTAATCAACAAGGTTCTTTTGATAACACTCGTGTTCAAAGCAGGCACGTAGAATATCAGTAAAAGCACCAGTTGTTGATTTATTTGATATCACAAGAGTATCAGCTTCTGTACTTGAAATAATTGCACGACAATCATTCTTTTTTAATTCTCTCGCTAATGTTGGTTTGTTTAAATCTGCTCCAATATATAGTGTTTTAGTTTTTGGTTCTCGTTCAATAAAAGTTTCGCTTCTGGCATTTGCTTCAGCTTTTTTCTTTTCATATTCTTTCTTTGCATTGTAGTTATCCTCATTTATTTTATCTGTAATCTTACTGAAGTTTTTCCGAGCATCATTTATAGCGTTTTTGCCTATTCCAGATTTGCCACCAATCCAGACAAACAAGTTTGATTCATATTCATTGGTATTGTTATGGATGACCCTTAAATTAGGGAGTATGCCGGAAACATTACCGATTCCTGCGAGTAACCCAATAAATTTTGTCACATTATTATATTTCCTTAACGGTATGAGCAGTGTTTTTGGCAACTTGTTATACATTTCCAATGAAGGTAATGTTACCTCATTGCGAATTTGTTTGTTAACATATTTATTAATTTCCTGCTTTGCAACCATTAAAAATTTACTTATACCGCTTCGGTCATTATCATATCTGGTCAGCAGGTCATCGAATTGTTTGTTGCACTTATCGATGTCATATTTAGTACTAACTGAGGATATATTATGATAAATTTCACGTCCTGAGTTACCAAAAAAGCACAATGAAAAACCTTGCTCTACCCACTCTCCATAACCTTCAGTTATATTTATATTATGGTCTCTGAGAAACATCGACATGTTTTGGCATTCATCATAAAGTTCATCAGTTATTTCTGCTTGCTTCTGGTCTACAATTGCATTATAGGCATCATTTTTACTCTGTGCTATTGGCTTTGAGAATCCATCATTGTTATCAATGTTTTCGGTCCTGGAATAGTCTTTATCAGGCAAAAAAGTTCCTTTAAATTGGAATGTTTTGCTACTATCATTCTCATATAATTCATCTGGGTCAATATGGGGTAGATAGCACATTCTGGAAGGGTCTTTACCATTTATATCAATTCTTAATGCATGGTAATGGATATAGTATTCCAGTAGTTCATGCATAAAATAATGCCATTCATTTATATTAGTACAATTGTGCCGGATAAATACCTTAATACCACCTGATGGTGAGTCAAATAATCTATAAGTGAACTGGTCATTTTTAAGTCCTTGACGTATTTCTTCAGGTGTTCTCGTGCCTGTTAAATCCATATCATCGTCAAAGTCTACAACCGCAATGCCGGATAATTCCAATATATCGTCAATTCTGCCCGTCCCAATATGCTTTGTATTACCTTCTTTATCAATAAGTGATTCATGTTTTCGGGAAGTACAAGCCGGAGTAAAAGCTGTAAAAAGTTCAGCTTTTAAAGTTTGTTTAGTATTATTCCATTTTTTATGCTCATCACTATCCTTATCCAATGGTTCAGGATTAGAACTATACCACTCATCGTATTGATTATTATTCCTCTGTACAATAGAATTATGTAATCCATAACTCAGAATAACCTTAAAGGACCGTGGAACATGTTTCCATCGTTTAATCCCTTTAACACCTTCAAACCATTCCATCATAACTGGTCGGTTTTTTGCCTCTATAGGGGTCTTCAGGGTCTCTCCAAGGGGTTTATCTGATGAAGCTGTATAATTATCTTCCTCGAATGTATCTGTAGGCGACTCTCGCTTTAATCGTTCTGTGGATGTTTTACATGGGGATAATTCAGGAAGAGGGTCGTCAACGGGTGTAATCGGACATTTGTTGATTTCATCCAACATTTTACGGATTTCAGCGAGGTCTTCAGCATTTTCTTTTGCTTCTCGTTCTAATGCTTCTTTTGTTAGTCTTTCAACAATGTTTAATGGTTGTACGGGTGTTGCGCATGATGTCACAGTGACAGTATTGCCACTGAATGATTGATTGTTCATTTGGATTGTTCATTATATCATAATATTATTTTTCGATTGTTCTTTTTTTGCTTGTTAATCCTTGTATCCAGCAGGTTGAACAATCAAGTATACCTGCTGGACAAGGATTGTTATCATTGCTGGTAACATTTATTATTAAATACTTTGAATTTGTAATTACTTCCACTTTTCTTAAAATAAAAACGATAAACAAATCCTTACAGGGATTTTATTTCAGTTATCAGTATTACAATTATTGGGTTTTACAGGTAATGCCCTGTCTTCAATAGGTGGATGCTGGTTCGAGCCAGCGACAGTAGTGCCCTTTTGGCGTAGTAAAATTAATAAGAATGTGGCGTTATGGCAAGAGTTTTTAAAAATAAACTTGTACACTGAGATTTATACCCACTTCCGTATCTACCCCTCCCCGGCACGTCAAAAAACATCCCCCTGTAGGGTCTGTCGGTCAAGCAGTAGGATGGTTACTTATAAATATATTTTTTAAAATTCCGGACAGCCAAAAAATG
>Ga0182011_10005397_pt1 | contig 10065 bp, 8 predicted proteins | sample 711E1DmetaG_FD_120481 | JGI IMG/M metagenome (GOLD analysis project Ga0182011, IMG submission 120481) | Permafrost microbial communities from Stordalen Mire, Sweden - 711E1D metaG | ecosystem: Environmental > Terrestrial > Soil > Wetlands > Permafrost | place: Sweden: Stordalen | collected...
CGATCTCACACCCAATACCGTATATACTGCCATGATTAACACCGGGGCTAAAGATCTGGCCGGTAATGCCCTGGCTAGTACCTATACCTGGAGCTTTACTACACTTGCTGTGGTCAACCCAGGCGGAGGCGGAGGCGGCGGAGGAGGAACCCCGTCAGATACGACACCACCCACAGTGAATTCAACTATACCGGTTAATGCTGCCACAGGTATAGCCGTCAATAGTACCTTAATTGCTACGTTCAGTGAGGGGATGCAACCTTTAACCAACGTAATCTTTACTTTACAACAGGGCTCGACGACTATTTCCGGAGTAGTGACCAATACCGGCGTCACTGCGACCTTTACACCGATAGTCGCTCTCCTACCCAACACCGTGTATACTGCTACGATTACCGCCGGAGCGAAAGACCTGGCTGGGAATACTTTAGTAAGTAACTACACCTGGAATTTCCAAACGGCAACGTCACCATATTACTACACAATTAACGAAAACTTATTACCGGTATTCTCTACACTCATCCCGGATCAAGCCTATGTCATAAAAGACAATGTTGGCTACAAGTTTTATTACGCCGGAAACGATTTTGCTTCAATTAATCTGGCGATCTCAACCGACGGTATCAACTGGACACCATATGTTGGTAATCCTGTTTTATCAGATGGGCCGTCAGTACAAGCCGAACACGCCGATGTTCATTTCTATAGCGATGGTTTTGCAGGAGCAAACAACGGAACCAACCCAAGCGCGATGACAATGTATTATCGCATGTGGTATCAAGGAATAACTCCCGGCATTGGCGGTTGGAGATATGCCGAATCACCTGATGGAATACACTGGTACAATCACATAGCCGTTACTCAAACAGGAACACCCGTGTTTAGTGCTGCGACAGGAGTGGATTATGGTATAGCTGATGTAATTTATACTCCGGGCGGAGAAGGGGGCGACCCAAATAAAACCTTTAGGATATATGCAAACGTTCAATGGGAAATTGGCCCATATGGAGGGAAGGAACTCGTAGTCATGGCCTTTTCAAGTAACGGTTATAACTGGACGGGCTACGACCCGACATCTGCAGGTTATGCAACGCCGGTATTTGCGGGAACTCTGGACGGAACTTCCTTTGATACCGACCATATAGGATGGTTCAAGGTCATAGAAAATAGCCCGACAGATTGGCAGGCGTTCTACTCGGGAGGGAACGGGACGACATACCAGGCATTAAATGGAATTGGCTATGCAACATCGACCGATGGAATAAACTGGACGCGCAGACAAACCCTATTCACAACCTCTGACGCAGTAGCCTGGAGAAGCCAAAGCGTATGGATGCCATCGGTGGTTAAGACAGGGAGTGGCTACGAAATTTATTTCCTCGGATCAGCAGATGAAAGTGACGGAAGTTGGATATGGTGGAAACTCGGCAGAGCTATCTTGACCCCCGACACCACTGCCCCAACCGTGATTGCCACAACTCCCGTCAACACTACTGCGGGTGTAGATGTCAACAGTGCAATGACTGTCACCTTCAGCAAAAAGATGCAACCATTAACTAACATCATATTTAACTTAAAACAGGGCTCGACGACTATTTCCGGAGTAGTGACCAATATCGGCTCCACCGTGACCTTTACACCGGCAGGCGGTCTAACGCCCAACACTGTATATACGGCTACGATCACAACTGGGGCTAAAGATCTGGCTGGTAATACTTTAGCCGCCGACTATTCGTGGAGTTTTACCACCGGCACAATGATAACCGACTTCGAAAACTTCGCCCTCGGGGATGTCAATGGTCAGTTTGGATGGACAAGTGGAGTCATCGGACACGGACCTTCAGCCGTTCCAATCTTTGATGTGAAAGTAGTCTCTAACACGTATGGCTATCCAAGTTTTGGGACAAAAAGCCTGCGTATCTCGAATGCTATCACCTCTCCCAGTTTCGGCGACCAAACATTTTCCAAATCACTAGCAAATGAAGCTGGAGAAACTGCGGCGTCCGTAAGTACTTATTCGGGCGGAATACGCCAACCCTATTTCGAAGCCCAGTGGGATTTTGCTTCAACTGTGCCGGGTAGTGAACAGCCTGGCCTCATAGTAACTACCAGTCCCGATGAAGGCGACGGCGCACGCATGAGTTGGCTACAGATGCTGGATACACCGACAGGATTAGGGCTTAATTTCTATGACTACCAAAGCTCGGTATCGGATTTTGTGCTAACCTCCATTGCCTCGGGTCTTGATAGAACGATTCCTCATACGGTAAAAATAACTATGCAATTCATCGATGGACCATCGAACGATGTCGTGAAAGTTTATCTGGACGGCGTACTTATCCACACAGGGACAAGTTGGGAAGATTATGCCCGCATTGCAGGCGGTGCTCCAAATCCGGTTGATTCGATTATGTTCCGCCTCGCTGGCACTGCCGCTCCAGCGACTTTGGGTAAAGGGTTCCTCATTGATAATTTCTCCTCTGAAAGTGGACCGGTGCCACATTGAATAGATAATTAAGGAGCTTTGATATGAAAATACTACTCGTTTATCCACATTATCCGGACACTTTCTGGAGCTTTAAACACGCTCTGAAATTTATCTCCAAGAAAGCCGCATTCCCACCGCTTGGTTTACTGACCGTAGCGGCGATGCTGCCGCAAGACTGGGAAAAAAAACTGGTGGATTTAAATGTTACACTACTCTCTGACAAGGATATCAGGTGGGCGGATTATGTATTTATCAGCGCCATGGCAGTGCAGAGGGATTCGGCTAAGGAAGTGGTTTCCCGGTGCAAGGCACTGGGTGTAAAAACCGTTGCCGGCGGCCCTTTATTTACGTCCGGGTACGAAGAATTTGATAATGTCAACCATTTTGTCTTGGGCGAAGCAGAAGTTACTTTAATCCCATTCCTGGAAGATCTGACGAAAGGAACTGCCAAGCACATGTATCAATCGGATGAGCGTCCGGATATCGGTAAAACTCCGATTCCGTTATGGTCTCTGATTGATATGAAGCAATATTCATCAATGAACCTCCAATATTCAAGAGGTTGCCCTTTTGATTGCGAGTTCTGCGATATTGTCTTATTGAACGGACATAAGCCGAGAACTAAAAGCAAAGAGCAATTAATATCCGAACTGGATGCCCTCTATGCTCAAGGCTGGCGCGGCGGAGTTTTTATTGTGGATGATAACTTCATCGGGAATAAGAAAAAACTCAAGGCAGAAATCTTGCCGGCATTTGTTGAATGGCGGAAAAGTAAAAAATATCCCTTTGCACTTTGTACTGAAGCCTCCATAAACCTGGCTGATGATGAAGAGTTGATGCGATTAATGACAGCCGCTGGGTTCGAGGTGGTATTTATCGGTATCGAAACCCCGAATGAGGAAAGTCTGGTAGAATGCGCTAAATCACAGAACCAAAATAGAGATCTGGTAGCTTCGGTGAGAAAACTCCAGGAATTTGGGTTCGAAGTGCAGGGGGGATTTATTGTTGGCTTTGACAGCGACCCTGAGTCTATTTTCCAGACCCAGATAGATTTTATTCAGAAAAGCGGTGTCGTTACGGCGATGGTGGGATTACTGAATGCTCCAATGGGTACAAAGCTTTATCGGCGTTTGAAAGGAGAAGGCCGCCTCAACAGTAATTCATTTACCGGTAGCAACACGGACTTTTCACTTAACTTCGTGCCAAAGATGAATCATGACAGATTGCTCCGTGGTTACCGAAATATTCTGGATACGATTTATTCGCCACAACAATATTACGCGCGAATCAAGACTTTTCTGGGAGTTTACAAACCGCCGCGGTCTAAGGCCGGGAAGGTACAATTACACCAGATAAAAGCTTTCTTCAAGTCAATCTGGTTTCTGGGAATAAGCGGGAAAGGCAAAAGACATTATTGGAGATTATTCGTATCATATCTGTTCCAATCACCTCCTAAATTTGCCAGGTTTATAGTTCTTTCAATTTATGGATATCACTTCCAGAAAGTCCTGGTTACAAATACATAGTAGCTATAATTATGGGTAATGAAAAATAAAAGGAAGACAATATGGGTATCTTATTAGTCATCGGTATTATTCTTTTAATCTTGTGGGTATTCGGATTCTTCGTATTTACTTGGGGTGCTCTTATCCATATAGCCCTGGTTGTCGGAGTCATTTTAATAATTATCTGGTTATTGAAACAGGTATTTAAGCTGTTTTAATCTTTCAAGATTGACAAGGGGAGCGAAAATTGAAGAAATTTATTCTTTCGGATCTGCATATCGGACACAAAGATGCCCAATACAATGTTATGGATGAAGCGATAACCTACATTCGGAAAGAGGCCAAGCCCGGTGATGAAATATGGGGACTGGGAGATTGGTTTCATATGTATGAAAACGGTTTTGAAAAATGCCTTGAAAACCCCATGACTCAGAAATTTCGCGACCTTGCTGGACAGATACCCACCAGGCTCTTGCCGGGAAACCATGACCATGTGTTAGAGAAATACCGTGATAATCCGGGCCTTGGTAATCCTGTTAGTCCAATTAAGTTGATAAAACCATTTATGGAGAATGGCATCTGGTATTGTCATGGGCATGAATATGATCCGTCGGTCCAATATATTCCCCATCAACTGATGTGGTTGTGGAATCATCTGCCGCAAAGAAAAATTACTCCCGGTAATCTAAAAATGAATTTCATCACAGAACGATATATTATGCTGGTATATCTGGTTCAATCGAGGGCTTTAATTAATCTTCAGAATAAAGTGAAGAAAGAACACCAGGAATGTAAAGGGATCGTTTTCGGCCACACTCATTTACCTCTATATCAACGGTCTCCTGAACTATTGTTTTTACTGAATGACGGAGATATGAGGCATAGTGCAACTTTTACATTGGAAGATGATATTGAGTTTCATCACATGACTTGGAACTCAGATAAGAATCAGTGGCGGGTAATACCAATCACGAAACCATAAAATAAACTTACCAACTACGCAAATATAAATACCGTAAATATTTTGAAAGGAGGAAGACATTGGAACAGACAAATCAAAAACCTAAAAGCGGGTTGCTGCGACACATAAGGAATGCCTTCCTGGTTGGGATCCTGACAGCAATCCCCTTGGTAGCGACTTATTTCGTACTAAGATTTCTTTTCGTGGCGCTCGATGGTATCTTCCAACCTCTGATCAAATCTATCCTCGGGCATTCTCTGCCCGGAGTCGGGCTGGTAGCCCTGATAATTTTAGTTTACCTCCTTGGCGTGCTCGCAACCAATGTGATTGGTAAAAGCTTAATTCGTTGGTTCGATGCCGGCATGTCCCGAACTCCGGTGGTTAAATATATATATTCCGCCGCAAGGCAGGTAGTTGATTCTTTACGTCAACTTAAGGGCGTACCGTTCAAGAAGGTGGTAATTGTCGAGTTTCCTAAGACGGGGATGTTTTCCTTAGCTTTCGTCACGGGTAAACCCGTTGATTTTAAGGGACAAAAAAGAGTCCCCCTCTTCATCCCTCATACTCCCAACCCAATGACCGGGTTTCTTGTATTGCTCTTGCCGGAAGAAATAATTGACACCGATATGACTATTGAGGATGCTATGAAGATGGTGTTATCAGGCGGACTCTTATCGCCTGATACAATCGGTTAATAAATGATATAAAGCGGAAAATTGAGGTATATCTGATGACAGCAAAGAAAAATGTGAAGACAAAAGGAAATCGCGGAGAGAGAATCGTCACTTTGATTGTGGGTGTATTTATTGTGGCGGCGATAATTCTAATTGCTCTCGACTGGAAACAGGTTAAGAACGTATTGAGTAAATCTAATCTTGAACTGACACTTGTTGCGCTATTATTTACCGTTGTTTCTTATTTCTGTTTAAGTTTCGGGTACGTCATCGTAAACAAAGTGTTCTCGATAAAAGTCGGCTGGCGGGAGCTTTTTGAAGTGGGCCTGGTGTCAACCGCATTAAACAATATTCTTGCCTTTATGGGAGCCGCCGGTCATTCATTACGTGTGATGCTGATGAGAGGACATAAGGTAGAGCCCGGCGGGATCATGGCAGCTTCAGTTTTTCATTCATACTTAAATAATATTATTATGTTCGTATTTCCTGTCATCGGTTTGGTATACGTCCTCATCAGCCATCGTGTGCACGGTGGAACCGCTACCATTTTTGCCATTCTTGCCGGTATCCTTGTTCTTATCATAGCCATTGCTACGGTAATTATGCTGGTTCCCAAGATAAGGTCATGGGTACTCCATGTGGTTAGCAGCTTGTGGCATCGTATTACTCGTAAAGATATCACACCGTTTATCACTGATCTGGATGCGGCTCTTAGCAATGGTGTAACGGCAATGAGGAGAAATCGATCGGCAACTATCATTCTTCTGGTTCTTATGTCTGCTTTTTGGGCCTTTTCTGCCGGTGCTCTCTGGTTTTGTTTTAGCGCTTTAGGCAAGGCTCCGGATATAGGAGTACTTTTTTGCGGGTTTGGCATAGGCATTATTGCAGGTAACTTATCCATGATACCAGGCGGATTGGGTGTGCAGGAAGCTTCATTGGCCGGAGTGTTTGCTCTACTGGGAACGTCTTTTACACAAGCGGCGTTGGCTTCAATCCTTTTCAGAGTTGTTTATGATTTTATTCCCTTCTTATTGAGCCTGTTATTATATAGGCAATTGATGCGAAGAAAAAAGAAAACTACTAGCTAAGATTAAAAAATGATTCAGGAAAAAGAGCCGTGTCTTTTAAATTGATTGGTGGTTCTCAGCTTGATTATCCTCCCTTAGGTAATTGTATGGCCCGCAGTGTTTTGTTCTACGTATTAGAATTGAGGAGAACATAATGCAATGAAGATTAAATCCCATTCAAACAATAAAGCATCGGCCAAACCAACTAATACCAATATTATCGCGATCGTAGTGATGCTATTATGCCTGGCTGTAATAATAGGAACGGTTGAGCTCTCCAAGCTACCCGGGTTTAAGTACATTGCCGACCACCGTAATACTTTCGTTAGTATCGAATTAACTGTATTCGTGATAACGTTGGTTGAATTAATTGGCCGGGCAATTGTAGCCAACTTCCGTAGGCGGGGCATCGAGCCTGTGGGTCAAAGTATCCGCACTATCATCCGTGGTGCAGTCTATATTATCCTCACCGTTGGCATCATATCGACCTTACTGTCGAATCCAGCTTTAGCAATCAGTCTCGGGACTGTTATGGGCATAATTATAGGTTTTGCAACGCAGAATTTGATCAGTAACGTAGTGGCTGGGATCATGCTTGCAATAGTACGGCCGGTGCAAGTCGGTGATAAAGTGACGATAAACGGATCCACTGGTATTGTTAAAGAGATTGCGCTTATTTACACGGTGCTCGATACCATTGACAATTTAAACTATGTGCCCAATATCGTCATGTTCTCCAACGTGGTGATGAAAAATAAGAATCCTGCAGACAAAGCCATTTAGATAATTCGAATGATGTCTATAAATATTATTCATTCGATTTCCAGATTAGTGCGGCTTTATGACGTGTTGAAAACCGTAACCAAATCCGAAAATTACTAAACCTAAAAGACCTGGTATCACAACTCGTTATCAATGATAAAATATTTAAGAGTTAGATTTTCGAATTCGAAATTTGTTTGGAACTCCGAAGGTACTCGGCTTTTAACTGATGTATGATTATTGGAATTTGTATTTTGGGTAGGGTTGGGGTGGCTGTGGCTGGATGGTGGGCGGTATTGGATTTGAACCAATGACCCCTTGCGTGTGAAGCAAGTGCTCTAACCACTGAGCCAACCGCCCTCAAACATCTGTTATTTTAGCTTACATCCTGCCTGAAAGTAAAATGGTCATTTAAAACAAATAACACACCGGTCGATTAAGAATCTTATCAACGCCGTTTGACACCAATTATTTAATGCCTGTATAATGAATAAAATCGGAAAAGAACATTAGTATCAAAGAGGAGTTTAAACGTGCCGAACTGGATTCAACGCTTAAGTCAAAGAGAGACAACTACCATGATGATGCCTCGGGCTTGGCGTGCAGCCAGTTCGGGGATGATGGTTTAATCTCTCCGCTGGTAAAGCTCAACCAAGCTCGGAAAATAGTTGTTTTCTGAGCTTTTTGTTTTTTATAAAATCAATTCATAGGACGCTATTAAAATAATGCGTCAAAGTTAAGGAGAACAATGACAAAAACAATTGAAGAAATAAATAAAAAAATTAAAAAAGGCGAAGCCGTCGTCTTCACCGCTGAAGAAATCATCGGCGTGGTGAAAGAAAAAGGACTGCAGAAAGCGGCTGAGGAAGTGGATGTCGTAACCACCGGCACCTTTGGTCCGATGTGTTCCTCCGGCGCTTACATCAATATCGGGCATTCCAAACCGAGAATAAAGCTGGGCGGCGGCAGGTCGTATCTGAATGATGTACCGACTTATACCGGTCTGGCCGCAGTGGACTTGTTCATCGGGGCTACGGCGACGCCGGATGACGACCCTCGGAATAAAGTCTATCCCGGTGAATTTAATTACGGCGGCGGGCACGTTATAGAAGAGTTCGTAGCTGGCAAGGATATCCGATTGGAGGCTACTGCTTATGGTACCGACTGCTATCCGCGCAAGAAACTGGAGACCTGGATCAACATAAAGGATCTGAATGAAGCGGTATTGTTTAATGTTCGAAATGCCTATCAGAACTACAATGTTGCGGCGAACCTCTCGAACAAGACAATCTATACCTATATGGGGATGCTGAAACCCAATTTAGGCAACATCAATTATTGTAGTGCCGGACAACTATCGCCATTACTCAACGATCCCTATTACAAGACTATCGGTATCGGGACCAAAATATTCTTAGGTGGTGGTGTCGGTTACGTCGCCTGGCAAGGTACGCAGTTTAATCCCGGTGTTGCCAGATCCGAGAATGGGGTTCCTAAAGGCGGCGCCGGCACCCTGGCAGTTATCGGCGACCTGAAACAGATGAGTCCGCGCTACCTTGTCGGCACCAGTATGCTTGGCTACGGACCGACCTTAACCGTTGGCATCGGCGTACCGATTCCCATTTTGTCTGAGGAAATACTGAACTATACCACCGTGACAGACGACCAGATAATCGGCACTATCATCGACTATTCGGACGCCTATCCAAATAGGAGAAGTGAGTCCATCGGTGAGGTAACCTATGCCCAGCTGAAGAGCGGAAAAATCACCGTACAGGGTAAAAAGGTACCCACAGCCTCCCTGTCCAGCTATCCGCGTGCAGTCGAGATCGCCGGTACCCTGAAAGAATGGATAAGAAGCGGTAAATTTGAACTGACCCAGCCGGTGGCATCATTGCCTGGAGCTGAATCAGGCGTCACTTTCAAACCACTCAACGAACGCCCTATCGCACCTTAACCAGCGCTCGAATAACAAATAGTGAAATATCTTAAGAGGTCATAGTGAAATGGTTGATAAAAAAATAGTATTGCATTTTCCTAAAAGACTGGTAGATAGGCCTATTGTCTCCCATCTTATTAAAGACCACGACCTTGAATTCAATATTCTCAAGGCTTCGGTGACGCAAAATGAAGAAGGCTTGATGGTTCTGGAGTTAAAAGGCAAACAGGAAGAATACGACAAAGGTATTGCTTACCTTAAAGAAGCAGGTGTGATTATTGAATCACTCAGTCAGAATGTCATCCGTAACGAGGAACGTTGCACCCACTGCGGAGGTTGTATCACTGTCTGTCCTGTAGGGGTCTTCGAATTGGATATGGTCACCCGTCAGACGAAATTCCACGATAAAAAGTGTATCGCCTGCGGCCTCTGTATTAAAACCTGCCCGCCCCGAGCTATGGAACTGCATTTCTAATCCCGGTAAAAACCAGGAGTATTGTAATGGAAAAATATAACAAATACATTAAGCTGGCGAAAAACAAAGGAATGCTAGTGTAATGTACCAGTAATAACTAGACAATGGCGTATTCATTACATTATAATAAGAGCATGTGGAAAAAAGCGGATGCCTTAGTTATAACGCAAGAACAACAAATAATCATGGATGCA
>Ga0182011_10005400_pt1 | contig 10062 bp, 7 predicted proteins | sample 711E1DmetaG_FD_120481 | JGI IMG/M metagenome (GOLD analysis project Ga0182011, IMG submission 120481) | Permafrost microbial communities from Stordalen Mire, Sweden - 711E1D metaG | ecosystem: Environmental > Terrestrial > Soil > Wetlands > Permafrost | place: Sweden: Stordalen | collected...
TTAAATTGCCTCAGCAAGCGCCGGACGGCGATCCGAGTACTGTGCGACGGGCGATTCACACCGCGGCGCCTTTGGCGAACAACTGGGAATCACCGGCCCGCCGGGCGCCTTTGCCGAGTTGGTGAGCATTCCGGAAGTAAACGTCCTGAGGTTGCCGGCGGCGGTGTCGTTTACAAGAGGCGCCATCATTGAACCCTTGGCGTGCGTCCTCCATGCCAGCGACCGCATGGAGCGCAGCCGCAATCGCTACGACTTTGACGGCCGCTATCGCATCCGGAATGTCCTGATCACGGGCGCCGGCCCCAGCGGCCTCTTGTTCCTGCAATATCTCCGCAACATCAAGAAATTCGATGGCCAGATTTTTGTGGCGGATATGCGCGCGAGCAAACTGGCCTTGGCGGAAAAGTTGGGGGGCACGCCTTTGGACGTGCGGTCCGGTAATGTCGATTCCGAAATTAGGAAGCGCACCAACGGAGAGCTGATCCACTATATGATCGAGGCTTCTGGCGCCGGGCCGGTTTTTGACCTTATTCCCCTTGTTCTGCGGAATCAGGCGACATTCCTTTTTTATGGCTCCGGCCATTCGGGAAGGGATGTCGGTTGCCTTGTTCCCTTTCAGGTTATGGAGGCGAATATGGTCACCAGCGGCGGCGCTTCGGGGGGATTCGATCCGGATGGCACCCCGGAGGTTTATCGCCGTTCGATGGAGTTTGTGCGCGATGGACTCATCGATGCGGAATCCCTGCTCAGCCACCGATACACGCAGCTCTCCGAGCTCCAGAAGGCTTTCCAGGTGGATTCCCTGAGCGAGGATTTCATCAAGGGCGCGTGGGTAAAAAACCCGTCGGTTTAAATTCATAAGGAATACTCCAAAGAACAGAGATTACAATGACTTCGTACGAGCGAGTCATGACGGCCCTGGAGGGCCGGCAGCCAGACCGGTTGCCCATTCTTGAATTTGTCATCGACCCGCGAATCGTCAATGCCATTTGCCCCGACATAAACAGCCAGACCGACTTCGAAGAAGCCATGGATTTTGACGCAGTCTGCTGTGCGGCTGAGTACAGGAAAGCCTGCAACAACCCGGACGGAACATATCTTGACGAATGGGGGGTATTGTACAAGCCGGGTCCGGAGTTGCAGGACCACCCCGTCAAGGGACCGATTTGCTCGGAAGCCGACCTGCGGGAGTACGTTTTCCCTAATCCGGATGCACCTTGGCGGCTGGGAATACTTCCGGACTTGGTCAAGAGATTCAAATTCAAGAAAGCAATCGTCTTCCGTCACCGCGCAGCTTTTATGTGGTCTGCTTTCCTCAATGGCATCGATAACCTCTTGATGAATTTCCTTAGTGCGCCCACATTTGCTCATCGACTCTTGGACCAAGTTCTGGAAGTGAACATCAAAATTGCCAGAATGGCGGTTCATTTGGGGGCCGATATCATCGTACTTGGAGACGACTACGCAGGCATGCAAGGACCGCTTTTCTCGCCGGCAGTATTCCAGGAATTCATCCTACCGAGGCTTAAGAGAATGGTGGATGTTATCCACGAGGAAGGAGGGAAAGTCATTAAGCATTCCGATGGCAATCTGTGGCGCATCTTGGACCAGATTATCAGCACCGGCGTCGACGGCATTAATCCGATTGAACCGATCGCAGGAATGGACATCGCTGAGGTCAAACAGAGGTATGGAAGGAACGCCTGCCTGATTGGCAATATCGACTGTTCTCATCTACTTCCTCATGGGACCGAGAATGAAGTCGATGCGGCCGTAAAGGAATGCATCCGCAAAGCTTCCTTTGGGGGAGGGCATATCATTTGCTCCTCTAACTCAATTCACTCCTCCGTGAACCCCAAGAATTACCTCGCCATGATTAAGGCTGCGAAACGATATGGACACTATCCTCTGAGTGAAGCCGATTTAAGGTGATTTATGCGTACGGCTAGCATTCACCTTACAACGAAGGTCTGCTCGACGATTGCTTTGGCCGTAATTTCCTTCGCTCTTAGCAGGGCTCGGGCGCACCTCGCAATTACCTTAGCGATAATCGGGGTTTACCGGGGGGACTTGCGCCTGGCGGCTCTCCGGCAAAATCATATTTCAATTCGGGAATCGCTTTTCCGCCTATGCTCCGCACGTCGAGCGTAAAGGACGAGTTCTGCATTTTGGTTCGATCCACTTTCACCAGTATGGGAATCCATCCGGCTTGCAGACTTATAGGCACGATGGTGTTTTCATTCGAGCCAGAGACATCGGAATAGATGATCTCCTTTCCGTTCAGCCAAAGGCGGCAACCTTGCTGGCACGTCAGCTTGAACTGCGTTTCCGCCTGCTTTGGGCTGTAGAGTTGGGTATAGGCGTAGTGTACCGTCCAATCGTCAAAGCGCATCCCCAGGTTTACGTGGTCGCCATCGGCTTGCCAGACCGTGGCGGGTTTCCACGTGACCGGGCCATTCTTGCCCGTGTAGGATTTATTGAATCGGAATTCCTTCTCCGGCGGATATTCGTGGTTCAGGCCATCGCGGCCGCGATTATCAAAGGGGCCAACGACCGCCCAACGTTGTATCTCCCCTTGTGCTTGCATCCGTTTGTCGGAAACCTCTTTGTTCAACGTCTCTTCGCGCTCGCGGCCCAGGGGTGTGCTGGGCTTATGGGAGATTGACTGTGCGTAACTCACCAAATTCGTGAACAGGCGATCCGCCAGCGGGTCTTTACCAAGATTGTCCAACAGCCGGTACTGGCAAATGATGATGTGTCCTTGATCCACGCGATTGACCACGAGGCTTTGAAACCAGCGGCGGTGGTAGTCGCCAAACGAATCGAGCAGCATTCCGCCGACGGCTTCATCGGCAGGCATCTCCAGAAAACGAGCGGGCAGGACGTCGGCGTAGCGCTGGTCCAGCACCAGATTGGAGGGGAGCCCGGCCGTTATCGGATGCTCCCGAATCCACTGCAATTTGAATCCTTCGGGGAAGTCAACCTTGAGCGGCGTGGGGAATACTCCGAACTTTTCTAATACCTCGCCGCTGTCCATCGGTAATTCGAACAGAACAAGAGTTGCCCCCCGGCGGGCTAACTCCACCAGGCCTTTTAGTTGACCCAGCGGATAGTCATAAAGCGAGTCGGCCGCAGGGGCCACCATGTAGACACTTTGCGCCGGTGCATCAGCAGTATAGTTTGAGACCCTAAGAGGAAGTCCGTTGAGTCTTCCCGTGATGCGCCGACTGGGATCAAGAACAGCCACATCGGTCGTACTTGCTGTCCGTGGGCTGAGCCGTTTCAGGATAAGAATTCTGTGGTCGGTCTCGTCGACAAGTTTTCCATCCAGATTCAAAGTGGCGTTGAGGTGAAAATTGCCTTCGGCGATTGGCGCGGTGAGGCGAAAATCGCCGAGGGGCTGAATTCTCGCGCCCAGCGTCGTCGTGCGAGTCTGCTTTTGCAGAACCTTTCCATCTTCCGAGGTGACTTGAAAATTGATTTCAACCTTTCCCACACGCCCTTCGTCGTTGACGAAGGACAGCTCCGCTTCCAGGGGTTCGCCCGCGTAGAAGTTGGAACGGGCAGTTGAAACGATCAGGTGAAGAGGCTTGTTGGCCGCAGTCGCGGCGGCCAGTGAGGGCTTGGGGGCGCGCCACTCATCCACCAGACCGAACGCTAACTCAAAGCTTGCATCGTTCCAGTGGCAGATGTCATAGCCCCCGGTCAATGGGTTGATGCGCAAGGCATCGATCATGTGGGTTAGGGCTTCGGCTTGCGAGTCGCGGCTGCTTTTGGCAAAGGCGGCGAAGTCCCCAAAGACCTTGTCGAGGCCAATCGCATTAAATCCTGTCTTAAAGATTTCGTAGATTTCCACGAGCCGGTCTTTGTCCTGCCACTCGCGGCCAGGCTCATACCGGGCGATCACCGCATCGAGGTCTTCGATTCCCCCCATGGCGCCGAACTCGGACGTGTAATTAAGCATGTGGGGTTCCTGCATCTGCCGGTAGTAATTAAAGCTGGCGTTGCTGAAAGGCTGAAGCAGGTACGGATGAATGTCATTGATGGCGCGCGGCAAAGTGTCGCCCGGGATGTAAACGCGGCTGTTTTCCCCGCTATAGTAGACGCCGCCCGAATCGTCGAACACCAACCGCGTGGGATCGAGTTCATGAGCGTAAGCGGCGAGCTCCGCCTTCAATTCCTCGCCTTCCGCCGCGCCCTCATTCAGCGCGCCCCACATCACCAGCGCCGGATGGTTGCGATCGCGGGCGATCAGTTCACGTACCTCCCTCCTGCAGCGGTCGCGCATTTGCGGTGACTTCTGGATCCAGCCGATCGGGGGCTCTTCATATAGCAGCAGGCCCTGCTCGTCTGCCATTTCCAGCAAACGCGGGAGCTGTGGCTTGATGTGGAGGCGCAACATATTGAAATGCGCTTCTTTGACCATGCGGATGTCAGTGTCCAGCATGTCCTTAAAAGGCGGGTAAGCCAGCGTCTGGGGATAATGCGGCTGGTAGATCGTCGCTTTCAGGATGATGGGCCTGCCATTCAGGAAGAATTGATTTTCGCGAATGGCGAACTCGCGCATGCCGAACGTGAATTTGGTGGAATCAATCGGGTTACCGTCGGCAATCAGGCTCACTTTCAAGCTGTAGAGAAATGGATGGTCCGAAGACCACAGATTGGCCTCAGGAATCGGCAGCGAAACATCAACTTGCTGACTGCCGTTGGCTAACACAATCTCTTTGCTCTGACTTGATTTCTCGACCGCGGGATTATTCTTTTCGGTGGCGGCAAAAGCGACCGTGATTTTCGCGTCCTGCCCCGTGCGATTCGCCAGATCGCATGTCACATCAATTCTTCCAGAATAAATGTCGGGACGGACGAAACAGTCCTGAACCCAAGTTCGATGCGTCACTTGAACGTTGACGTCCTGCCAGATCCCGCCAAAGTTGTCGTACCAAATTTGTTTAGAAGCTGGGGTTTCCTCCAGGATAAGCCCGTCTATTCGCCTTCCGGTTACCCATTTGAGCCCGGACATGAAGTCCGGCATGCGCATCGGCAAGAGGACTCTTACGACAAGCTGGTTCTGCCGGTCCCAAGCCAGCGCGTCGCTGGCCTCGACCTCAAAAGGGGTGTAGCCACCTTCGTGGGTCCCCAGGTAGGTTCCGTTCAGCCACACCTCGGCAAGATAACCGACGGCGCCAAAGCCAATCCGTACGGACGAGCCTTGCCAGCGTGAGGGGGCCACGAATGAGGTTTGGTACCAGGCCACGCCCTGATAATTTGGGCGAATTTCATTCCATACACTCGGCACGCGAATCGGTGTCGACGAAGAGGGGAAATGTTCAAACCAGTGCTGGTCTTTCCCGGCGTTTTCAGTATCGAAGGCAATCTTCCAGGTTCCATTCAGGCTCAGAGTTTCGCGGCTGGGTCCCACCCCTGCGATAGCATTACTTTCTCGCCCGGCAAAAGCCACTGGTGCTAACGGCAGGACGATCCCGAAGATGAGCAAGTTGAGCCACACGAACTTCGCGATTCCCACCTGCCCCATGCTCTTGCCCGCCCGCATCGTGCTCTCTCGACGTAACCTCTGGATTGAGGCCACGTTGCTGCATTCGAGAGCGGCTGGCCTGGCATTCTTGGATCGGATGGAATATCTCATTGCCCCTCCTAATTCGTTTGCCCAAGGCAGCGACGTGCTCTGCTCAATATAACAGCGGGACGGATATATTACCTCACGTCTCTATGTACCCACGGCATGAATCCGTGATAGGACCGATTGAAACCGATAGTTTGGCGAGAGCCGCATCGCAAATTTGCGCGTATAATATGAATCGGGGCAAGGATGAATGTTGGACGAGGGTTAGCGTCAGGTGCGGGATACTTGCACATCTTTCGCGCCGTCGCGGCCCGGCTGCTCCGAACGCGAGGGGGAATGCTATGAAGACCACCTGTATTTCACGCAGAAAGTTCTTGGGCGCGGCGGGAGCCACGGCGGGCTTGTGGCTAGCTCGTCCGGCGTTGTCTCTGGCACGTCCCCTCCCCAGCGCTCGTGTAGCGATCGCACAATGCCCCACGTACGGGTCGGCAGAGGTCACCGGCGCGCTGGCGAAAATGTTCGACCAACTCGGCGGCCTGGAGAGCCTTGTGCGTGGCAAGACGGTGGCCATCAAGCTGAATCTCACCGGCACCAGTGACAACCGCCTACACTACGCTCCGCCCGAATTAACCCACTGGGTGCATCCAGATGTCGTGGGAGCTACGGTTCACCTGCTGAACCAAGCTGGCGCTTCCCGCATACGCCTTCTCGAAAGCCTCACGGGCAACATGGAGCCGCTGGAGGAGTTCATGCTGGCGGCCAACTGGGAACCCCGTACGTTTATGAGCGCGGGGCATAGGGTTGAATTCGAGAATACGAATTATCTGGGGTACGGCAAGAAATACAGCCGCTTCATGGTTCCGGGCGGCGGATTGATGTACAAGGGTTACGACCTGAATCACTCGTATGAAGACTGCGACGTCTTCGTTTCGCTCGCCAAGCTGAAGGAACACGTAACGGCCGGCGTCACCATGTCGATGAAGAACTGCTTCGGCATGACTCCCTGCACGATCTATGGAGATAGAACTCCCGTTGATGAGCCGTCCATCGCTCCGATGGGCGGGCGGGGAATTTTTCATGAGGGCAAACGCCTGCCTCCACTTAGCGCACCCCCGGCGGTTCCCGGCCAGCCGAAGGACCCCGGCGCTCGCGTGCCGCGCGTGGTGGCCGATCTGGTTTCAGCCCGGCCTGTACACCTGGCCGTCATCGATGGCATTCAGTCGATTGCTGGCGGCGAATTGCCGGGCTACCCCACGTCCCGCCCTGTCAAACCGGGCCTGCTGATCGCTGGAACCAACTGTGTATCCACCGACGCGGTAGGTACGGCGCTGATGGGATTCGACCCCATGGCGGTGCGGGGAACTGCGCCGTTTGAAACTTCGGACAGCACTCTCCTACTCGCCGAGCAATTGGGCGTGGGCACTCGCGACCTGAACAAGATCGAAGTGATTGGCCCCGCCATTTCCAAGGTGCGAGTCGAATACCGTAAAGTTCCCATGCGGGGATAGTGCGCCAGGACGGACGTATCCTCAATCACCCCACACGTACTCGTAGGGGCGGTTCGCGAACCGCCCCTACACCAATACAAGTCCCCCGTGTTACGATTCCCCGACGGCGGCGGAGGGCGTTACATGAAGAACCTGCTTTTACTGGTGTGCCTGGTTACCTCTTTGGCGGGATCGGTCGGGTGGACGGAGGATTACCCGTTGGGCGCCGACTCCCAGCGCCAGACGGGCGTGCCCCAGGGCACTGTGACCCAATACACCTGGACCAGCAAGATTTTCCCCGGCACGGTTCGCGACTATTGGGTTTACGTGCCTGCTCAATACGTGCCGGAAAAACCTGCTTGTGTGATGGTGTTCCAGGATGGCAAGAGCTACGTGAGTGAAGACGGCCGCGCCCGCATCCCCATTGTCTTTGACAACCTCATCGCCAAACATGACATGCCGGTGACGATTGCGATTTTGATTGAGCCCGGCGTCCTCAAAGCTGCCTCACCAGGCCAGCAGGACAGAATCAATCGAAGCTACGAGTACGACGGCTTAAGCGACCGCTATACCCAATCCCTGCTCACTGAAATCCTGCCCGAGGTCGCGAAGCACTATAACCTCTCCACCAATCCCAACGATCGCGCGATTTCCGGAATGAGTTCGGGCGGAATATGTTCTTTCACGGTGGCTTGGACGCATCCCGAAGCCTTTCGGCGCGTGCTCAGTTTTATCGGCAGCTACACCGATCTGCGCGGCGGCGACATCTATCCCGCCCTGATCCGCAAGACGGAACCGAAGCCGCTGCGAGTTTTTCTTCAGGACGGCAACCACGACCTCAACAACTTCGCCGGCGACTGGTGGCTGGCCAACCAATCCATGGCATCGGCCCTCACCTTTGCCGGTTATGACGTCAAGTTTGTGACTGGCGATAAGAACCACGACATGATTCAGGGCGGAGCCATCATGCCCGACGCCCTGCGCTGGCTCTGGCGCGATTATCCCCAGTCAATTTCGAAGCCTGCAATGAGGGCCCAGGGGGATCCCAAAACAGGCTTTGCGGGCGTGGGCTCGGACTGGCAGGAACTGGCTACTTTTGGTAGCGATGAAGACAGAAAGACGCCGGATTCCCTATTACTCCTGAATCGAAAGTTAAAGGACGCCCGTGGAATCGCGGTGGATGACCAGGGCAATGTTTTCATCGGAGATTCTTCTGGGAAGGCCATCCATCGGATCGATTTGGAAGGGCACGATTCGACTTTTATGAAAGACGTTGAAGGCGCTCGAAGTCTCGCGTTGGGCCCGGATGGGCTGTTATATGGTTGCGGTGATGAAGGAATTGTAAGCTATTCTTCCGGCGGAACTGGAAGTGTTCGAATAGGAGGGGTCCGATGCCAGGACATCGCCATAACACGCGACGGCGGGTTGTTGTTTACGGGTGACGGCGGAGTAGCAAGCGTTCCTCTGGGCAACCTGCACCATTGGAATCATTATGGGCCGGGAAGTGATGAGGGACTTCGTTCCTTCGTCGCAAATGGGGTTTGCCTCTCACCCGACCAATCGATGCTTTACGTGAGTGACCCGAACGGCAAGTGGGTGTGGTCATACCAAGTGCAATCGGACGGATCACTCGCTAACGGGGAACCTTTCTTTCGCATGGAGACATTGGACGAAGCATCGGCAAGTGGCGCAGCAGGAATGGTTATGGATAGAAAGGGCCTTCTTTACGTGGCAACCCTTATGGGGATTCAGATTGATGATCAGCAGGGAAGGGTTGTCGCGATCCTAAGTCGTCCAGAGCAGGCCGACCCGTCCCTTGGCCCTGTTTCCGGTATTGCCTTAGGCGGTCCCGACCATCAATACCTTTATGCTGTGGTTGGAAACAAGGTCTTCCGCAGGCATCTGGTGCGGAGGGGCGGGTCGTGAACTGCTCGTTCCGACATAATACTTTGCAGTTGGTGCGCCTTTTATAGGGTATGGCAGGAATTCCTGGAATGTGTGCGTCCGCTCATGATCGCGGTGCCCCGCCTGCCTTCTTAACCCACTCTGACGAATTGTATTCGGGCGTGAATCGGCACTGCGCTTCTGCACCAAACGATTGAGGGGTGCGCCGATAGCCTCGAACATGCCCGAAGGACAGTTTGTCTCTTGACAGCCCTAGGCAATGTATGTATACTAGTTGCGAAGATTGTAGCCGGTGCCGTCATTTATTTGCGCAAGCCGCTCATGGGATTCCCCGCCGCAATCGAAGCTAGCCGCCGCCATCAAATACCAACAAACGAAAACCGACAATCCACCATCGGGAACTCCGCTGATACCATTTCCGGCTGCCCGAAAAATAATTCTTTTTTCGACGTTCGAAGCCGGAATGTGTATGAAAACAAACAAAACGTGGACAAAGTGAAATGGCAAATGCCGAACATTCACGTCGAATTTATCCGGTTTTTGCGCACATTTCCGGCAATGTGCGGCCAATTGCGGCTCTCTGGAAGATCCGTGGACTCGATCAAATTCAAGCTGTTTTGGGTGAACTCAATGCGCCGGTCGATGGCCGAGCTCGTGCGGCTCTACTGAATTTCGCGCTGGAGGCCACGATATGTATGAAGAAACAGGGACTTAGGTGGAATTCGCGAGATTTGCCGAAAACGTATGCTATTGATAAAAAGCTGGTTATCTGTTGGTCTCGAATCGGGGGCTGAAAAAAAGGGGAATAAAAAATAACGGAAGGTCCCACGATGTTATAGAAAAAAAAGGAAAATCAAAGTGACAATTTGAATGGTCCCACGATGTTGATCAAAACAAACGACTTAATTTTTTAGGCCACGATGTGTATGAAAAAAAACGACTTAAGCGCTGGGGTCCATTACCGGGAAGCAGTGAATGACTGATCCTCAAGAGAAAAGAGCAGCGAACCATTAGGCTCCGAGTTTTGCGATCCAAGTCGCGAGGCACGGCGTTGAGCTATTCAAACTAGCACCAAACATGACCGGTGAA
>Ga0182011_10005401_pt1 | contig 10062 bp, 7 predicted proteins | sample 711E1DmetaG_FD_120481 | JGI IMG/M metagenome (GOLD analysis project Ga0182011, IMG submission 120481) | Permafrost microbial communities from Stordalen Mire, Sweden - 711E1D metaG | ecosystem: Environmental > Terrestrial > Soil > Wetlands > Permafrost | place: Sweden: Stordalen | collected...
GGGAACGATCGACCCTGCTGAGGCCGGGTTTATCTGCCAGGTGTAGCTCGTTGCATTGGTCAGGGTGCCCGTGGTATAATTTACCCCGGTGCTTCCCTTGGTAACAGATACAGGACCCGACATGGATAACACGGGAAATGGCCTTGGGGAGGGCGTCGTAAGATCGTTTGTGTGGGTCCAGGTATGATCCGCGTTGCTGACCACCCAATTGTAATCCGAGATCGTCAATCCTTCGCCGAACCATGGATTCATGTAATACAGATCCATATTCACCAACCCATGGCCTACGAGGAAATGACCTCCTCCGGAGGTCCATCCCCAGCGGAAAATGAATAGACGGTTCCCGTGTATCCGGGTGTGAATCTGGGACGTGTCAAGGTAGGTAGCCATCCCGGGATTATCGATACTTGCAAAATGGAGCAGGATATCCTGGATGCTTCCCGCATAGCCCCAGTTATAATTCCAGTAGTTGCATCCGAGACTTGGATTTACGCAGCAATCGGTCGAGCCGAAATTATGCCAGGTCGCCACTTCCCGGGTATATTCAGCAATGGTACATTGTGCCAGAGGTGTACAGTAATAATCCAGTACACAGGCGCTGGAACCCGACCAGCACCACTGATCCTGCTCCTGGATGAATTCTCCGACATTCAGAACCTGGGAACGCAATCCGGGTACACATCCCATTAAGAGGAAAATTCCGGTAATGAAAATCTTTGTATTTATTGTTTTCATGGTTGTAAGTTTTTTGAATAAAATCCATTACCTGATACTTTCCTTGATGTAAGGCAACATTTCATCCAGGCCAATTTTCGTCAATGAACCCTCCCTGAGTTTTGAAATATTCAACAGGGCCGAATGCATCGGATAAACGGTAATTTTTCCCGGTGACAGGGAAGGATCATCCAAAAACAAGAAATCACTCTGTACCTGGAATACCCTTAAGATCCGGGGGGCATCCTGACTGCGGAGCTGAAGATTCCGGTCAAATTCCTGCAACTCCCCGGCAAGTACCCTGGCACCAAGCTCTACGATCTTCCATTTGTTCTTCTTTTTAACGACTGTCATCATGATCCGGTTTTCCCCGTTGACCATGACGGGGATCCGCCATTCACCCGTAGATTCCAGATAATTTTTCCCCGGCAGGATTTGTTCCTTGAAAAAATCACCGCCCAGGGTAAACATTTGGTACGGTTTGCCCAACATGGCAATCGAGAATTCTTCCCGGTTGCTGAACCCATATTTGGATTCATTTCCTCCGGGGATTTTTTTAAGCCATGTCTGAAGATCAGTTGTGACATCTTTAACCATCTTTTTCCGGTTAACGGTTTGTGCGTTATTTCCCGTAACGATCGCGAAAAGGATGAACAGGAGTAAAAGAAATTTTTTCATAAAAATCAGTTTTGGGTTGAAAGAAAGGAACAGGATCATTATGAGTGTCTTACAAATATATAAAAAAAAGCTAAAGATATCCTTTGGTTTGAAAAAAAATTAACCTTTCGTTACTATCTAAACGTGTGAAGTCCTCCGGACTGGTTAGCGGTTAGAATCTCAGGATTTTGCTATTTTTGCATCACGGGCATGAACTTAACGGCTATCCCGGGTACCCGGGATCTGAAAATTTTTATCTTACAAATAAAACAACCCCAAATGACCTTTATCGAAGAACTCCGCTGGAGAGGGATGATCCAGGATGTGTCGCCGGGACTGGAAGAATTGTTGTCGAAAGAAGTGGTGACCGCTTATATCGGCTACGATCCGACTTCCGATTCCCTTCATATCGGGAACCTTGCTTCTATCATGCTTTTGGTTCATCTTCAGCGGACCGGTCACAAACCCATTGCCCTGGTCGGGGGTGCAACCGGCATGGTAGGTGATCCTTCCGGTAAATCCGAAGAACGGAACCTGCTTGACGAGAATGTACTCCGGTATAACCAGGAATGCATCCGGAAACAACTCGAACAGTTCCTGGATTTTGAAAAACCGGGAAATCCGGCAGAGATGGTGAATAACTATGACTGGACCCGGGATTTTGGTTTCCTTCAATTCCTGCGTGAGATCGGAAAACACATAACCGTCAACTATATGGTTGCAAAGGATTCCGTTAAAAAACGAATGGAATCCGGCTCGGGAATTTCTTTCACCGAATTCTGTTACCAGCTCCTCCAGGGATATGATTTCTGCTGGCTCTATGAACATAAAAAGTGCAAGCTTCAGATGGGCGGCTCCGACCAATGGGGCAATATCCTTACCGGGACGGAACTGATCCGGCGTAAGCTGGGCGGCGAAGGTTATGCGCTCACTTGTCCCCTCATCACAAAATCCGACGGTGGTAAATTCGGCAAAACGGAAGCCGGCAATGTCTGGCTGGATCCCAAAAAAACCTCTCCCTACAGGTTTTACCAGTTCTGGCTGAATACCAGTGATGCCGATGCGGCTGAATACATTAAAAAATTCACCTTGCTGACCCGGGAGGAAGTGGATGAGGTCACCCGCCAGCATGTGGAAGCTCCCCATCTGCGGGTTCTGCAAAAATTACTGGCCAGGGACCTTACGATACGGGTTCATTCGGAAGAAGATTACTTCTCAGCCTTTGAAGCCTCTGAAATCCTCTTCGGAAAAGGAACTACCGAAACCCTGAAGAAACTGTCGGAAGAGACCCTTCTTTCTGTTTTTGAAGGAGTGCCGCAAAGTGAAGTAGCGAAAAGCGAAATAGCGAAATCAATAAATATTGTCGATTTTCTTACAGAGAAAACCCAAATATTCCCATCAAAAGGTGAAGCCCGTAGAATGCTTAAGGATGGCGGAGTTGCGCTGAACAAGGAAAAAGTCACCGAGGATTTCACGGTCACCTCTGATCATCTCCTCCGGGAAAAATATCTCCTGATCCAAAAAGGAAAGAAAAATTATTACCTCGTCAAAGCAATGTGAAACTTTTATTTCACGAACTGCTTTGCATAATACTTCGGCGTAAGCTTCTCCCCGGTTGCCTTCTCGATCATATCATCCCAGTAAAGCGACAAACCGGGTGCAAAAACTTTCTCCTTCAGGAACTTTCCTACCTCCTTGTTCCCGGCAAAACTTTGGAACTTATAATCCTCTGACTTGACAATATTTTTTGTCATATAATAATACAGCTGCGATGCGAGAAGCTCGCCCAGCAGGTAATTATGATAATAACAGGGATATAAGGCAATGTGGATCTTGGTAGCCCAGTCCGGTTCATTGCGTCCTTCCGGCCGTTTCAGCAGCTGGTACTTCTCTGCCAGGTCCCACCAGAGTTTGTTCAGGTCCTGGTCGGGATTTTCATACATGCTCTTTTCGAAGCGGTACATCAGCTGAGCCCAGCGGCTGAATACGAGTTGCTGTATGCGGAAGGTCTTCAGACTGGTTTCGGCGATCTTCATCTTCTCCTGTTCAGTAATGCCCAGGTTGTCCTTTATCCATTGGGGATTGGTGGAGAACCGGCCGAACATTTCAGCAATGGCCTCTGTGGTGAAGGTGTGGGCCGGGTCCCGCAACATGAACGGGAGATCACGGTTGATCGCTTCAAAATAAACGGCATGTCCGAACTCGTGAAGCATCGTTCCCATCCATTTCTCATTGGGAACAATATTGCAGAGCACCCGTACATCGCCATTCTTGTCGATATCGGTGCAGTATGCATGCTGGTTCTTCCCGGGTTTACCATAAAGATCACTTTTTTTGATGATCTCATCAATGGGTAATCCTAACCCGGCATAATAAGCAATATCCAGTGTTTCGAGATTCTTTCCCTTATAATACTGGTCGAGGTCCTGTTCATAGATCCGGGGGGCCTCCTGGAAGAAACGGTCCTGGTAATTCCAGGGCCTCAGTTCATCCTTGCTTTTCAGCTTATAATATTTTACAAAATAATCATCAATCTCTCCCTTGACTTCCGCAAATGAATTTTTCGTGAGGCTGTCCAGTTGTTCGAAAAGGTGACTGATGACTTCCGGGTCCTGCTCGCTGAGAGTAAGACTCATCTCATGGTAATTTTTAAAACCCAGATCTTTGGCGACCTCGTTCCTTTTCTTCACCAGGGCGATGATATCGGCAGCCACCACGGGTCCGATTTTCTTTTGCGCGATCCAGGCTTCCTTCTGGGCATTTACATCCTTTGAATGCTTCAGGATATCCTCAACTTCATTATCGCTGAGTTTCTTGCCTTTTACTTCAGCCCGGAAGTTGCCGTATTTCTGTTCAATGGCGTTCTGCATGCGTACCGTGGCATTGAGTTTTGCAGTATCCGCTTTCGCCATCAGGAAGTCCCGGTAAAGAACATCGAGTTCGCGAAGCAGCAAGGTATCGGTGATCATGCCCGAAGCCCTGATCTCTTCCAGCTTTTTCAGGGATTCTTTATCGGCAAACAGCTTCACCAGCTTCATTTGCAGATCCTCGGATTTTTTGAAGTCTTCCGGCTTCCCGGTAATGGAAGCATCCCAACTGGCAATGTTACTGGACCTGTACAAAGGAATGTAGGCGGAATCGAACTTTTTAATGAAATCTACCAGCTCTTTTTTCATGGTTTCTTTTTTTGACTGGCAACCCATGAACAGGGTTGCTGCGATGAGCAGGATTACTCCTGGTTTTACGTTTTTCATAGTGCGGTGATTAATGAAGGTTATCAGCGTTGATAAAGATTGATGTGAAATAAAATTTTTGAACTTTGTTAATCAAGATTCCAGGTAGCTCCATCTTTCGTGTCTTTCACCGAAATGTTGAGGCCCTGTAATCCGTTCCGGATCTGGTCCGAGGTTGCAAAATCTTTTTTTATCCTGACCTCTTCCCGGATCTTAAGGATCAGTTCCATTAAACCTGAAACCACGGTATTTTTGTCCTTCGGCGCCTCACCTTCGAGTCCGAGGATCTCATTAAAAAATACACGGAAGATGCTTTTCAAAAGATCCAGTGTCTCCGAACCGACGGGTTCATTGGTGTCTTTTAGCGTGTTGATGATCCGTACAATTTCAAAGAGATTCGCAATCACCACCGGGCTGTTGAAGTCATCATTCATAGCTTCATAACAACCCTTTCTGATCTCCGATATCTGATCTCCTATCTCCGACCTCCGGCCTCCGGCCTCCGAATCTGCATAAGGAACCAGTTTATCTAACGTTTCGATGGCTGCAAGTAACTTCCTGAGTCCCTTCTCCGCCGCCTGCAGGGCTTCATTTGAAAAGTCAAGCGTGCTCCGGTACTGGGCCTGGAGAATGAAGAACCGTATGGTCATCGGGCTGTAAGCCTGGCTGAGTCCGGGGTGATTCCCGGTAAAGAATTCTTCGAGGGTAATGAAATTGCCCAGCGATTTCCCCATCTTCTGCCCGTTGATGGTGATCATGTTGTTATGCATCCAGTATTTCACCGCATCGGTACCATTGGCGATCCGGGATTGTGCAATTTCCGATTCATGATGCGGGAACATCAGGTCCATACCGCCACCATGAATATCGAAATGCTCTCCAAGGTATTTCAGTCCCATGGCGGAGCATTCGAGATGCCAGCCGGGAAATCCTTCGCTCCAGGGTGAAGGCCACCGCATGATATGTTCTGGCTGCGCTTTTTTCCACAACGCAAAATCAACCGGGTTCTTTTTTTCATCCTGGCTGTCGAGTTTCCGTGTATTGGTGATCAGGTCCTCAAGGATCCTTCCGGAAAGCTTCCCGTAATGATACTTTTCATCGTATTTTAAGACATCAAAATAAACAGAGCCATTTACCTCGTAAGCAAATCCTGCATCAAGGATCTTCCGGATCATCCCGATCTGCTCGATGATATGACCGGAAGCCCGGGGTTCGATGCTGGGACGCCCGACGTTCAGGGCCTCCATGAACAGGAAGTAACGGTCGGAATAGTATTGGGCCACTTCCATGGGCTCCAGCATTTCAAGCCTTGCTTTCTTGGCGATCTTGTCTTCCCCTTCATCCTCATCATTTTCAAGATGCCCTACATCCGTGATGTTCCTGACATACCGGACACGATAGCCAAGATGCTTCAGGTAACGGAATACCAGGTCGAAGGTGATGGCAGGGCGCGCATGCCCCAGGTGGGGATCGCCATATACCGTAGGCCCGCAAACATACATGCCCACGAAAGGCGGGTTCAGGGGCTGGAACAGTTCCTTCGACCGCGAAAGCGTATTGTAGATGAAAAGCTGATTGTCCATAAGGTCAATAATTCCGCGATAAATTTAGGAATTATTTCAGATATTTGCGTTATACCATTTCGGGGAATAAATCCATGCATCTCATCCCCTGCAGGGGTCGATTATAAAGTTGTTTTCACCGCAATCCCGATAGCTGCGCTATCGGGACGCAAAGACGCGATTTAAGATAAATGGTTTTCAACCCTTTGCGTTTTAGCGTCCCGCGAAGCGGGATAGCGGTAAAGAAAATATTTTCTTTTTATCACCCCCACAGGGGTTGAGGTGAATTGATTGATCACCCAATTAATAAATAAAACCAAAAACCATGGAATTTATCGACAAACTCGACGGAGCCGTTATCGTGAGCGATGCGGAAGGAAAAATCACCTACCTGAATGATAAAGCCATCAACAATTTCAAGGACGAAGGCGGTCGTGACCTTATCGGGAAGAACCTGTTTGAATGCCATAAGGATTCTTCCAACGAAAAGATCCGTGAAATGATCGCCACGCATACCAGGAATGTTTATACAATTGAGAAAAAAGGAAAGAAAAAACTGATCTACCAGGCGCCCTGGTACCATGGAGATGCTTTCGGTGGACTGGTGGAACTATCCCTCGAGATACCCACAGAACTGCCACATTTTATAAGAGATTAACATTTTCATCCTTCCGTAGGGTGAGGGCCCTTACGATTATTCTTTCTATTTTTACCGAAATTCTCAACACTACGTTGTCACATGGAAAAAATTTTAGTCATTGGATGTTCCGGACAGATCGGCTCGGAACTCACACTTGAATTGCGAAAGATCTATGGAAATGCAAATGTGATCGCAACGGACATCCGTCCGGCCCCGGCAGAAATTGCCGAATCGGGAAGGTTCGAAATACTGGATGTGTTGGATACGTCGAAATTGCAGATCATTCTCGAACACGAAAAGATCACCCAGGTTTATCATCTTGCTGCCATACTCTCTGGAAATGCCGAGAAACGGCCCCTGCCCTCCTGGGATGTGAACATGAAAAGCCTGATCAACGTCCTGGAATTGTCCAGGGAACTCAAGCTGAAAAAGTTGTTCTGGCCAAGTTCCATCGCGGTTTTTGGCCCTACAACCCCCCGTTACAATACCCCCCAGTTCACGATCATGGAACCGAATACGGTTTACGGGATCAGCAAACTGGCGGGAGAACGCTGGATCGAATACTATTTCAACAAATACGGGTTGGATACGCGCAGTCTTCGTTACCCGGGACTGATCAGCTATAAAACGGAAGCCGGCGGCGGGACTACGGATTATGCCGTGGAGATCTTTTATGCTGCCATCCGTGATAAAAAATATGAATGCTTCCTTGGCCCGGACTCGGATCTGCCGATGATGTTCATGTCGGATGCAATCAAGGCGACCATCGACCTGATGGAAGCGGATTCCTCGAAGCTGTCATTACGGTCGAGCTACAATGTGGCAGGGATCTGTTTTAACCCGGCCCAGCTTGCAGAAGCCATCAAAAAATACATCCCGGAATTCGAGATCACCTATAAACCCGATTTCCGCCAGGCCATTGCAGATTCATGGCCGGCCTGTATTGATGATTCGGTAGCCAAAAAAGATTGGGGATTGTCCTATGAATACGATCTTCCCAAGATGACCGAATTGATGATCACCGAAATACGTAAGAAATTATCCTGAAAATAAAGCGGAACGGATAAAATTATTTTCCGCTTTTATCCTTTTTGTAGGTCAGTTTAAGATCTCCGAAAGGATAATGCCCCATAACGATCATCAGGGTGTCGTTGAGACGGAGGATATCGTAGGTCATTTTCTTCCCGGTATCCGTGCTCTTGGCAGCCAGCTTTGTGCCGTGTTTTGTAAGTTTCCATTTTGCATGGATGACTTTCCCGATATAATCCTTTTCAGCGGTTTTATCGGCTTTAATGATCAGCTGGGTCCTCTCTTCCGACTGAATGAACCTTTTGATCTGGTCTTCGGTTTTTGCAGGCTCCTGGCTGTTGCCGGTTTTCCCTCCGTTATTGGTATTTGTGATCGGTTGAACCTTTACAACATTTATCCTTTCCACCTTTGCAGGGATCCACTTCCCAACCAGGTATTTCACTTTGTTTTGGGAAATCGCCGTTGTTGAAATGAAGATGGCGGCTGTACTTAAAATGCAAATGATCAGAAGTCTGTTAAGTTTCATAGGGATACTTTTTAAAAAAAACGGAATTTCTGGGTGTTTATTATCTCTTCAGAGTTCCTTTATCACATCAACAGTGGAATCCTGACTATTGACCCTGATCTCAAAACCTCTTTTCCTGAATACCGAGATCATCCTTTTGTTGTCGGTGGTGGTTTGGGCAACAAACTTCTTGAGGTTCCAGCTGCCGGAAATTTCCAGGCAATAATCCGTCAGGATATTGCCCAGGTCCTTTTGTTGCCAGGCATCTTCGATCAGTATGGCATATTCTACCGTTTCATGATCCGGATCCGCGATCAGCCTTCCCACGCCAAGCAGTTTCTTTGTGTTGTCGTCTTCGGTGATTTCCGCCACGATGGCAATTTCCCGGTCATAATCGATATAGCAATACCGGGTGGCTGCCTCGTGCGACTGCCAGTGAAAAAAGTACCGGAAGCGGGAATACAGGGATTCTTTGGTGCAGCGTCCGATCATGGAAAGCCAGAGGGGCTCGTCCTCGGGTTTGATCGGTCGTAAGATCAATTCCGTGCCATCTTCCAGTGCAACCCTCCGGATGAGTTCTTCGGGATAGGGATGCAACGCGAGGTGCGAATAGGGATGGTTCTCTTCACGGGTTATTCCGGGATCGAGTACGATCCTGCCATCCAGCGCGATCACTTCGGTGGGCGTAACGAGCAACGGATTGATATCCAGTTCAAGGATCTCCGGATAATCTGCAGCCAGGTATGACAGGCGTATGAGTACCTGTATCAGCTGGTCAATATTCTTTGGAGGGGTTCCCCGGTATCCGGTCAATAAAGGATAGATCTTCAACGATTCCAGCATCCTCCGTGCCAGGCGTTCATTGAGGGGAGGAAACCCGAGGGCTTTATCACTGAACAGTTCCGCTGTGATTCCACCCATCCCGACCATGAGTACGGTTCCGAAGACACTGTCTTTCTTGATCCCAAGGATCAGTTCAACGGCATCTTTCGAAGGTGCCATGCGCTGAACCGTGACGCCTTCCAGCCGGGCGAGGGGCCGGTTGCGGAGCGCCGATTCCGTGATTTTTTTGAATGCGCTTCTCACCTGGACATCATCCGCCAGGTTAAGGATCACACCACCGACATCCGATTTATGCGTGATGTCGGGCGATTGAATTTTCAGGACCACGGGATATCCCAGCTTTTCTGCTATGGTTACGGCCTCTTCTGCAGTGGATGCAAACCAGGGTCTGGTCGATGGGATCCCGTAAGACTCCAGTATGATTTTCGAAGTCTCTTCGGATAAAATCGTATCGTTCTCTTTGATGATCCGGTCGAACTCTTCGCGGGAACGCTCACGGTCGACCGTGAATTCAACGGGAATATCGCGGGGGGTTTCATATAAGGTTTCCAGGTTCCTGGAATAGGAAACCATGGTCATGAATGCATGGATCGCCTGCTCGGGGGTTTTGTAGGAAGGAATGCCGGCTTCTACCAGGATATCGTCGGCCTCATGCATGCTCTGTCCGCCAAGCCATGCGGCAAGAATGGGTTTATTGGTGGACGAAACCAGGGTGGAGATCTCTTTCGCGGTAGCATTCGGATTGGTCATCGCCTGTGGCGTCATGATCACCAGCACGGCATCTACATTCTTATCAGCAAGTACGATCTGGGTGGCCTTGGCTACACGTTTTGCCCGGGCATCTCCCAGGACATCCACAGGATTTCCATGTGACCAGAA
>Ga0182011_10005402_pt1 | contig 10060 bp, 9 predicted proteins | sample 711E1DmetaG_FD_120481 | JGI IMG/M metagenome (GOLD analysis project Ga0182011, IMG submission 120481) | Permafrost microbial communities from Stordalen Mire, Sweden - 711E1D metaG | ecosystem: Environmental > Terrestrial > Soil > Wetlands > Permafrost | place: Sweden: Stordalen | collected...
GGTGAAGGAGGACGCGCCGTGGGAGCTGGCGTTCGGTGGACGCGTAAGCAAAACGCTGCCCGCTCGCGACCTCTGGAACCGCATTATGCGCTCGACCTACGAGTATGCGGAACCCGGCGTGATCTTCATCGACCGCATCAATCAGCAGAACAATCTCGCTTATTGCGAGACAATCTGCGCGACCAATCCCTGTGGCGAACAGCCTTTGCCGCCTTATGGCGCCTGCCTGCTGGGTTCGATCAATCTGGCGAAGCTGGTGAAAAACCCGTTCGAGGAGAATGCCGAACTCGATCTGGACGCGGTCGCGTCGCTGACGCGCACCGCCGTGCGATTCCTCGACGACGTGATCGACATCTCGCGTTTTCCGCTGGAGGCGCAACGCGCCGAAGCCTTCGCCAAGCGGCGCATTGGGCTGGGCGTCACGGGACTAGCCGACGCACTGATCTTCTGCCGTACAAAATATGGCTCGCCGCAAAGCATCGAGCTGATCGAGAGTTGGCTGGCGATCATCAGTCATGACGCCTATCGCGCCTCGGTCGAACTGGCGCGCGAAAAGGGTGCGTTCCCGCTGTTCGACGCCGAGGAGTACCTGGGGCGGCCTTTCATCCGCATCTTGCCCGAGGATATTCGCGCGGGAATCGCAGAGCGCGGCATCCGCAACGGGCTGCTGACTTCCATCGCGCCGACGGGGACGATCTCCTTGTTCGCCGGCAACATATCGAGCGGCATCGAGCCGGTCTTCGCTTACACCTACAGCCGCCGCGTGTTGCTGCCCGACGGTACGTATCGCGAAGAGGCGGTCAGCGACTATGCGGTGGAAGCCTTCCGCGCCCGCTTCGGCGAACAGGCGGCGCTGCCCGATTATTTCGTTAACGCCCAGACATTGGCGCCGGAGGATCATCTTGCGGTCCAGGCGGCCGCGCAAAAATACATCGACAGTTCGATTTCCAAGACCATCAACGTGCCGGCGTCGATTTCCTTCGATTCGTTCAAGGATATTTATGGCCGCGCCTATGAACTGGGCTGCAAGGGCTGCACCACTTACAGGCCGAACGCGGTGACCGGATCGGTGCTGGCCGCGTTGTCCAAGCCCGACGAAAGCGAGGAGCCGCTGGAACTGCCGGCGCTGCGCGAATCCGGCGGCATCGTCTATATGACCAAGCCGCTCGACCGGCCGGACGTGCTGCTCGGCCAGACCTACAAGATCAAATGGCTGGACGCCGATCACGCCTTCTACATCACCATCAATGACGTGGAGAAAGACGGCCGCCGGCGGCCTTTCGAGATATTCATCAACTCCAAGAACATGGAAGCCTATGCCTGGACGCTGGCGCTGACCCGCATGATCTCGGCGGTGTTCCGCCGCGGCGGCGACGTCTCCTTTGTCGTGGACGAACTCAAGGCGGTGTTTGACCCGCGCGGCGGCCAATGGATGGAAGGCCATTATGTGCCCTCGCTGTTGGCCGCGATCGGCGAAGTGGTCGAACGCCACATGATCGCCATCGGCTTTATCGCGTCGCATGGCGACACCGAAGACCAAAGACGGGCCGTGGCGGTTACGGCGGAAGGCGCGCCGGCCAGGCGCTGTCCGCGCTGCTCCTCGCCCAGCTTCGTCAAGCTGGAAGGCTGCGATTCCTGTCTTTCGTGCGGCTATTCGAAATGCGGCTAAGGCGTTTAGAATAGCTTCCGCATGAAATATTCCAGCCGCTTTTTTCTCTACGCGCCGCTCGGCCTGTTCCTCGCCATAGCCATCGGCGTCGCCATCCATTGGTGGCTGGCGGTGGCGGCCCTGTCGGCGCGGCTTCAAGCCATGAACGGACGCGAGATCGTGCCGGGCGTGACCATGCGGTTCGCCTCGCGCAGCATCACCGGCTTTCCGTTCAGTTTGGACACCGTGTTCCGCGGCTTCGCGCTACGCATCGACACGCCGCACGGCGCGACCGAGTGGCGGCCTGAAGAGTTCGCCATGCACGCGCTCACTTATGGCCGCGACGAAACCATCTTCGAAGCGGCCGGCAAGCAGGAACTGCGCTGGACCAAGGACGACGGAACGGCCCGCGATCTCATCTTCGCCGTGGGCAGCCTGCATGCCAGTGCGATACGGGATCTGGACGTGCTCGACCGCTTTGATCTTGACATTGTGGGTTTCGGTTCCAAGTCGCTCACGGCGCAGCGCCTGCAATTTCATCTGCGTCGCACGCGTCGCTTCTCAACCTTCGACATCTTCGTGATGGTAAACGACATGCGCTTCCCGGCAGCCGACAGCCCAGAACTCGGCGGCCGCATCACGGATGGACGACTTGTCGGAACAGTCACGCCGGATTGGGGTTACGAACGCTTGTGGACGGGCGACCAGTCCTGGTTCAAAGCCGCGGATAACTGGCGCCGCGAACATGGAGAGCTCTACGTTAATGAGCTTTCACTCACCTGGAACGAGTTGAAGCTGGAGAGAATTGGAGCCAGAGTGCTCCGACTCGACGAGGCACACCGGCCTCAGGGTTCGATAGGACTCGCAATCACGGGCATGCAGCGATTCCGCCAGCGCGCAGCAAGAGAGCACCTTCCATATGGTGCGAACACGGGGCTGGCTGGTACACTACTGGATCGCACCGGCGGTGGTGATCGCACGACGATCGATTTCGACTTCGGCAATGGACTGGTGATGGTGGGCGGCGAACGCGCCGATACCGTGACTCCGCTCTACTGATCCTTTTTCTTCCCACGACCGAAATCAGCCGCCGGCGTGTCCTGGCCGGCATCGACGATGGAGCGTCGGATCGCGCGCGTGCGGGTGAACAGGTTGAACAGCGCTTCGCCGTCGCCCCAGCGTATGGCGCGCTGCAAAGCACTCAAATCCTCGCTGAAGCGGCCCAGCACTTCGAGCACCGCCTCGCGATTGTTGAGGAAGACATCGCGCCACATGGTCGGATCGGAAGCCGCGATGCGGGTGAAATCGCGAAAGCCGCCGGCGGAATATTTGATCACTTCGCTTTGGGTGACGGTTTGCAGATCGTCCGCCGTGCCGACGATGTTGTAGGCGATCAGATGCGGCAGATGCGAGGTGATCGCCAGTACCAGATCGTGATGGCGCGCCTCCATCACTTCCACGTCGCTGCCAAGCCGGCGCCAGAAGCTCTTCAGCCTTTCGAGCGCCGACGCATCCGTTCCCGGCGGCGGCGTCAGGATGCACCAGCGACCGTCGAACAATTCGGCGAAGCCCGCTTCGGGGCCGGACTGTTCGGTGCCCGCGATCGGATGGGCCGGGATGAAATGCACTCCTTCGGGCACAAACGGGCCGACGTCGCGGATCACCGCGCTCTTGACCGAGCCGACGTCGCTGAGGATCGCACCGCACTTCAGATGCGGCGCGATCTGCTCGGCCAGCGCCGCATAGGTTCCCACCGGCGTCGCTAGCACCACGAGATCGGCGTCCTTCACGCAGGACGCCGCGTCGCCGTGCAGCGAATCCGCAAACCCCACAGCGCGCGCGCGCTCCAGCGTTTGTGCGCGCTGGGTGTAGCCGGCGATGTGGGAGGCAAGGCCGGCACGCCGCATGGCGTGGGCCATCGACGAACCGATCAGACCAATGCCGAGCAGGGCGACTTTTTCGAAAATCGGCTTCGCAGAATCGCTCATGGCTGTCTCATGAAATCGGCAAGGGCCGCGGCGACCTTGCGGTTGGCCTCTTCGCTCCCAACGGTGAGTCTCAGGCAATCGGGCAAGCCGTAATTGCCAACCGGGCGCAGGATCAGTCCGTGTTCGCATAGAAAGCGGTCGGCATCCACGGCTGATTTTCCCTTGGTTCGCGGAAAATGGATGAGGACGAAATTGGCGACACTGTCGTCGACCCTGAGGCCGGTGGCGCGGATAGCGTCCGTCAACCAGGCGCGCCAGCGTTCATTGTGCTCGACCGAGCGCTGGACATGCTCGCGATCCTTGAGCGCCGCGGCGCCGGCGTGTTGGGCGGGAACCGAAACATTGAACGGTCCGCGGATGCGATTGAGCGCATCGGCGATCGCGGCCGGACAATAAGCCCAACCGATGCGCAGCCCCGCCAAAGCGTAAACTTTGGAAAAGGTGCGGGTCATCACCACGTTCTGGAAGCTCGCCACCATCTCGATGCCCGGTTCGTAATCGTTACGGCGGACGTAATCCGCATAGGCCGCGTCGATCACCAACAGCGTTTGCGGCGGCAGGCCGGCGTGCATGCGGCGCACTTCGTCGTGCGGCAGATAGGTTCCGGTCGGATTGTTGGGATTGGCGAGATAGACGAGCCGGGTCTTCTGCGTCACCCGCGCCAGCATGGCGTCTACGTCGGCGCGCAGATTGTTCTCCGGCACCGCAACCGGCACAGCGCTGTTGGCCAGCGCCGCGATGCGATAGACGAGAAAAGCGTGCTCGCTGTACAGCACCTCGTCGCCTGGGCTGAGATAGGCGTTGGCGAGCATGGTGAGAAGCTCGTCGGAGCCGTTGCCGCAAACGATGCGCGCGGCGTCCAGGCCGTAGGCGTAGCCTACGGCCTCGCGCAGAATACGGGCGCTGCCTTCGGGGTAGATCGAGACGCCCTTGGCCGCTTCCGCGTAGGCCTCAAGCGCCAGCCGGCTCGGCCCCAACGCCGACTCGTTGGAAGACAGCTTGATGGCGTCGGTCACACCGGCCACAGAAGCCCGTCCGCCGACATAGGGCGCAATCTCCAGCACGCCGGGTTTGGGCGTCGGCGTCATACGATTTCTCCTGCCAAGGCCGCCATTCCCTTTTTATCACCCCCGGCAAAGGGCGGATTTTCCGGGGCTTGCCTTGATAAAGCCGGGCGGGCGCAAAATCAAAGCGACACAAGCGTTTCGTTGACATGGGGGGGCTAGAGCCTTAGCAAACGCGCCTTCCCGGCCGGCTTGGCCGGGTTAAAGGGTCTCTAAGATGGGTCCAAAATTCCTGCGGCCGCTGACGGCACCGGACGCGGAAAAAGGCCGGGCAGCCCAGTTCGGGCCCGAGCGCGCGCTCCTGCTCGACGCCGGGCGCACGCTGACGCCTTGGACCGTCGCTTACATGACCTATGGCGAGCTCAATGCTGAGCGCTCCAATGTGGTGCTGATTTGCCATGCGCTGACCGGCGACCAGTTCGTTGCCAGCGCCCATCCCGTCACCGGCAAGCCGGGCTGGTGGGAAACCATGGTGGGGCCGGGCAAGCCCATCGACACCGACCGCTTCTTCGTCATCTGCGCCAATGTCATCGGCGGCTGCATGGGCTCGAGCGGACCGGCTGAGACCGATCCCGCCACGGGCGAGCCCTACGGGCTTTCCTTTCCGCTGGTCACCGTGCGCGACATGGTGCGCGCCCAGGCCCTGCTGCTTGACGAACTCGGCATCGAGAAAGTTCTGTGCGTCACCGGCGGATCGATGGGTGGGATGCAGGCGCTGCAATGGGCTGCGAGCTATCCCGAGCGCGTGGTTTCGGCCGTGCCCATCGCCTGCGCCGCCAAGCACTCCGCGCAGAACATCGCGTTTCACGAAGTCGGCCGCCAGGCGATCATGGCCGACCCCGATTGGCACGGCGGCGCCTACCAGCTTCGCGGCACGCAACCTTCGAAAGGACTGGCGGTCGCGCGCATGGCCGCGCACATCACCTATCTTTCCGAAGCCGCCCTGCAGCGCAAATTCGGCAGGAACCTGCAGAACCCCGGCGGTATTTCCTTCGCCTTCGAACCCGACTTCCAGGTGGAATCCTATCTGCACCACCAGGGCACGAGTTTCGTCGACCGCTTCGACGCCAATTCCTATCTCTATATCACGCGCGCCATGGACTATTTCGACCTCGCCGCCGACCATGGCGGCGTGCTGGCGGAGGCCTTCCGCGGCTGCAAGACGCGTTTCTGCATCATCTCGTTCACCAGCGACTGGCTGTTTCCGACGATCGAGAACAAGCGCGTCGCGCACGCGCTCAACGCCGCCGCGGCGACCGTCAGCTTCGTCGAGATCGAGACCGACCGTGGCCACGACGCCTTCCTGCTCGACGAGCCGGAGATGTTTGCGACCGTGCGCGGCTTCCTGAACTCGGTGGCGGCCGGTCAAGGGGTGGCATGATGGCAAACATGCGTCCCGACCTAGCGGCCATTGCCGAAATGATCCCGCATGGCGCGCGCGTGCTCGATGTCGGCTGCGGCGACGGCGCACTGCTCGAATATCTGACGGCGACCAAGAAGGTGGACGGCCGCGGACTGGAACTGTCCCAGCAGAACGTCAATGCCTGCGTGGCGCGCGGCCTGGCCGTCATCCAGGGCGACGCGGACACCGATCTCGTCGAATATCCTTCACAGGTGTTCGACTTCGTGATCCTGAGCCAGACGATCCAGGCCACGCGCAATCCCAAGGGCGTACTCGGCCATCTGCTGCGCATCGGCAAGCACACGGCCGTGTCACTGCCCAATTTCGGACATTGGCGGGTGCGCCTCAGCCTGCTGGCGCGCGGACGCATGCCGCGCACCAGGGCGCTGGGTTATGAATGGTACGACACGCCCAACATCCATCTTTGCACCATCGCCGATTTCGCGGTGCTGGTCAGAGAAGCGGGCGCTGTGATCGAGCACGCAGTGGCGCTGAGCGAAAAGGGCCGCACCCGTCCGATGCGAGCCGACGTCTGGAACCCCAATCTATTCGCCGAAGGTGCGATTTTTCTTTTGCGGGCGCGCTAGAGCGGCTTGCGTTTCAAAACGGCAAGCCGCTCCAGGGTATTGATACGACGCTGCGCGGAACCGTTCAGCTCTTGCCTTGGCCGAGCAGTTCGAGGGCCTTCGCGTAATGCGCGACGCCCTTCTCGTACATGGAATACGCACAGAAATCGCGCCCGAATTGCTGCTGCGCACGCGCGTCGTCTTTTGCCTTTCCCGGTTGCGCGGTATCGACGGCGGTGGCCACCTGCTTGGCCATATGGACGCAGTCGCCGAGGTTCGCATCGGCGGCATAGGCGGCAGAAGTAAACATGAGGCCCGTAAACGCAGCCGCAGCAAACACCGCCTTTTTACCGAAAAACATGACTTCCTCCTCCAATGTTTTTGTCCGGCTCATGCCGGTGCAAGATAGATAGGACGACGCACACGATTTTGAAGTGCGACGAAGTTCAATCTCGTGTGAATACCGCAACAATCGCGTAATGCAGTCGACAAAGGCGGAACTAATCGGACAAACCCGGCCGATTACGGTCATATTCCAACAAAGAACCAGGATGCATGGGCGGCATGCGCGCGCAGAATGGTTCGCGACTTGGTTACGCGCGCGCCAACGTGGGTTCGGCGCGCTTGAGTTTGCGGGCCGTCGCCACGCCGTAAAGAGATTTTCCGGCTTCGACGAGATGCACGCCGGCTACCCCGGGCAGGAACCGCCGTCCCAGCCGTTCCCAGCCCGCGCTCGTCCGCGCCAGCTTGCGGCCGCTGAACGGCGGCATGTACAGCGCGCGATCCCAGTGTAGCGGTTCGAACAGGGTGTCGCGCAACAGCGCGTCCAGCTCGCTTTTGTGGAACGGCCGGCCGCAAGCGAATGGCGAGGCTTCCATCTGCGCCCACAGACTGGCGCGATTGGGCACGACGACCAGGAGGCGGCCTTCCGGCGCCAGGACGCGCCAAAGCTGGCGCAGCAGCACGCGTGCCGCATCCGCGCCTTCCAGCCCATGCACAACCAGGATCCGGTCGAACATGGCGTCGGCGAAGGGCAAAGCGGATTCCTCGCCGAGCACGGTGAGCGGACGGCCTGCCGGCCAAGCGACGACACCCGCCTGCGCCGGCATCAGCGCCACTACCCGCTCGGCTTCGCCCAGAAAGGATTTCAGGTAGGGCACGGCGAAGCCATAGCCCAGAACCCGCAAACCCTTGCACTCGGGCCAAAGCAGCTTGAGGCGGCGGACGATCATCCGGCGTGCCGCCTGACCAACCTCCGATTGGTAGAAATCGACCAGATTGCCGGCATCGAGCTGCATGCCAAAGGCGTACGCCCAAGCGCTTCGGGGTTCAACCGATAGAAGCCGCCTGATAGATTGGACCCTATCGTCAGGAGGCAAGCCTTGTCCGCGCTCAAGATCGAATCCATCGCCTGCTTGAAAGACAATTATGCCTATCTGGTGAGCGACGAGCGGTTGTGCGCCGTGGTCGACCCGTCGGAGCCGGAGCCGATCGAGGCGGCGCTCCGCGCGCGGGGCATGAAGCTCACTCATATCCTGAACACCCACCATCATTGGGACCACACCGGCGGCAATGCGGCGCTGAAGAAAGCCTATGGCGCCGTCGTGGTCGGGCCGGCCAAGGACCGCGAACGCATCCCCGCCATCGACATCGGCGTCAAGGAAAACCAAGGCTGGCGCTTCGGCGAGCACCAGGTGGGCATTCTGGAAGTACCGGCGCATACAAGCGGCGCCATCGCCTTCGTCTTCCCGAAGGCAGTTTTCACCGGCGATACGCTGTTCGCCATGGGCTGCGGGCGGTTGTTCGAAGGCACACCGGCGATGATGCATGCCAGCCTCGCCAAGCTCGCTTCGTTGCCCGACGACACCGAGATCTATTGCGGCCACGAATACACGTTGAACAACGCCCGCTTCGCGCTGACGCTGGAGCCGGGCAACCGGGACCTTCAGGTGCGGATGAAGGCGGTCGCGGCCCGGCGGGCGAAAGGCGAGCCGACTATGCCCTCCAGCATCGGCCTCGAGAAGCAGACCAATCCGTTCCTCAGGACCGCATCGGAGGAAATCCGCGCCACGCTGAAAATGGCAACGGCGGACGATGTGGCGGTGTTCGCGGAAATCAGGCGCCGCAAGGACGCCTTCTGACGCGCGTCAGCGTGCGAACTCGCCCCAGATGCCGGAAAACTGCAGTGCGGCGGCGGCGAGCACAAAGGCGTGCCAGATCGCCCGGTTGTAGGGAATGCGCTCGAACACATAGAAGATGACGCCGACGGAATAAACGATGCCGCCCGCGACCAGCAGCCAGAAATCCGCTGCCGCCAGCGACGCCGCCAGCGGCTTGATCACCGTCACCACCAGCCAGCCCATGAGCAGATAAAGCACGAGGCTGGCGATCTCGAAGCGGCGGGGGAACAGCACCTTCATCACCACGCCGAACGTCGCCGCCGTCCAGATGATGGCCAGGATGATGTCGCCCGAAGCGCCACCGAGACGGTTGACCGCGAGCGGCGTATAGGTCGCCGCGATCATGATGAAGATCGCCGCGTGATCGAAGCGGCGCAGAATCTTCTTCGACGGACGGTAGGACGGCATCAGATTGTAGGCCGCTGAAAAGCCGGTCATCGCCAATAGGCCGAGGCAATAGACCGAGACGCTGACCAGCACCGACAAGCCGGTGACGTGCCACAGCAGCCACAGGCTGGCATTGATGGCGAAAACGACGCCGAGCACATGAACCACGGCGTCGGCCGTACTTTCGTGGCGCGAATAAAGGCGGGTGACGCGTTCGACCGTCCGGTTCACCGCGCCTTCGACGGCGTCGTTCATCTCTTCGATGGTTTTGTTCATGGCGTCATTATAAACACGGAAAGCGGCGCGAATATGAGTACCCCACGACAAGGTTGCGATTTTTTAAGCATGGCGCACCCGGGCGTCGAACGGCGGGACAAAAGCGCGGTTCCACCCGGTGCTTGCCGTTGGGGAAACGGTGTGGCGCCTACCAATCCTTGAGTCACACCCATATCAGACCACATTGAATTGTTTTCGACTTCGCATGGGGGTGGGATGCCCCCTCTTCGCTTCCAATCAAAAAATGCACGTCCTTTCGGCGAGCGCCTTGATGTAGGAAGCAATAGGAACAAATTCAAGAGGGTGCGGCAGAAGGTGGCGGAGAAGGAGAAAAGGCGCTCTCACACCGCGAAGCAATAAAGGCTAGACCAGATCATGAAACCTCGCACCGAGGCGAGCGTAAAAGGAAAATCGAAGGTGACAGTCGCAAATATCCAAGCCGTGATTTTCGATTTGGGCGGGGTGGTGATCGATTGGGACCCGAAGCTTCTGTATCGGAAGATCTTCGACGGCGACAACGCGAAGATGGAGATGTTTCTCTCGGAAATA
>Ga0182011_10005404_pt1 | contig 10055 bp, 8 predicted proteins | sample 711E1DmetaG_FD_120481 | JGI IMG/M metagenome (GOLD analysis project Ga0182011, IMG submission 120481) | Permafrost microbial communities from Stordalen Mire, Sweden - 711E1D metaG | ecosystem: Environmental > Terrestrial > Soil > Wetlands > Permafrost | place: Sweden: Stordalen | collected...
ACCAGGGACATCGTCCCTGGCTAATTTCCACTGTCGCTCCGCGACCAAACATCGTGCCGGAGGCACAACCGGATATTAGCCAGACACGGAGTGGCTGGTATCGTGGCAAAATGAAAATCCGTCCTGAAGGGACGGTGGAAACTCCGCGACAAATCTTTGCCGGACAACTTCGCGCATGCCTTCAACCCATTTAAGCCTGCATTACCACGTCGTGTTCAGCACGAAAGACCGGCATCCGTTCATCGCGGATGAATGGCGGAATCGTTTGCACGAATATCTGGGCGGTTTGGTTCGTGCGGCGGACGGCGTTCCCGAAGCCGTCGGCGGCACGGCGGATCACGTTCATTTGCTCGTTGGTTTACGGGCGACCCATTCGCTGGCGTCATTTGTGCAAGACATCAAACAATCTTCATCCCGATGGATCCATGAAACCATCAGCGTGAAAAATTTATCATGGCAGCCCGGCTATGGTGCTTTCACGGTGAGCATTTCCAATCGCGACGCGGTCAAGGAATACATTGCAAATCAAGCCGAACATCACCGGACGAAAACATTTCAGGAGGAATACGTGGCATTTCTCCAAAAACATCACGTTGAATACGATGAAAAATATTTGTGGTAACGTTTCCCAACGTCCCTTGCGGGACGAATTTATTTTTCTATTCGATTACCAGCCACTCCGTGGCTGGCTAATATCCGGTGTCCCTGCGGGACAATAAAATGCAAATGACGAGGCCATTGACTGATTTGCTCAAGGCGACGTCGCGCTCGTTTTACCTGACGTTGCGCGTGCTGCCGGCCGCCATGCGCCCGCAAATCGGCCTCGCGTACCTGCTCGCGCGCACCACCGACACCATCGCCGACACCGAACTTGTCCCGCTGGAACAACGGCTCGACGCACTTCACAAATTGCGGGACCGGATTTTGGGTTCGTCCACCGCGCCGCTGAATTTTGGTGAACTGGCCAGACAGCAGGGTTCGCCCGCCGAGCGCGTGTTGCTGGAAAAGGCCGGGGACAGTCTGGCATTGCTGCAAAAGCTTTCCCCCGCCGATCTGAAACTGGTCCGCGATGTTCTCACAACCATCATGGGCGGACAGGAACTGGATTTGCGCCGGTTTGCCGGCGCGTCCGCCGAGAAAATCATCGCGCAGGAAACGGCGGCGGAACTGGATGATTACACGTATCGCGTCGCCGGCTGCGTGGGCGAATTCTGGACGAAAATTTGCCGTGCGCATCTCTTTCCGCAAGCAAGGCTGGATGACGGGCAGTTGCTTAACGACGGCGTCCGGTTTGGGAAAGGGCTGCAGCTTGTGAACATCTTGCGCGACCTGCCGGCGGATTTGCACAAGGGCCGCTGCTATCTGCCGGCGGAAAAATTGGAGGCGGCGGGGTTGATTCCCGAAGTTTTGTTGTCGCCGGCGAACGCGAACAAATTTCTTCCCTTGTTCCACGGATATCTGGACAAGGCCGAATCGCATCTGGCGGCGGGCTGGGCTTACACGAATACGCTGCCGTTCGGGCAGGTGCGCGTGCGACTGGCCTGCGCGTGGCCGATATTGATCGGTTTGAAAACGATTGAACGATTGCGCGCTGCAAACGTGATTGAGTTGCAACAGCATATCAAGATTTCCCACGGCGAAAGGCGGGGGATTTTGGTCCGGTCGGTGTTGACTTATCCCATCCCCGGCGCATGGCAAAAATTGTTTTCCACGACTGGAAAAGCTGTTGCATCCGGCGGGAAATTGGCGTAGAAAAGCAATATGCAAATTTTCAAGTTGTTTTCCGCGGTTTGCGCGGTTGCCTTTTGTGCGAGCTTCATCACCGTCCAGGCTGCAGACACTCCGGCGCAGGCCGCCGCGCGCGCGGCGCTGATGGAAAAAATGAACATGCCGGAAACGCAACCGGCCCAGCCCGCCCCGCCGCCGATTGTGGTTACTCCCTCCGGCGCCATGCAGGCACAACCAAGCCACCCGACAAACGCAGTCGTGCTTCGGCCCCCTTCTGCCCACGCGCGACCGGCAGTTCCGGCTCCTAAAACAAAATCCATGCCGGGCACGAAAGCGTTCCAAACAACGCCGGCGGCTTCCGACGATGAAGCCCAAGCCAGGGCGCGGGCCGCGTTGGAACAAAAAATGTCGGATTTGAAACAACAGGAGTGGACAACTCCGGCGGTCGCCCCCGCCGCGCCCGCCGCGCCGCGCCCGGTGGCGATCCAACCTGCCACACCGGAAGTCAAACCCGCCGCGCGGCAGACCCGGCCCGTTGCCATCAGCCCGGCAAAGCCCGCTCCGCCCGCAGTCAAGCCAGAGGTGATGCCGCCGGCAAACCAGATCAACGCAAACTTTCCTGGAAAGGAACTGGGTCTGAGGCCGATTGAAGCGCCGCCTCTGCCGATTTCCGCCGCCAAGGAAGCGCAACTTCAAGCGTTGCTTGAAAGATACAAGGCCGACCAAATCGCGCCCGAACAGTATCACATCGAGCGCGCCAAAATTCTGGCGGAGCCGTAAGGTGGTTCAACGTTCAAAGTTTCAAGTTCATGGATCGGAGCAAAATCCGATTTTCCTCGAGTCCGCTTTGAACGTTGAGCTTTGAACTGAAAATCCATGCACCATTTTCGTTACATTGGCAACAGGCTGTTCTGCGAAGGCGCCGCCGTCGAGTCGCTCGCGCGCAAATTCGGCACGCCGCTTTATGTCTATTCGCAACGCACGCTGACGGAACATTTCCAAAAACTCGACGCAGCGATGTCGCCCGTGGACCATCTCGTCTGCTTCTCCGTCAAATCCAACTCGAATCTCTCCGTGCTCCGGACGTTTGCGCGGCTGGGCGGCGGATTCGACATCGTCAGCGGCGGCGAATTGCAGCGCGTCATCGCGGCGGGCGGCGACCCGCGCCGGTGCGTCTTCGCCGGTGTCGGCAAAACGGAGGATGAAATCGAATTTGCGCTCCGGCAGAATGTTTATTCGTTCAATGCCGAAAGCGAACCGGAATTGCAGCGCATCAACCGCATCGCGGCGCGGTTGAAAACAATCGCTCCGGTCGCCGTGCGGGTGAATCCGAACATCGAAGCGTTTACACACGCGAAAATCACGACCGGCACTTACGAAAACAAATTCGGCATCGCGTTCGAGCAGGTTGAAGGCGTCTATGCGCGCGCGAGCAAACTGAAAAATCTCCGGCTGCGCGGATTGCAAATGCACATCGGCTCGCAGCTGACCACCGTGTTGCCGTTTGAAAAAGCGGTGCGCAAAGTCCTGCCGCTCGCGCGGCGTTTGCAGGAAAAACACCCGCTGGAATTTTTCAGCATCGGCGGCGGACTGGGCATTGTTTATCAACCCGCGCTGGCCAGCGGTTCAGACCATTGGTGGAAAACACCCGCGGCAAAAAATATTTTGACTCCGGCCAAATACGCCGCGCGGCTTGTGCCGCTGCTCCGGCCGCTTGGTTTGCGAATTTTGCTTGAGCCGGGACGTTTCATTTCCGGCAACGCGGGCATTTTAATCACGCGTGTCGAATACGTAAAACGCACGGGCAGAAAAAATTTCATCATCGTGGACGCCGCGATGAACGATTTGATTCGTCCGTTGTTTTACGATGCCTATCACGAAATCGTGCCGCTCGTTCGCAAAACCGGCGCGTTGGTGAACTCTGACGTCGTCGGACCAATCTGCGAGTCCAGCGATTATTTTTGCAAAGATCGTCCGCTGCCCAAGTTGGGCGAAGGCGATTACCTGGCGCTTTTGAGTGCAGGCGCCTACGGCTTTGTCATGGCGTCCAATTACAACACGCGTCCACTCGCCGCCGAGGTTTTGGTGAATGGCAAACGCGCTGCCGTTGCGCGCGAACGCCAGCCGGTCACAGAAATCTGGTCGGGCGAGAAAATCGCGCCGTGGCTGAAGTAGGACGGTGAAGCGCCGGGCCTCCGGCTTGAATTGATTCAGCCACAGGCCGGACGCTACAACTTCCCAATCTGCCCGCGCGTGACACCGAGCTGGTTCATCAATTTCAACTCACGCCACAGTTGTGTCCCGCTGATTTCGCCGCGCAAAAGCCGCCGGTAGCTGGAGATGGTGCGCCCGACGGTTTCCGCCGCTTCATCCAAAAATTCGACGCGGAAGTGCCGCACGCCGAGTTCGATCATTTTCGCCGCGAATTCCGCGCCGGTCTGCGGCAGCGCGTTGAACACCGTGTTGCGGCAGCCCGCGTCCGCCTTCAATCCATGCTCCGCGCCCACGCGGTCGCGCAACTTCACATCATGCCGGTCGCAGGGCCGGCCGCAGTTCGTATAATCCGTGCCGCTGGACAGGAACGCGCAAAACACGCAGTGCTCCATGTGAAACATCGGCATGTGCTGGTGGATGGTGACCTCGAACCATTCCGGCGGCGCGGCGCGCAACAAGGCTTCAAGTTGCTGAAAATTCAAATCGTACGACGGGGTGAGTCGCTCCAGTTCAAACCTGTTTTTGAAATAATCCGCCGCCAGCCGGTTGGCCACGTTCAATGAATAATCACCGCGCCTGCGGCAATCCGCGAAAAATTTCAGGTGATCGTAATTGCGGACGAGGTAGCCGTCGGCATTGCAGGAACGGACCTGTTGTAAAATCCATTCCTCGCCCGTTTTGAAAATGCGCGGAGGAGCGACCCAGATGGAAGGTTGAGGGTTGAGAGTTGAGGGTTGAAAGTCAGAACAGCCGCGGGCGGCATGAAACAATGTCACCGCCTCGCGGTATTTCCTTGGGTCCTCAAACTCGCAGTAAATTGTCTCCACGCCACATTTCAGCGCGGCTTCGAGTTGCGGCAGACTGCGGACCAGAACGATGAGTTGGGCAGCACCCGCGTCTTGCGGGTCAAATCCGGCGTCTCGCCGAATTTTGTTGGGAAACGAACGATGCAGGTCGTTGGCTGTTGGTAAAGCAATCGAACCTCTCGCCACGGTTTCGGGCGCGACGCCCGAAACGACAGGCGGGACGCCTGTGCCACCCAAAAGATTCAGCGCCCATCGCTTCGGTTGCGCGCGCAATTTTTCCAGTTCCGCCACGACATCGCGGCGCAGACGATTCAGTTCGCTGACGGGCAATAAAACTTCGCCACTCAAATTATTTTTCAGTTCACCCAGCTTGAACGGGGTTCCGCCGAGCCGGCCGAGCTGCCTGCGCAACCGTTCGGTCGTCAGCGGCTGTTTTTGGGCCCTGGCCAGCGGCCTGGCCGAATCAAGTTGAACAACATGGCCGGATTCATCGCGCGCGATGAGTGTGAGTGGACCGCCGGCGGCGCCGTGGACTTCAATCTCTACCGGCCGTTGGAATTTGGGCGTGTCCCCTTGAAAACTCCGGCGCAGGCGACGATTCAATTCGGGATCGTCCGTCTTCCAAAGCTTGTCGCCGACATGGATGCGCGAGAAATCAATGTCGCCGCGGCCGAAACGCAGTTCGGCGTTTCGGAGTTCATAAACTCGCCCACCTTCCTCTTCTTCCTCCGGGTTGCCGGCGTCAAAAACCACGCCGTCGCCGGGCTTGAGCGGGCCTTCGAGTTTCACCACGATCGCGTCGCGCAAAACTTTTGTGACTTCGCCGAGATAAACGCCGCGTTTTTTTCCAAACCGACCGTGAACGAGTTCCTGGTTGTTCACTCCGCCAAACCAGCCGGTGTAAAGCCCGCGCGAAAACGCCATCTCCATTGCGTATTGGTCGTGGCCCGAATTTTGCAGTTCACGTTTCTCGTCTTCACGTTTCACATCTGATGGTGATGCGTGAAACGTGAAACGTGAATTCTCTTCGAGCCGGTCAAGCGCCTTGCGGTAAATTCGCGTGACGTTCGCCACGTACTCCGGCGTCTTGAGCCGGCCTTCGATTTTCAATGAGGCGACGCCGGCCCGAAGCAAATCCGGCAGCATCTCCAATCCGGCGAGATCCTGCGGACTGAGCAGATATTTCCTGTCGCCGAGCGGAACCGGTTTGCCGTCAGATCAAATCGTAAGGCATCCGGCAGGCCTGGGCGCATTCGCCGCGATTGGCCGAACGTCCGCCCAGCGCCTCGCTGGTGAGACACTGGCCGGAGTAAGCCACGCACAACGCGCCATGGACGAAAACTTCCAGAGGAAGTGGCGGGCGACGGGTGGCGGGTGACGGGACGGCCTCGCCAGCGGCTTGGATTTTTTCAATTTCTTTGATGGAACATTCCCGCGCCAGCACGACGAGGTTGCAGCCGAGTTCACGGGCGAATTCAATGCCGCCGGCGCTGGTGATGGTCATCTGCGTCGAGGCGTGAATCGGAAAATCCGGCGAGAGCCGGCGGATGAGCCGGCAAATGCCCGCGTCCTGCACAATCACGGCGTCCACACCGGCGGCAATCATCGCGCGCAGATATTTTTCCGCGTCAGCCAGTTCATTTTCGAACACCAGCGTGTTCAGCGTCACGCAGCCGCGCACGCCGCGCCGGCGCAAAAATTCCATCAGCTCCGGCAAATCGGCCTCCGTGAAATTGTGCGCCCGCATCCGGGCATTGAATTTTTCGAGGCCGAAATAAATCGCGTCCGCGCCATTTTCAACCGCGGCGCGGGCGCAGTCCCAATCGCCGGCGGGCGCAAGCAATTCGGGCAGACGCGACGGGCGGGCTGCGTCTTGTCTGCTCCGCGCGGTGTCCATTGTCGGTGTCACGGCCATCTGCGGAACAGCATAACGCCAAAAGTCTGCAGGACAAAACCCGTTTCTCAGGGCACGGAGCATTTGCAATTGCGCGCGTAGGCGTTAATCTGGAGATGTGAACGCCGAATTTTCCATTGCGGCCCATTGGCCTGGCGGTTTCGATGAAGCCGGACTGCGGCAGTGGGCGGAAGACCTGCGCCGGCATCTGCCCGCGCCACAGGTCTCGCTCGGCCTCGTGTTCATGTCGCCGCAATTTTTTCCGCACGCGAGGCAGACGCTGGAAATTTTGCGCGTGCACGCCCGCATCCCGCTGCTGGCGGGCTGTTCGAGCAACGGGCTGATCGTCGGTTCACAGGAAATTGAGAACGCGCCCGGGCTTGTGCTTGCGCTTTACTCGCTGCCCGGCGCGGACTTGAAAGGCTTCCGCTTCACGCAGGCGCAGGTTGAAGAGGCAAACGGCGCGGTGTACTGGCATTTGGAAACCGGCGTCGAACCTTCGCGCACCAACGGCTGGCTCGTGTTCATTGATCCGTTTCACCTCGATGTGGAGGGTTGGATTCGTTTGTGGAATGGCGCCTACGCGCCGCTGCCGCTTTATGGCGGACTGGCCAGCGGCGCTGCTCCCGAACCGCTCACGCAGGTTTATCTCGACGGCGAAGTGTTCGAGGACGGCGGTGTGGCGGTTTCGGTCGGTGGCGACGTGGCGTTGACCGGCGTCATCTCACAGGGGTGCACACCCATCGGTGAGACATGGACACTCACGGGCGTGGATCGCAATTTGATTCGTCATATCGGCAACCGGCCCGCGTATGCCGTGCTCGACGAAACGTTTAAGAAACTTCCGCCTGACGAACAACGCAAGGCGCAGGGCAACGTGCTCATCGGCCTTGTCGTCAACGAATATCTCGAGGATTTTCATCGCGGCGATTTTCTTGTGCGCAATCTCATCGGCGTTGACCCGCGTTCCGGCGTGCTGGCCGTCGGCGCGTTGCCGCGCACGGGCCAGACGATGCAGTTTCAGCGGCGCGACGCGTCGGCGGCGAGCGAGGACATGAACGAACTGCTCGGGCGCGCGAAAAAGAAACTGGCCGGCACGACGATTTACGGCGGCTGCCTCTGCTGTTGCAACGGCCGTGGAAAACATCTTTTCGACCAGCCGAACCACGACGCGGAATTTGTGCAGAACCAACTCGGCCCGTTCAGCCTCGCCGGATTTTTCTGCAACGGCGAAATCGGCCCCATCGGCGAAAAAAGTTTTCTGCACAGCTACACCGCCTCCCTTGCGCTCTTTGTGAAGAAGTAATCACAATTCACCTTTGCTTTTGTCCGGCGGTGCGTCATGCTGGCACCGGCAATGCCGGAGAAACAACAGCCTGAAACAAATCCTCCCGCGCCGCCGCGAGGTCCCGGCGGTGGAAGGCGTCGCGGCCATCGCGGTGGCCGTGGCCGCGGCCCGCGTCGAACGGAACCAATTTCCCCGGCGGGTCCGCCTGCCGGCGCGCCTGCATTGCCCGAACGAAAAATTGAACCCCCTTCCTCCGCCATCACCGGGGCGATTGAAGAAGTGACGCAGATTGTCGAATCGCTCAAACAAGCGCTCGACCAGATGGAGGAAGTGCTCGAACTGGTCGAAGTGGCCGAGCGCCAAAAACTCGCCGATGAGCGGGAAATTGAATCGTTGCGCCAGACGTTGCGCAAAATTCACCAGCCGCGGGGCGAAAGGCGCGAGCCGTCACAACAAATTGACTAAGCTGGTTCGGCGTTTATTGCAACAATTCCCGCACTTTCGCGGCTTCACTTGCCGGGGGTTGACATGCCTTGCCGGTGCAAAGATAAACGACCGGGCCGTTTTTTGCGGGCAGACTGCGCGCAAATTCCCCAACCGCACCGGCATTCCCCAAAACAATTTTGTTCGGCTGATAAACCGAGTGCGCGGCACGCAACAATTCGCGCGCCCTGGCGGAATGTGCATCGCCGGCGATGACGACGCGGCGCGGCTCGTCCAGCCAGAAATCGAGCGCGTGCAGCATGTACGGCATGGCTTGTGGAAAATTTTGCAGGCGATGCGCAAACAGCCGCAGCGTCGCCTCAGCCGGCTGTTTGAAATCGTCGCGCCCGGTGATGGCGGCCAGTTTCAGCAGCGCGAGCGTGGCGACGGAATTGCCCGACGGCTCCGCGCCGTCGTAATCGTCCTTGACCCTCAAAATCAAATCCTCCGCGCCGGATGTGCTTTGCCAGAAACCGCCGTTCTCCGCCTCGTAAAACTTCGCAATCATTGCCCCGGCCAGTTTGATGGCAAAATTGAGATGCGCCGGATCGAGTGTTGCCTCGTAAAGCTCGATAACGCCGGACAGCAGGAACGCATAGCCTTCAAGCAACTGGACGTTGTCGCGTTCGCCATCGCGCCAGCGGTGGTAAAGTGAACCGGACTTTTTGTCCCACAGTTTCGTTTGAATGAACGCCAGGTTTTTCTCCGCCGCCACACGGTATTTTTTTTCGCCGAGCACGGCGTAAGCCCGCGCAAACGCGCCGAGCATCAGGCCATTCCAGGAAGCCAGGATTTTGTCGTCGAGATGCGGGCGGATCCGTTTGGCCCGCGCGCCGGACATTTTTTTCCCGGCTGATTTGAGCAACGGCAGGTCTTCCGCACTCACGTCCGGCCCGACAATGCTCAAAACATTTTGTCCCGGCAACGGGTGCGGATGACTGTGGTCAACAAAATTGCCCTGGTCGGTGACGCCGAAATGGCGAACAGCCACATTGAACTCCCCGACGGTGAGCAGCTTTGAGATCTCGTCCCTCGTCCAGCAATAGAATTTTCCTTCGTGTCCTTCGCTGTCGGCGTCTTCGGCGGAATAAAACCCGCCATCCGGATGCGTCATGTCGCGCAGAACATAATCAAGGATGTCGCGCGCGACTTCGGCGAACTGCTCCGCATTTTCGATTTCTGCTTTCTGCTTTCCGCTTTCTGCTTTCGCAACGAGAAACGCGTCGAGATAAAGCTGCGCGAGTTGCGCGTTGTCGTAGAGCATCTTCTCGAAATGCGGCACGAGCCATCCGGCGTCCACCGCGTAACGCGCAAAGCCGCCGCCGAGCTGGTCGTGAATGCCGCCGGCAGCCATGCGTTCGCACGTGTGCAAGACCATGCGCGCCGCCTCGTCGTCGTGAAAACGTTTTGTGCAGCGCAGCAAAAATGCCGGCATGGCCGGCTGTGGAAATTTCGGCGCGCCGCCAAAGCCGCCGTGGCGCGGATCATGGGCGGATTTGAACATCGCCGCCGCGTTGCGCAAAGCGTCCGCCGCAGGGATCAGACTGCCCGCGGTTGCGTTTGCGGTCGCGGCTTCAAGCCGCGCGTGGATTTCGCCGGCGGAAGCGGCAATTTCACCGCGGCGTTCCCGCCAGAGCGCGGC
>Ga0182011_10005408_pt1 | contig 10048 bp, 3 predicted proteins | sample 711E1DmetaG_FD_120481 | JGI IMG/M metagenome (GOLD analysis project Ga0182011, IMG submission 120481) | Permafrost microbial communities from Stordalen Mire, Sweden - 711E1D metaG | ecosystem: Environmental > Terrestrial > Soil > Wetlands > Permafrost | place: Sweden: Stordalen | collected...
GACACCGACGGACTCATGAAAATCACGACGAGCCGGGGCGACCAATATTTCCTGCCCATGTCCACATTCCGCCGGCGCTACGACGCCCGGCAGGACAGCCGTGGCGTTTACAGGCCCGCCGGCTGGCCGGTCCGAATGGCGGAAATCACCCGAAACGTGAGGTTCATGGCGCCCTGGGGAAAGGAGGAATTCCTGCCGGCGGGGAGCGTCCTGGTGAATTGGGATGGGGAAGTTTACGGGATCCATCGCGATAATTTCCACGCCTCTTACGCCCGCACCGATGACGACGGCCACCTCCTCATCGCCGACCGAGCCGCCTTGGATGCGGCCCTCAAACCCGAGAACCGCGCCGCGAAGCGGCGGGCGGTCGTGGAGATCGGCGGGCGGGAGGAGTTCGTGGACCTCCAGGTCCCGCCCGGTTTGGACTTGAGCGCCCCGGTGAACCGGGTGACGTTCGTGCTGGATTTGGACGATACCCTGACCCTTTCGGGAGCCTCCGGCAGGATCAACCCCCAGGTCCTCGAGCAGATGGTCCGCGCCTTCGAACTGCGGAACCGGATTCCCGGACTCCGGATCCATTTCCGCTTCATCAGCCGCAACAATTTCGGCCGCGACATGGAGTCCCGGTTCGTCCATCCCGTACCCTCGTCTCTCCCGGAGGGCGAATCATCGGCCGGAGTCCACACGGCCGAAGGCGCGCTCCACCTGGCCCGGGCCCGCTTGAGATCCGAGGGCCGGAATCCTTCCCGGGTGGGCATCATCCCCAGGTCCGGAGAATCCGTTCTGGAGAGGGTCTTCGAGCCGCTCCGAGTGGCCTTGGCGGAGAAGGGGTTGGAAGCGGCGTTGTCGGACGAGGAGATCCTCACGCGATCGGGCGAAGAAAAAGCGGTTTTCAACCCCGTGTCTCATGGCTTTGAATTGGAAAAAGACCGGGACCGGGTTTTCGGGGAAGCGGAACAGTTGGCCGTGGCGAAGACCCTTTGCGACGTCTATCTTGAATCCCTGGGAGAGAAACGGACGCGGGATTTCCGCGCGGCCCGCCGGCGGATTGAAGACGCGCGCTCTTTCCTGGGGGAGGGCGGGGTCATGGACGTGTTCATGGAGGCCGTGAAAGACCTGGGCGTCCGGCTGTCTCCAACGGACGGGCAGGTGAAAATCATCTGCAAAGACCCGGAGGCCTCCGTGGATGGACTCCAGCTCCTCCAAGAAGGCATGGACCGCTTAAGGGAGCAAGGCGTCCTGCCCGCGGACCGGATTTATTTCGTCGAGGCGGACGAAAGGGAGATGGCCGTTTCCCTTTTCGACAAGGCGGATGAAGTCCGCAGACTGACGGGGCCGGATGGAATAGTCGTGTGCGCAGGCAACGGGCCCAGGGACACATTTTTATTCGATCCGCCCAATGACCTCGCCCTTCCCATATTCCTGGGCCCCGAAGAAACGGCGGCTCTTTACCCCCGCGTGGTGGCCGCTCGCGACGAGGAGGGCCGCTCCGACGTGCGGTCCCGGGGAACCGCCGACCTGTTGAGGAACATATTGGATGTCGCCGAACGGGGAGGGACCTGGGGAGAGGTGAAGTTCCTGAACAATCGGTTCTCACCCGACGAGGTCCGGGCCGGCCTTCCGGACGTCTCCCGCGAGGCGGGATCGCCGGCGGCGTTGAGCCCGGGAGCCGGGAGGCTTCCCTCGCCGGCCGCGGCGGAGGCGGCGGGCGCGCACCTAACGCCGCCGGTCCTGACGGCGATGGAAGGGTGGGAGCCGCCGCGCGTTCTCGCCTGGGTCCTCGATCACCTGGACGCCCTTCCGGAAACCGGTCCTCCGGCCCTCATGGACATGGCGGATTTGGCGCGGGCGGTCCAAGAACCGTTGGAGCGGCTCGGTGAACTGGTCGGCGCGGATATTCGCCAACCCGTCCGTTTCACCCTGCGCCGCTATTTCGCCGACGATTTGCCGGAAGGGCGCCTGACGGGGCCCACCCTTCTGGCCGCCCATTCCCGCGGAGACAAGGTGATCCATCCGGTGACCGTTCAAGCCAAACGCGATATCCTCAACGGCCTTTTTCGTCCGGGAACGCCTCCCGGCGCCCAACGCGCGTTCTTGTCCCTTTTCAATTATCAATTGGAACGAAACCACTGGACCCCTCGACTGCGAAAATTCCTCGGGGCGGGCGTTTGGCGCTTGGAAAAAGTTGAGGACTATTCGTCCTTGACTTTCCCCGTTTACAAGGCGCTTTTTCGGGGGCCGGGAGGGCAAACGCGCGAAATATTCATAAAACAAGACGGCCCTTCCCGCGGCCTGAGAAATGAACCGGTTTATCTGACCCTGGAAAACCTCTTTTTGTCGGGGCCGCGCCGTCCCGTCCCGATGTACTTCGACGGGGATGAAACGTCCCCCGGCGGGATCCTCTGTCCCGTTTACCACGGCGCTCCGCTGCGATCGGCGGCGGAACGGGTTCGCCGCAGTTCTCCCGCGCTGCAAACCGAGTTCATTCGCCGGCTGGGGGAACACGCCGCTTTGGGCGACGTTTTCGGACGCGATGATCGCAATCTGGGCAATACCTGCGTGGAATTGTCCGGCGGACGCCTGGGGAGCATAACGGATTTCGATGTGTCGAGGCTCTTGGACGGGGCCGACAGCTATCAATGGAGCCTTGAAGAAATCGGCGGTGGACTCGGAGAAATCAATTGGGTTCGGTATTTTGGCCGAGGGGACGGCCGCGCGCGCCGGGAGCTCTTGACCGTTTTTTTAAAAGCCTACGTCGCCGCCTGGCGACGGATCCAGGAAGGAAAGGAATCGGCGAAACGACTTATTGAGGCGAAGTATCCGCATGCACAGGCGGCGCGGATGAATGACCTGCTTGATTTCCGTTTGAACCAGGATATTCGCCGGAACGTTTTCGACCTCTTGTTGGCTTTTCTCGACGATTACGCGGTACGGACCGCCTACCGGGATGTATTCCATGAAATACTGGACCGGGATGTTTCCTTGGCGGAAAAAGAAGGGTTGTCCAATTACTTCCCCCGCGGGGGAATCGAAGACCAAGTCCACCCTTTCCGCCCGGCGCTTTCCGATGATTTCATCGACCGCCATCCTGCTTCGTCTCCCAAACACCCCCGTTTGTCGGAACTCTTCCGCAAAATCGACGGGCTGACGGAACGCGTGCTGGGAGCGGATCGGCGGCGGGGCCTTCAAAAAGAGGCGCAAGACATCCATGCCCGGGCCTATCGCGACGCGGCGTCCATCATGGGGGACGTTTTCGGAAAAGAAAGTCCCGCCGGAGGCAACATGTCCGCAACGTCCGTCCACGGCTTGGCCGCGGTGGCGGAAGCCTTGGATGCGCCCGAAGCGGAGGGTGGCGTCCTCTTCCTGGAAATAGACGACACGCTGATCACCCGGGCCGACTATGAGTTCCCGGGTTCCCGCCTGGTCCCCGTTCGGAACTGGGTCCTGCGCCTGAGCCATGGGATGGATCTTTCCGACCCGAAAACCATGGACTGGGCCAACGGTATTTCCGGAAAAGAACAGGAGGAGGCCGAGCGGCTGACGCTGGACCTCGGGTATTTCCGGAAGGTGCCGGGCGTGGACGACCTGTTCCGGGCGGCCCGGCGGCGCGGCCTGCGCGTCGTTTTGATTTCCAACCGCGCCGTTGACAAAGGGCCTTCGACCCTGGAGCTGCTCCGCCAACTTGGGTTCGATATCGATTCCCAAGATTTGGTCCTGTGCGGGCACGGCCAGGGCGTGAAAGCCCGGAAGGTGTTGGCGACCCTCCGGGGGATCGAAAGCGACGGACGCGGCCCCCGGCGCGCCTATTTCGTGGACGACGATCCGGGCAACGTTGAGACGGTGCGGGACATTTTAAGCCCCACCCACGCCGGCGCCGCCTTCCGTTTGGACGGAACGTTGTTTACCCGTCACGTTGAAGATTATTTGAACGCGGCCCGGCGGATCGAGCGCCGGTCGGTTTGGTCCGACAGCGACTTGAGGCAATGGGATCTCGTGGCCATGAACGCCGTCCTCAAGATCGCGGACTTGGACGCGGAAGAGGAGCGGGACGGCATTTTGCGGCGCGTCGGGGAGCTGCTGGACATCATGCGGGAGAAAGGCGTCACGCGGGACGCTTTCCGGGGAAGAATCTTCATTCATCGTTACCTGTACGACCTCCTTTACGCCGTCCTGCGCGTTTACCTCTCATCCCCGAAAAAATCGCCGAAATGGGAAGCGTCCTTCCTGGCGCTCTACGAGGGGTTGGAAGGGAAAAGGCCCTCCTCGATCGAGGAGGCTCTCTCCCTTTTCCGGCCGGTTGCGATTCCCGCCGGGAGTCCGCAGGGAGCGACGGAGGTTGGGCATGGAACAACCCGCCCGGGCGGAATTTCCTTCGCGCTTTGGCGGCTGTCCATTTGGCTGGGGGTATCGAGCGCGACCTGGGAAGAACATCAGAGGGCGCCCGTCCGGCCGGAGAACCTGACGGTGCAGGTGATCGGCGTCATCGGCTTGGCGATCGTCGGGATGGCTTCGCTTCTGGCCGGAAATGCTTGGAGCGTCCATGACATGGTCCGCTGGGTGAATATGGCGGCTTGGGTCCTGGCGTTTCTGGTCCCTCACCTGATGGATGCCTTCGGGAGCCGGGCGCCGCCGGTCTCCCCGGTCAATTTGGCATCGGCTATTTTGCTCACCTTCATCCATTCCCTTGCGGGATGGCTGCCGCTGGACGGCCCCGCTTATTATGTGCTGGTTGTTGTCCTTCCATATTTCACCCACTGGGGATTGAATCGGATCGCGAACTTTGAGGAATCCCCGCTCGCTTTGACTCCGGAGGGAATGCTCGTCCACATTCCGGAGGAAGCGAAAACCCCGGGACTCCGAAGGGATTCGGATGCGGCGGGTGCCGAATCGGGGACGTCGAGCAAACAAGCGATTCTGGAGCGCGAGGGACTTTCCGGGTATCCCGCGCTTGTCAATTTGTTGACGCCGGAGGACATCAAAGTCCTTGAAGAATATCCCATGCTGAGGCCGGTCTTCATGGTGAGGTTTTCGGAGGAGCGGGGCGAGGTGGGGCCGTTGCAGGTGACCGGAGAACGGCACGTTCGCGCGCTCGGCCGGGCCATCCTGGAGGATCGGGGCGACGTTTCCGTCGAGGATGAAAACCTTCAATTGAAAACGGGCCGCGAGGCGATGGACCGCCTCACGGGTTTCGGGGCGGGACCGCTTCAAACGGCCGACCGCCTGGCGCGGGAAGACGTCCCGATGTTCGCTGCGTTCACGGACAAGGTGAGTGAAGGGACGTTTAAGTTCCGCGTAGCCAACGGCAGGAGGGTTTACGTCCGGGAGGGGAACTTGTGGTTGTCCATGAAGGGGGGCGGACAGAACAACAGGCCGGACGAAGCGCCGTGGTTCGTGGCCCATAGTTCCAAAGGGGATATTCGTTACGAGGGGTTGACCTTCGATCGGGGGCCAGATGCGGACCAAATGGCGCGGATGGAAGCGTCCGACGGGTCCTTCACCCCTTCGCTGGCTTGGCGGACGCTGAACGTCATTGAGAACCAAGAGGGCCAACAGGTTCCCGTGGCCGGTATCGCCGAGCTTCAAGCGGAGGGCCCTCCCTTTCTCACGTTTGAAATCGTGTCGCCCCTCCGATTGAACAAGATGCCGCAAATGCGGGAATCCGACCCGCGCTTTGAAAAATGGCTGGCGCGTTTCCGCGCCGACCAGCGGCGGCGAGGGCTGCCGGAGCCCGAGAACGTCGCGGACATGCTGACGATGATCGTGGAGCGCATCGCCATCACCACGGCGGCGAAGCAGAACCTCGGCCTCGGCAAACGCTCCGCCGTCACGCTCCAAGACTACGATGAGTTCGGTTTTGAGTCCGACAAGGATGAGATCATTCCTTTAAAGGAGGTGGCGGAACTCCCCGCGCTGAAAGGGGAATTCCCCGAAGAACTTCTTAAAGGCATCACCACCGGCGCTCCTTTCAACGTCTGCGACCTCCTCAATTTCGACGAGTATTTCCTTTATTGGGTTTCTTATTGGCTTGAGCACGATAAGGGCGAGTTGGACATTCCCATTTCAAATCTGCCGCCCGAAGAATTGCTGAGGCGTTTCAAGGAAAATCCGGACGGGTTGGACGACATGCGTCTCCGCCTGCTTAAGACGTTCTTCCAAACCTATTTCCAACACCTGAACCCGGAATCCCTGGAAGTCTTGACCCAGCCTGTCGGCCGAACAAGGGGGGATCGTTGGTGGAATTCCCACGCCGGTGTGGAATGGAGCCCGGGGGCTTACCTGGCGAACATCGGCGAGCTTGGATTCCTTCTGGGACCGGAAGGAACATTCGGATGGGTCAGGAGGAAGGGGGGATACGAGCCGAAACGCTTCATTCCGGAATACGACGAGGCTGTCGGTAATTATATTCAAGAATTGCTGCGGCGGGAAATTGACCGACGGAACAATGTCCCCCACGCGGGGACGGCCCCTTCGGTCGCGTTCCTGAAAACCGTCGCGGCTCGAACCAGTCCCATTGATGAATTCGGCCGGCCGGTCTTTCAGATGTTCATCCAAGCCGTTCAACGACGTTTCGACGTCCAGGTCCGGGAGATGCCGAACGGACGCGTTTACGTCCGTGGACGGTTCGTTCCCGAACCGGTCCTCAATGACGTCCTGAAGGCCATCGTCTTTATTTCCGAGTCAAGCTATTTCGAGCTCGAACAGATCAAAGAAGAAGGGATTGATTGGTTCATGGGCCGGTATGAATCTCTATCGGATCGCAGGCCTGAAAGCGCGTCCGGAGTCGCGGAGATTCCCGTCGCCGGCCCCGGGATGATCCCGGCGGTGGCGGGGGCGCGGTTGGCGGGGTTGATGCGGAGGCTCAAAGGGCGGATCGGCGCGATGAATGTGGCCCGGCTGTACCGGTGGGCGCTCGTCTCTCCATTTGAGAGTGGTTTCGGGTTGAGGGGGAAGGAAGGGATTTCCCTTTGGGGTATTTTGACCCGGGGCGACCTGCCGGTCGTCGTGGGGGCCTGGTTGACCTCGACGGCGGGCGGGAACACGGCGCTGGTGACGGCGGCTTTTGTGGCGTTTTTCGCGGCGGTGCGGATTCCGTTCATCTTGGCGCATCCCAAGGGGCTCCGCTGGGGCGCGGCGATGGCGAGCGTGACCGGGCTCCTCCTGTTCTTGACGATGTTCTTCGGGTTCCACTTGCCGGCGGCGGGGGCGGCGGTCATGGGCTTGGTCGGACATTCCTTATGGAATTTACTGGCGGACGCTCTTCGGCCCGCGGCCGTCGTCAATCGGGAGTATTTGGACATGGCGGTTCGGCTGGGGCGGCGCGATCCGGAATCGGCGGCGGAGATTTTCGAGAAAATCCTTGGCCAGGTGGATCGCTTGGATTTGAATTCTCTGAACGGGAAGGTGAGCGCGAAGCCGGGACCGCTCGACCCCTCGCCTCTTGATCCAGCGGGGACGCGGATCGTGGTCCTGAACGCGCTGTCCGTGGACACCCCCGAGGAGTTGGAATGGTTGGAACGGGTGGTAAAGGCCATGGCCCGGCCTGGGGTCGTTTTCTCTTCAGACAAGCAGAGCGTGGTGGACCTGGTAGCTTCCAAGCTGACAAACCATCCCGGCGTAGAGGCGAAACGGGCCGGAGACCGGTTGTTCGAGAATGGGAGCCTGCATCTGGACGCCTTGAATGGGGTCCTACCGCCCGGCGCCGATTCGGTGGAGGTAGTCGCCCCCAAGGACTGCGGGCCGGTCATCCGGGAGGACGACACCGACCCGCGTCTCAGCCGCGCGGAGGTCAAGCCCCTGGAAAGCCTCTTGCGGCTGATCGAATACCTGGGAATCCTGAACGCCTTCATCGAGCGGCAGGCTTGACCTATTGCACGTTATAACGTACACTTAGGTGGATGGACATTCATGCCAGAACTCTCGAAATGTTCGTGTCGGCCGGCGGGGGTTGCCCATTCGAGGATTGGCTTCGGCGCCTGAAAGATGTGGAAGGACGGGCAAGAATCCGTAAACGCCTGGATCGCTTGGAATCCGGCAATTTCGGCGATTGGCGGGAGGTGGGCGGCGGCGTCGGCGAGTTGAGGCTGCACGTTGGACCGGGATACAGGATTTACTTCGGGCAGGACGGCCGAACGTTGGTGATCTTGTTGTGCGGCGGCGACAAAGGGTCCCAGCAAAAGGATATCGAAAGGGCCGGAGCTTACTGGCGGGATTATCTCGCCTCCGGGGGAAGGTCATGAGACGAACAAAAAATTATCGCAAGAGTCTTTTGGAGGATCTCAAAGATCCCGTCGAAGCGGCGGCCTATGTCAACGCCGCGTTGGAAGAGGGGGATCCGGACCAATTGCTTGTTTCTCTTCGCAACGTGGCCGAGGCGCGCGGGGGATTGTCCCGTTTGGCGAAAAAGGCGCACTTGAACCGGGGTCACCTCTACAAGGCATTTTCCCGAAAGGGCAACCCGGAGTTCCGCACGCTGGACGGCGTGCTCCACGGGTGCGGATTGCGCCTTTCCGTCGTGGCCGAAAAAAGGGTCCCCTATCGAACGGCCGCCTGACTAGCGCGGATTGCCGCTTCATCGAACGGCGGGCTTGAGCCGTCGAAAACCAGGTCGAATCCTCATCCGCCCCTCTGCCGCGCGTGCCCGCAGCCTCTGGCGCCTTGCGGGCGCGGGACACCTTCTCCTTTTCAAGGAGAAGGGAAATACTTTTATTTCTTGTCCGGGGTGCGGATCATTCCGATCAGGTAGCCCAGGGTGCGGCGGGGGTTGTCGGGGTCCTTCATTCCGATCTTGTCGGCGGTCCATTTGACGCGCTCCGGGCCGAACTCCTCCTCCAGTCGGATCAACTGCTCCACGCCGGCCGCGTCGGAGTCGTCGTAAACCTCGGCGGCGTAATTCCGGGCGCGGGCGAGTTTCTCATCCCCGTATTTCGTCCGAATCTCCTCGAACCGCCGGTCCAACTCCGCCGCGTCGTACAGAGGGCGCGGCGTGTAGACGCTGGTGTCCCGCGGGCAGGGGTCCTTTGTCAGCTCTCCGGAGGCCACGTCGATCAACCCCGCGCGGCGGAGCGCCGTGACGCCCATGCTGATGAAGGCGGGCGAGACGTGGTGGCGGGCGGCCAGGTCCTCGCGGGAGACCGTCCAACTCGGGCGGCCGGGCGACACGGAGGAGTAATAGAGGCTCAACAGATAGAACGCCTTGCCCGGGAGGTCCAGTCGGGTGTTCCAGCCCAGCGACCAGTACTCGGGCGGCACCGACGCTCCCGTTGAGCCGGCAGGCGGGAGGAATTCCACCAGGGGCTCCTGTCCGAATCGCCGGGTCAGGCGGACCAAACGGTACGTGTCCTGGAGGGTGGCCAGGGTCCGTTGGATCTCGCTGCGGTAAACCGATCTCATAAGTTGCCCGAGGCCGAGGGCGTCGGCGAGGTCGGCGGTGACGAGTTCCGTCTTCTCGCCGACCCGGCCCCGTTTGAAGAGGTAAAGCGCCGTGTCGAACGCGCGGTCGTCCCGCCGGGTCACCATGCGGCCCAGGAGGTCGGGGCGGGCCAGGAACTCGAGGGGGATTTGGACCTGCGCCTCGGCGGGCGCGGGGACGGGAACGTTCCGGTCCAATTCAAGCAGGAGGTCCCGGGCGAATTCCGGGGAGCGGACGAGGGCGTCGGCCTCGACGTTTTGGGTGAAGGCGGCCGTGGTCCAGTTCGTGGAACCGAGCAGGACGGTCTTCCCGTCGACGATCAGGGCTTTGGCGTGGGTGACGACCCGGACCTTCACCCCCCGGTCACGGGCGCGGCGGAGGGCCTCCGCCAACTGGAGGGGGAGGGAGTCCTTTTGGTCCGGCCGCAGGGAGAAGGCGTACATGAAAACATCGACGGAAACGCGGGCCTCGTTGATTTCCCGCAAGGCGGCCTCGGCGTAGGCCCGCGCGGGGACGGGCTCCACCTCGGCCTGATAGGCGGCGGCCCGGCGGAATGAAAGGAGGAATACGCCGGCGAAGAGGAGACGTTTTCGGGCCGCGGAGTCGAGAAGGGGCGACATGGGATTTCCGCCGATTGTA
>Ga0182011_10005409_pt1 | contig 10048 bp, 8 predicted proteins | sample 711E1DmetaG_FD_120481 | JGI IMG/M metagenome (GOLD analysis project Ga0182011, IMG submission 120481) | Permafrost microbial communities from Stordalen Mire, Sweden - 711E1D metaG | ecosystem: Environmental > Terrestrial > Soil > Wetlands > Permafrost | place: Sweden: Stordalen | collected...
AATCGCTTAATGTGCTAAGCTTGTCATTGTTAGATAGAGTAATATTTTCTGTTTTCATAATTACTTGTTTTGAATTTTTGTAACTCTTAGCACTTCTTCAATTGTCGTTAATCCTTTAATAACTTTCTCCAATCCATCATCCAACATTGTCGTCATCCCCTCTTCGATTGCTTTTTGCGAAATTACATCGGCATCCTGTCTCTTGATAATCAAGTCGCGGATGCTTTTGGTAATTTCCAAAACTTCAAAAACTCCAATTCTTCCGGAATATCCGGTGAGATGACAAATCTTGCAACCGGCTCCTTGATAAATAGTAACACTATTTTTTTCACCGATATATTTATCTACAATTTCCGGCGGAAGATTTCCCAAGAGTTCATCTCTAGTAATAGTTCTTGTGCCTTTGCAAATTTCACAAATTTTTCTAACAAGCCTTTGGGCAATAATTACATTCACAGTTGATGCGACCAAAAATGGTTCGATACTCATATCAATTAATCTGGGTAACGCCGTTGCTGCATCATTGGTGTGGAGTGTGGATAAAACCAAATGTCCGGTCAAAGATGCGTTAACTGCAATTCCGGCAGTTTCGCTATCTCGGATTTCCCCGACGAAAATAATATTCGGATCCTGTCTTAAAATAGATCTTAGTCCATTTGCAAAAGTAAGATTTGTTTTTGCGTTAACATTTATTTGATTTACTCCTTTTATTCTGTATTCTGCCGGATCCTCAATAGTGGTAATATTTTTTTCGCGGGTATTTAATATTTTTACAATTGCATAAATACTGGTGGTTTTTCCCGAACCAGTTGGCCCTGTAGATAAAATCATTCCGTAAGATTTGCTATAAGCAGCCGAAACTTTTTTCAGATCTTTTTCATTCATTCCCAGATCAATCAAAGAAAATTTTCTAAACTTTGAGGACAAAAGTCTAAGTACTGCCTTTTCTCCTTCTGTTACCGGCAATATGGAAACACGAACATCGACCTCTTCGTCCTCCAGAGAAATTCTCATTTTTCCATCCTGAGGACTTAAATGCTCATCGGTTCTTAAACGTGACAAAATTTTAATTCTGGTAATAATTTGATCGTGCAAATTTTTTGGTAAATAAAGAACGTCGTGCAAAATTCCGTCGATTCTGAAACGTACCAGTGAATCTTTTTCCAAAGGTTCGATGTGCACATCGGATGCTTTATCCTGACAAGCATAGTTAATCAAAAGATCAACTAATTTGGACATTGGGATTTCACTGCTCTTAACTAGCTGGTCAAATATTTTTTGCAAATCTTTTCTATAAATTCTTAAGGCATTAGCAATATCCTGCTCGGTTGCCAAATAAGTTATTATGGGCAAACCTATTTTTTTGGAAATCATTTGGATCAACTCTTTATTTGAGGGATCTGCCATCGCAATTTTTACTCCCATTGCATCTTTTTCAAAAGGAATTATTTTTTTCCTTCTGGCCATTTTTTCCGGGATTATGTTGAAAACATCGGGGGGAATTGTAATTTTGGCCAAAATTATAAATGGATATTTCAGAAAATCAGAAATTAATATTCCTAAATTTTCATCCGAAACAATATCTTTTTCAACTAAAGTTTCCGCAACGGTATTTTCTGAATTTTTGGCTTCTTCTACAATTTCCAAAAAACCCTTTTCGTCGATGAGGGAATTTTTGATGACTAAAGATTTTAACTGTTCATCTGTTATCAACATAGGGCAGCGTATATATTAACGCGATTTCATGACCTGATTTATTGTCGCAACCATGCTATTGAAATCAAAAAAACCTTTGTTTATATAACCATTCGCACCTAATTTCTGCGCAGTTTGCACATCTTTCTCCTGACCGAGAGTTGAAAAAACAATCACGGGAATTTTGGAAAGGATTGGGTCCTGGGAGCGTGCGGTCAGAACTGCAAATCCATCCATCTTTGGCATAATCAAATCCAACAGAACCAAATCCGGGATAAAACTTTTCATTCTAGCCAGTCCCTCTTCCCCGTTAGACGCAATTTCTACCTCCGCTTTATTCTCCTTCAATTTGTTCGAATAAAACTTTTGGAAAAATACATCGTCTTCAACCAATAATATCTTCATAATTTCAAATACTTTTCCCCTCAAGTTGAGCAAGTTCCAAACTAAGCTCACTTAGAGATTTTCTTACGATGGTTAAAAAATTATCATCAACCTGACCAATGCCATTTAAAATATCATTCGATATTTTCTCAATGTTTGCAGATGAATCTGCAATATTTTCAAAGCCCATTACCTGACTTCTGCCTCTCAGGGAGTGGGAGGCAATATGCAAATCGCCTAGTGCTTCCTTATCCAAAGGGTTAGTAGATAGTTTATCGTACTGTAAACTCAAACTCTTAATTGACTCCCTCAACGATTCAATGTATAAATTTTTGTAATCGGCTAAATTAACGTCCGTCATACTCTTACTTAACAACAATATCGCCCCGAAGGGTACATAAAAATCATACTATAGTTAGCAAGTCCATTCAAGCCATCATTTGACATTTGAAAATTCTGCTGATACCATCGATTCATGGATCAAGAAAGGATCCTGGTTGTCGAAGACGACCAGTTTCTAAGAGAACTCTATTCCGATGTTCTTTCGGGAGAGGGGTACAAAGTAGAAACAGCCGAAGACGGTGAACAGGCCCTGGAGAAAATGAAAGTCGGCGGTTATAATCTTGTTCTTCTTGACATAATCATGCCAAAAATGGACGGCCTCTCAGTTATGAGACAAATCCAGAACACTCCGCCCCAAATCCCCAATAACTTCGTTGTTTTTATGACTAATCTTGATAAAGATGAAGATATAAAAATCGCACTGCAATTGGGTAATGGCTACTTAATCAAAAGCCAAATTACACCGGGAAGCCTGATCGAAGAAGTAAAATCATACCTTAACAAAAATAAACCCGTTTAAGCTGCCTTTAGGGTAAAACTGAATTTGGAACCTTTTCCTTCGCCTTCTGATTCTACCCAGATTTTTCCTCCCATCAGCTCAATCATTGATTTGGACAAATACAAGCCCAAACCTGTGCCCTGAACATTTTGCTTTACTAAAGGATTATCTCCAACCATAGAAAACTTTTGGAAAAGTTTTGAAATATCTTCCGCGCTGATTCCTCTTCCATTGTCCATTACCGTAACTGTCACTTGTTGCTGCTGGGAATCATAATTAACTGAAATTCTTATCGCTCCGTTTTCTGGGGTAAATTTCAAGGAATTCCCCAGTAGATTTATCAAAACTTGCTCTATTCTTTCCGGATCAGCGTGCACTTGAGGTAAAGTTTGTAATGGTCTGGCAAATTCCAAATTCACTTTTTGCTCTTGAGCCTTAGGCAACATTTCCGTATAAATAGTGTTAATTAAAGCCACCAAATCAATTGACTTCATGTCCAAAGTAAATCTGCCCGATTCTATTCTGGAGATGTTTAACATATCGTTGACTAAATTAATCAATCTCTGCGTTGAAGTGTAAGCCCGGTCAATGTACATTTTTTGCTTTTCGGAAAGCGACCCATCATTTTTTTTATCTAGAATCATCCAAAGGTAAGATTTAATTACGGTCATCGGAGTTCTCAATTCGTGAGATGCTAAGGATACGAATTCATCTTTTAGTTTGTCTACTTCTTTAAGTCTTACGTTAGCATCTTTCAATTGCTGAGTCACAATATTTAGCGATTTGAACAAAAGTGCGTTGTCCAGAGCAATTCCCACGGCACCAACAAAGCTGTCCAAAACTGCCCACTCCTGATCGGTAAGCTCTCCCCTAGGCTTACTTAAGCTAAAAATTAGCGTACCCAATGTTTTATCTTTTGCCAAAATTGGGTAAACAATTGAAGTCTTTATTCCAAGCTGTTTTTGAAAGGCCTCTACCCATTCCTTATTAAGCGCCGGATACAAAACGTCTGAAACATTTTCAGTAATAAACATTTTTCTTTCCGTAATTGCTTTCACGGATAAGTTATCAGTTGCCATTAAAGGAATCGTTATGTTGTTGAATGGTATCGGAGAAGCCTTTAAAAAACGTTCTGCAGCTTGAGTTTGTGATATTGCAATTCTACGCAATTCCCATTTTTCAACATCCAACAAGGACAGAACGATTATTTCGTAACCTGAGTTTATGAAACCAAGCTGAGTCAAGATAATATTTACAACTCTCTTGGTTGCTTCATCAAAATCTACTGTCTCAAGAACCGCTTTTTCAATTTCCCAGATTGCTTTAGAGATATCTTTAAGTTTCGCATTATCCTTTGTAACAACTTTCATTCTTTGGTGGTAGAGGTAAAGAGCGATTAGAAGAACCGCAACGGCAACCGAAAGTAAAGGCAATATAATTACCGAAAAATTGGACATTACTACCAGTATAACATGTTACATTGAGGGTGAAAAATCTTATTGATGATTTCCATTCATGTACCGTTTTACAATTCCACGAATAGTTGTCTCCGTAAGAAGTCCTCTTGCCTGCTTTGCTTCCTTAAGAATATCCTGTACCATTTTATCTTTACCTACAGGGTCTATTCCGAGTTCCTCCAACTTAGACAAAACGTTTGCTTTACCGCTAAATGATCCAACGTCAACTACTGGTTTTTGTCCAATTATCCCCGGTTCAAAAGCAAAGTAAAGAATGCGACTGTCACCTTTAGCCTCTTTTCTTATTGCTGCTGCATGCACGCCAGAGGCCGTAGCAAAGGCATTTTTTCCATACATGGGGGTATTTTCAGGAATTGGATTATTCAATATATCTGAGGCAGCTTTTGTAAATAAACTAAGTTTTTCAAGAGTCTTTGGATCATCCTTACGAAGGCCCATCAAATTTAAATTTACAAGCAAATGAACCAAATCAACATTCCCCGAACGCTCCCCAATACTAAATGTTGTCGCGTGGATTCGATCAACCCCCTCTTGCCCAGCTTTCAAACAATTTGCCAAAGCCATACCCCTATCATTATGAAAATGAGCATCCCATTTTATTTCCGGATATTTCTTAGCTAAGTTTTTATATCCCCAGCGAAAAATGTTGCTTATTCCTTCAGGCAAAGATTTACCGTTAGTATCGGCTATACAAAGCCTATCTGCTCCACACTCAACAGCTAGCTTAAGCATTTCATAAAGTTCGTCTGGAGGAGTAGCTGTAGCTCTCTCAGCAACAAACATAACCGGTAGCTTATTTTTCTTTGAGGTTTCTATATTTTCTGCAAGCTGCTTAAGCATATCTTCTCGCTTCCAGCCTTCAACATCAGCTCTATAAGTGCTCCCGTCAAGAAACATGTCTACTTCAACTGCATATCCCAATTTACCAGACAAATCAATAATTGAAGCTATATCGCTTTTTACAGGACGTGCTGCGGCACTAAAAGTTACTTTATTGTGTTTTTTTGATAAAAAATATTGAATTAAATCGTGTATCTCCCTTTTATGCGCCTCTTCACTTCCCGGATACCCAATATCAAAATGGTCGACAAATTGAGAGGCCCAATCCACATAATTTCTTTTTTGTTCGACAGTAGGATGTTGTTTAATTTGAGTCCCTTGAAGCCCATCCCGGAGAGTTTCGTCATCTATCTCAATCGTATGGTTCTTAGGAGACCGAAATGGTATTTGCGAACCATAGTGTTGATTCCAATCATATATCGTTCCTCTTTCTGCTCTCATATACCCCATAATTATAGCATAAATAGCAATAAATGCAAATATTGAAATACCCTATAATATGGTATATAATACGGCTTAAGATATGAGTCCAGAACGTAATTTACAACGCTCGGAAGGGCTAAGAATCAGCAAAAGGACCCTTTATTTAACCAAAGATCCTGACCTTATCAGGCAGCAGTTAGAGGGCAAAAATATATCCTATATTTCTCAAGAAAAGCTACTAAGTGATGTTTCAACCGATGAATTATTGCCAAATAAAGCCGCTCTCTCCTACACAGGAAAAGAAGAGGGACTTTTGGGAAAAAACGTACTAACCGGACTTCGGGGAGGAATAATTAAACCTGGAGATGTAATTAAAGGAAATTTTCAGGCGATTGTTGCGGGATCTTCTTTTGGAAAAGGCTCTTCAAGAATTCATGCACCATTAGCTTTGAAAGAGGCAGGAATAAACGTCATCATAGCTTCAGCCGAGAGAATTTTCAGCGAAAATTGTGTAAATTGCGGCATGTACATTGTCAAACCCAACAGTGATTCTGCTCAAAAATTATTGAAACATAAATCTGTCCCGATAAATGAGGTATTAAAAAGTCTACCTAAAATTTCCCAAGAAATTATGAAAAAAGGAGGACTTCTTCCCTATTTAAAAGCAATTGAGGAAAAAAGACTTCCAATGCCAACAATAACAACAGCTCCAAGACCAATGACTATAACGGAAAAAGTAATTGCTAAAAAAGTTGTAAATCAAGATGGTAGTGTTGGGGTTACCGCAGTCAAGCCCGGAGACGAATGTATCGCAGAACCTGATCTAGATTTTGGATACGAATTACAATCTCCGCCGGCAAAAAAAGTATTAAGAGATGAATTTGGAGAAAATATTAAAGCACGCCGACCGGAGAAAATATTTCTCCACAATGACCATACTGCGCTATTAAAAGACGAATCTTCTAAAATACTACGAGCAGAGCAAACTTTATTTGCAAAACCCTTAGGAATTACTGTTTACGAAATAGATGATGTTAAAGGGGCGCCCGCAATTTGTCATACAAAAATGATTGAAGATATTGCACTTCCGGGTCAGCTTATTTTGGGGAATGACTCTCATACTTGTACTCTTGGCGTGGTAAATGCATCAGCAGTCGGCAAGGGAGCAATTGACTTGGCCGGTGCAATTGCTTACGACAAAATGGCTCTTATCGTACCCGAATCTATAAGAATAAACTTTCACGGAAAACTTCCTCAAGGAGTTACGATGAAAGATTTTATGCTCCAATTCGGAGCAAGTAACGAATTAAAAGAAGAGCGCATTGGAAGCGGTAGAGTATTCGAATTTGGTGGAGAAGTTCTTTCCGAAATACCTTTTGAAGAGCAAATAAAATTGACAAACATGTCCGTTGAGCTACTTGGTTTCAGCGGAATAGTTGAGCCGAATAAACAAATCGTTAAATATCTTAAAGAAAAGCGCAATTTGACTGAAGACGAAATTGAAAAACTTATGGTCAGAAGTGATCCTGAGGCTAAATATGCACGTACTTTTAATATTGATTTAGCAACCATTGAACAAACCGTGGCTACCCCGGGAGATACTCAAAATGGAAAGCCTTTATCGGAAGTTGAAAAACAAAAAATCAAAATACAAAAAGCGTATATCGGTTCTTGTACACACGGAACAGCTGAAGATTTAAGACAGGCCGCAGAAGTGTTGAAGGGCAAAAAAATTGCCGGGGGAGTAGAACTGTTTGTCCAGGCAAATTCGACTGCAAATCTTGAAGAAGCCATCGATAAGGGCTACATCAAAGATTTGACTGACGCGGGAGCCAAACTTCTACCGATTGGTTGTGGCGCCTGCATGAACGCCGGTCCTGGATCAACTCAAGAGGGAGAAATTGGAATTTACGCAACTAACAGAAATTTTCCAGGAAGAACAGGAAAAGGAGTTGCTTATTTAGCAAGCCCTGCAATCGTAGCTGCAAGCGCTATTAAAGGGGAAATTACGGGATTAGAGGAATAAGTGGCATTGGACGACACAAATTAAAATCATGAGTCCTTTGCAAAACCTCCGTCATTTTTTTCTCCGCAACTTTATTAAATTCTTCATTATAGGGAGTTTTGCTGGACGCATATATCACGTCTTTGTTTACCTGAATTTTATACCTTGTTTTCTCCTGAATTTTTTCAGGACTTAGAGAGCCAATTCTAATAATTTCGGGATTGTTTCCGGTGTATCTCACCATCGTATGAGATCTTCCTATGTCTCCGGCCTCAACAATGTCGTCAAAAATAATAAAATCTATTTCTTCGAGCCAGTTTTCTTGCTCTGCCATTCCCTGATATAAGCTATTCTTGTCATAATGAGGAGGTTTACCATGGATATTTAAGGAACCACCACCAATTAAACCGTTTTTTATTTTTTTCTTGGCAACATTTACGAGACCTTCAAATCCATAATGTCCCGGAACCCAAAAACATCCCATGGTCTGATCCGCTTCCCGGATTAAAGCCTTATTTATTCCCTTTGTTTTAATAGGCACAATTACGTGCTGTGGTCCCGCTGCATATAGTTTCGGTCTCCTCTCAGACATTAAAAATTCAACTTTATAAGGTTTCTGAAAAAGACGGTCAACATCTATGAAATCAATCATGTTTTCAGGATGAACTACAGCCACAAAATTTTGATCTTTCGGTCTTTGTTTTACCTTTTCAAAAAGTACATCTGCGGAATTTTCGGTTAAGTCTATTTTTTTAAATACACCATAATTACCCATCATCATGCAGGCGGCAACTTTTCCTTCGTTTAGTAAATCTACTATCTCATTCCAGTGGCGTGGATTCAAAAGAGAAAATGTGGGCTTGACTACTTTACCTAGAGTTGGGTGATTGAATTCCCATTCTCCTTTTCCCCATTGAATTTGCACGCCCTCGAAAATAAGAGAGTCAGGCGTTTTTGAGGCCATTTCCGGGCCAATCTGTCCACCCCGTGTTTCTATCATAATAGTGACTTATAGTATCACTTTTAAAGCCATTTTGCAAGCCAACTTGACAACCCAATCAGGCTCAACTATGCTAATTTAAAGTCCGAAGGGAGGTGAAATAATGCTTATTTACGCTTTTCTAGCAGGAATGTTCCTGGCAAATAGCCTTCCCCATCTTGTGAAAGGAATTGCCGGACAGTCTCACATGACGCCATTCAAAAGAGTTTCCCCAGCATGGCTAAATATTATCTGGTCCTTTATTAATATCTATCTTGGTCTTTTATTCTTACAGCTATCTGGTGGACATTTTGGTGACGTTTCAAAATTAGACGCATTCGCCTGGAGCTTATTAGCCGGAGCAATATTTATGGCTTTGGCTGATGCGTGGCTATTTTCTAAGCCAAATGCCCGTTTTCCTTGGCAAAAAGACTAAGAAAAACTAGATTTTGAACGGGTATTTCCTCTGCATCCACATAAATGGAAATTTTTGGTGTGTTTTCAAAAAGATTTAATTTCTAAAAAAATTATTGAGCGTTGACACGGCCCGTGAAGGTGGATTTTGCCAACATTTGCTGTTGGATATTCTGCGGAACTTCTTCATAATGTGATGGCTCCATATAATATGATGCCCTACCTTTGGTCATCGACCGTAGAATAGTTGCGTATCCGGATAATTCAGATAAAGGAACCATGGCCAAAATAATGGTAGCTCTGGCTCTTTCTTCTGTTCCCGAAATTTGAGCTCTTTTGGAAGATAAGTCTCCAATAACATCTCCCATAAATTCACTTGGGGTTGTAACTTCAACTTTCATGATTGGTTCCAATAATGTTAACCCCGCTTTTTTTGTCGCGGCTTGCAAAGCTTGAGAAGCGGCGATTTTAAAGGCAATATCAGATGAGTCGACTTCATGGAATGATCCATCATAAACTGCTACGTTCATGTCCACCATCGGGTATCCAAGCAAAATTCCATTTGCCATTGTCTCCTTAACTCCCTTCTCAATTGAGCTGATAAAGACAGTGGGAATTGTTCCTCCCTTAATTTCATTTTTAAATTCAAAACCTTCACCTCTTGGTGTCGGCTCAACTCTTAAAAGACAATGCCCGTACTGTCCTTTTCCTCCGGATTGCTTGATATATTTCCCTTCTCCTTGTGCGGTTGTTTTAATAGTTTCTTTGTAAGCAACCTGTGGGGCTCCGACATTGGCTTCAACTCCAAAGTCAATTTTCATGGTATTTACTTTAACTTCAAGCTGCAGCTCTCCGACTCCCGAAATAATTGTTTGACCTGTTTCGTGATTCGTTTTAACTTGAAATGTAGGATCTTCATCCATTAAGCGCTTCAAAGCGTAACCTAATTTTTCCTGATCGGATTTGGTTTTGGGTTCAATTGCCAAAGA
>Ga0182011_10005410_pt1 | contig 10046 bp, 7 predicted proteins | sample 711E1DmetaG_FD_120481 | JGI IMG/M metagenome (GOLD analysis project Ga0182011, IMG submission 120481) | Permafrost microbial communities from Stordalen Mire, Sweden - 711E1D metaG | ecosystem: Environmental > Terrestrial > Soil > Wetlands > Permafrost | place: Sweden: Stordalen | collected...
ATCCGGCTGGCGAACTGGCTCGCCAATGGACAAGGCAATGGCGACACCGAAACCGGCTCTTACACTCTTGCCAACGGGATCGGCCTGACGCGCAACGCGAACGCCACATGGGTCGTCCCGTCCGAAGACGAATGGTACAAGGCCGCGTATTACGACGCACACAACGTGCTCTACCACACGTATCCGAACGGCTCCGATGCCGTGCCCGCGGAGCCGACCGATGAGACGACGCCGCGGGAGATGAACTTTGGAGGTCCTCCGTTCTGGCAGGGCACTCAGTACTACACATCCGTTGGTCAGACGACGGGGCATAGTCCGTACGGGGTGTACGACATGGGAGGGAACGTGCAGGAATGGACCGACACCTTCAAGTCGCCCTCCTATTATATCACCAGGGGGGGCGAGCTCATGGATGGTGCGGCGGCCATGAGCACAACGGGGTCACAGCCGTATGATCCGACAACAGATGGGGACCTGCAGGGGCTGCGCCTCGCCGACATCATACCGGAGCCGACAACCATGGCGCTGTTCCTCGTGGGCTTCCTAGGCATTGCTGTTGGATGGGTGCGCCGGAAGCGTCGCTGATTCCGTTTGCCGCCGGATCCAACCTGACCCTGACCGTGAACTCGACGAATATCGCGGCGAGCTACAATGGAGTCACAAATACGCCGTCCGTATTAGCCCTGTATTTCTGCTTGCGTTGCCTGAACGGGTCGCCTATATTTCGCGGACTTTTTTGGGAGATATCAATGTCCATCGTCTGCGCTATCTGCGGAAAAGGGCCGAGGGTTGGAAACCGGATCGTCCGGCATGGCCTGGCCAAGAAGAAGGGTGGAGTAGGCCTTCACACGACGGGCGTGACGCCCCGTCGTTTCATTCCGAACCTGCAGCGCATCCGCACGATCGTCGGCGGAAGCCGCAGGACGCTCAGAGTATGCACGTCCTGCATCAAGGCGGGGAAGGTCGTTAAGGCGTAGATTCTGTTGAATTTCAGAGCCCGACCATCTCCCGGTGGTCGGGCTTTTTGTTTGTTGGAGTTGGACGAGATGCTCTTTTGACAGCAGCAGGGAGCCGCTTATAATACGAGGCATCACGGAAAGGCTGGGTGAGCCCATGAATGAGAAAACGTCGCCTGAGAATGCCGAGCTGATCTTCCGGGGGAAGAAAACAGTCCTGCCAGTGCGGGTCGACAAGATCGGCCAGGCGGGAATGGACATTCGCGCCTTGCGGAAAGAGACGGGCTTGATCACGTACGATCCCGGCCTCGCCAACACCGGATCCTGCGAAAGCTCCGTGAGCTTTGTCGACGGCGAGAACGGCCGGCTTCTGTACCGCGGCTACACGATCGAGGACCTGACGGAACATTGTACGTTCGTCGAAGTCGGCTATCTCCTGATCCATGATCGGCTGCCGAAACGCCTGGAACTGGAGCGGTTCTCGAGCCTGCTGAACCGGCATTCGATGATCCACGAGGACATGAGGACTTTCTTCTCGGGATATCCGGAGGGCTCGCATCCCATGGCGGTCCTTTCGGCCATGGTGGTCTCTCTGTCCAGCTTCTACCCGGAATTGGAGGCGGCCAAGACGGAGGAACTGGATATCACCGCGACGCGACTGCTGTCCAAGTTGCGCACGATCGCGGCGTTCTCGTACAAGAAGTCTGTCGGCGAACCGTTCGTCTATCCCAGCTACAAGTTGAGCTACTGCGCGAACTTCCTGAACATGATGTTCTCGTCGCCCGTGGAAGATTACGAGATCGACCCCGTGCTGGTGCGGGCCATGAACAAACTGCTGGTGATCCATGCAGACCACGATCAGAACTGCAGCACGTCGACGGTCCGGCTCGTCGGCAGCGCAGCGGCGAATCTGTATGCCTGCATCGCGGCCGGCATTTGCGCCCTCTGGGGGCCACTGCACGGTGGGGCCAACCAGGCCGTGATCGAGATGCTCGAGAAGATCCATCGGGAAGGCGGAGACGTGGACCGCGTGATCGAGCGGGCCAAGAGCAAGACGGATCTCTTCAAGCTCATGGGATTCGGCCATCGCATCTACAAGACCTACGATCCGCGGGCCAAGATCGCCAAAGCGATCTGCCTCGAGGTATTGCACAAGCTGAACGTCAAGGATCCGCTCCTGGACATCGCCATGAGGCTGGAGGAGAAGGCTGTGGCGGATCCGTATTTTGTCGAGCGGAGGCTTTATCCGAACGTCGATTTCTACACCGGCATCACGTATCGGGCGATGGGCTTTCCAACGGACATGTACACGGTGTTGTTTGCGATCGGCCGCCTGCCCGGTTGGATCGCACAGTGGCAGGAGCTTCAACGCGATCCCGAACGGAAGATCTGGCGGCCTCGCCAGCTGTATGCCGGTGAGACGGCACGCAAGTTTGTGCCCATGGAGCAGCGCGGATAGGGGCGGGCGGACAGCCATCAGCTGCCGGTCGTGGGCTGGTCCGTTTCGGCGTCCGGTTCCGGCATGGGTAATCCCAGTTTTCTGCACGTGTTTCGCACGTGACTCCCGTGCCAGAAGACGGTTCCGCAGCCGCGACAGGTGAAGAACCTGCGGTGGCGGGCAAAGACATTGGGATGAATCCGCGATTCGATGTCGCGCTTGTCGGATACCGTTTCGAGCGGAACGTTGCATTGGACACATTTGGAGAATAGGAATTGTTGCGGCTCGAGATCGAAGGCGGATACCACCTGGCGTAGCTGTAGTGCGGCGTCTTCGTCGACAATCAGGAGAACCTTGGTCACCGGCGGATATTGCTGCGGCAGTTGCGTGTTGCGAGTCAGGAAGACGCGTCCATCCTGATTGGCCTGGAGGATCAATTCGTGTGTCCGCAGCCGCGCGTCCCAACGTGCGTCGTATCCCAGAATCCGGAGATATTTGCCGAGCTTGACCAGCATGTGGTCGACCTCAAAGCGTATGTCGTCTGGACTCTTCTTCACAGTCTCCGTCCCGCCAAAGGCTTGCGCAAAGAGAGTCTAATACAAACGCAATAGGTCATTTGACCTGTAGGCCGGGTCTCTGACCCGGCGCGCCGACTCGGAGAGTCGGCCTACAAAAACGGAATTATGGAATTATTGCGTTTGTATTAGTCCGCTTTAACAGGCGGAGCCAAGTGCGGTATGGTAATACGAGGTGGGTCGCAGCGGTTATCGGCTGTGGTAGTCTCTTAACAGAGCTTGCGGGAAGCGGTTATGGCCATGACGGCAAGAAAATTGGTCGGTCGCAGCGATCGGGTGGAACTGGGGTTCCTCGAGTCGCTACGGAAGCGGTGTGCCCATCACCGGCTGCTTCTGGAGTCGCTGGGCGAACTCTATACGAAGGTTGGGCGGTATGAGGACGGTCTCCAGGTCGATCTGGAACTGACCCGGCTTTATCCAAGGGAAGCGCTCGTGTGGTACAACCTCGGCTGCAGTTTCGCGCTGCTGTCACACAAAGAAGAGGCGCTGGCGGCCCTCGCCAAGGCCATCGACCTCGGATATGTGGACGCAAGGTGGATGTGCAAAGATGAGGATCTGGAGTCCCTGCGCGAGGACCCGCGGTTCAAGATCCTGATCCGCCGCACGTCTTCGGGCAAAGTCGCCAGGTAGCTCTCCGTCCCGTCATGGGCATCAGGAATCGAATCCACGTGGTCCAGGCGGACATCACCACGCTAAACGTGGATGTCAGCACGTAGTTGTGTTATGCCAAGCAAAGTGAATCGCAGATGGGGTTGGGAGTGATACGCCTATGACGCGATCGACCAGTTGATTCAAGTGGAGGACCCTGTGCTGGCCAACCAGAGCATCTCGTACGATGCGGCGGGGAACCGGGTGACATCAGGCTTAGTCCCAAAGCCCGGAAGCGGGAACCCGGAACAGAGAACGTATTCTGTGAACAATCTGAACCAGTACCTCTCCGTGACCTCAGCGTCCTCCGTGGTTCAGCTGTCTTACGACCTGAACGGCAACCTGACGCAGGAAGTGGCGAACGGGGTGGTCTATGGCTTTCGCTGGGACTGGGAGAACCGGCTGGTGGGGTACAGCAACTCAGCGAGTGGAGTTTCGGCAAGTTACTACTATGACCCGTTCGGACGGAGGCTGAGGAAGGTAGTGAACGGGGTGACGAACTGGTACCTGTACGCGGACGAGGGGCTGGTGGAGGAGATGGATGGCCAGGGGCATGAGATCCGGTCGTACGGGTACGCGCCGAACAGCCTGTGGATGAATGACCCGGTGTACCTGAGGGTCGCGACAGGGCAGGGGACGAACGTGTACTACTTCCTGAATGATCAGTTGGGTGCGCCGCAGAAGCTGATCGCGCGGAACGGGGAGGTGGTGTGGAGCATGGAGTCAGAGGCGTTCGGGAAGGCGACGGTCTTCTCGGACTCGACGGTCACGAACAATCTTCGGTTCTCGTCGCAGTACTACGATCAAGAGTCCAGTTTGCATTACAACACGCAGAGGTACTACGAGCCGGAGGTGGGGAGATACTTGGGCAGAGACCCAATCGAGGATGAAGCCTTCTTCCGGCATTACGGGCAAATGAAGTACCAAAGAGAACTGCGGAGACTTCGAGCCCAGTCACTTCTACCCACATATCTGTTCGTCTGGAACAGTCCAATGAGTTTTTCCGACTCGAGAGGTCTGTCAGTTCATTCGTCAGGTTGTGGGGATTGCGGGCCAATGGCGGACGCGATCAACAAGGTCAATGCCGCGCTGAATACGGGGAAATGCAAACAGTGGTTTGAAAATCACGGATACGATTACTCTGGCGGCACGCCGAGTTTCGCAATCAATTGTCACAGTCGCTGCAAGTTGTGGTGCCTCTTTGGCGGAACTGCATGGACAATGCCGGGCATGGACATAGGTTTCTGCGAGAGCAAATGCGGTAGCATGAGCGCAATCGAAATCGCATCGATCCTTATTCATGAGATCGCGCACCATTACTGTACCATCGGACCCGGACGGGAAGACTGTGCGATCTCTGCGCAAGACGCTTGTGTCAATGCCTTGACAGGCCAAGAGATGGATGTTCCGCACAAGCTGTTGCCGGTGACGCCGTGATCAGGCGATGAGGCAGCTATGAAGCCTTTTTACATCTTAGCGTGTGGACTCTTATTAGTCGCTGTAGTTGTTGAAATCGCAGGTAAGCATTACGACTCGACTGTAGCGTTGTTCTCCGCGAGATCCGTTATGCTTACCTCTGCGGAACGGATCGATTTGCATCGAAACGTTGAGAACAAGCTTCGTTTGGCAGCAATGGCCCACATCGCCGCAATGGTGTTGGCTGCCGTAGGAGCTCTAATGTGGCTGATGTCGCTGTTCCGGCATGAGCAGGCATCGCCATTGCTTCCCGCTGTTCTTCTCTTAGTCTTTCTAATATTGCAGTGTCTTCTCGTGTAGTCGCCAATTGTGGTCGTCCAGGGCACGTTGAGACCAGGGAGCGCAAGTCGGAGGAGGCCGGAATGAAAAGAATCGTCCATACTGTTTGCCTCATGTGTGTCGTTCCATCTGTAATCTGTTTGCGTCCCAGCAACGTGTTTGCCCAGGTCTGCGCCTCGGTTCGCATCCAGATCGAGCAGGAGGCGACGCTGGAACGGCAGGCCTTCGACGCGCAGATGACGATCGACAACGGACTGCCCGAAACGACCCTGAGCAACGTTGACATCCAGATCAACTTCCGAGACGAAGCTGGAAACCCCGTTGCCGGCACGTCAGACACCAACAACACAACCGCCCTCTTCTTCATCCAGCAGCCGGTTCTGAATAACATCGACAGCGCGACGAATGGGACAGTACCAGCTGGTGCGACAGCCAGCATCCACTGGCTGATCATCCCCACGCTGGGGGCTGCCGGCTCCAACGCCCTGGGTAAGCTGTACTACGTGGGGGCCAGCCTGACTTACAAGGCCCAAGGCATAGACCAAGCAGTAGACGTCATTCCTGACTACATCACTGTCGAACCTATGCCCAACCTCGCTTTGGACTACTTTCTCCCTGGTCAGGTTTATGGCGATGACCCATTTACGACAGTGATCGAACCGTCCGTGCCATTCTCGTTGGGCCTTCGCATCAAAAACATCGGCTACAGTATTGCGTCCGATGTGGCGCTGGACAGCGGTCAGCCGAAGATCGTGGCCAACCGCCAGGGCTTGCTTGTGTCCTTTGCCATCCAATCAGCGGAAGTCAATGGTGTCGGAACCGGCCCCAGCCTGCTCCTGAACTACGGCGATATCGAGCCGCAGAAGGCCAAGATGGGGCGGTGGGTGATGACATCGTCGCTTTCCGGAAGTTTCACCGAGTTTGCGGCGGATATTTCACATGCAGGCGCACTCGACATTGGCGGCGTTGGAATCGTACAGGCGGCTGGTGAACGAAATGATTCCTGCGTGAATCACGGCCCTTGAGAATTCGTGTCTGCGCGCTACCGCACGACCGGCGGAGGGGGTGCGGCGGTCGAATTGCGCATCACCAACTGCGTGGGCAAGACGGTCGTAATGGGCGATTGCGCCTCCCGCAGGTGCGCCATGATGCGCTGAACGGCAAGGCGTCCCATCAAGCTTTTCGGCACCTGGACAGTGGTCAGCGGCGGTTGCGTCGCAGTAGCCCAAGCCGTGTCGTCGAAGCCGATGACGGAGATGTCGCGCGGAACACTGAGCGATGAAAGAGAGTACAAGGCCTGGAGCGCGCCCGCCGCCATTTCGTCGTTGAAACAGAATACCGCCGTCGGTTTCTCGGACACCTTCAGAATCTCCGACATCGCCTTGTATCCGCCCTCGCGTTGGAAGTCGCCCACGGTTATCACGAGCGACGACCTTGGAATCCCCGCCTGATCGATGGCTTCGTACACGCCCTCGAGGCGTTCCTTCGTCGCCACCTGATCTTCCTGGCCGAGGATCACGGCGATCCGCTGGTGACCGAGCGAGATGAGGTGATTGACAGCCTGGTATCCGCCGCCGCGGTTGTCGAGCAGGATGGTGTCGATCTGGATCCCGCGCATCGAGAAGTCCACCAGCACGGAAGGCGGTCCGAGCTCGATCATGCGGCGAAGCGCAGGCGGATCGAACATGCCGAGGAAGATCGTGGCATCGAGGTTTGCCTGGGAGATGTGGTCCATGATCTTGATCTGCGGCTCGACGTGGCGAACCGGGAGAATGACGAGGTTCGCCTGCATCTTGCTCAGCTCCTCGCGAATGCCCTGGATGATTTCCATGTGATAGAGGCCTGTGTTGCCCGGCACCATGAGATAGGAGAGCAGGCCGACGGTCATTACCTGGTTGTGCGCGGGGAGCCGCGTGGAGCGCGGGCGATCGGAGACATACGTGCCTTGGGCCGGGACCGAATAGATGATCCCCGCAGCGCTCAGTTCCGCAAGCGCACGGCGCACGGTCACCTTGTTCACCGCGTACTGCTCCGAAAGATCGTCCATGGAAGGGAGCCGTTGGCCGGGCTTGTACTTCCCGTCGCTGATCTCCTTCTGAAGGATGTCGGAGAGCTGGCGGTAGAGGAATTCCCGATTCCGGTTGTCGCGCGAGAGCTGTGCGCCTTTGCGTTTCTGGTATCCAACAGGCATCTTCATATGTCCATTTCTGTATGTTGCATCCGTATGCATACTAGGTTGCAACCGCCGGCGCAAGCACTTTTTGCACATATTTTGCAGAGAATGACGACAGGGGGGTCCGTGCGGGGGCAAAAAATGAAAAAAAGAACTTGCGTCCTGCCAATAAACCTAGTATGCATCTAGTCACAACGTGAAAGCAGGATTGTCGGGTTAGTCCACAGGAGTCTTTCGAAGGCAGGAAGGAGTTCGCGGTGAAATCAGACATGCAGAACAAGGGGAACCATATTCTGTCGTTTAGCGCATGGAGGGGCGCGATTTTTTTTTACCTCCTTCTTGGGACCGTGACCGCGACGAATTCGTTCGGTCAGGCAAACCTTTTGCTCAACCCGAGTTTTGAGATCGGCAATCCCGCCACGGGGTGGGCGAGCATCAGCAACTGGTTCAGCAGCCAGTCGGGTGATCTCGTTGCCGCCGGCGATGCGCACCAGGGCACGAATGTCATGCGGATGCTGGCGTACGGCAGCGGCAGCAAGCTGTTGAACCAGACGTTTCCCGTCACCGCCGGCCGCGTGTATTCCGCGGACGGTTGGTTGAAGACGGTTGCGGGCGCGCAAAGCTTCTCCCCGGCGAATGGATACTGCACGGTCCTGTTTCGTTTCTTCGACTCCACCGGAGCGCGGGTGGGCGCGAACTGCGATACGATCCACTTTGTGCGGAACGGGCCGACCAACTGGACGCAGTATTCGACCGGCCCCTGCTACGCTCAGGCCGGCGCGGTCACCGGCGAAGTGAGCTGTTACTACTACGCTGGCGCCGACAACACGTCGACGGGTTGGGTCTACTATGATGATATGCATGCCGTAACGACGACACCCTCCCAGGCGGGCACGATCCTCAATCCCGATTTTGAAGTGCAGGGCTCGACGACGCTGGCCGATATTCCTTATTGGACCGCCTTCGGAAACGCCGGCATTGTGAGCACGAATTATTCGAGAAGCGGGCGTTTCTCGCTGAATCTGTATTTCCCGGAAACCCTTCTCGGGGAGACGTGGACGGCCACGCCAGGGACGAAGTATGTCACGAGCGGCTACATCTTCTCGCCCGGCGGCTTTGCATCCACAACGAATGCCCATGGCGAAATCCTGCTTCAGTTCCTGGATTCGACCGGCACCAACGTGCTTCAGACGTACGAGAGCCCGTATTTCACTCCGGCGAGCGCGTCGAATCAATGGATATACGTCGAGGCTTCCGGTATTGCACCGGCCGGCACGGTCAGCGGGCGGACGATGTGCGCGTTGCTCGGACAGACGAACGGCTACAACGGTTCGCTGTATTTTGACGACGTCAATCAGGGCGTAATCGCCACCACGGACACCGTGGCCGGCATCCTGCACAACCCCGGCTTCGACGACGGCGGCCCGGGCAATGCCTATGATCTGAGCGTCAGCACGAACCTGCCGCACTGGACGTGGCTGGGTGGAACGAACGGTGGCTTCATAACTCAAAGTTATGAGCGCGATGGCGTTCAATCACTTGCGATAACGTACCCGAGCAACCTGATCGGCCAGTCCATGGGTGTCGTGACCGGTAGTACGTATGTTCTGGACGGATACATGTCGTCGCCCGTCGGCCAGGCCATTTCGAATTCGGCGTATGGCGCGCTCATCCTGGAATTCTACATCGGCACGAATCTGGCCTCGTCGGTGAGCAGCGCACCATTCACGAGCAACTCCACGGCAGGGACGTGGTACCACTTTGCGGTGACGAACCGCGCGCCCTGGAGCGGCTCGGTGTCGTCGCGCGTTCTGTGCGCCGTTTTCGGTCCGACGACAAATTTCGGCGGCGCGGTCTACTTTGACAGCCTCAGCCTCACCGGGACGGCTATCGCCGTCACGAATCAACAGGCGGGCGCACTTTGGAACCCTGGTTTTGAGTATACGGCTGTCGGCACCGTGCTGGCGGAAATAGATAACTGGACGGCGCTAGGCAACGCCGGCACGGTGCTTGACTCCTATCATCGCAGCGGCAACAACGCGCTGCAAATTTACTTCCCGGGCACGCTGATCTCGCAGACATGGCCGGCGTCGCAGAGCAACCGATATGAAACGTCGGCCTATGCCTTCTCGCCGTCCGCGAATCGTTTCACCTCGACGACGAACGCGCAGGGAGTGGTGGTGCTGCAGTTCCTCGATGCGACGGGCACGAATATCCTGACAAGCTATACGAGCGCGGCGTTCACACCCGCGAACCCGGCGGACACATGGACGAATCTGCTCGCGAACGGCGTGGCACCGGCGGGAACGGTTTACGGCAGGACACTCATCGGCATGGTGGGCGCGACCAACGGGTTCAGCGGGTCGATCTGGTTCGACGACGCGACGCAGCGGCTGGTGCAGGCGGGCAGCTCGGTTTCCGGTCTTTTGCACAACCCGGGTTTTGAGGATGGGCCTCCGGGGAACGCGTACAACCTGATGCAGACGGGGGATCTGCCGAGC
>Ga0182011_10005411_pt1 | contig 10046 bp, 10 predicted proteins | sample 711E1DmetaG_FD_120481 | JGI IMG/M metagenome (GOLD analysis project Ga0182011, IMG submission 120481) | Permafrost microbial communities from Stordalen Mire, Sweden - 711E1D metaG | ecosystem: Environmental > Terrestrial > Soil > Wetlands > Permafrost | place: Sweden: Stordalen | collected...
ACCGGGCTGGGCGCGGCGATCAGCGAGGCGACGGAACGCGGTGACTTTCACATTCTCGCCGCCGCGGTGAGCATCATGGCGGTGACGGTCGTGGGGTTCAACCGGCTGGTCTGGCGGCCGCTCAGTCACCGGGCGCAAACCCGCTTCACCCTGGAAACCTGATTATGGAAACGCCCCTCCTGGAAGTCCGCAACGTGTCTCAGTCCTTCCCCGCCGCAGGCGGCGGAACCGTGGAGGTTCTCCACGACATCAACCTGGTAATCCGCGAACACGAAGTCGTCGCCATCCTGGGACCGTCGGGTTGCGGCAAATCAACGCTTATGCGTGCGATCATCGGATTGGAGCCGCCGACGTCGGGCCAGATCCTCTATCGCGGTCAGGTGCAGGTTGGATTGAATCCATCGATGGCGTTGGTGTTTCAGAACTTCGCGCTGTTCCCATGGCTGACGGTGCAGCAAAACATCGCGGTCGGCCTGTCGCATCTGCCGCTCACCGCAACCGAGCGTGAGCAGCGCGTGCGCCAGGTGATTGAGGCGGTCGGCCTGGCTGGGTCCGAGGAGGCGTATCCGAAGGAACTGTCAGGTGGCATGAAGCAGCGCGTCGGGCTGGCCCGGGCGCTGGCCGTGCAGCCGGAGATTCTCTGCATGGACGAACCGTTCAGCGCCCTGGATGTGCTCACCGCCGAGACGCTGCGCAACGAAGTCACCGACCTCTACACCAGCAAGACTTCCCCGGTAAACACCATCCTCATGGTGACGCACAGCATCAGCGAAGGAGTCTTCATGGCGACGCGTCTCGTGGTCATGGGCGCGCATCCGGGCGGCATTCGGGCGGTGTTTGACAACGCGCTTCCCTACCCGCGCGACGAGCACCACCCGGATTTCCTTGCCTTGATCCAAAAACTTCACGCGCTCATCACCCAGGCAGTGTTGCCGGGCGAACCCGCTCCTACCACGGTCGCGGGCGTCGGTGGTTTGCCGGTCCAGTCGATTCCGGGCGCTTCGCTTAGCCGCGCCATCGGGGTGCTAGAGATGCTGGAGAACGAAGGCAGCCTGGAGCTCTTCGAGTTGACCCGCCATGCCCATATCGAACTGAGCCAGCTCCTCCTCGTGGTGAAAGCCGCCGAGATGCTGGGCTGGGTCACCACCCCGGGCGGACGCGTTGAAATGACCGTGGCCGGGCGACAGTTTCTCGCTGCCGGCATCAAGACGCGGAAGCAGCTGCTCAACACCACCCTGCGCGGCCTGTTCGTTTTCGACCTGATCGTCCAAGCGCTGAAGAAGTCCGCGAGTGGCGAGGTTGATGAAGCCGTGATCCTCGACCTGCTGGCGCGTGCGTTCCCGCACGAGCAGCCAGCGCAGATCCTTCGCACCGTCGTAGCCTGGGCCCGCTACGCCGAGCTATTCAAATACAACAGCATCCGCCGGGTATTCCATGGACTCCCACTCCCGGCCGCCAGCGCTTCCCCCAATCCCCGGTAGGGTTACACCGCATAGCTCAAGACCCGCCGATCACGTAGCCTATCCCGCAAAACGACTGGGGGAACTCCATTGTCGTCACGCTGATGGTAACTAACCAACGAAAGCACTATGAATACACTCGAAATCAAGGGCGACTGGAAGATCACCAAGGGCAAGCTGAAACAGAAGTGGGCCAACCTCACGGATGACGATCTCCGATTCGCCGAAGGGAAACACGACGAGCTATTGGGCCGCATTCAGAAGCGCACCGGCGAGACCCTTGAAGTAGTCGAAAAAGCCGTCAAAGAAGCTTCGTCCTGCTGCTGCGAATAGACGGTCCGGGTCTTGACGTCGCGGCCCCCGTTCACGTCAGCTGCTCTGTCCCGACAGCGAGCGCGGTTTGTCGACTTCGCGCCTAACTGACGCCGCCCTATGAACGACCGTGGCTTTATCAAGCACTGGCTTCACCAAGGAGCGGCGCCGCCCGGCCGCGGGCGGTCGCTGCGGAAACCGCCGGCGTGGGTCGGCCTTCCCCTTGCTGCGATCGTCCTCGTCTTTGCGGTGCTCATCTTCTTGTTCGGCGGTGCGGTGCTCGCCCACTTTGGCAAGAAGAGGGCCGAGCGCTGGTTCGCCGAAGCGCATCCGGGAGCCGTGTTGCAAATCGGCGGCCTGGATTATTCGGTGCGTGCCAATTGCCTCGTCGCTCAATCCGTCACATTGAGTACGACCGATTCGACGTTCAAGGTCGGCCGGCTTTCGCTGACCGGGGTTCACTGGGTTCGGTTACTTTGGGGCACGGCCGCCCTGGCAGATGCCCTCGCCGGGGCCCGTCTCGATGCGACAAGTCTCGAGGTGGAATCTTCCCGGACGCAATATGGAATCCGCTGTGCGCGGCTGCGGGCCTCGCTGCCGGATTCGACCCTACTTGCCGAAGGCATCGAGTTTCGGCCGCTGGTCGGAGATGAAGTATTCTTCGCGGCGCATAAGTTTCGGACGACGCGGTTTCATGTGGCCGTACCCGCGTGCAGCGTGGCGGGCTTGGCCTTTGAGGAAATCCTCACGGGAAAATCGTTCCGGGCCCGCTCGGTCCACGTTTCCCGGCCCTCCTTCGATGCCTTGGTCAATCGGGACAAGCCGGTGGGGCCCTTCGTGAAGCGTCCGCTCATGGTGCACGAAGCGCTGGCCGAAATCCGGCCACCGTTGCGCATCGATAGCTTCAGCCTTTCCGAGGGGCGCCTGACCTACCGGGAGAGGCTGGTCGCCGGGGCCGATCCCGGCGTGCTGACATTTGGGGCGATCAGCATGTCGGTTGCAGGAATTACCAACCGCGGCGATGCGTCGACCACTATCCTGCTTCGCGCGCAGGGCGATCTGATGGACGCCGGAACGGTTAAGTTGCTTATGTCGATTCCGATCGCACCCCCGGACTTCTCGCTGCACTATTCCGGTTCCCTCAGCGCGATGGACCTGACCCGGCTTGACGCGTTCCTGGCCATCGCGAACCACATCCGGATTAAGTCCGGCAATGCGAAAGAGGCCTCGTTTGATATCGAGGTGACCGGCGGTCAGGCGCGCGGCTGGGTAAAGGCAATCTATGAAAACCTGGAGTTCGCTTTCCTTGACAAGGAAACCGGCAGCGAAAACGGCCTCGACAATCGGGTAGTCTCGTTCCTGGCGAAAGAGCTCAAATTCCGCAGTTCCAACGCTCCAGACGCAGCCGGTTCGATGAAGGAAGGAAAGGTGAATTACACGATAAAGCCGGAAGACCCGTTCATGCGGTTCGTGTGGTTCGCACTGCGGAGCGGCGCCAGGGATGTCGTCTGCCAATGAACACGGAAACCAACCCAACATCCATGCCCAATCCGCCCAGCGATGACGCGCCGGCCGATGCGACGCCGCGGGATGGTCCATCCAGCCCCGCCACGGTGGCCAAGACAACACCCGTGCAAATCGTCTTGATTGTGCTCGGCGTCATTGCGTTTCTCTATTTCGCCCGCCCCGTGGTCCTGCCGGTCGTCCTGGCTTGTGTGGCAGGCATGACCCTGAAACCGCTCATCCGTTGGTTGGCTAACTGCCACATTCCGCCGGGCTTCTCCGCCGCGATCGTACTTTGCCTTCTGGTGACCGCCGTCGGGATTGGTTTCTTTCAGTTGGGGCGCCCGGCGTTGACCTGGATGAACGACGCGCCCCAGCACATGACCGCGTTGAGGCAACGGGCGCAGAAGTTGTTTCCGCGCTTCGCGCGGTTCAGCCAGGCGGCGGCGGCGGTGAACGATCTGGGCGCGAGTGACGAGGAAAAGAAAAAAGAACAAAAGACCACGCCGACGGTGCAGCTCAAAGACACCCATGGGACCAGCGCATTCATCAACTGGACCGGATCTCTCCTCGCCGGGACTGGGGAGACGTTGGTGGTGCTCTATCTGTTGCTCGCCTCGGGAGATTTGTTCCTGCAGAAGCTGGTCCGCGTGATGCCCACCTTGCAGGATAAGAAGAGCGCGGTCGAGATCAGCCACGAAATCCAGCAAAACATCTCCCAATACCTCTTCACGGTTTCGTTGATCAACATCGGATTGGGTGCGCTCGTGAGCGGAGGCCTGTACTTGATGGGCGTGCCCAACGCCGCCATGTGGGGAATGCTGGTGGCGGTTCTGAACTTTGTCCCCTACTTCGGTCCCGTCGCCGGAATCATTCTGCTGGCCACGGTCGGCTTTCTCACGTTCGACACGCTGTGGAGCGGACTCCTTCCGGCTGGGTGGTATCTGCTGCTCCATCTTCTGGAGGCGAACTTCATCACGCCGGTCTTGCTGGGTCGCCGCTTCACGCTCAACCCGGTGGTCATCTTCGTGTCGTTGATCTTCTGGACCTGGCTTTGGGGTGTGCCGGGAGCCTTGTTGTCAGTGCCGATTCTGGTCTCGATCAAGGTCGTTTGCGACCGCGTTCCCACGCTCTCTTCGGTCAGCGAACTGCTCACGAACTGAGCCGGACAATCGTCTCCGGTAGGGTTACGCCCCATGTTCGAAGACCGGCCCACTGCGTAACGTTTGGTTGTCATGTCGGCAGCGTCGCCCGGCAACCGTCCGCGGGCCGGACGGCAGATGGCGGTCACGGGTAGTGTCACCGGAAATAATATGTCGCAGATACCCAAAAACATCCAAGTCATGGACCCAGAACTCCAAGACCCGCCTTCTGCCGGTCCGCAAGCCGGCGCCATCATTGCCGAGGCCATTGCGACAGAGTCGGACACGCTCCGCGCGAAGCTCGCAGAGCAGAAGGATTTGAACCGGCGCCTGGTTGCGGACTTCGCGAACTTCAGGCGCCGCACTCGTCAGGACGCAGAGCGCCAGGCGCTCGCGCACAAAGAATCGTTCATTCATGAGTTGCTCCCCGCCCTCGACAACCTCGAACGGGCCCTGGCCTCAGGCGCATCCCCCGACTCCCGGCAATTTCTTCAGGGTGTGGAGCTGACGGTGCAGCAACTGCGGCAACTGCTTCGGCGGCACGGCATCGAGACCCAGGAAAGCGCCGGCCGGCCATTCGATCCGCACCTGCATGAAGCGGTATCCCAGCGCCACGATCCAGCCCAGCCCGAGCACGCCGTCCTCGAAGTTCTGCAGCGCGGTTACCGACGAGGTGAACAGGTTTTCCGCCCCGCCAAAGTGGTGGTCAATGGGCTGCCCGCGAGTTGAGCTCAACTACCGCATTATCATGAATCCGATCAAATTCGAATGTCCTTACTGTCATGAAATCAACGCCGGCGATGAATCATCGTACGGCCAACGAGTCGAATGTCGGAAGTGTCACGCGACGATCCTCGTCCCTTCTACGCCCGCCACCGCGGAGCCGCCCACCGCCCGGCTGATTCAGGAACCGGCTGCCCGCGCCGAGACTGCCCCGGAGGCGGCGGACCAGGAAACCGACATCTTCACACTCGCTCCGTCCGGGCGTGCCTTTATCGGTCAGATCCTTCTCGGTTTGATTTGCGTCGGTCTGGCGATTGGCGTGGCGATTCGGGGCCGCGATTTCTCATGGCCGCCGTGGGTGGCTTTGGTCCCACTCGCTTCCGGTGTGCTCCTGCTGCTGCTGGTCTGGATCAAAGTGAAGTCCTGCAGCTATCGCCTCACCACTCAACGGCTGTTCGTCCGGCGCGGTTGGCTGGCAAAGCATTTGGATGAACTGGAGTTGTATCGGGTAAAAGACGTGGTCGTGGATCAAGGGGTTTTGCAGCGTGTGCTAGGTTTCGGCACCATCACGGTGCTGACCGACGATGACACCACCCCGCAATTGAACCTGGTCCGAATCTCAAGCCCGATAAAAGTCAAAGAAATGATCCGAACCCAATACCGCGCCGCTCGCCGACGGGAGGGGGTGCGTCCCACGGAGTTTCTGCAGTCACCATGAACCCAACTCCAGGAGCGACGGCATGAAAAAAAACAACTCCATTGTCGCCGTTTACACCTCCCACACAGTCACTGAAGCGGCGATCAAGGAACTCCAGCAATCCGGTTTCGATATGCAGAAACTCTCGATCGTCGGACGCGACTATCACACCGACGAGCATGTGGTCGGCTATTATAATGTCGGCGACCGGATGAAAGTGTGGGGGAAAACCGGCGCCTTCTGGGGCGGGCTGTGGGGACTCTTGTTCGGTTCCGCGTTTTTCTGGATCCCCGGACTCGGGCCGCTGCTGGTCGCGGGGCCCTTGGTCAGCTGGATTGTCGGGGCGTTGGAAGGCGCGCTTGTGGTGGGCGGCCTGAGCGCGATCGGGGCAGCCTTGTACAGCCTGGGCATTCCCAAGGACAGCATCTTGCTTTATGAGACGGCGCTCAGGACCGGGAAGTTCATCCTAATCGCCCACGGCGCGGAGGAAGAAGCGATTCGAGCCCGCGATATCCTGAACCGCACCGCGCCGGAGACTTTGGCGCATCATTCGTAAGGTAAGGAAACGAACTCCGACCAACAGGTTAAGGAGGACACGATCATGACGAAACTACTGAGCCGTGAGATCCGGCTGGCCTCCCGTCCCAAGGGCATTCCAACCGCAGCCAACTTCACTGTGGCGCGGACCGAACTGAAGCCGCTGCGAGACCAGGAGGTGTTGGTTCGAAACCTTTTTATGTCAGTGGACCCCTATATGCGCGGTCGCATGAACGACGGGAAATCGTATGTTCCACCTTTCGCGTTGGGCCAGCCGCTCGACGGCGGCGCAGTCAGCGAAGTCATCGAGTCGCGCGCCCGGGAGTTTAAACCGGGCGACGCCGTCATTTCCAACTTCGGCTGGCGGGAATGCTTTGTTGCCTCCTCAGAAGAGCTGCATGCGGTCAGCCGCGAGATTCGGCCCCTCTCGGTTCATCTCGGCGCCCTCGGGATGACGGGCATGACTGCCTGGGTTGGGTTGAACCTGGTGGAGGTCAAGGCCGGCGATGTCGTTTTCATTTCCGGCGCCGCCGGTGCGGTCGGAAATGTCGCCGGGCAACTGGCGAAATTGCGCGGATGCCGGGTCATCGGTTCGGCCGGCTCAATGGCGAAGGTCATGTTCCTGAGGACACAATGCGGGTTTGATATCGCTTTCGACTACAAGGCCGGCCCGGTCCTTGAGCAACTGCAGTTGGAGGCGCCGGACGGCATCGATGTCTATTTCGATAATGTCGGAGGCGACACACTCGAAGCAGCGCTATCGGCCTTGCGCGTGCATGGTCGGATCATCGCCTGCGGAGGAATCTCCGGTTATAACCAGGAACAGCCACGGCCCGGACCCTCCAATCTCTTCAACATCATCACCAAACGGCTGACGATGAAGGGACTGATCGTTCGCGACTGGCTGGATCGGCAGGGCGAATTCGAAAAAGAAGTGGGCGGCTATCTCCGAGCCGGCCTGCTGAAGAACCACGAAACGATGGTGGAAGGATTCGACCAGGCCGTGGGCGCGTTCATCGGCCTTTTCGAAGGAAGAAACCTCGGCAAGATGGTGGTGAAGCTGGCCTGAACCCGGACTCTCTCATGAGTGACACCGTTCTGGAAATCAAAGCCCTGACCCGCCGCTTCGGCGCAATCACGGCGGTCGATGCCCTGACCCTCTCGGTGAACGCTGGCGAAGTCTTCGGCTTGCTCGGTTCCAACGGGGCGGGCAAGACGACCACGATCAAGATGCTCGCCACGCTGTTGCCGCCTTCTTCGGGCGAGGCCCGCGTAGGCGGTTTCTCGATTACCACCCAGGCCGTCAGCGTGCGCCAAGCCATCGGCTATGTGCCGCAGGCCGTTTCCGTGGATGGTTCGCTCACCGGTTACGAGAATCTGCTCATCTTCGCCAAGCTCTACGACCTGCCGCGAAGTGAGCGCCAGGCACGCATCCGGGAGGCTCTGGAGTTCATGGGCCTGACCGCCGACAGCGGCCGTTTGGTCGGTGAGTACTCCGGCGGCATGGTCCGCCGCCTGGAGATCGCGCAGTCCACGCTGCATCGACCGCGGGTGCTTTTCCTCGATGAGCCGACCGTCGGGCTGGACCCGATTGCGCGCGATGCGGTCTGGAAGCATCTCGTCGATCTGCGGGCCAACTACGGCACGACCCTGTTCTTCACCACCCATTACCTGGAGGAAGCGGAGAGCCACTGCGATCGCATGGCGATCATGCATCTGGGCAAGGTGGCGGCGCTTGGCACCTGCAAGGAACTCGAAGCCTCGCTGGGCAGCGGCCACACGCTGAATGACGTCTTCGTCCACTACGCCGGCAGCGCCCTGGATTCCGGCGGCAACTTTCGCACTGTATCCGCCGAACGCGCTACGGCCCAGCGCCTTGGCTAGCCTTAACCCTATGACCGCCGCCTTCATCCATCCTTTGACCGGGTTCGTCGAGAAGACATTTGTCATCACGGAGTTTGAGTTGCGCAAGTTGCGTCACGATTTCACGGAGCTCATCACTCGCGCTCTCCAGCCCGCGCTCTGGCTGCTGATCTTCGGGGAAGTGTTCTCCCGCAGCGGGGCGATGCATACGGGCAACATTCCCTACCTGGACTTCATCGCTCCCGGCATCTTGGCCCAAAGCGTTCTCTTCGTGGCCATTTTTTACGGCATCAACGTCATCTGGGAGCGTGACCTCGGCATTGTGCAGAAGTTCCTTGCCAGCCCGGCTCCGCGCGCGGCGCTGGTCCTCGGGAAGGGCTTCTCCGCTGGTATCCGCGCGCTCTCGCAGACCGCCATCGTTTACAGCCTCTCGCTGCTGCTCGGGGTGAAGCTGAATTGGAGCCCGCTCGCGCTTTTCAACGTGCTGGTTATCGTGGTCCTTGCCGCAACGCTATTCTCGACGTTTTCGCTCATCATCGCGTGCATTGTGAAGACGCGCGAGCGTTTCATGGGCGTTGGGCAGGTGCTTACCATGCCGCTGTTCTTTGCGAGCAACGCGATTTACCCCACCGACATCATGCCCGGGTGGCTGAAGACCATTTCGCACCTCAACCCACTGACCTACGTCGTGGATGCCCTGCGCACCTTCATGCTGGCCGGCAGCACGAGCACCTTCGGGCCGAGTCTGGACTACACGGTCATCCTCCTCACCACGACGATTCTGGTGTTCATTGGGGCCCGATTGTACCCCCGGCTTGCGACATGAATCGTCACTCGGAAACGACTCCCACCATCATGAAACCGCCCGCACCTGCCCCGCCCTTCCGTCCAGCCGCAACGCCGGTGCCCGACAGCCCGGTGGAGGCGCCGTTCGCAATGGAATCAACCGTCGCCGCACTGTTGGCGTCCGGCAAAGGCATTCTGGCCGCCGATGAAAGCCTTCCGACCATCGGAAAAAGATTTGCGGCTCTCCAAATCCCGTCCACTGAGGAAAACCGCCGGGCCTACCGCGAATTGTTGTTCACGACTCCCGGCTTGGGCGAATTTATCAGTGGCACAATCCTGTTTGACGAGACGATTCGCCAAAAAACTGGCGAAGGCGTATCCATGCCGGGGTTGCTCGCCGGGCAGGGCATCCTACCAGGCATCAAGGTGGACAAGGGAACGATAGCTTTGCCAGGCTTCGCGGGCGAAAAGATCACGCAAGGGCTCGATGGGCTGCGTGAAAGACTAGTTGCGTATCGGGAACTCGGCGCGCGATTCACCAAATGGCGGTCGGTAATCGCAATCGGCGAAGGCCTGCCGACAACGGCCTGCATCGAAGCCAACGCCCTGACGCTCGCGCTTTTCGCGGCGTTGAGCCAGGAAGCCGGACTGGTGCCGATTGTTGAGCCGGAGGTATTGATGGACGGCAACCACACCATCGCACGCAGCGAGGAGATCACGAACGCCACCCTGAAAGTCGTTTTTGCGACGCTCTGCGATCATCGCGTCGTACTGGAGGCAATGTTGCTCAAGACGAGCATGGTATTGCCGGGCAAAGACTGCCCGGAGCAGGCCGGCCCGGAAGCTGTGGCCGAGGCCACGATCCGTTGCATGCGTCGGGCGGTGCCCGCCGCCGTACCGGGTATCGTTTTCCTATCCGGTGGGCAGAGTGACGTGGTGGCGACAGAGCGGTTGAATGCCATTTGCCGGGTGGGTGGCGTTCCGTGGAAGCTGAGTTTCTCCTTCGGACGCGCGCTGCAGGAC
>Ga0182011_10005414_pt1 | contig 10045 bp, 8 predicted proteins | sample 711E1DmetaG_FD_120481 | JGI IMG/M metagenome (GOLD analysis project Ga0182011, IMG submission 120481) | Permafrost microbial communities from Stordalen Mire, Sweden - 711E1D metaG | ecosystem: Environmental > Terrestrial > Soil > Wetlands > Permafrost | place: Sweden: Stordalen | collected...
AAGATGGGGAAGTGATGGTAAGCGGCGATCCGCTGCACGACCCCACCCCGGTGCGCGCTGGACATAGGCTCGACGTGGACACGACCACGGCCAGTGTGGTGATGGGCGACTTGGTCGTCCCCCCAGGGGCGCAGGCCACGCTCGTGCAGGCCGTTGCGACCGAGAGCTCGGAGAAGACCGCGGCAGAATCGGCCGCTGCCCCAGGTTCGTCGGCTCGCGCTGAGCGCAAGAGAGGCGCTCCCAACAGGAAGAGCGCGGCTCGCAATCTCGCCTACTTCGCGAGGGCAAAGAGCCTCGATGCGACGCCTGAGACTCCCGCCGCCATATCCGAGCTGGGGCCTGGCGCCTGGGCCGCGTCTGCCGCAGCGGACGACGCGCCTGCGCCTGCACCGCCTGGCCCGCGCCGCCTGACCATCGGTCGTAACGGGGAGCTGGTCGGCGGTGCCACGGGCCCGATTCGAGTTCTTCGCGGTTCGGGGACCACCTTTTCGAAACGCGCCTATGCCTCGGCCAACCATCTCTACTTTGATGACGGGGCGCTATGCACAAGCGGGAAGACACCCCAACTTGCCTGCGTGGACGAGGCCGGCCTGCCCAAGAGGTGCGACTGGGACACCAACTGGGGCGTGCTCATGATGTGGCACACGCGCGAAGATCAGAAAGCCTGGGGCGGCGGCGCAAGCTCGAGCATCGCCTTCGAATTCCGGGGCAACCTCGGCCACTACCGACTGGTCGCTCATCGCGCGGGCGATCCGGCCCAGCGGGCGTATTGCGTGGCCAACTACCGATCCGGGGCGAGCGTGAGGCCCTCTGATTTCGAAGATTGCTGGAGCCCTGGTGCTCCACACCTGACCGACTTCACCAAGATCGACTACTTCGCCTTGCAGCTGTTGTCCGAAGAAGCCTGGCTCAATTTCAAGTTCTGCCTGTCGGCTATCAGCCTCCCCTGAGAGACGAAAGGGCCGCCCATCGTGGCGAGCCTTCCGCTTGATTGGGCTGCTACTTGACGAGAGAGGCAGTTGGGGGTGATGTGAGGGAGGTCGGAAATGTGCGAAATGACCCAACCAGGGCGGATGCTCAACCAGGCTCGCTCCACGACGACCGCCCCTCCGAGAAACCGACATGTCCCGTGCCTGCTTTCCACTTCCCTCAGCTTTGTGACTTGGTTGGCTGTGGGCAGGGCCGCGTTTGCCCAAGCCGGTTTTCCGGCAGCGAATGATGACGAAACCTCGTCGGCTGCGGTGGCCCCGGTTGCGGGTGTCGGCGCGACAGAAGCGGCGGTCGCGGGCGCCCCCCGCGAGGCGGACGCGCTCAAGCCGGAAGCCGCCACGGCCAGCCCGCAGCCCAAGCGTCGAGCAAACACCACCCAGCTCGGACTCTCGCCACAGACCACCGCGGTTGCTAGTCCTTCGAACGGTCCGCCCGCGCTGCCCGAGGCGCCCACTTCGACTTGGGGTTTTAGGTTTCACGGCTTCTTCCGCGGTCCCATGCGGCTGAGCATGGATTCGGAGTCCGGCCACGGGATTCAGTTCCACGCCCCACCGGTGACGCCCGATTCGAACTACACCACATGGAGCTTCACCAACAACAACCCCGGGCCCTGGGGCGAGATGCTCTTCCAGTATGGGAATAACCGCGTGACCATGACCATGGCCATCGCCAGCTACAACATCAAGTCGGGCGGCTGGCGCGAGCTGCAGGACCAGCTCGGCATCGACCGGGCTTTCGTCACTCTCAATTTTCCCGACGCTCTCGGCGACGTCGGCATGATGGTGTGGAACGTGGGCGTATTCGGGGACCGCTACGGCGCCATGGGCAAGTACGATGGCAGTGCCTATGACACGTACATGATTGGCCGCACGCGCATCGCCGGCGCCACCGGTACATTCAATTTTGACCTGGCCGACAATTTCAGGCTCGTTGCAGAGGGAGGCGGCGGCGCCAAGATGGATGTGCAGCAGTGGGCTCAGCAACCCTACCCATCGTGGCAGCCTTTCCCTGGGCACGCACAGATGGGAACAACCATGTTGGCCCACGGCCACGTGGGCGGGGTGTTCGCTCAGGTTCTCACATTGACAGGCCACTGCATGTTTACCTGGACCATGGACGCGATGCGGACCGACCTGAACGATCCCACCTCGGCCCAGAAGCCCACTGACTATGCCAGCCCGGGTTTGTCCTACGCAGCCAAGGATGGCCGCATGCGGATTCTGGGCGTCGATCTGAGACTGGACGGTGGATGGCTTGGCGACGGCTACCTCGGCTTCTCCTCCATCAAGACGGCAAACGTGGGTGTCTTGTCAGACACAATCGAGGTCCTTCACTCTCAAGGCGGCTGGCAGTACCAGGCCAACTATACCGGGGCCAACTATGCCGGCGGCATAATATCCAGTCATGGCTACAGCACGGTCAACAGCGTCGGGTTTCAATACACCTTCAGCTTGGCGGCCTTTCTCCTCCGGCCGCAGGAGTGGTGGGGACAAGGCGCGGACTTCACCATACAGGTTTTCGGTATGTACAACCGTATTGGTGGCCTTGCCCCGAGGGACGAGCCGGCGATGGCGCTGATGGGCAAGAGCAAGCTGAAATTGGGCACACAGTGGCTCTACGCGCCGCTGACGTTCATGTCTGGCGGTGTTCGGTTCGACTCGGTCCAGCCAAACATGGGCGACCGCACTCACGACTTCTGGGTTGTGTCTCCGCGGCTGATCTTTCACACGGCATTCGTCACACGCGAGCAGGTGATGATTCAATATCAGTACTATGGGTACGGAAGCTGGTACTTCAAGAACACGGACTCCACCTTGGGGCCGTGGCCAGGCATGCCCTACCCGTATGGCCAGCCCGGCGCCCTTTGGAATCCCATTCAGCCCGACAAGCACACGTTCACCATCGCCGCCAGCATGTGGTGGTAACGTTGTGGCGCTACGGTGGATTGAGATCCCAATGCCAGACGGGCTTCTGCTGCAGGCCGGCTGCCAGTGCTAGATCCCGTCTGACCGCGACGTAACCGTCGGCTTCCTCGTCGCCGGGGAAAAATTTCTGCCCCTCGGAGTTCTTGATCCGGCCCACCTGGCGATACAGGACAACGTAGTCGAGCTGTGAAAAGAGCGGGAGCAGGAAGTCGTTTAGGACCGCGTTGTAGAAGATGTCGGGCAAAGGCAGCCCACAGCGTCTGGTAATCTCCGCGTGCTCTCTCAGCGGGCGATCCTGGCCGATGAAGGTGCCCCACTTGCCGGCCGACACAGTGCCGCGGGGGAGGCAGTCGAGGAGCTGACGATCGGTGAGCGACCACAAGTCGAGGATGTTGACCTTGCCGAAATGCCTGGACGCCAAATGGTAGGCCGTCATTCCGGCCTGCCCGGTCATCACGTAGAGGGGCCGCGTCTTCACCTGCGCGACCAGGGCGTCCGCGATCGGCAACAACTCGCTGACCGTAACGGCGTCGCGGCGGTGCATCTTGTTGAGCAGCTCCACCCGTGAAAACTGGTGGGGGTCTTTCACCCGCACATCGAAGCGGGCGAAGAGCCCGCCCATGGTCCACAACGGCTGGCCTTCCACCGCCCCCTGATGCAGAAGCTGGAGCGCGAACACCAGATTCGCCGCTGCGTAGAGCGCCGCCAGTCCGGCCCGCCCTGACGCCGCCGGCGCGAATTGCTCCAGGGCCAAGAATCCAACAAGAACCAGGGAGGGTACGATGAGCGCCAGAAATCTTGCCCCTGCCATCCAGTCGCCGCCGCTGGCCACCAGGAAAGTGAGCTGGGCCAGCCCCAGGCTGGCCACCAGCTCTGCGGTCGCATTGCCCGCGCCCCGCACCCGCCGCATCACCAGCACCGCGAGGCCAGCCACGAAGAGCAGCAGGGGAAATGCGCCGAAGGCGAGTCCCACGTCCCACAGGTAGCGCGCTCCGTCCTCGGCATTGAACCCGCCCACCTTCATGAGCGCGGGATTGGGCCACCAGGCATGGAAGTACAGTTTGCGAAATCCGAACAGCATTCCCACCACACCCATGGCCAGGGCCGCGCGGCCCATCGGGAGACGGAGGGCCTGCCACGCGCTCTGCGCCCCGGACCGCCGCGAGACCAGAGCGAGGACGATGGAAAGCAGGACAAGACCGACGAGCAAGATGGGCGTCTCGGGTCGTGCCGCCGCAAACAGGAACGCCGCAGCCCCGAAGTGCAGCCAGTGCCAGCGCTTGCGCTCTTCTGTCGCACGGGTGCACTCGTCGATGAACCAAAGGGCAGCGGCTGTGGTCAGGGCGGTTTCCATCCCGCTGGTGGCCCAGTAACTGAAGCAGCCGAAGGTGCCGAGGGCGGCCACCAGACCGGCGCGCGAGCCTAGGCCCATGCGCCGGCCGACCCGCACAGCCAGCAACATGGTCGTCACCCCGGCCCCCAGCGAGACGCAGTACGCGACGGTGGGCATAGACAGGGGCGTGAGCCGGTAGACCAGCGCGAGGACCAGGACAAGCGAAAGCGACGAGCTTTGTTCCAGGCGCAGTCCGTTGTAGTTGAGGATCTGTCCGTGTTCGGCCAGGGCTCGGGCCGCCCAGTAGGTGATGTAGCAATCGTCCTGGCCACCCTGACTCCACAGAATCACGGCCAGCGCAGAGCACAGCAGCGCGGCGACCACGATGTCGGCGTGGTCAGCCAGTCGACGCATGCGCCCCCGAGCCGGTCGCGCAGGTTTCGCCCCGGCCAGGTCCGACGCCAGCGGCCGGTCGGCGGAATCCGGAGTCGATGACATGGCGGGCAATCTACAACATTCCTGCAACATGAAGGTCAAGGGCGCGCTTGTCCGAGGTTACAAGTGTGACGCTGGTCACGTGGGTCCGGTCCGACTCAGCCGTGAGCGTGTTGGTTGACAGGGCGCCAGAGGACAGGGATCCTCCTGCCCACCATGCGCCCTGACGGCCGACGACTTGACGAATTGCGCGCCATCCGTATCACGCCGGATTGCAACCGCTACGCCGAAGGTTCGGCCCTGGTTGAGTTCGGCGAGACCAAGGTCATCTGCACCGCCACCGTCGAGAACAAGGTGCCGCCTTTCCTGGCGGGGCAGGGCAAGGGTTGGGTCACCGCCGAATACGCCATGCTCCCGCGCTCGACCCATACGCGTTCCGGCCGCAATCCGGGCGGCCGTGGCCAGGAGATCCAGCGGCTCATCGGCCGGGCCCTGCGCGCGGCGGTGCGGACCGCGCATATGGGCGAACGTCAACTGACCGTGGACTGCGACGTGATCCAGGCCGACGGCGGCACGCGCACAGCGGCCATCACCGGGGGATGGGTCGCGCTGGCCCTGGCCCTGCGGCGGTTGGTGAAGAGCGAGAAGCTGGCCCACGATCCCCTGCGCCGGGCGGTGGCGGCGCTGTCGGTGGGCCTGGTGGCAGGCGAGCCGCGCCTAGATTTGTCCTACGAAGAAGATTCGGCGGCCGACGTGGACTTCAATTTCGTGATGACCGACGCCGGCCAGTTCATCGAGATCCAGGGCACGGCCGAGGGAGAGCCCTTCTCCGCCGACGACTACGCCAAGCTCGTGACCTTGGCGAGCGTGGGTGCGAAACAGCTCTTTGCTCTCCAGCAGAAAGCTCTGCAGGCGGCCAGGCTCCCGTGAGGGTCGTGGTTGCCAGCCGCAACCGGCACAAGTTGCGCGAGATCGGCGTGCTGCTGGCCGATGTGGGCCTGGCCTGGGACCTGGTTTCCATCGACGAGGTCGCGCCTGAGTGCGCGCTCGTCGAGGACGAGCCCAGCTTCGAAGGCAACGCCCTGTCCAAGGCGCGCCAGGCAGCAGCCGCCACTGGATTGCCGTCCCTGGCCGACGATTCGGGCATCGAAGTGGATGCTCTCTACGGAGCCCCTGGCGTGTACTCGGCGCGATGGAGCGGCGAGCCTAGTCGCGTGGGGAGCGGGCGAGCTTTGCTCGCCGCGGACCATCGCGGGAGGGAATGGCGAGGCCGAGCGAAGCGAGCGGGGAGGAGGAGGCAGGTGGGGGCCGAAGGGCAAAGCGAACCCTCTCAGGGTTCCCATATCAGCGATGATGCGCGAAACAACCAGAAGATGTTGCGCGAGTTGGCTGGCGTCCCGACCGAGAAGCGCACCGCTCGCTACCGATGCGCCGCTGCGTTCGTCGACCCGGCCCGCAATCTGGAACTCGTGCGCATGGGCGCGTGCGAAGGCCGCCTGCTAGAGTCCGCGCGTGGCGTGGGCGGATTCGGCTACGATCCCTTGTTCTTCATCGAGTCTCTGGGGCGCACCATGGCCGAGATCCCGCTTGAGGAAAAGAACCGGCTCTCTCACCGCGCGGCCGCGTTTCGCCAGCTCGCGCGGGCACTCGCTGAAGGTGCGCTGACATGATCTAGGGCATTGCAGGCAAGCCGGCGGAAACGGCGGAAGCCGTGCCGATGATGATGCTGGTGCGGAGAGACGTCTTGGTTGAGGCATCGCTCCCGGCGTCGGACTTCGGTCCGGTGGTGGTGGTAGCCGTCGCCGTCGCGGTGATGGTTGCGGATTCGCTCGCAGTCTGCGACTTGGTATTCGTGCCGGTCCTGAGGAGGGTGGCCCCGGCCGTGTGGGTCTTGCTCAACGTCATGGTTTCCGTGTTTGTCACGATTGCCGTGAACGTCGCGATTCCGGCGTCGTACGTCGTGGCCGTCGCCGTCGCGCTCCCACCGTCGACGTTGGGCTGCACGCAGGTCTTGTCGGTACACACCAGGGAGTTGCGGCAAGGAGTGTCGCCGGAGCAGCAAGGCTGAGCCAGTGCCCCACAGAGAACGCAGTTGCCATTGGCGGAACAGGCGAGCTCGCTATTGCAGGCGTTGCCTGCGCAGCAGGGCTGGGTGCGGGCCCCGCAGGCCACGCAGCTCCCGCCGCTGCACACCAGCCCTGCTGTCGCACAGGTGTTGCCTGCGCAGCAGAGCTGGTCACTGGCGCCGCAGAGCACGCAGCTCGCACCATTGCACACGGTCCCTGCCGTGCACTGGCTGTTGGCACAACAAGACTGGGTCAGCTGGCCACAGGCCGCGCTTGAGTCGGGGTTGCTGGTCATCGTGTCCCCAGCCCCAGCGTTGCCACCAGCTCCATTCCCACCACTCCCGCCGACGGACTGGGGCGCGTCTAGCCCAAGTCCGCCGTCATCGGCCGGGGTGTTGTAGCACTTGCCGGCTCGGCACTCGTATCCACTAGGACATTGCTTTCCGGCGTCTGTGCCGGCGCACGTCTGGACTCCGTTGGGCGGACGAGGATCGTATTTGCACGACAGCGCAGCCAGCAAGCCGAACGCCAACAGGAGATCGAAGCTTGGCTTCGCGATTGCCATCAGAATACCCCCATGGCCGAGATGCCCGCGGCTCCGGGGCCCAACACAGGGCTCACGCTCACTCGCGAGGGTGTTTCGCGTGCGGCTCGCCAGCCATAGTAGTAGAGGCCGCCACCGACCAACGTGGCGACCGCGCCCACGAGAAAGTAGAACCCCTGCGCCTTCTGCGCGGCCACGCCCGCTGAATCGTCCTTCGGATTGAACTGGTCAGCCGTGGTGACCTTGTGCGACAGCGATTGCGTTTGCACCCCATAAAGGGCACCCAGTACGATGGCGGCGACTCCGACGGAACCGCAGACAATGCCTGCGATGCGAAGGTTGCGCCCTCGCGGTGCAGGCTCGCTGGCCTTGGCCACAACGGAAGCTGGGGTGCTCTTGCTTTCGGTGGCAGCCGCAGGAGCTTGGCCGGTCGGCTGGGCCGGCGGAGAAACCGGGCTGGTCGCAGGCAAGGCCGCTGGGCTTGGGCTGACCTGCGGCGCAGACGTAGCGGACGCTTCGGTTGGGGCTGGCGCCTCCGCTGGGCTCGCAGGCAGCACAGGGGATGTAACGGTCGGTTCCAGCGCAGGCGCGGCGGGCTTGGCAGGGGCCGCTTCCTCGATCTGCTTCTGCAGGCTCTTGATTCTCTCTTCGATCTCAGGGCGCTGAGGAGTCTTGGGGACCTTGGCCAGATAGTTCTTGTAGAGATCCAGCGCCCGCTTGGGGTCGCCCTTGCGGCGGTAGGCCTGCGCCAGATTGTAGAGGAAGCTGGGGTCGGGCCGCAGCTCGTAGGCCTTCTCGAATTCTCGGATCGCATCGTCCCAATGGCCGAGGTCGTACTGCTGGGTCCCGATCTCGTAGTGCTGCCTGGCCTGCTCGGTGGCGCTATCGTCGCCGAGCGCAGGGCTGGCGAGGGCGAGGACCAGAGCGGCCAGGAGGCAGGACACAGTTCCTGTCGCACTGGACCGTAGCTTTTTGCGCATAGGCGTCGGCACGGGCCGAGTGTACACCCCTGCCGGCGCTGGAGGAACTCGCAACCAGCGGTGCCAGGCAGTTGCATTTGGCCTACTCGGCTTACAGAATCCATGATCGACAGCCTTCACAGGTGGCGATTCGCGGATGGATAATGCCAACGGGAACGCAAGACATGGCTGTGGTTCGCGTGCGGGACACCGGGGTCGGCTTGAGCCACGAGATGCTCTCGCGCGTCTTCGAGCCATTCACTCAGGCCGAAGCCACGCTCGACCGCACGCGCGGCGGCCAAGAAACGCAACTGAGTGTCGCCTGCCGCCGCCGAGTCTTTCCGCGCCATCGGAATGCTTGTCGTTATGCGCTAGCCCGGCTGATTGGATGCAGGATCTGCATGAAATGATCTATATTTCGGCCCACACTCCGTGGGAATTGTTGCACGCTTCATTTACAACTGGGTAGAGTTCGCCACATCCACCTGGCGGCAAGAGAGGGAACCATGACCGTAAAACTAGACTTCAGTCGAGCACTTCGTGGCGCAGCCTGGGCTCTCGCGCGAGTCAGTTGCGTTGGATTGCTCTTCCTGGGCACGACCAACTGTCTGCCTGCTCCGAGCGACGATAGCGGGGGATCGAGCGGGGGAGGAAACAGTTCCGCGGGTGGTAATGGCGGCAACGTCACCCCTCAAGGTGGCACCACCCACGCCCCGACAGGCGGCTCGACCTATGTTTCTCAGGGTGGCACGAGCTATGTTCCGCCTCAGGGTGGCACGCCTCAGGGCGGCACGACCAATGTTTCTCAGGGCGGCACGAGCTATGTTCCGCCTCAGGGTGGCACGCCGGAGGGCGGCACGACCACTACGCCTCCCGTGGGCGGCACGACCAGCCTGCCACCGGTTGGCGGCACGACTTCCCTGCCACCGGTTGGCGGCACGACCAGCCTGCCACCGGTTGGCGGCACGACCAGCCCGCCCGCAGGCGGAGCGATTGCCATAACCTGCACGCCTGTTCCCAAGAGCAGCGGCGGCCTCGCTTGTCCCGGCAAGAAGTGCACGCTTGGAACCTATAGTGGCTACAACTTCACCTTTGTTGACCCGACAGGCAAGTCGACCATCTGCATGACTCCGGAGAGTCTCTGCGGGGCGGGCACCACAGGCGCTCAGGATCCGCCCGCCTACTCGGTGTGGGGAGCCGGCTTCGGATTCAACCTGTCGCCGCTCACCACGGAGACCACCGCCGTGCCGGTTCAGCTTTCGGGCTCAGGCGTGACGGTCACGGTCAGCAGCCTTCCCACTGGCGCGGATCTGCGCGTGCAAGTGAACGTGGGCGGCACTGCCTATTGCGCCAAGATGACCACAGCCACCCAGACCCTTCCTTGGACCAGTTTCAATTCGACTTGTTGGACCCCGACCCCGGCCGGGGCACTTGCGGGCGCGCCCAACACGCCGAATATTCAGTTCCAGGCGAGTTCTGGCACCGCTGCCGGGACTTTCGACTTCTGCGTGACGGCTCTGTCGTTCCAGTAGCCAAGCTCTGTCACGGGGCGAGGAAGCGCTCGCCCCGCGCTGCTACACGCGCTCGGGCGCTTGCGCGGCACGCTCGCGCAGGCCGATGAGCCGCTGCCCGGCTGCTTCCAGGGTCTCGGGCCGCTTGGCAAAGTGGAAGCGAATCAGGTTGTGTACCGGCTCGTGAAAGAAGCTGGAGCCGGGAACCGCGGCCACGCCGACCTGCTTGACCAGCCAGTCGCAGAAGGCCCGATCGTCGGTCCATCCTGATTCTGCAATGTC
>Ga0182011_10005415_pt1 | contig 10042 bp, 14 predicted proteins | sample 711E1DmetaG_FD_120481 | JGI IMG/M metagenome (GOLD analysis project Ga0182011, IMG submission 120481) | Permafrost microbial communities from Stordalen Mire, Sweden - 711E1D metaG | ecosystem: Environmental > Terrestrial > Soil > Wetlands > Permafrost | place: Sweden: Stordalen | collected...
CAGCGTGATTTGATCATCAAGATCACCGACGAGCACAAGCTCGACAAAAGCAAGGTCGAACAACTGGCACAGGACCGCTTCGGCAAAACTGTCAAAGCGCTCAACAAACTGGAAGCCAGCGGCCTGATCGAGGAACTGCTCGAACAGACTGGCCAGAGCAAACCGCGCAATGCCCGGTTTGGCCAGAAAGCAGGTGCGCGATGATTGCCCTGGCTCAACCGCCGCCGATCACTGCTCCACCCAAAATCAACCGTGTGGCCGAACTGCAAAAGTCCGTCTCCGCATCACGGTTGAACTGCTGGCTGCAATGCCGACTCAAGTTCTACTTCCGTTACATCCTCAAGATCACCAAACCGAAGACGGCCGCCCTGCACTTCGGCAGTGTGGTACATCTGGTGTTGCAGCAATGGAACATGGCCAGGTGGCGCCGGCAGCCCTTCGAGATCGCCAAATTGAAGCAGGTGTTCGAGACGGGCTGGTTGGATCAAGGCAGCGTGATTAACTGGGATGGCGAAGAACCTGAACAAAAGAACACCGCCTGGCTGGTGTTGGAGAAATACTTCACCGACACGCCCATCAAGGCCAATGAGATGCCCGAAGCGGTGGAGGTGCCCGTCGAGGCGGACCTGTCGAAACACGGCCTGCCCATCCTGATTGGCGTGCTGGACCTGGTTCGTGCTGGTGGTCGGATCGTGGATTTCAAATCCACGGGCAAGACGCCGGATAACGAAATGGCGCTGCATCAAAACGGGGTGCAACTGGACTGCTACAGTGTGTTGTATCGGGAAGCGACCGGCAAAAGGGAATCTGGCCGTGAACTGCATCATCTGGTCAAAACCAAAACGCCCAAGGTCATCATCACGCCGGCAGATCCGATGACAGAAGGTCAACGGAGTCGCCTGTTTCGGCTGATGGAGAACTACGTGGACGGGCTGGAACGACAGGACTTCGTGCCAGCACCGGGAATGCAATGCGCCGGTTGCGAGTTCTTCAACGAATGCCGGAAGTGGGATGGAGGCTGTCATGCCTGACGAGTGCAGCAACCGCCTTATCGTATTGGGCGAACGGCGAGAGTTGCGCACATTCCAGAACAGCGATTGGCTGGCGGTCGTTGCTGGCCGTCACGCTGAACCTCTGGAGTTCGCACCTACCCGCTTCGTCTGCCAGTTCGAAACCCCGGAAAATCCACTCCCAGCGTTGCGTAGACTATCCCGGTCTCATCCGGGGCTGCTCTTCCTGCTGGATTACGAAACGGACCGGGTAAAAGGGCTGGCCAAGGCGAAAGCCGGCCGGCTCACCCATCACCAGATCCGTTACTAAACAATCAACCCAACCCCAGGCCGGACGCAGACTCTCTGTGTCCGGCCTTTTTAATTTCCATGAAATCAAAAAAATACCTGCCACATGAATTCAAGGTGGTCTGTGTCCGGGAATGTGTGGCCACCGAACTGATCGAAAGCCCGGAGCAGGCCGTCAAATACTGGCGGGACAACATTCCGCAGGCACCGTGGTTTGACCCGATGAAGGAGTCGTTCGTGGTGCTGGTGCTCAACACTCGCAAGCGCATTCTCGGCCATAATCTGGTAGCGCTGGGCAGTCTGGATACCTGTCCAGTAGTACCTCGTGAAGTGTTCAAGCCGGCCATCGTGCAATCGGCAGCCAGCATCATTCTCACTCACAATCATCCGAGCGGGGACCCGACACCGAGCGAGGCGGACATCAAGGTGACGCGTGATCTCATACGGGCTGGTCAACTTCTCAAGATCGAAATCACCGACCACGTCATTATCGGCAACCCCGGCCACACCTCATTACGGTCGCTTGGCCACTTCAGTTATTAACCCTCAACCAAAAGGAAAAACCAACATGCAAACACTCACGGAACCAACACTTGAAAACATCACCCTGTATTACCGGGAAGGCACCAGCGATAAAGTGTATCAATGCGCCATCGAACCGGCCGGCGAACGCTTTGTCGTCAATTTTGCCTACGGGCGCCGGGGTTCAACCCTCAACACCGGTACCAAGACCAACGTGCCCGTCGAATATGACAACGCCAAACGCATCTTTGACAAGCTCGTGAAGGAAAAGACGGCCAAGGGCTACACTCAAGGTGAAGACGGCACGCCGTATCAAACGCCCGACACCACCGAACGGTTCACCGGCATCCTGCCCCAACTGCTCAATCCGATTGATGAAGCGGAAGCGTTACGGCTGTTGAATGACACGGCGTTTGTCATGCAGCAGAAGTTCAATGGCCGGCGGATGTTGATCCGCAAACAGGATGCGGTCATTCACGGCATCAACAAGAAGGGCCTGCTCATCGGCCTGCCGGAGACCGTGTTCCATGACATACACCAACTGCCCGGCAACTTTATTCTCGACGGTGAATGTATCGGTGATGTGTTTCACGCCTTCGACCTGCTCATGGTCAACAATGAGGACCTGCGGCCGTATCCCTACCGTGAACGGCTGACGGCGTTGATGAACCTGCTGGCCAGTGCGCAGCATCGGTTCATCAAATACGCGACCACGGCGTTCACCACGAAGGAAAAGACCCGGTTGCATCAGCAGTTGCAGCGCGAAAAACAGGAAGGGGTCGTGTTCAAGCGTTTGGATGCACCCTACACCCCGGACCGTCCGAACAGCGGCGGGCCACAGCTCAAGCACAAGTTCTACGCCACGGTGTCCTGTGTGGTGGCCAAAATCAACGTGCAGCGGAGTGTGGAAGTGCGGTTGCTGGGCCAGGACGGGTGGATGCCGTGTGGCAATGTCACCATCCCAGCCAATCACACCTTCCCGGCGGTGGGCCAGGTGATCGAGGTGCGTTACCTCTACGCCCACCGGGAGAGCAACGCCCTGTATCAGCCCATCTACGAAGGGCCGCGTTCCGACGTGGACCCGGAGGAATGTCTGCTCACCCAAATTAAATACAAACCCGAGGACGAAAACTAAAACCTGTCTCCCATCGGAGACAACCCCGCCAGTCATCTTGTAACGGTGGCTGGCGGCTTCATTTCAACCAACAACCAAAGGAATAAATCATGAACGAAATCACATTGCCCGTCAGCGACCTCAAAACCGCCCTGCCGGGTTTCAGTAAAATCATCGGCCGACGCTCGACGTTGCCCGTGCTCCAACACATCCGTCTCACCCGGGACAACAATGGCGGCGTGAGCTTGCAGGCCACCGATCTGGATGCCCATGCCATCTATCACGTGCCCGGAGCCCAGCCTGGAACACCTCTGGATGTGCTGGTCCCCTTTGACCCGCTCAACAAGGTGATCAAGGGTTTGGATCATCAGGAGGTCGTCAGTTTCATCCCGGATGACAAAAAGCACATCAAAATCAAGTATCCACTCGGCGGCAGTCTCATGGAACAAAAGCTGGACACGCTCGCCGCCGATGAGTTTCCACCCACGCCCAGGATCAGCAAACCCGGCATCCAACTGGGGCCGGAGTTTGGTCTGGCCATCAAGCAGGCGTTCCAGTGTTGCAGCGAGGATCCATCCCGCTACGTGTTGCGCGGCGCTTGTTTGGATGTGGCTGACAAAAAGCTGCATTACATCGTCGCCACTAACGGGCGGGCCTTGTTCTCGGCCAACTCGTTTATCTTCGACCTCCAGAAATCGGTCATCATCCCCGAATCCAAGTTCCTGGACTGGACGGATCTGATGGATGAGGGCTGCAAGCTGGCGGTGGAGCCGCCCACCAAGGGTTCGAGCCAGGGTTACATCCGGCTGGCCTCCGACCGTTGGACGTTCATCACCCGGGAGATTGATGGCCAGTATCCGAATTGGAAACAGGTCGTGCCGGTGATGGCCAGTCCCAAGACGGTCATCAAGCTGCCGTCGCAGGCGGTGAAACAGTTGCTGGAGGTGCTGCCGCATCTGCCGGGCAATGAAGACCCAAACCGCGTCATCCGGCTCAAATATGAGTTCGGCCAGTTGAAGGTGGAAGGTCGTAGCAAGGAAAGCGACTGGTCGGGTGTATTCATCCAGGATGCCGTGATCACGGGCAAGCCGGTGACCATCGGCCTCAACCGTGAATACCTGATCACCGCCCTCAAGTTCAACCTGGCCGAAATCCAGATGGAAGATGAGTTATCGCCGTTGGTCTGCATCAACGACGGCAAACGCATGGTCATCATGCCGGTCAGGTTGGAAGAAAAGCCTACAAACCAGCCCAAGCCAGTTCCCCAAATCTCATCAACCCCAACCAAACCGCCGGCATCCAATCCGGTGGTAGAAAGGAAAATAACCATGCCTGCTATCGCCACCAACACCCCCGCCAAACTGCCCGAAGTCAACGGTTCGGCAGCCAAGGACGCACTCACCCAGATCGAGAGTGTCAAAACCTGCCTCCGCCAGGCCATCGGAGGTCTCAACGACCTGGCCGGCCTGCTCAAACAGGCCGAGAAGGACAAACGCAGCATCGAGAAGGAAGTCGCCTCCGTGCGCCAGACCATCAAGTCGCTGCAAGGGCTCAAGCTCTGACCGGCTTCAAGCCAACCCGGGTTCATCCGTTGTGGGTGAACCCGGGGTTTCATTTTAAAGAAAGGAATTCATATGACCTGGGAACAAATCATCGGTCTTGGCCTGATGGCGCTGGCAGCCATCGTCGTAATCTGGCTCACATGGCAATATATCGTCGCCTTCCTGGCCGTCGTCGGCGCCGTTCAAATCTATCACGTCTGGCGCCGGCACTCTGCACGCCGGCATTAACCCTCAACCCATGCCTAAATTCATCTGTTCGTATGCCTACGACATCGCCTGCTACGCTGATTTTGTCGTCGAAGCCAAAAATAAACGGGCCGCTCTTCGTAAAATCAATCAGGCGCTGAAAACTGGCAAATTCGAGAACGTAAATGCCACACCTTGCTGGGAAAACGGCTCGACCAATGAACGTGTGTTTGTTCAGGGCCCTGTCACGGATCATTCCCCCGCCACCACGCTCGAAGAGCTGATTGGCCGGGAACACGTGTTCAGCCCACAAACCCACTTCTGCATCCGTTGCGGCAGGCACGCCGACGATGCTGCAGTCGAAAACACACCCTGCCGGATTTAATCGTTACAGCCAGCCACGACGCAGCAGTTGGACAAGCTCATCCAGCAGGCCGTCAGGAAACAATAACCGCAACCCCAAACCGGGCGCAGAGTGTCTTGCTCTGCGCCTTTTCATTTTGCCTTGCCGGCTGTGTGCGTGAGTGCGCGCACGAAACCGGCCGGGCTTTTCGCAAACCAACAACCAAAAAACAAACATGAAAAACATCACAGTAAAATACGGCGTGGATAGCATCACCAAGCAGGTCGAAGACGGCTTTACGTTCGGAGATTTGCAGGACAGCGACACCTTCAAGGCAGCGCTGGGCTTCGGGGACAACACCAAGGCGCTGGTGGATGGCATTGAGCAGCAGCGTGACACGGTGATCCCAGCCGGGGCGATTGTTCGCCTGGAAACCGCCGCCAACAGCAAGGCTTGAAACCAGCAACCCACCTGGATGCCCGCCTCCTTCAAACGGGGCGGGCATTTCTTCATAATATGGAAAAGATTGAAATCATTCTCCAAACCAGCGGCACCCTCACCGAACGGGTCATCCGCGAACGCGACCTCGATGCCGAGCAGTCGGTGCTGGAGGCGTTGACCGAAGGGGTCACCCGCAACCTCCGTAATGTCATGACGATTCCTGAATGGGGGGTTGTTCATGCCAGTGTTGGCCTGACCGACACGCTTTGGTCGGTGCCGATCAAACGCATTCCTTTGAAAGCCCGGTTTCGCCTCATCAACAACGTGCTGGTGCCGATGTTCGCCTCGAGCAACGACCTTGAGATGCCGCTGATCTGGCAGGCACCGGAGGAAGTCAGGCTGGTGTTCGCGGTGTCGACCCGGTTGTCCGACGACATCACCCAGGTTGACGGCAACTGGCTCTTCGCTTGTGACGCCAACAACCGGGGCTATCGTCTCCCGCTGCCCAATCTTCACGACGACTGCCGGATCTGCACCGGAGCATTTGAAGATTGCTGCACGACGGCTTATGAGTGCGTTGCCGCGAGCCTGGAACAGTTTTCCCGGTCGAAGTGGAATGCCGACCTGATGCGGACCATCGAACAGTCGCAAAGGTTCTTCCGGTTCCAGCCCACCAATGAAACCTTCAAGACGCTGCCCATCGAGTCGGAGGACTGGACGGCCTTGTGCAACAAGGTCTCCACCGCCGTCATGGAAAGGATCATCCCATGAGCGGCGCAAAAGAAAAGTTCCGCCGGCTGGCTGAAAGGCTCAAGGCCTGTCCTTCCCTCGACCCCCGCATCAGCAAAACAGCGTTGCTGGAAACCTGGAAGTGCTTCCAGAAACTTGATCCGGAACAGGGCGACGAGGTGACTCCGGCCATCATGGCCGGCGTCCTCCTGTTTGACGAAGAACAGTTCGGTTCGCTGCTCACAGCGCACGAACTCACGCAGTTGGCCGCCATCGCCAGCCGGGCGCTGGAGCGTTACCAACTGAAAACCAATCCACCCAACCAACCCGGCAAGATCCTTGCCGCATCATTGAAGAAGGAGTCAACATGAACCACATCATCGGCTGCGGGGGCGTTGGCTCGGCCATCGTCCCTTCTTTCTGTCTGCTCAAATCTCCGGACGACATCACCTTGATGGACGGAGACCGCATCGAACGGAAAAATCTGAACCGTCAGTTGTTCGACCCGTCGCAAATCGGGATGAACAAGGCGCAGGCACTGGCAAAAAAATTCGGGTGCCGCTTCCTCGCGGAGTGGTATGCCAAAGGCAAAGTCCGGCTCTATCGCAGTGACTGGCTGCTGTGCCTGGTGGACAATCATCGCACCCGGCTGGAAGTGCTGGAATCCTGTGATGAGTCTGGCTGTCAGGCCATCATCGCCGCGAACGAGATGCACTCGTCGGAGGCGTATTACTACCGGCGGCAATGGCAGGGCACAGCACGTGATCCCCGCATCTATTACCCGGAAATCAACACCGACCGCAGTGGTGATCCCCGCGCCGCCTCGATTGGCTGCACCGGTGAAGCGCAGGAACGCAACCGTCAACTGGTGTCGGCGAACTTGATGGCGGCGGCGCTGGCCGAACACCTGTATGTGTTGTGGCACCTGAAGGCCCCGCGCATGGACAAGGAAATCGTCGAGCTTCTGCCCCACAAGTTCGTCGCCAACCTGAGCCGGCTCGAAACCCACCATGGAGGACATCATGGCTGACACATTGACATTGCCTGAGAACACCGCAACCCAACGCCAGTGCCGGATCGAAGAAGCGTTCGATCCGGGCTTCATCGAGTTGCTCAAGCTCGTGCCGCGGAATCCCCATGTCCGGGCGTTGATCCTCAAGTTCACGGGAAAAATGCCCGGCCCGGAGTGCGAGACATTCGAGCAGATCAAGGACTGGGTCGAATTCAACTGCCGGCAGTGTCTCAGGAAACCGGCCGGCCGCCCGGCGCGGGACAGGGAGGCGGACGGCATCGCCATCAACGTGGACTTCTCGGAAACGGAATACGGCCGGGCAGATTATTCGGTGCCGCGTTCGGGCAGCGATGAATTTCGCATTGGTGCCGGCGACCTGCTGGCCATCATCCAGGAAACCATCGCTGACGGTGATGGCCTCAACGAGTTGGTGGATGCCATCGCCAGCCAGATTGATGGCGATGCCCGGAACCAATGCGACCCAAACATGGAGGACTCCGGAGATTACGACTACTCGGATCATGAAGCGACTGACTCGGACAACGGCGAGATCGATTACTCCAGGGAAGAAATCCGCAACGCCGTGCTGCGCTTTGTGCGGGAGCGTCATCCTGAACTGGCCGCCGAACTCTAAACCAAAGGACAACCATGAAACTTATCAAACTCAATCAATCCCAGATCAGTGAAAACAAGGAGGTGCCCGGCCTGGTCAATTGCCGGGTCGAATACGAAATGAAGACGGCGAAAGGACGGCTCGATTATCACGGGCCGAAGTTCGCCCCGGAGATGTGGCATCAGGTATTGTCGTTCTTCCGGTGGACGCACAAGGAGATGCAGAGCGAATGCCAGGTCCGTCTTTACGTCAACCTCAAGCTCGGACGCTGGGCGGCCTGGGCATTTCCCCAGGCCGCACGCACCGGTATGACGGCACGGGAACTGCCGGAGCAGGAAACTCCAGACAAGGCACGGGAACGGTTTGCGTTCTGGAACTCCGAACCGTCTGATGACTGGCTCTACTTCGGCACGGTGCATCATCATTGTGCCGCCAGCGCGTTCCAATCCGCCACGGATGAGCAGAACGAGTGGAACCAGGACGGGCTGCATCTCACGGCGGGGAAGATGGAGGCTGAACGGCACGATCTGCACGCCCGGTTTTATCTGGGTGGCAACTGTTACGAGCCGGACTTGGGCTCGTTCTGGTCTCTGGATCCCGAATTGGCGGCGCAGATTCCATCCTCCATGCACGACGAACTGGCGCGTTATCAGATGTGCGGAAAGGTCACCGTGGACTTCCCGGAGGCGTGGCGGATGAACCTTGTGGAAAACAAAACCGAACAGCATTTGCTCGCTCCCAGCCAGCACTGGGGGCTGGACGAGGGTGAGCTGCGTGTTCCGTTGGAGTTTCGTCTCGACGATGCCTTGGAGGAAATCGGGCATCGTTGTGCGGTGATGGGTGTTCGTGACGAGCAATGGCTGGCGGAACTGAATACACTCACATCCAGTGATGTCCTCCAGGTCATCATTGGGGTCTGTATCAAACACGAGGTCATGCCCGAAGACCTGTTCGTCGCAGCCTCCCAAACACTGCCGGAATACTGAGGGCACTTGCCGCCTCCTACCAAAGGGCAGGACACAACCAATACCAAAACCGGGGCGTGGAACTTCAACGTTCTGCGCCTCATTCATTTCAACCACAGAAAGGAAAAATCATGTCCGCAAATTTACTCATTCAAAATGGACAAGCTTCCATGTTCTACATCAACGAAGTGCCCTGGCATGGTCTCGGCACCAAGCTCGATAAACCCGCCACTGCCCAGGAAGCCATCACGGCGGCAAAACTGGATTGGCAGGTAAAAAAGCTGCCCCTGTTCGCCGGCTCGAAACGCATTCCCGTTCCCGACCGATTTGCCGTGGTCAGAAAATCGGGAAACCTCATTGCCCGAACCGATCCGGTGCTGGGTGTCGTCAGCAACGAATACACGCCCTTGCAAAATCGTGAGGCGTTTGCGTTTTTCGATCCGATTGTGGGTCAGGACGCCGCCATTTATCACACCGCCGGCGCTTTGGGACAGGGGGAACGCGTCTGGATATTGGCCAAACTACCCGGTCACATTCGTGTTGTTGGCGATGACATCACTGAAAAATATCTGCTCCTGTCCAACAGCCACGATGGCAAAAGCAGTGTCACCATCAAGTTCACCCCGGTCCGGGTGGTCTGCCAGAACACGCTGACACTCGCTCTGAATGACGGTAACGCTGTTTTTCGCGTCTCCCATCATTCCGATATCCACCAGAAACTCAAACAGGCTCACGAAATGTTGGGGCTGATTAAAACCAGGTTCAATGATCTGGAACAATCCTTCCAGGCGATGAGTGGAGTGAAAATGAACAGCAATAGGCTCACTGAATATCTGGCCGGTGTGTATCCCGACAGCACCGAACCAGACAAACAGGTGCTGGTTCAACGGGATCGCGGCTGGAGTGAATTCTTCTTTGACCAGGGAAAGGGAAACCGGATGGCTGGTGTGGAAGGAACTCTGTGGGCGGCTTTCAACGGCGTCGCCGAATTGCAGGATCACCGCCAGACACGGCAGAACTCAAATCAACGGCTCAATTCGGCCTGGTTTGGTGAATCATCCCGCACCAAAGCCCGGGCATTTTCCGTCGCCATGGATAAAACGGCGGTTTGGAATTAAAGCGGCGTTGGGTTCCCCTTACATCTGCTCCTTGCATTCATCAGGAATGTCGGGGGCAGATGTGGGGAATTGCTGAGAATGTGATATTCCCTGTTCTTTAGCTATCAGTCACCAGATCAGAGGCGAGGGTCGGAATCGG
>Ga0182011_10005416_pt1 | contig 10041 bp, 6 predicted proteins | sample 711E1DmetaG_FD_120481 | JGI IMG/M metagenome (GOLD analysis project Ga0182011, IMG submission 120481) | Permafrost microbial communities from Stordalen Mire, Sweden - 711E1D metaG | ecosystem: Environmental > Terrestrial > Soil > Wetlands > Permafrost | place: Sweden: Stordalen | collected...
CACCACCAGGTGGAAGTGCAGCCGCCCAAATCTGGCCCTCTGAAGCACGCACAACCAAGAGTGGTACCGCCCGTCCAGCGCATTGATGCGAAGTGACCGCCACCGCCGCCTTGCTTCTTTGATTGTGGGTGCTTCACCCGCAAAGGTGTGGGTCATGAATCCCAACCGCTCTAAACCCCACCGTGTAGCGAAAGAACCTATCGTAGCGCGGATTTCTTTCGCTGTTCGCCCGTAACCGTTTCCTCGTTTCCAGATGCTTTTGTTTGCTGGGCTCGGAACTCCTGTCACTCCCTGCTGAGTGCTGAAGAGCTCCTTTCCTTCCTCCTCCATTCTTTTCGCTTCGCGCTCATTTTGTCGGTCGGTTGGAGCACATTCCTCACTCAGCTTCCCGTTGAGCTCCTCACTGGATGAATGGATGCACTTATCCGCTGTATGACAAGGAAGGGCGGCGGGCGCCGGCGCGGCGCCCGCGCCGCATCCGGCGGCCCGCTCGCCCTCGCCTCCCGATGCCGCGCCTGTAGCCGCTTCCTTTGCTCGCGCCAGAATTACGTCGAGCGTAACCTCATGGAGGTCGCTCCACCTGCGCTTCCGATATTCCGGGCTTTCGTCGTTTCCGCCCGTGGGAGGGTCACTTACACCCCTTCCCCCGCCTTTGAGGGCAGGGAAACCTTCCGCCTGCTTCTGGGCAGCGCTCGTGGCGCCGTCTCCCGTCGCTGCACTCCGCCCCTCAGTCTGCGCCGGTGTCATGGCCATCCCCTTGCGCTGCGTTCAGCAGCGTGAGGATGGCTTTGCGCACCTTAGCAGAAACCCACGGCCACATCGTGACCACTTGTGCCAGGTCGCGACAGGTCTGGACCCAAACGTGTGCGCTTACGTGTGTGCACGCCGGAGGCTCACTTTCATAACCTCCTTGATCTTCCGATGGGTTACGAACCTCTGGCTCATGGTTCGAATCCATCCTCCACCACCAATGACCCCCAACGACTTACACTTGCAGGGAAAGTTTCGGCCTTTCGCACGGTATCTGTCTGTCCGGTTTTTCAAGTCCTGAAGCCATAGCGCGGGCAGGCACGGACCCCTGCCCTTTTCGCCCACTTTCGGGCCGTCGCCAAGACCTGAGCCAACGTCCTGACGTCCGCTTCGACGATCACCGTGATCACGTGGCCGTGGCGGCCCTGCGGAACCACTTAACGGCCTTCAAAACGTTGTTCCGTGAAAAACATCGTCCATTCCAAGGTAGGGTTGAGCCTCTGCGTGGCCCTGTTCGGCGGCCCGTTGAAGCCATTTCAGGGCTTCGGTTTCGTCCCGCATTACATCCTCCCCTGACGAATATGCGCTCCACAGCCGGTATTGAGCTTCACCCTCACCATTGCCAGCAGCTGCAAGAAGTCGCATCACCTCACTCCACGTCCTCGTCTGCGAACCCAGCGCCGATGTTGAATAAATCTCGCAGCGCCTCCACGGCATCCTGATTGTGGCGGTTGGCCGCCTTCCGCAGCCACTTTACGGCAGCCACATCGTTTTCCTCAACTCCGTCGCCAAACGCGCAAGCAAGACCACATAGCATTTGGGCGTGTGCGTTGTTTTGTTCCGCCGCTTTTTGGAACCATTTCGTAGCTTCTACGAAATCCTGCGTTGTTCCGCGCCCACTGTAGCAAAGACGCCCAATTGCGAGTTGTGCATTTGTGTCACCTTGCTCAGCCGACTTGCGATACCACCGGGCAGCTTCTTCTGCGTCTTCCTTTAGGCCCGTCTGAACATGTTCCCCTAAAGAGCCTATATCGTAAGCGAGACCTAGACAAAACTGAGCTTTGGCGTGGCCTTGTTCTGCCGCTTTGCGAATCCATTTGATGGCCTCGATGCCGTCCTGTGCGACACCATCGCCTTTTGCCAGATTTTCCCCAAGAGACCATTGTGATCCAGCGTCACCCCCTTCCGCTCGCTTTCGAATTGCATCGTTTTGGTCGGCAATTGTGGGTTGGTCATTTTTGTCAGGTTTGCTTGGGAAGTAATCCAATCCAAGCTCAACCGGTTTGCGCGACATTATCTCCTTATTTGCAGCCCGATACCATATCAAAGCTTCGGCATGGTCTTTCTGCACCCCCCTGCCCAAAAAACACGATTCTGCCAGTTTTTCTTTGGCCCAAACTACTTCATTCATTGCAGCTTTTCGCCACCACTCGACAGCGGCCACGTCGTCTTTTGCGACGCCCACGCCTTGCGAATATGCGTCCGCCAGCCAATTCTGGGCCCAACCATCACCTTCCACAGCTATGACGCGAAATAATCTTGCAGCTTCAGCAAGCTCAGCTTCCCCAAGTTTGGAGTTACGGGAGGGCAAACTGTCTAGTCCCCAATCGATTGCGAGTAGTCTTAGTGCTCTGCTGTCACCCTGTTCCGCCGCTTTCTTTAGCCATTTCACAGCCTCCGTTGGATTCTTGGCCACGCCGTCGCCTTCTTTATACATGACGCCCAGTCCCGCTTGCGCGTCCGCGTCGCCTTGGTCGGCTGCCTTGCGTAACCATTTGACGGCCTCAGCCGGCTCTTTGGGGACTCCGTCGCCAGTGCAATACATCCGGCCGAGAATCCGTTGGGCTGGAGCATAACCCTGCTCGGCGGCCTTAAGAAACCAATTCACCGCTTCGGTGCTGTCTTTTGGCACGCCGTGGCCGTTGTAGCACGCGTTGCCAAGAGCATACTGAGCTGCGGCATAGCCCTGTTCGGCGGCATTGCGCAACCACTTTACAGCTTCGGCGATGTTTTTTGGCACGCCGTCGCCTTTGTCATAGTAGGCAAACGCGAGTAGCAATTGGGCCTCTGCATCCCCCTTTTCCGCCTTTGCCCGCAGTCCATCGAGGCCAGCGTCGATGGACAACGTCGCCTCCGGCCCCACGGCCATCGTCCCCGAAGGCGGGTTGATCGGCGTCGCTTGCTCGGGGAGCCCCTGCGGTGTATTATCCATGATGATCTGCGACGGATCGTAAACGACAATTTCAGGCGTGCCCCGGTAGGCGGTAATCTCCCCAGTGACCCGCACGGTCAGTCCCGAGAAAGCCGTCTCCGGCGGAGCAGTAAACTTTCCTCGGTCGGAACCCCAGATGACGACGGTGAAAATCGTTTCCGGATAAGGCTTGTCGAGGTTGAGGAAGGTGGGTTGCCCTTTGGTTCCGGACGCGTAGGTCGCGCTGGCAACGACACCGTGCACGGTTTGGACTTCGCCTACATGCTGTGCGGCCTGTGCGGCCGTAATAGCATCGGCGGCTATGCTCGTTGTGGCGGCGAGACACGCCACGGCGCATGCGACGAATGACACCGCAAGAGCTGGTTTGTGGAAGGGCATGAAATGGTTCTTAGCGTGAATCCCGCGAAGCACAAGGCCAGAGGACAGCCTCACCTCTTCACCCCCGTACGAACGCGATCCGGATTCTTATTGTCCAGCCCGATACTGCCGCCGAAGGTCGCCGGGTGCCTGTGTCCCGCCGCTACCGTCTGCTTGCCGAGCTACCACTTGAGGTGGTGTTCAAGAGCCGCAACTACACCTTGGCGATCGCCGAGTGGCAGTTGCAGGCCGTCTGGTCGGGCGGCTACTGGCTATGCGCCCATGGTGGCAGCGAAGGCGGCTTTGCGGGCGGCTCTCTACCAGTCGGGCTTGGAACTGGAACAGGCGACGTTCGGGCGGACGATCTTCGACCGACTGGTGGCTGACGGCCGGGCGCAGCGTGCGCGGTGATCAGGACGGGCCTTCACCTGCCGGGGAAACCTCAAATACATCAGGAGCGCCGCCGCCGTTTCCTAGGCCGCTGCGCGATCCTTCTGCCCTGTTAGGTGCTTTAGCTAAACGGAGTTCGCGCGCATCGACCAGAGCGAATGTTTTTGTGGATTCCCTCCGCCCTTGCTGGCATGGCGGCGTCATGAAACCCCACCCCGTACTTTCCCTGATCGCAATTGTTGGGCCGGCCGCGGCATCCGCCCCTGGCGCAACGAAATCCAGTCGGTCAACCGCCCGGTTGTGGTCGGCGGGGTGCTGGTGAATCCCGGCGACGTGATTGTGGCGGACGGCGACGGCGTGCAGGTCGTGCCGCGCGAGGTGGCGCTCACCGTGGCGGGTTTCGCGCGCAAGATTCTGGATGGCGACAAAATCGGCCGGCGGGATCTCTATAAGAAACTCGGCCTGCCGGATGACCCGTCCGTGAAGTGAGGCGCCCCCCGGGTTTCGCTGAACCGCCGGTCGCTCGCGGGCGGTCGGCCGAACCAGAACAGCCGGCCACGGTCAATCTTTGGGGTCTGGAGTGGACGAGGTCGAATGCCACTGACGCGCGCCGGGTAACGACGACACAGGCCGCCTCTCGCGCCCCCCGATTCCGCGGCAGACACAGATGTTAGTGAACCGAGATTTCTCCCGCCGTGGGCGGCGATCAGCCCGCTGCCCGGCGCCAGCTTCAGCTATTGCGGTACTCGCACCGTTCTGCCTGAATCCATGGCTCCGGGAGGATCGCCGATGCCCACCTACCCCAACCGCCCGTTTGCCGGGCTGTTTCTCCGGCCGCCGCTGATGCGTCCCGGTGGCGCCCTGCGTGAACGCGGCGCCCATTCGCGCCGAGGTTGGTGATTCCGTTCCCATGTTAGCTCCACTTCTCCAGGGCCAGTTGGATTATCTTCTGTTTGTCTCCGGCCTTTCGTTCGTTCTGCTGGCAGTCACCTGCGCCAACCTGCGTCGGCAACCGGCGCAACGCCTGCCGTGGGCCTGGCTCGGCCTCTTCGGCGTGACCCAAGGCCTTCACGAATGGCTCGAAGTGCTGGCGCTTAGCACTGGAGACGGACCGGCTTTCGCCGCCATCCGCACGGGCATTATAGCCCTGTCATTTCTGTGCCTGCTTGAATTCGGCCGGAGCGGCGGACGCAAGCTGGGCGGCAAGGATCCCGGCGTATGGATCTATCTTCCTTTGGTTCTCGCGGCCGCGATTGGCGGCACGGCCGGCGTGCCCGGGTTGAACGCCGCCGCGCGCTATGCGTTTGGACTGGTCGGCGGAATCTGGGCGGTGATCACCCTTTCCCGCGCTGCGCAAACGGCGTCCGAGACGCGCGGAGTCTTGCGGATTATGGCTCTGCTCATGGCCGGTTACGCTCTGGCGGCGGCCGCCTTCGTTCCCCCGGCGCCGTTTTTTCCCGCTTCGACCATCAACCCCGCCGCCTTCCAGGCGCTCACGGGGATTCCGCTTCAACTGATCCGCGCTGCCCTGGCATTATTCCTGGCGGCGGTCCTCTGGGACTATTACGCGCAACGCCTGGCGAAGCCGCTGCGGGCGGACCGACGGCAGCACGGCCTCCAGTTCACGGCGGCGATGGCATCCATCCTGATCGCGGGATGGTTTTTCACCAACGCGGTGGAAAACAAGACGGTGCGCCGCGAACGGGAAGACATCCTGGTCCAGACCACCCTGGTCGCCGCGGCGATCAATGTCGATCAGCTCGAGCACCTCACCGCTTCGAAGGCCGACATGGCGCATCCAGATTTTACCCGCCTGCGCGAGCAACTGGTGTCCATGGCCCGGACGAATCCGCGGATCCGCGATTTGTATCTGATGTTCTTGCGCGAGGGGCGCATTGTCTTCGTGGTGGATTCCGCGGCGGAAGACAGTTCCGACTATGTCGGTCCCGGGGTGCCCTATGAGAAGCCCCCACCGGCCTTGTTCACGGTCTTTGCCACGGGGCGGGCGGCGACCGTGGGACCCTACACCGATGAATATGGAACCTTCCTCTCCGGATTTGCGGCGCTCCGGCAGCCCGCTGGCCGGCTGATTATCGCTGTCATGGGGCTCGACGTGGCCGCCAGCGACTTGCAGCGCGCCATCGCGCAGCAGCGGTCCCCTCCGATTATCATCACGTTGCTGATTACCATGCTCTTCGTGGGCTTTGTCGTCGTCCGGCAGCGCATCGAGGAAGCCGCTTGGCAGGTCGAGACCAGCGAGCGCAGTCTGGCCGAAGCGCAGGAGGTGGCGCACGTCGGCAGCTGGACGCTGGATGCCCGCACCGGTCAGCTCGTCTGGTCGGAAGAAATGTTCCGGATTTTCGGAGGCGATCCACGGCAGCCCGCACCCGCCTATCCGGGATGGCAGCGCCACGTCCATCCCGAGGACTGGCCGCTGCTCGATCGCAGCGTCCAGCACGCCCTCCAGACGGGCGCCAGTTTCGAAGTGGAATCACGGGTCATCCGGCCCGACGGCGCGATCCGGCATCTCGTGGTCAAAGCCAAGGTCTGGCGCGGCAGCAAAGACAAAATCGCCCGGTTGCTGGGGACCGCTCAAGACATCACCGTGCGCAAGGAAACGGAGGACAAGCTCCGGAAACTCTCCCGCGCCATTGAACAAAGCACCGTCACGGTGATCGTGACCGACCGCCGCGGCCGGATCGAATATGTGAATCCCCACTTCTCGCACCTGACCGGCTACTCCTTCGAGGAGGTTTCCGGTCAGAATCCGCGCATCCTCAAATCGGGGCTGCACCCGCCGGAGTTCTTCAAACAACTATGGGACCAGATCCTGGCCGGCAAGGACTGGCACGGCGACCTCTTCAACAAAAAGAAAAACGGCGAGAATTACTGGGAGTCGGCGTCCATCTCCCCGATCAAGAATGACGCGGGCGAGATCACGCACTTCGTCGCGGTGAAGGAGGACATCACGGAGCGGAAGCGCGTGGCCGCGGAGTTGCAGCGGGCGAAAGAGGCAGCCGAGGCTGCCACGCAGGCCAAGTCCACTTTTTTGGCGAACATGTCGCACGAAATCCGGACGCCCATGAACGCGATCTTGGGGTTTTCGCAGTTGATGCAGCGCGACCCGGCGCTGACGCTGGGTCAGAAGCACCACCTGGGAACCATCAGCCGGAGCGGCGAACACCTGCTCGCGCTGATCAACGACATTTTGGAGATGTCGAGAATTGAAGCCGGACGGGTTGCCCTGAACCCGGCGAACTTTGACCTCCACACGATCATGGACGACTTGGAGCGGCTCTTCCGGATCCGAACGGACGCGAAGAATTTGCAGTTCACGCTGGAGCGCATTGGCCAAGTGCCGCAATTCGTCCTCGGCGATGAAGGGAAGCTGCGCCAGATCCTCATCAACCTTCTGGGCAACGCGGTCAAATTCACGGAACGTGGCGGCGTGGCTTTGCGCGTCCGGGCGCAACCTGGGAAATCGGATGGATTTCGCCTGCAGGCGGAAATCGAAGACACCGGCCCGGGCATGTCGGCCGAGGAGCTGGAGCGGCTCTTCCAACATTTCGAACAGACCAGCACCGGTCGCAAGTCGGGGGTCGGCACGGGGTTGGGTCTGGCCATCTCCCGCCAGCTTGCGCGGTTGATGGGAGGCGACATCACGGTAAGCAGCCAGGTGGGCAAGGGGAGCATTTTCCGCCTAGAGATCGAACTGATGGCCGGCGCCGCGAAGACGGTCGAGCCGAGGAATGCGGAGCGCCAGGTCCTGAGACTCGGGCCACGCCAACCGACCTGGCGTGTGTTGATCGCCGATGACAATCAGGATAATCGCGAGCTGTTGGCGCAGCTGTTGGGTCCGATCGGATTCGAGACGCGATCGGTGGAAGACGGCGAGCAAGCCGTTCGGGAGTTTCAAGCCTGGCGCCCGCACCTGCTCCTCATCGACATGCGGATGCCGGGGACGGATGGCGGCGAAGCGATGCGCCGAATCCGGTCGAGTCCCGGCGGGGGCGACGTGAAGATCATCATGGTTTCCGCGAGCGTCTTTGGGGAGGATCGAGACGCCGCCCTGGCGCACGGGGCGAACGCCTTTCTCCGGAAGCCCTTTCGCGAGGCAGCGCTGTTTGAGCTGATCCGCCAGCATTTGCCGGTGGAGTATGTTTATCGCGATGAGGCTGGGATGGAGGGATCGGCCCAACCGGCGGGACGACCGAACGCGGTCAGTGAAGAAGCGCTGGCGCGATTGCCCGAGAAGCTGCTCGTAGCCATGCGCGAGGCCACCGTGAACGGCGATACGGTCCAATTAAACCAGCTTCTGCAACAAGTGGCCGTCGGTGATGCCGGGCTGGCGCAGTCCTTGCGACAGCTGGCCGATCAATATGACCACGATACGCTCACCCGCCTGCTAACCCCGAAGGAACCATGAAGACGAACCAGCCACCTCGCCCGCTCAGCATCATGATCGTGGACGACACGCCGGATAATCTGAAGTTGTTGGAGGAGATGCTTCGAGGACGGGGATATTTCGTGCGCGCGTTTCCCCGCGGACGGCTGGCGTTGGCGGCGGCGGCGAACGAGCCTCCAGACCTGATCATGCTGGACATCAATATGCCCGAGATGACCGGTTACGAAACCTGCGAACGGCTCAAAACCGATCCCCGACTTTCCTCCATTCCGGTCATCTTCATCAGCGCCTTGAACGAAACACTGGACAAGGTGAAGGCGTTTCAGTGCGGAGGGGTCGATTATGTGACCAAACCCTTCCAGCTCGAGGAGGTTCAGGCGCGCGTGACCACCCACCTGCGGCTTCGCCAGCTGCAAGTGGAGCTGGAAATGCACAATGCCCATCTCGAAGAAACGGTCCGCTTGCGCACCCGCGAACTGGCCGACGCCAAGGGGCGGCTCGCGATTCTGGATAAAGCCAAGAGCGATTTCCTGACCCTGATCTCGCACGAGCTTCGCACGCCGCTCAATGGCCTCTTTGGCCTCACCGATCTGGTGTTCATGGGTTGCGAGACCAACCCCGAGATCAGCGAGTTCAAGGCCCCGTTTGAAGAATCGAAGCTGCGACTCCTGACCATTCTGGATGATGCGATGCTGCTTTGCCAAATCGAGGTGGAGGGAACCCGTTTTGCGCCCCGGCCGGTCTCCCTCCCCCCCGTTTTGGAGGCGGCGACCGCCAAAGCCGGCGAGTTTGCCGGATCGCGCAAGGTCTCATTGGAAATCGCGCCAGACTGCGTCGGTGTGGTCAGCGGCCACGACGGCCTGTTGACCAAAGCCCTCCAATCGCTGCTGGAAACCGCGGTGAAGTTTTCCAAGAGCGGGGGTACGGTCCGCATGTTTGCCAACCCTACGCCGACCGGAGTCGGGCTGGCGATTGAGGCGACGGGGCGGGTAATTCCGCTTCAAGCCCTCCCCCGCTTTTTTGATGTCCTCGCCATTGGGGAGTCCATTACGCCGGGCGGCGACCTGGGGCTGGGCCCGCCAGTTGCGGACCGCATCCTATCGCTTTTTGGTGGCTCGGTGACGGTGGCTAATCGCGAGCCCGCTGGAATTCGGTTTCAGATCGAATTGAAGCGTCCTGGTCTTCAGGAAGCGATGGAGCCGTAAATCCGACGGAACCTCCCGCCCAATCGACCAATCGGCAGCGCCACGAATACGATCGTGGACTATACCGTGATCTCGGTACCACCAGAACCCCACTAGCTTAGCCACGATGAATGGCTGAAATTCTATGCGTACCTTGCATCAACGGGGAGTCCATTCCATCCCCGATGAAGTGTGCGCCCTAGACCAACTGGCGGTTTGCGCGGACTTAAGCTCGCTCCGCAATTTTCACACCTACTAACTAATTGAATCAGGCGTACAAAAGGCGTAAAGGCAATGCCAGTGAATCACGCGGCTAGCTCAAAGGCCATCCGATGCCCGGAGTGAGATTCAGGAAGGAACACGAACGCGTGGCCACCCCCGGTCGCACTCCTGCTTGCCCGGCCGCCCCCGCAATCAACCGAAACCAGGCTGGTTCTTCGATGCCGACGCCATCGGCAATGCGCGCATCCATCGCCGGCAGCACCCTTTGATGATCTCTCAATACCTCCTGCATTATCGGATCGATTTCGCGGCGTTTCTTGCTCTCACCCTGGCGAGCGCTTTGGTGGCACAGCATCTTGTCCGCAAGAGAACCGGTGCCGGCCGATTCTCCGTGCGCTTTTGGCTGCTGGTTGCGGTCTTCGCCATCGGCGGCGGCGGACTGGCTGAATATTTCGGCAACCAAGAACGCGCGAGGCTGCAACAATCGGTTTCGGGGCTCGCGCCGACTTACGCCTACGAGC
>Ga0182011_10005418_pt1 | contig 10039 bp, 7 predicted proteins | sample 711E1DmetaG_FD_120481 | JGI IMG/M metagenome (GOLD analysis project Ga0182011, IMG submission 120481) | Permafrost microbial communities from Stordalen Mire, Sweden - 711E1D metaG | ecosystem: Environmental > Terrestrial > Soil > Wetlands > Permafrost | place: Sweden: Stordalen | collected...
CGACGATTTAAAGACATTCTATGATATGGTCCGCAAGGATAACCCGAACCTGAAAATCTTCCTGCTGGGACACAGTATGGGAGGCCTGATAGCAACTGCCTATACCCTGCAACACCAGCAGGAGCTGGCCGGGCTGATCGTCTCCGCCCCCCTGTTAAAGGCCGGAGATAGCGTCTCGGGCGGCACCATCATGGCTGCCAGGGTGCTCTCGGCGATTGCGCCGAGGATGGGTGTACAGGCCCTCGATTCCACTTATCTATGCCGGGACAAGGCGGTAGTAGAGGCCTATGACAAAGACCCGCTGGTCTGCCGCGGCAAGATCACAGCGCGGCTGGGGTCTGAGATGTTCACAACAATGGCTAAAATAGAGCCGCAGATGTCCACCATTACTCTCCCTCTCCTGATCATGCAGGGGACGGACGATAAGCTGGTCAGCCGTGAAGGCAGCAAGACCCTGTTTGCCAAGGCGGGATCAAAAGACAAGACGCTCAAACTGTACGACGGCTTCTACCACGAGATTTTCAATGAAAAGGAGCGTGATAAGGTCTTCGCCGACCTGGACCCATGGCTTGACAGCCATGCCAAATGATTCCCGGCTGGAAATCAATTCCCTATTGGTATATCCCGTTGCCCTCAGACCGATTGTTTTCCGCTGATGGAGTCTATTATCACTTTGATAATTGCGATTTTATTAACCTGCAACGGGTCAAAGGTAAACTCCTGATCTGAGTAATGGCGCATAATAATAGCCAGGGCTGCTTCTTTTTCCCCCTGCTCTTCTAACAGGAATGCTTTCCCTTCTCCTATAACGCTCTTATACCTGGTGCTCCATTTGCATGCCACGTCCGACGTAGCCAGCCGTTCATCCACGTAGATAGCAAAGCTCACCGCGTTGTTTGACCGCAGGATATTGATCTTCCTGCCCTCTTTCGCAGAGTGGAAGTACAGGCAGCCGTCAGCATAGCCATAATTCATTGGGATTACATAGGGAACATTGTTCTTACATAGAGCAAGGTGACAGATGCGGGCACGGTTTATTACATCGTCTATATCTGCCCTATCTGTCAGTTCCCTGTCTGATCGTCTCAAGGCCACCCCCTTTTCAAAAATCCCTGTTTGTTCAGACTCCAATTTTAGAAGAAACGCCCGTTATTTGCACTTCACTAAAGGAACCAAAAGGCAGAGATCAATTTTGAAGCAGGCTGAATAATGAAACATAGCGTGCGATTAGCTCAGCGATTAGGGCACCTGTCTTACACACAGGGGGTCACTGGTTCAAATCCAGTATCGCCCACCAAGATAGGTAATATTATTACCTAACTTTAGCTTCGATTTTTCACTATGTGATTTTTATTAATATTTTCCCAATCGTAAGAATGGCAATATTATCACCATTGAACAAACATCGGGATGTCTGTTAATTCATAAGTATATTTGTGACCTCACCAGCGGACGTACTGAGACCTCTTGTTCAATCGCTCTAGGCGAAAGGCAGTTCTGATAGGTTATTGGGGTTGACGGCCTACTTAAGAAACCTTTTTGCATTTTTTCACCCATCCAGCTATAAGCTCCGTCCGTTTCTATCCATTCTAGCACTATGCTCGTCTATGCAGATACAACTACATAGAATATACCCCGACGCCGCAATAAGCGGCGTCGGGGTATACGGATGCGTCTTTATAAATTTAATTTGTATATTGCTGGGGTGTTTTCGGCTGAGGTGCGGGCAATGGAGCCGCGGGCGCTGACATAAAGCCGGTCGAAGTTATCACAAACCACAGGTTGTTAAACTGCTGACCCTTGGTATCGCCTGCCACCTGGTCCTGAGCATAGTAATAAAGCGGCCAGCCCAAATAAGTGCTCTGCATCGTCCCGTCATCCCTAGTGATGGTACTAAAGTCGCCTGCCAGCAGCGGCGGCTGCGGAATGACATTTGCAGCATAGAATACCGGCCATACCTTCACGATGGCCGCGGTAGCGGCGCTTTGTTGGTAAGTATCCCTAAGGAAATAGTAGACTGTCATTCCTTTGGAATCTACCAGATAATCGCCTATGCCCGCCTTGTTGGCGATGCCAATAGTATAAACCTGTGTTGAGGGCGTAGTGGTGGGGGCTGGAGCTTGCTGCTGTACCGGGGGAGCTGTAACCGGCGCTGATGCGCAAGCTACCACACCGATTATAATGGCCGTAGAAACGATGATTAGAATCACTTTGATTAAACCGGGATTAGTCCACCTCATTTCAATACCTCCAAAATTAATGAATTACCACAATAATATCATTTACAACGTTAACAACTCATAAAACTACACTGAAAATTGTTTCGAAGTCATGACATTTGTACTATTGCAAGCACCAGCCGTAATTGCGTTAATAAAAAATGGGACGTGAGATTACGCTGGTGAAAGGCTCAACTACCATTGAACGAATATCGGCATCACTGTTCCGCTGTAGGTATAGCTATATCGAGGGTAGAGGCTATGCTTTATCAAGAGCGTAGTGCCAATAACGCACGGCCTACCCTTCAGCGTGAACGGTACGCAGGGTAATGGTGTTCACGGCAATACAACTTTGAAGATGAGTCAGTAAACTACATCTACAAGGATTCATGTTGATTCTGAAGTATGCCTTCCCCTATTTGTTGACTATGGTTTTCAAATCCCAATCATACCCTGCCGCTTTCTCACCCCCGGTTAGCGACCCAAGAGAAACGACTTTTTGAGCCTGATAATATAGCTGGGCATCGCTTAACTTTAAGTTGCCTGGAACTTGGAAACACACCACTGTCTTCTTAGTTTGACCGATAGGAACGGTCAGAAGTGGTGGCTTATCCATATCTAATAGCTCTGGTATCCGATAATACTTACCCCCGGCCACAACATTCCAATGGTCATAACCGCTAATATCCGGGTCTCTTGGTTGCTCGGTTGGTGCATAAGTTGGCGCTGGCGGTGGACCCGTGATTTCATACCCATTATTGGTGAAAACAATATCCACGACCCAATAAGTCTCGTTATTCGGAGGGCTGTAAACTGACCCTTGCGCTCTCAGAAACCCAACTATGGTAACATGCCCACTTATATCCGCTGGGTATCTCGTTTGTCCGGTTGGCGTGTTAGTCGGAACTGACGACTGACAGCCTAATATTAATAGGACAACGACCAAACATAGTGTCAGTGGGATAAAAGGGAAACATCGATTTTTCATCACGTCATTCCTTCATTAAGACACAGCCAGCCCCTTGAAGTATTTGTATTATAAGATACTATGAGACTCAACCGCCATGATATACATCATTCGTTCAAAAAGTCAATCAACTGAGCCTTCTCACCATTGGACGAACATTGGTATGTATGTTCATCCATGATAAAAATCAAGGTCTAAGGTGACTGCTAAAAGGGTTGAATCTGAGTCTTTCAGCACTCTTATATAATAAACCAGGTTACTAAGGCTGCCGGTTACGATGTTATATAGGTGGGGCTTTATGAGGCGACTTCTTAATAGTATCATACATATAGAACAGCCCTCCTGTGTTGGCGTATTTTCTCAAATACTTACCTGCTTCAGAAGGGCTATTTTTACTTTTGTTCCTTTATCTTATCCCAATTTTTCGGAATTTGTAGTGCTTTTCATTAGTTACCTATTACGGGAAAATCTGCCACCAGGGTTTAGTGGCGGGCTTTATAACAGCAGTGGCGTCTAATGTAACTGCAGTCTGTGCCAGTGCTCTGCCATTCAGCTTGGCTCCAGTGTTCAGCACAATTGCTGTTTGATCCAAGATATTTCCATTGAAGACAGATGTCGTGCCAAGGGTCGTTTGACCAGCGACCTGCCAGAATATGTTCTTGGCCTGTGCGCCGCCGCTTAGATTAACATGCACACCATTGCTCACGGTAAGAGTCTGAGCTATCTGGAAGATCCAGACATCATTTGAACCACCAGACAGAGTGACGTCGGTAGGTATGATAACCCCTGTACCCCATTTATAGAGTCCAGGAGTGAGTGTCTTCCCACCAATATTTCCGGCACCCAGTTCGGTAAAATCGGGCAATGTTCTTCCAGCTGCATTAGTGTACGCGATTTGCATGTCGCTTACAGCTATGGTCATTTTAACCGGAGTTGGAACGGCATAGTTGGCTGCGTATACCTTTCCAGTAACCTTGGATGATGTTGAAAATTGATTCGAGGCATCCATTATTAACCCAAATCCGGTTATGGCCATAGCGGCAATTGGACTTACTCCAATATCCCCGGTAATTGCGGTGGTTCCAGTTGTTGAAATTCCTGATTTTGCCAGAATAGCGAAATCACCGGCCGATCCAAGAGGTACTACTGCCTGAGCCACCTTCTGATGTGCTTTTGCAGCAGCATAAGCAGGGACAGCTGACACCAGTGTAATGGCAAGTAGCATAATAATTGCTATTGCGGGTAAGTGATGTTCCACTTTCTCATTTTAAATCTCCTTTCTTCTATTAATGTAATTATCTGACAAGTCACCTATTGCTAGCACATATAGCACTTCCGGTAATTACTATTTAAAGAATACTAACAGTCTGAATATGCAGAAGTAATATAATGCAGGCAAGATATGTTAAATTATGATATCGCTAAAGTCTTCGATTAATAGGTAGATAAATTGAGTAGATCGGATGATTAAAGGATTGGTTTGTGTTGATACCGTTCATTTACAGGCAATCTGCATAACTAATTATCTGACTGCCTGTAAATGAACGGCTTTACAGAATCTATTGAAAAACCTTATTTCTTTGTTACGCTCTTGTAAGGCCCTTCAGTTTTCTTTACACTCTTAAACTGTCCAGTTTCTGTATCACGTTTGACCCATTGGCCGGTTTTAGGATTTTCTGATTGTGTCCGTTTGGAAATCGGTCCCTTTAATTTCCCAGTTTTTGAATCTAATTTCGCCATAATATAGCCTCCTATAATTACGATTATGTAAATACTAACAGACTGAACATATAGAAGTAATAGAATCCAGGCACGTTATGTTAAATAGTTATGATATTTGAAGTGTGACTGGTGGATAGTTTGATGAAATAGGTGACCTACCCCCAATAGTTTCCTTTTAAGTTAGTTCCACAAGAAGAAAACTCATACCTATCACCTGGCGTAGTCATCGGGATAAATACGTGGACTAAAAGCAAAGTAATTGTTGGAGCACTGGAATAAGCCCTTTGCTCTCAAACGAGAGTTCGGGAACTGTCCAGAATGGCCCACCATTCTTGCCAACTCATGCCCCATGCTAGCCATTTCTCGATGTGTTAAGTATGTGTGCGTTTCAGCAGGAGCGTCAAAGGGAGCGGCAGAAATGTGAGAAGAGGGAACAATAATTATGAGATATAAACCCTATTATTCGTATTGAACACTAATTTGGTTGGGATTGGTTTGGTAGTTCTATATACATCGATTTTGAATACTTTCTGTATAAACTCCTTAAACTGTATAGAAGCACCTTTCCCTAATAGTGTGAAAGCGCTGCCAATATATATATGCTGACCATATCTATTATTACTTGTATAACCGTGAAAAGCAGCTGCGCATTGATTTTCACCATTGTAGATGGTCACTAGAATACCGTCGGGATGGACTTTGTGCGTAATTGGATAGTTAGGTAATTTATTCAGTTCTGCGATCGAAGTGCCATATTTACTGAGCTCTTTGTCATTACCGACAAAGAATTCCCATTTTGGTGCGTAACTAGGGTGTAATACGCAAAATATTGGGGAAGCAGATATCGGCAATTTCTGCATATAATTCATCATATTTACCTCACTTATTATTTCGCCGCTGTCGAATATTAGCGCAAGTTAAGTATGAGATCATTATTTTAGTCTCAATTTTACGCTAATTTTCTTTCGAAAGATTATCAATAATATTGCAATTATTAGAAATATAAGGCCAAAAACATTGATAAAATTTCTCCACCATGTGAAGCCTTCCCAATTTGCAGTTGTATTCGTCAAACCACTCGTAATGCTAAGTACAAAAGGTATAAAGCAAATGATAAAAAAGACATCTCCAAAAATGAATTTTAGAAATTTATTTCTGTTCGGACGGCATTTTTTACAGAAATATTGGTCTTCATCTTTGAATCCACACTCCTGGCATAAGAATTGGCCATATGTAATACATCGTCCGATTACGTTTACGTCATTCAAGCTATGATTATGTTCAATCACAACTATCCTCCTGCATCCAGATCATCGATTGGGACTTATCCGCTGTATTTTATCATTTGCGCATGGAGAAAGTAATTATCGTAAATGAAAGCACCGTAGTTAATAGCCTGTTAAATATGATTAATATCAGATAGTGCTGCTTGATCCATTTCACCAGGTCTTGTTTCAGAAAGACCCGTTTCTTGCCTATCTTGTGGGAAGGCAAGGCTGATTACATGTTTGTATAATGTGATAATTGCGCTAATGCAACTGATTATCTTTGGACGAATTCTGTTTGTTGAGTTTCTCAGCTACCAATATAGCATTAAGTAATTGATCTATATTATAGTCATTAACCATAATTGGTAGACGGATCAAATCGATGAGCCACCACATACCAAGACCTCCCAATGTAAGCCAGAATACGACCTGAGTGCGCATCTTTTTCAAGTAGATGTAATGGCTGCCAAGACAAAGCCAATAAAGATAAGCAGTTAAGGTGTCTTTCAAATTTCGCCTATCTTGCGGTGTTTCGCTTACTGCCTCTTGCTGGGAAATGACCTTCTGTTGAGGCGGCTTGTCCTTAGGTGGAGTTTGAAAAGGTATCCCCAGTATTGATTTCAGCTTATCCGCTGGAGAAGTTTCAGGAGGCTGAATGGGTGGAGCAGGTTGAACAGGTGTGGGAGACTGCAAGGATGAAGGAGTCTCTATAGGTGCAGGTGGCTGAATGATTGGAGAAGGTCGAACAGGTGCGGTAGACTGTATGTCCGAAGTAGCTTGAACAGGTACAGGAGCCTGTATGGATGAAGGCGGTTGAGCAGGTCCTGGAAGCTGAATGACCGGAGAAGGTTGAACAGGCGCAGCAGGCTGCATAACTGGAGAAGGCTGCACAGGTGTGGGATCTTGTACGGGTGCAGGAGGCTGTATGGGTGAAGGATCCTGTACAGGCGGGGGAGGAGGTGGAACAGGTATCGGATATTGTACGGGCGGGGTTTTCTGAGAAAGTATCTGGAATATTGATTTCATCTTCCCCATCAGAGAAGGTTCTGGAGCCTGCCAGTACATCTGGTATCCACAATAATAGCACTGCGGTTGCCCGTACTGAACGTACCGGCCGCATTTAGGGCAGACATACCACTGCTGCATTATTAATCTCTATTATATCCCTGCATTAACTTAGACGTATAGCAGTAACACTTACGAATTGAGCACAAGTGAAATCCGTACGAATGATAAGTTACAAGAAGATTGTTAATATATTATTATCAAATCATTATGAGCCGATGCGCAATTTTGAAGCAGGCTTCAATGCGATGCTATAATTAACCCGCAACCGCATGAATGTCCCCCACGAGGTAGTCAATCTCACTGACTTTTCCCACAGACAAGGAGGAGGGCCCGTATGAAATTTATACCGATATGCAAGATCATTATGATAGCCGCCGTTATTGCAGTGCTGTTCATCGGAGCAGGATGCGGCAGTTACGGCGGGGCCGATGTTTACCTGGAAAATATCAGCATCGGTTCAATAACTATTGAAGGGAAACCGGTCACCGGGTTGCCGACTCAAAAAGTAAATATAGTGCTTAAGACCGGCGCAAACAAAGTCATGATCAGCCAGTCAGGCAGCAAGACTATTATCAAACTGCAACCTTCAGCGGCGGTGGTTACCAGCAGCCCCGATGGCTTGTCTTTCACCGGAGTAACAGCCGACCAGGTTGAGATCAAATGGACTACGGATAACACCACAAAATAAATTTATGGACATATTGACCGGACTTAACCCCGCACAGAAAGAAGCGGTACAGCATATAGAAGGACCTATCCTGATACTGGCCGGGCCTGGAAGCGGTAAGACACGCGTTATCACCCACCGCATTGCTTACCTGGTCAAGACCACGGGCGTAAACCCGCGCCGGATCATGGCGGTGACCTTCACCAACAAGGCTGCCAGGGAGATGAAGGAACGCCTCCAGAAACTGCTGGGCCAGGGGGCCGAAAACATCTCGGCAGGCACGTTCCATGCCATTTGCGCCCGCATCCTGCGCCAGGACGGCAAGCCGGTCGGGCTCGATACAAACTTCGTGATTTACGATGAAGACGACCAGCAGAGCCTGGTCAAGCAGTGCCTGCAGGACCTGGACCTTGATCCAAAACAGTACAATCCTCAGAAGATCAGGAATGCCATCAGCTACGCTAAAAGCCAGCACCTGACGCCAGCCGGTTTCGCCAGCCAGGGCAACAGCCACTGGGATGATATTATCTCCCGGGTTTACGAGCGTTACCAGGAACAGTTGGGGCAAAGCAACGCCGTGGACTTCGATGACCTGCTGATGAAAGTCGTCCAGCTATTCGAGAAACACCCGGATGTGCTTGCAAAATACCAGTCGCGGTACCTGCACCTGCTGGTTGATGAGTTCCAGGACACGAACATCACGCAATATAAACTGATCCAAATGTTAGGCGGCAAGCACCACAATGTCTGCGTGGTGGGCGACCCTGATCAATCGATTTATTCGTGGCGCTTCGCCGACATACGGAATATCCTCAGCTTTGAGAAAGATTACCCGGACGCCAAAACCATAGTCCTCGAGCAGAACTACCGCTCCTCCAAGAACATCCTGGAGGCAGCATCGTGCATTATATCCGTTAATAAAAAACGAAAGAAGAAGAAGCTTTGGACGGACAATACGGAGGGGACGCCCGTCTACCTGATCAAGACCTACGGCGAGCAGGAAGAGGCGCAGTTCGTAGTAAACGAAATACTGAACCTGACGCACACCGATGGGATCAAGCCGGGCGATTGCGCGGTCATGTACCGCACAAACGCACAATCACGCGCACTGGAAGAGGCCTTCATGCGCTACGGCCTTAAATACAAACTGATCGGCGGCACCAAGTTCTATCAGCGCCGGGAGATAAAAGACTTCATTGCATACCTGCGAATCATACATAACCCCTTTGATAATATCAGCCTTCAACGCATCATCAAGGTGCCGGGAAGGGGCATTGGCGCCAAGACACTGTCCGACCTGACGAACTGGGCCCGGGACAACAACCTTTCCCTTTTTGCGGGCCTGAAGGCAGTCAGCGAAGGCAGCGGGCCCGGGTTCGGGACAAAGATCAGCGCCTCCCTCACCGGTTTCTACCGCATGCTCAATGACCTGATCGTGGAAAGCCAGCAGTTGACCCTCGTCAGCCTCATGGATACGGTGCTGGAGAAATCTGGCTACCGCGATACGATCCGTAGTGAAGATGACGGCGAGGAACGCTGGGAGAATATCCAGGAACTGCGTACGGTCGCCATGGACTACGACGGCTTGCCTCCGGGCGAGGGACTGTCTCCATTCCTGGAGCAGATCAGCCTGGTCGCCGATGCCGATGAAATCGAGAGCAGAGAGGATACAACCACCCTGATAACCCTTCACCAGGCCAAGGGCCTGGAGTTCCCAGTGGTTTTCATAGTAGGCATGGAGGAGGGGCTTTTGCCGCACCGCAGGTCAATGGAAGAAGGCGGGGATGAGCTCGAAGAAGAGCGCCGCCTGTGCTATGTAGGCATCACACGTGCAGGAAAACATATATACCTGCTCCACACTGCACGGCGCAGCATTTACGGTGCCAGTTCCGAAAGCACACCGTCAAGGTTCCTGGAAGACCTGCCCGACCACCTGATTGAACGAAGGGGCCTGCCTGCTGCTGAAGAGCATTACGGCGGGCGCGAGGAAAAATACCAGAAAAAATGGCAGGATGACGATGGGGGAATTAATGTCGCAGACCTGCTGGCCCAGAAGCGCCAGGCCCAACAGGCGCCCAAAGAATTAATCGCTTTGAACCCTGGGGACCGCGTCCGTCATACCAAGTTC
>Ga0182011_10005419_pt1 | contig 10036 bp, 9 predicted proteins | sample 711E1DmetaG_FD_120481 | JGI IMG/M metagenome (GOLD analysis project Ga0182011, IMG submission 120481) | Permafrost microbial communities from Stordalen Mire, Sweden - 711E1D metaG | ecosystem: Environmental > Terrestrial > Soil > Wetlands > Permafrost | place: Sweden: Stordalen | collected...
AATGGAATGGGAACGGGAGACAGATGCGGCCAATGGGTTTTAGGATTTTGTTTCTGCCTATACCTATTACCCATCACCCATTACCTGCCTTCATAAGGAGGTTTAAGTGGCCGCGCCGATTAGAATAGGGGACATTCTAAAAGCAAAAGGGATTGTCAACGACAAACAGCTTGACATCGCTTTTATCCAGCACAAGGTTACCGGTGATCTCATCGGCGATGTTTTCGTGAAATTGGGGTTTGTTTCCGCAAAAGAGAGAGGGCAGATACTGGCAGAGCAGTCGGGAATAGAATTTGTTGACCTTGACGAATATGTCATTTCTGAGGATGCGCTGCGTCTTATTCCGAAGGATGTGGCATTAAAAAATCAATTTATACCTCTCGATATGGAAGACGGAAAACTGAGCATTGGCATTACAGAGCCGGGTAATATTATGGCAATAGACACAGTTACCCGAATGACAAAAAAACAGGCAAAAATTTATATTGTTGATAGAGACACCTATTATGATGTTATTGAGAAAGCATACTACTTTCTGGAAAATCCTATTTATCAGCAGATGGATAAAATCATCAAAAGCGTGCAGGCAACGGGCAACCCATCGGGGAATGACCTGGTTTCTATGTCGGACATGCTCATGATGGATGGGATTCGAAAAAATGCAACAGACATACATTTCACACCTACCGCAGATGTAACACAGATTTTTTACAGGATTGACGGCGTTCTTCAGTTTGGCCATTGCCTGCCCAAAGCAATACATACGGGCATTATTTCGAGGATTAAAATACTGTCTCAACTCGATATTGCCGAAACGAGGCTGCCCCAAGACGGGTCCTTCACGTTTACGTTTTTAAACAAAGGGTATGATGTCCGTGTATCTACTGTCCCTACCATATACGGTGAAAATGTTGTAATGCGGGTGCTTTCCGGCAAAGGAACGCTTCTCAGGATGGAGACCCTGGGTTTTGATCCGGAGGAAACAGAAAGGATCAGAAAGCTCTTCCAGAAACCCTATGGCGTGATCCTCGTAACAGGCCCTACGGGCAGCGGAAAGACAACAACACTCTATTCGGCATTGAGAGAAATAAATCTCCTCGAAAGAAATGTGTTAACCGTTGAAGATCCGGTAGAATATAAATTAAGCTTTGTAAGACAGACGCAGGTTCTGGAAAAAGCCGGTTATGATTTTGCCCTTGCAGGGAGGAATTTTATGCGCCAGGACCCCGATGTCATACTCCTCGGAGAAATACGGGATGAAGAGACCGCAAAGATCGCTATCCGTGCGTCCATAACAGGCCACCTCGTTATTACGACGCTCCACACAAACGACGCAGTTACCTCGATACCGAGACTCATCGATTTGAATGTGGACAAATTTCTCATGTCATCATCGCTCCGTGCAATTATTTCCCAGAGGCTTGTGAGAAAGATCTGCAAGTACTGCAAGACAGAATACTCTTTCACAGACGAAGAACGGACCCTTTTCTCTGAATACGGGATAAACGATGCGAAGAATGGATTCAAGGGCGCCGGGTGTCCCAAATGCAACGGAACAGGGTATATGGGCAGGACTATCATAGGCGAGATACTCATCATCGACGACGAGATGAAGCAACTTATTTATGAAGGCGCATCAGCTCCTGCAATTCAGGAAAAGGCGATCAAGAAGGGTATGAGACCCCTTAAATACCACGCAATGTGGAAGGCTGCCCAGGGGATTACGACGATCGAAGAAGTCTTGAGGGTGGCAGGATAGGCAATGATGATCTGTCTTCTCAAAATGTATCGGATTGAGTTGCAGCTATGACCATGTTCAGCTATAAAGGCATTGACCAGGAAGGCGCTGTTAAGACCGGTATTGTCGAGGCGGAAACGATTGAGATCGCGCAGAACGATCTTGTCCATCTGGGACTGAACGTCCTCGACATCAAGACGGCAGGCAAACTGGCTTCCGGGTTTTTCAAGGGTTCTCTCAGGCGGAAGATTAAGAGGCCTGAGATCATTGAATTTGCTACGAACCTATCCGTCATTCTGAAGGCCGGCGTGACGCTTCTCGACGCCCTCGATGATATAAGTCAAACAGTAGAAAACAAACATCTGCGGGAAGCTGTTAACGATATTAAAGAAAGGATACGTACAGGCGTTGGTTTTTCTGAAGCCCTCACGTTTCATAAAGATATATTCCCTGATATTTTAGTGAGGCTTGTGACAGTTGGAGAAGAGACAGGCAGGCTCGAACAGAGTCTCCAGGAAGTATCCAATCATCTGCAGAGACTGGAAGACCTGGCGGACACGGTGAAACAGTCACTCATATATCCTATTTTTGCATTTGTGACGTGCGGCGGCGCGATGCTCTTCTGGCTTTTTTATGTCTTGCCGAAGATCACAGTAGTCTTGAGGGATATGAACATTGAGCTTCCCCTTATCACGAGGATGCTTCTTGCTGTGAGCGATTTTAGCACTGCCTATTGGTATTTTGGATTGATCGTTCCTGCGGTATTTTTCATTATATTTAAAATCATGACACGGAGAGAAGCTGTTCGATACTACGTTGATCTTCTTAAAATTAAATTACCCATTATCAAGTCTCTGGTTTTTAACAGATTAATGGCTGTTTTTTCCGAGCAGCTCAAGATACTCATAGTGTCAGGCATTACTATCGACAGATCGCTCACGGTCGTGGCAAATGCAGTCGGCTCTGAGGTTTTGAAAAAGGTACTCAGCGGCGCGCGGGAACAGATCATGACAGGCAGCAGAATATCAGATGCGCTGCGGCAATACCCGATATTTCCCCAACTGGTGATCAGAATGGTGGACGTTGGAGAATCAAGCGGTAGCCTTGACAGCCAGTTCGGATTTCTTTCCAATTATTACTATAAAAAACTGGAAAGCGCCTCGGCAAAATTGGGTAAGGCTTTAGAGCCAATTTTACTTATCGTGCTGGGTACCATGCTTGCCATTATTATGGTCGCTATCATGTTTCCGATTTATAATATGATAGGAAAAATTAAATAATGCAGGATGGAATAATATGGACTATTTGAAATTTTTTAACTTAAACGACGATCCATTCCGTCTTACACCGGACCCGTTATACTTCTATCCCTCCCAGGAGCATAATGAAATATTGACCTCGTTGAATTATGCCATTGAGCAGAAGGAGGGATTCTCGCTTGTTGTAGGCGAACCCGGCGCAGGAAAGACAACGATCCTCAGAATCCTCATAGATCATTGGAAAGAGAAAGCCGACATTGCCCTCGTTATGACGCCGCGACTTTCTCCTGAAGAATTTTTGCAAGCTGTTCTGGAGGATATCCATGTAAAGCTCAAAAAAGTGAACAAGAATGAGATGTTAAAGGCATTCAGGAATATCTTGATAGAACATTCCAGCACAGGGAAAAGGGTTATTATTATTGTAGACGAAGCCCAGAACGTTCCTGACGAAACCCTTGAAGAGTTGAGGATCCTCTCCAACCTTGAAACAGAGAAGGAGAAGCTTCTCCAGATTATTCTCATGGGGCAGCCGGAGCTCAAAAAGAGGTTGCAGGCCGACCATTTGAAACAGTTAAATCAAAGGATTACGATTCGGGCAACACTGAAGCCGCTGTGTAGAAGCGAGACATCCGACTACATCAATTTCCGGTTGATCAAGGCAGGGAATGGCACAGTCGTCTTTGACGAAAACGCAAGAAAGGCAATCTATAAAACGTCCGGCGGCATACCGAGGCTCATTAATCTTGTTTCATCTCGGGCCATTATGGCCGCTTTTGTTTCGGGCAGCACAACGATCACCAAATATCATGTCAGGGATGCCATACAGCACCTGTCCGATACACCACCTTCTCGCAAGTATTTGGTCTACGGCGGCTACGGAGCCCTAGCCGTTGTATTGGTGGTTGCAATAATCTTCGGTATCTATAAAGTGAGCGGGAGCTTTCCGAAAACAGCAGAGAGGCACCAACTGCAGAATACGAAAACAACCGATGCCGTATCGAAGACCCCCAACGAACCGGTTGCCGACGAGGTTCAGCCCGTAAAGACCGATAGCGTGCCACCCGAAACGAGCGCCAAGCCAACCGCCAATAATGCACAGGCAAAAAAGAAGCAATATTCCAAAGCAGCCTCTGCTGCTGCCGAAACAGAAGCTCAAACTAAATCCATCTCAGAGAGCGCAAAAAAAACCATCACCGTTGCTGTTGAAACAGCCAACATGAGAAGCAAGCCATCCATTGATGCCGGCAAGGTCGCATGGGCATCAAAAGGAACCGCCCTTAAAGTGCTCGAGGAATCTCAGGATTCAACAGGAAGGGCCTGGTATAGAGTAAAACTCGCCGATGGCCGGGAATGCTGGATATCGAAAAGGGTGGTGAAATAAAACCGGGTGCAGGTGATGGGAAATCAAGACAACTACCAATGACCAAGCACCAATTTTCAAACAAAAAAACATCAAAATGTCCCGTTCTAACCTTTGGTCATTGTAATTTGGTTATTGGTATTATCTGTTACCCATCACCTGTATTCTCTCACTCGCCTGTTGTTTTATTGCGGGATCGATATTATCCATCCAGAGTATGTCCCTGTATATTTTTTCAGCCTCGGATTTTTTCCCCTGTTTTTCAAAGACCCTTGCCATTCCAACGAATCCCTCTGTCGCCTTCATATCGGCGAGCCTCTGAAAGGCATTCAGCGCCTCCTGAAAATTGGCCTGTTTTTCATACAAAAGACCGAGATTAAAGAGAACTGTCTTGTTGGACGGCTCTATGGATTTTGCCTTTACAAGATACATTTCTCCTTCTGTTGTATTGCCGAGCTGGATGTTTGCTATACCGAGATTTATGAGCGAGGGTACGTAGTCCTTGCGGATAGAGAGGGCGTCCATCGAATATTTGAGGGATTCTTTATAGGAGCCTGTTTTGATGAGCACATTTGCGAGGCTGTTCATGATGAGATAGTTCTTGGGGTCCTTTTCGAGGGCCCTTTTATAGTTTGATATGGCTTGGCTGTAATTCCTGCTCTGTTCGTCGGCTTTTGCGGTATAAAGGGCCACGTCTCTTTCGTTTTTCGAGTTTTCACTGAAACCCGATGTTTTTTTGGATTTTTCAGGTGGAACAGCTTTTTTTGTCATATTAACGGGAGCCCCCGAACTGCTTTCTTTTTGCTGCTGATCCTTTGTCATGTCAAATGGTGGAAAAGTTTTTGGCGGTTTGACTTCACTTTTTGCCTCACTTTTTGTTTCCGGACCTGCCTCAATTTTCGCTGCAGGTTGGGCTGAAGGAGAAGGTAGTGGAGCAGCCTTCATTTCCGTTTTTGCTTGAGGCGCAATGTTTTCTACCGCAGGAGCCTGGTTCCTCTCAATATCTTTGGGCGCCTGAACACGCTGACCGACCTCAGCAGGCGAGCCGGGCTTCAGATAACCGTTTATGAAATAGATTGTTCCTAATCCACAGGCAACGAGGAGAAGGGCGACCAAAAGGATGATTTTTATCTTTGTTTCCACCCTTCGGGCGTTAGAAGCACGCTGGACTACCTGCGCCAGATTGGGCGGTACTACCCCCTGCTGTTCTTTATGCTTTATCTTTGATAACAGGTCGGCAAGCAAACTCATGGTGTACCCCTTTCTGTTTCGGTTACATCCCTTGCCCGAAAAACAAGAGACGATTTATTGGGATTTTTTGCCAATAAAGTATTATTTTTTCGTCGGCCTTTCGTTGATTTGGTTCGCTCGCCTTTTAATTGATAAAATACCTTCCACGCATAATTTACCTTTTTGTCCCTGCTCATCGCATTATAGCATCCCACCGCTTCCCAGGTATGGCCATACCGGTCTATGCATTGCCGTAAAATCCATGCGCCGGTCATGGTATTGAGGCAGGCATCATCGAGAAGATCACGCGTGCTTACGCCCATTGATGTTAACCACCCCGAGTTGATCTGCATAAGGCCGATATCAATTGTCCCGTTCACGTTTTTATTGATTGCCCTTGGATTAAGATTGGACTCAACCCTCGCGATGCTTTCAAGCACCGCAGGGTTTATCCCATATTTCTTTCCGGCTTCGTCAAAACAGAATCCCAGTACAGTTATGGGAAAGAGAGAAAGAACGACACATGGGAGGCACAGTTTGGATAGCTTCATTCTGTTATATATGTGATTATATGCAAAAAATGTTTTTAAAACAAGCTTATTGATACTATAATGTGATTGATGAAGTGAGGCCTTTATGGAAAATATTTTATTGGTAGAAGACGCCATTGCTCTTCGCACACAGATGCGGTTTGCCCTTGAGGAACAATTTACTGTTTTTGAAGCGGGAAACGTTCAGGAAGCGATAAATGTATTGAACGCCCACAATATCCTTATCGTCATTCTGGATCTGGGACTACCCCCTCGAGAGAATACCCCCGATGAAGGAATGAGGCTCCTCACCTATATTCTCGGGACCTTTTCTATAAAGGTCATTATTCTCACAGGACAAAAGACGGAGGATACGGCGCTGGAGGCGATAAAAGCAGGCGCTTTCGATTACATTTTAAAGCCCGTGAATATGGAAAAAATTATATTCTCAATAGACAGGGCGATCCTTTTTCAGGATGCGGAAAAAAAGATGGAAAAAAGGGGTATCAAAAAAGTTTCTTTTGACATTGAAGTGGGAAAAGGTTTGCAGCCTGCCCGTGAGGAGGCGGAAAAAAATATTATCTTAAAGATGCTCAGGGACACGAATTTTAACGTCTATAAATCGGCAAAATTGCTGGGCGTAAAGAGGGAAAGCCTCTACTATTTTATCAAGAAATTCGGACTGAAAAGAGAAGGCGATGAAGAAGGCCGTGACGCGTAACGGGTAATGCGAGACAGTAGAGCAATAGATGCAAAACCCCTGAGCCCACCTCGTGAGCGAGGGAAATGGAAGCATTACATGCTACGGGGCGCAGGTCACATGGCACAAGGTATAGAATCTCAGAAGGTTCAACCTTGCGACCGGGTTGTGGAGGGGGCGACGCAAGCCCCGGCATCAGGCACAGCCTGCGTCTCGCGAAGCGAGGCAGAGGGGGTGGCTCCACCGGGCTTAGCCCGTGGAGGGGGCGACGCAAGCCCCTTTAATGGAGAAGACAATGAAGATTGAGATCATAGACGTCATTTACCTCTTGCTCATTGCTGCCGGTTCCGCAATGATAATAGTCCTCGGGTACCTCAGATACCTTACGAACAGGGCCTTCAAGGTAATCCCGCTTCTGATTGAAAAGAACGAGGCCTGCGATTACGATCTCAATAAATTTCTCCCCGAAGCGCAAACGCTCTTGCGTGGCATAAGCGTTGAAAGTCTTTTTTATGATATTGCTTATGCCGGCAACCATATTGAAAAAAAGAACGAAACAAATGAAAGCGGCATAAAACGGGACCATAAACGCGCCGATTATGCGATACACATCGGTATTGTGCCGAAAAACCCGAAAGGCGAACGGAAATATATCTTCATGATTGTTTTTCAGGCGCTCTTTTTACTGGTCGAAATGGATATCCTGATAAGAATAAAGGCCATCAATGAAGCCTTTTATAATTTTTCACGACTTCAGACCTTTGTGCTCCATGATGTCAAGAACGTTACACAGTTCATACAGACCATGCTCTTTAATGTCGAGAAAGTTAAAGGCGCCGGGAGAGAACATACTTTCATCGAATACCTTAAAGAATCTGCTCCTTCATTGTCGCTACGGGCGAATAGAATTGTCGGCATGCTGCAGGTGGGGGCCGCGTCGGACGATGAAGAAAGCGACAGAGAGGAAATTAAAGTCAGGGATTTGCTGGATGGCCTCTTAAAGCTATATCAAATAAAAGGCGAAGTAACGGGCCATGCGGTTCTTTACGAAGAAGAACATAAAATAATAACGATCTTCGATGGTATCGTAAAAAATATCCACGAAAAATCCCTTCAGGAACCCGATGTAGCATGTTTTATCTATATCCGCGAAGAAGAGAATGATATTACGGTCTTGATCCAGGACACCGGCAGCCATGTAAAAAATATAGAGAGGATTTTTGAGCCTTTCTATACGACGAAAAAGACGGGCCTGGGCATAGGCATGTTTCAGGCAAAACATCTTGTAGAAAGCCTCGGCGGCAATATCAAGGTGGAAAACACCGATGCCGGTGTGGAGTTTACCGTAACATTGCCCAAAAAGAACAGGCAATTGGCAATGGGCAATTAAGAGGTGAAGTTAGAGCCCATCCGCAATAACCAATGACCAAGCACCAATTTCCAAATAAAAAACGTCAAAATACCCCGTTCTTACCTTTGGTTATTGTAATTTGGTTATTGGTCACTTGTATCACCTGCACCCGGTTTCATTGTAAACCCATTCTACGCTGTAAAATAATTCTACATCTTGCGCAATACGCTTTTTGTTAATATAGTTATTATTGTAAGGCGATAATATGTATACAAAGCACAAAGGAGGTAGACATACTATGCTGAGAACATTAAGAAACAGAAAAGGTTTTACCCTCGTGGAATTGGCGATCGTTCTGGTCATCATCGGTATAATTCTTGGGGCGGTATTAAAGGGCCAGGAACTTATCACTAACGCCAAAATAAGCAGGCTCTACAATACGTACAGAGAAATGCAGGCCGCTATGTACACGTACTATGACCGGTACGGATATTTTCCGGGCGACGATCCCACGGCAAACGGAAGGTCGGCGCTGTGGGCAGTGGTTGCAAACGGTGACGGCAACGGTGTGATCGCTACCGGCCTGGCCTCGACGGCGCCAGTCTATGCTTGTACGGCAGTGGGAGAGCAGTGCAACCTCTGGGCTGGGCTCAGGATGGCGAATATTATAAGCGGCGGTACGACAGCCCCTACGGCTTACCAAAACCCCACCAATCCCTTTGGTGGCGCTATTGCCATCTCATATTTTGCGTATGGTGTTGCGCCCGCCATATCTGACAACTGGGTTCACTTCCAGAACATCCCCCCGGCCATAGCCCAGATACTTGACACCAAGTATGACGACGGAGTATGGAATACCGGCGATATCAGGGCAAGCGCGGTGTACACGGGCGCCGCGCCGCTGGCTACCCTTTCAATAAGGCTCTAAGAGATGTTTTGAGTGAATACATACACTACGAAACTCTGAACAGCAGCAAGAGGCGACGAGCCCCCTGCTGCTCGTTTTTGAGGCATTGTGGCATGTATTGATATGACCGGACAACAGCGGCAACCGAATGCCGGAACCGCATGTCCGTTTATGGATAACAGGGTCTGAGGCCAAGACATGATGGAAGACAAGCGGGGCTTTACCATCATCGAACTCGCAATAGTGATGGTCATTATAGGAATCATAATCGGTATGATCGTCAAAGGCCAGGCGCTTATCGATAATGCCCGGACGAAAAGGATCTATGCGCTGAAGCAAGAGATATCGGAGGCCATCTATGCGTATTACGAACAATACTCATATTATCCCGGTGACGACCCCAATGCCTTCAACAGATGGCCTGTCGTAACTGCTGCCGCCAACGGCAACGGCAACGGCATGATTGCAGTCGCCATTGCTTCCACTGCGCCCAACTTCGCCTGCGGCGGCCTCGGGACCGAGCAGTGCAACCTGTGGCGTGTATTGCGGGAAGCCGGTTTTCTCAGTGGCTCCAGTTTCACGAACCCCCGTCACCCTTTTAATGGAGGGGTTGCCGTCACATATTACACCGCCGCATGGACCACCCCGCTTTTGACCCACTGGATCGTTTTTCAAAATGTTCCCTATGCTATAGCCCAGGCCCTTGATATACAGTACGATGACGGGGACTGGCAGGCGGGCAATATACGGGCAAGCGCAGCCTATACGGCCGGCAATGTCAACCTTTATTTTAGACTCTGAATGGGAGCGAAACATTGAAATACAGGATTGGTGAAAAGGGGCTGACACTGATTGAGATAGCGATTGTCATGGTAATTATGGGCATCCTCATTGCTATCGGCGCCAGTATGTTGGGGCCTTTAACAAAAAGGGCGAAGCATCTGGAAACGGATACCACCCT
>Ga0182011_10005423_pt1 | contig 10031 bp, 9 predicted proteins | sample 711E1DmetaG_FD_120481 | JGI IMG/M metagenome (GOLD analysis project Ga0182011, IMG submission 120481) | Permafrost microbial communities from Stordalen Mire, Sweden - 711E1D metaG | ecosystem: Environmental > Terrestrial > Soil > Wetlands > Permafrost | place: Sweden: Stordalen | collected...
ACACAACATCACGCTTCTAATCGCGAATGCTAAGGCAAATACGCCAGTGAGTGTAAAGACTTAAACAGAAAATGCTCTAAGGTGAAAAGTACTGAGCACACAAAGACCATTGCTTGTTGGCGTCTGCGATCCAGGCCAATACTCGGCAATAACTCCGCGTCCTCTGGAGGCAGAAAAGCTCTAACCCAGAAACCACGAAGGGCTACGTGCCTTCTGTGTTGTGGAATTAAAGACACAGAGAACACGGAATGGCCGGATTGACGAACGATATCAGTGGCTGATGCGGCCGGCCCACGCTTTCCAAGTGCCGGGGTCAGAGAGCATCTTGATGAAGACACCACCCACCACGGAACGGGCTTGAAAGCCCACCTGGGTGCCGTCGCGAGTCCAGTACCAATCGGTAAGGGGAACGCGGGTGGGTGATTGGTTGACCCACTCGTAGATGGGCGAAATCAGCTTTTCCCAGTCTTCCGGCGACTGTGCCAGGGTAGCAGTCCAAAGTTCCCAATCGAGTTTGGTATAGGTCTTGCGGCTGTCAAGAGGCAGGCCATAGCGGTTGAGGTGATTTTCGTAAAAGATGATTTCCTTTTGCGCCACTTCCGCCGGGAAGAGGTTTAAGCCCAGAATTTTGTCCCACACCAGATTGTACTTCTCGCTCCAGGTACCGGGCTTATCAAAGGCCAGCCGGTAATGGTCGCCGTCGTTCGCCATCTCCACCCAGCGTTTGGCGAAATCCTCCGCCTTGGCCCGGTAGGGACTGGCGAGATCTTTCTTTCCCTGCATTTCAAGGATCTGCGCATAAGAGCCCAAACCGAGTATGGCTTTGATGGAGAGATTGGTGTTGTGCGCCAAGTGTCCCGCAAAATCATCGGTGCAGAGTTGGTTCTCTGGATTAAACCCGTTTTCCACCAAATAATTGGCCCATAGCTTGAGAATTGACGCGTACTTTTGCGCAAACTCCGCATTGCCCTCGGCCCTGGCAATGGCGGCGAACAGGATGAGCATATTGCCGGACTCCTCCACGGGCATGGTTTCAATTTTGGCCGGGTCGCGTCCGTTGGCAAGCGGATAAGTGCCCAGATCGTGCGGCGCATAGGGAAAAGGCCACTTTCCGGACTTGACATAGTCCATCACTGGGGCAAGCGATGCTTCCACAAGGTGCGGATTCACCAGCAGGAAGACCGGTGCCGCAGGATAGATAACGTCCACGGTGGAAATACAACCGCAACTGAAGTTCTCTTTGGGAAAGTAGTAAGGTGTCTCGCCGTCAGGCGCTGCCACCAGCCTGTGCGCTGCCAGGCTTTGCCGGTAAGCAAGCGCTGCGATACGCGCATACTTTTCACCACCCACACGCGTGAGGTCGGCCATGAGCTGGCCATCAAACTGTTCGCTCTCCGCCCGCAGTGACTCGTATTCGCGCTCGGCAGTCCTGAGCAGATCAGTAGCCTGCGCGCCGTTGCGCCGCCAATAGGGCCGCAGGCGCTGGTGAAAATATTCAATGGAATAGAGGTCATCGTAAGCGAGAACAAGATGCCGGGCCACGGGCTCCGCGCCAACCTGGCCCATATCGAATGCAAAAGCCATCTGCGGCGCGCGATGGGCAGGGCGGGGCCCGCCAACTTCACCCTTGCCGGGCAGGCCACCCTGCTCGCCAAAAGCTTTGTGCAGGGACTCAGGGCTAGCAATGGCGCTTGCGGTAATTTCGCTCACAGGCGCGGCAGCGTAAAGGTAGCCCCAATCGATGCGGAGATCATCTCCGGATTTGGCCAGAACTGGCTGTCCCTCAGACCCCATGCGCAGCACGCTGAGGCCATCTATCTTTTCGCGCGACCATGCCACCGCCTGGTCCTCTGTGTTGACGACAAGTTGCGCAGAGTTGGCGCAGTAGACGCAAACCGCGTGCGTGCGGCCGTCCACTGCTCGGACTTCCCAGATGAGATAGGTCACAGGACGGGAGAGGGGGTCCAGGTCGCGGGGCAGAAGGGGAGTGAGGAAGGTCAATGTGACGTGAACTCCCACCCCTTTGAATTCATAAACCGTCCGCGAGGGGAAAACGGCAAGTCCGACTTGTGGCAAGGCCTCCTCATCTACGGACTTCCCCATGATCCGGTAAACGGAGCCATCGATTCTAATCATGCTTTCCAGAGACTGTGGCTTGCCGGTCCAGTGGCGGGTAACGTCATCGGTAAGGTGGTCCGCGAAAGACCAGATGCTGAAATAAGGGTCGGTGGTCACCAAAGGCACTGCACGCGGCTGAAATACCTCAGCAGCCCGGACGGGCGCGGCCGCAAGCCAAGCCACCGCCACAAGAAGTGCGAGCGAGAATTTCCAGTGCGGCTTCTGATCGATCAACGCGCGGCAAACCTGTTTTCCCCCATCGGAGATCGTTAAATTATTTGGATGACTTTTCAGCATGGTTGTAATCCTATGAAGTTTGTCGGGATGGAAAAAAGAATTACACCTTCACGAGGTTTATCGCGTGGATTCAAGAAATCCACTTAGCTGGGGCCAGTGAGGATTACATCGTTTAGCCGCTTCACAAAGCAATTTGTGGACTTGCTTCCCTTCAGGTTTCTTTCTGTTCTCACTTTTGTCGAGGGCAGTAAGGCCCATCCATCCCGGAATCGCCGGATCTGCTCCTGCATAAAGCAATATCCTTGCCATTTCCAAGGAGCAATTTTCGGCTATTTGTTTCAGAACGGTATTGCCAATCTTTTCTTCTTCGTGAAGATTAACATCAGCTCCAGCCTCAATAAGATATCGTTCGACATCCGTATGCTTTCCTAAGGCGGCATAATGCAATGGTGTCCGACTCAAGGAATCGTCGAAAGCATCAATGGGGTATCCTTTTTTTAGTAATTCCTTCACTTTCTCGATGTCGCCTTCTCCTGCTGCGAAATGCAAGCGTTCTTTCTCGTACCAATTCTTAGTTTCGTCATCGGATGTTTGCATTCAAACAACCTCCGATTCGGACACGGAGCGTACATTAATTTCGATGCATGCGCCTATCCCCCGACACGACCTCGCGGCATGTAAGCCAACCCCCGATTGCAGGTTTGGTTGTGCTCACATGTGAAAGTCAATGTAGACGCCACCAGTTCAAAGCGCATTACCGGCTTATGCCGGTCCCGCTGCCAGCAATTTCCTTCGCTCGTAGCTGTTGAAGATGATCTGCGTAATTAACAGCAGCACCGCGATGGCGACGAGAATCCAAAAGCCCGAGCGTATTGATTGGTGTTGGGCGACGTAGCCGATGGCGGGGGGAACCACCGCCCCGCTCAGCAGAGCGAGGGCCATGAGCATGCCAAAGACGGTTCCAAAGATGCGTGAAAAATAGGTGCTGGCGGTTCCCGCCGTGGTGGGAAATACCGGCGCGTAACTCAGCCCGCACACGACGGCGCCGGCGGTGGCCATCAAAACATTGGAAGCCAGCGCGATGAGCAGTAGTCCCACGATGGCCCCGACGGAACATCCCAGCACCAATTGCGGCCCGCGAACCCGCTTCACCACCTGGCTTGCGATCAGCCGGCCCAGCATCATCATGACCCAGAAAGTTGCAAGAATGATGGAGGAACTCTTGGGGACAACGGCAAGATCTTTCTCCAAGAACGTGCGAATCCAGCCGGCGGTGGAAACCTCCAATGCGGTATAGAAGAACAGCACGCAGGCGAGAATGATAACGGCGGGATTGATGACAAGCGCCATGGCTTGACTCCAATCAAAGCCTCCCGCCATGCTCGCGGGGGGGAAAATTTGCGCCAGGGCCACGACGGCCACCAGCCCCACCAGCAAGGCAATGAACCAAAGCGTGGCCACCAGACCCAGCCGGTGAGCCATCAACGTCACCAGCCAGGGAAAAAAGACCGCCCCCACTCCGAAGAAAATGCCTCCCATGTTGAGGCCGGAAGAGGGATTCTCCGGGTAAAGGTCGGGGATCAGCGTGTTGGCCGCGGCCATGGCCGAACAACTGCCCAGGCCAAGAATGAACAGCAGCGCCCCGAGCAAAGCATAGCTGGGCGAATAGGCCATTCCGATCAGCGCTGCCGCGCTACACAGAAACCCAGCGGCCAGGACCAGCTTTTTGCCGAAGCGGTCGATCAAGGGCCCGGCCAGGAAGACCATGGGCACCTGCGGGATGTAGAGGAAGCTGAAAAGCGTTCCGGCCCGCGCCAAATCAAAACCGGCGCGGGCGCTCAACTCTGGCAGGGTCGCGCCCAGAAATGAAGCCACAATCCCGTACGTAAACAATCCCGCGCACGCTGTCGCCATCAAGTAGGGTGTAGGAGTCTGGTTTTGTGAAGACATGGAGGATTGACCTTTCCGTTACGTAAAGCTGATTTTCACATCCTCGCGGTCGGCTTCCGTGGCCTGGAAAAGGACGTGGGGCTGCATTCCCTTGAAGCCGGCCACAAAGCTGGCGGGGATTTGGGCGATGCGGATATTGTAATTGGTGGCATCGCCATTGAAGCGGCTGCGTTGGGCGGCGATCTTCTCCTCGAGGTCGGTAATGCGCCCCTGCAGTTGCATGAAGTTGGCATCCGCCTTCAGGTCGGGATAGTTTTCCGACACAGCAAACAAGGTCTTGAGCGCGCCCGTGACCATGCCGTCCGCCTGGGTCTTTTCCGCGGGAGTGGTGGCACGCATGTAGGACGTGCGGGCATCGGTTACGGCCTGCAAGGTCTTCTGCTCATATTGCATGTAACCTTTGCAGGTGTCGACGAGCTTGGGCAGCTCGTCGTGCCGCTGCTTTAGGATCACGTCAATGTCGGCAAAGGAGCGGTCAATGGTGTTCTTCAGTGCCACCAATTGGTTGTTAATGCCGACGAGGTAGACGATCACGCCGATGGCCACTATGGCCATGACCACGAATATGGCGATCAACACAACGGCAATTACCATGTCCAGCTCCCTCCTTTTACGTCATCTTCACATCGACATCCTGGCGGTCTTCCTCCGTCACTTTGAACAGGTCGCGATGCTGAAGGTGCATTAAGCCGGCGATGAAGACGTCAGGCAACTGCTGAATGCGAATGTTGTAGGTATTGACGTCATCGTTGAAGAATTCGCGCCGGTCGGCGATCTTTTCTTCCAACTCCGAAATGCGTTTCTGGAGTTGCATGAAGTTATTGTTGGCTTTAAGGTCTGGATAGTTCTCCGACACCGCAAACAAGCTTTTGAGGGCGCCGGAAATCATGTTATCGGCCGCCGCCTTTTCACCCACGGTGCCGGCTCGCATAAAAGCCGTCCGAGCCTCGGTGATAAGCTGAAAGGTCTTCTGTTCATACTGCATGTATCCTTTGCAGGTTTCGATCAACTTGGGCAGCTCGTCGTGCCGCTGCTTCAGCAGGACGTCAATGTTGGCCCAGGCTTTGTCGATGTCGTTTTTCAAACGCACCAGGCTGTTGTAAATGGTAATGAGGTAAGCGAAGATCCCCACCACAATGAGGATCAAGACCAGTCCCACCAGAATGACTATACCCATCGTTTGGTTTCTCCTTTGGCTTTAGAACAACCACCCGTGTTTTGCCAGAAAGATACCCAGGCAGGCCACGGCCAGAATTCCGCCGCCGAAAATGCGTTGAGCCGCGCGATTGCGCAGCGTCCGTCTGATTTCTTGCTCACTTCTCCAGGTAATAAGAAAGGTCGGCTCGTTCGTTCCCTTCACGATCAAATTGCGGTCGGATTCATCCTGAGGTTCCGGGTTCTCCACGCAGGTGCCCGTGATGTCGTACCAGTGCTCGGGGATGACAAGGTGTTCGGTCAACCGGTAGCGCTCCCCGGCGCCCGTGCCCGACCCAAAGAAACCTGCCCCCTTCCGGCGTGCGACCGCCTCGGATGCATAGGTCCCGAGATCGTAGCGAGTTCCCGCCGACCCGGCGGAACTGCGGAGGCCGGAGAAGAGGCTTCCCCAGCTCGATCCCCGGGTTTCAATCCGGGCAGTTTGCATTAAATCGAATTCCGCTTTGTGCGCGTCCACCAAGACCTTGCCCGTCCCGTCCGCAAGATAGAATCTCGGTCCGTCAGTGTCGGTGACCAGATGACTCCAGTGGCCACCGTTCTTATCCGTAACCCAATGCTCAATGTCCACCTGGTAGAAGAAGCATGGAGTCTGGGTGACAGGGCTGGGTACAGGCGGAACACCAGTGGCTTTGCCGTGGACTTCCACCAAGCCCATGGCGACGCTGCGAATGGGAACCTCCGGAGTGTCCATCAGCACGCGGTATTCGCGATAAGTGCGGAAGCCCTGGTAAAAGTAGTAGAGCCCCGCGCCGAAGCCCAGCGTCAGCCACACATCTATCTTGGTCGAAGCGTCTGATGACATAGGATGACCGAAAGTCTGGCCATCGTACTTTACACACCGGGAAAAGGCAAGCACGGCAACGGTTAGGCCATAGTGAACCTTTCACAGCGGTAGGATACCATTTGTCAAGTAAATTCACGGTCAAATACCCCATGACACTCATGCAAATTGGCTATTGGCAATAATTGCGTTAATATCAACGCCGCTTGCCTTGCCAACGGTCGGCGCGGCAGGATTTCGATAATCTCCAAAGGAGGCTTTGCTATGGAACTCGGTTTGGCGGGTAAGACCGCAATCGTGACGGGCGGCGGGTCAGGAATTGGTAAAGCCATCTGCTACACATTGGCGAATGAAGGCGCGCAGGTGGTGGTGGCGGACCTTCACAAGGACCGCGCCGAAGGCATTGCGCATGAAATCGGAAAATGGGGAGTAAAGGCAATGGGGATCGCCGCCGACGTCGCCTCGGCTTCCGATGTTGAGCGCATGATGGATACGGTGGTGACGGATTGGGGCGGTGTGGACGTTCTCGTGAACAATGCCGGAATCATTCTTCAGGCACAAACTGTGGACATGACGGAGCCACAATGGAACAAGATTTTAACCAATAACCTCACCAGTTGTTTCCTCTGCTCCCAGGCAGTAGCCCGGCAGTTGATCAAACAGGGACGTGGTGGGCGCATCGTCAACATCTCTTCGATTCACGCAGAGCTATCCGAGCCCTCCGCCAGCGCTTATACCGCCGCAAAGGGCGGAATGGAAGCGTTCTCACGTACGCTGGCCACGGAGCTCGCGCCGCACAAGATAACGGTAAATTGCGTGCGGCCTGGTGCCACGTATACTGAACTCACTGTTCCAATGTACACCGAGGTAGTTAAGAAGGCACTCTTCATGCGCATTCCGCTCAGGGAAATTGCTGAGGCTGCGTGGATTGCAGATGGCGTGGTCTTTCTCGCTTCGGAAAGGGCGCGGTACATTACGGGTCAGATTTTGGCGATTGACGGGGGCTATCTGATGGACGGCAGCCTGCCGGGCGCCGAGTACTGGAAATAAATCCCAGGCACTTGACACCTATCCTGCTCGCACCGGTGGATATCGTCTTAAGCGGCAGGAAGTGATAGAATTCTCAAGATGCTGCGGCGTGCGTTTCTATCATCGATTTGCGGTCTGTTGCTCTTATTGGGCGGCTGTCCGAAGCGCCAAGGGCCTCAAAGCATGGTGGTTTACGTTCCTGCGCCTGTGCCGACCCCGGCACAGGTGGCGGCTTCAGCGCCTCCCGCCACGAAACCCCAGGTTTTGGTGATCGAGGAACCGGCCCCGCCGCCAGAGCCCGAGCCGGAGCCCGAGGAGACTCCACCGCCCCAAACGCCTGAGCCCACGGCCCGCCATCGGGTAAGGCACCCGGCGCATCCGGAAACGCCCACCGACCAGGATGAAGCCCCCACGGTGGAAAATCCGGAAACTCCGCCGGCGGAAGTCCCCGCACTCGAACCACGTCAGAGTTCCGCCCAGGAGAACGAGCTCCGGCGCCAATTCCTGGGTTTGCAGCAGGACATTGGTAAGCGCCTGGAGAAGTTGAGTAGCGCGCACCTTTCCGCCAACGACCAGAAGACGCTTGAAGATGCGCGTACCTTCTTTGCCCAGGCCAACCACGCCATGGCGAGCGGAGATCTTCCACGCGCCATGAATCTGGCACACAAGGCGGGTCTGTTGCTTGCCGCCTTGGAGTAGATCGCAGCGTGCATTCCCAACATATCCTCATTTCTCCCTCATTTCCCGAACATGGATTACCACAAGCGGTGAATTACCACCTTAACCGCTGAGACGCCAAGGCACAGATAATAGGCGCTCTGTTCTCGGAATGCTGTGCCTTGGCGGCGAAAAAGATCTGAGGGAATTCTTCCACGCGCCGGGCCCGCGTCCGCTGATATGATAGCCTTCCGCAAAAAGGAGAACCGATGGCAGATAAGGGTTCAGTGGTCATCACGGGGGCCTCAACCGGTATTGGTGAAGCGTGCGCATTGCACCTGGACAAGCTGGGATACCGCGTTTTCGCGGGAATTCGCAAAGCCCTTGATGGCGAGGCCCTGCGGCGGCGTGCGTCGGAGCGGTTGGTTCCGGTGCGACTGGACATCAGCGATGAGACGGAAATTGGGCAGGCGGCGCGCAACATAATCGAGGCGCTGGGTGGTGGGGGACTGGCCGGTCTCATCAACAATGCCGGCATCGTCGTAGGCGGGATGCTGGAGTTCCTGCCCCTCGACGCCCTGCGCCGCCAACTGGAAGTCAACGTGGTCGGCCAAATTGCTGTCACCCAAGCCTTGCTCCCCAGCCTGCGTAAAGCACGTGGTCGCATTGTGAATATCAGTTCCGTGAGCGGCCTCATCTCCAGCCCGTTCACCGGCGCCTATTCCGCCTCCAAATTCGCACTGGAAGCTCTGACCGACTCCTTGCGCATGGAGCTTCGCCCTTGGAAGATCCACGTGTCGCTCGTGGAGCCGGGTTTTGTTCAGACCCCCATCATCATCAAATCTCTAGCCGCCGCAGAAGAGCTGAGGGCGGAACTTCCCGACGAGGCCTTTCAATTGTATGGACCTTCCTTCCGAGCTGTTGAGGATGCCACCCGGCGAGAGTCCGCCAAAGCCGTGCCGACCGAAGTGGTGGTGAAAGCGGTGGTGCACGCACTCACCGCTCCGCGACCCCGTACACGTTATGTGGTGGGCGCCAATTCGGGTTTCCAGATCAGCATTGCCCGTGCTCTGCCGGACCGCTGGCGCGACGCCTTGATCACCCGGCAATTGGGGCTGAAATAGGCAGGATTTAGGATCTGGGATTTAGGATCTAGCTGTCTTCACCAACAAGTGATGACCGAGGACTAGAGACTGAGAACTGATGACTGAAAACTCTTCTTCTCACCGCTTGGCGCTTTCGTAACATCCCAGAACACGCAAGAAATTGGTGACTTCGCTTAAGTGCGCCAAGGCCTTCTTGCAGTGATCCTGCTTCACGTTCCCCACAAGATCGATATAGAAGAAATATTCCCAGGGACGGCCGTGCAGGGGACGCGATTCCATTTTGGTCAAATCGATGTCGCGCAGGGCGAAAACACTAAGGCATTTATAGAGGGCGCCCGGCAGGTTGCGCGTAGAAAATACGATGGAGATTTTATTGGCCTTGGGGCTGACGCGCGCGGTTTTGGACAGCAGAAAGAAGCGCGTGTAGTTTTCGCGGTGATCTTCCAAATGCGTTTTCAGGATGCGAGCGTGATAAACCTCGGCCGCGATGCGGCTGGCAATGGCTGCCGCTCCGGGCGGACGCCGCTCCGCCAGCATTTTGACGGACCCCGCCGTGTCGTAATAAGTGATTCGTTCGATCTTGGGGTTTTGGGCGAAAAAGCGCCGGCACTGTGCCAGGGCCACAGGATGAGAGTAGACCTGGCGAACGTCTTTACGCGCTGTGTCCGGCATGGCGATGAGATTGTGAACGATACGCAGGCTGACCTCGCTCACAATGTGCAGGTTGTTGGCCTGCAACAGGTCAAAGTTCTCATACACGGATCCGGCCAGGGTGTTCTCAATCGGAACCAGACAGTAATTCGCACGCCCGCTGGTGACGCTCTCAAAAATGGCGGAAAAGGTTTCGCACGGCAGCAAGCGGATGTTTCTGCCCAGAAGCTTGTACGCGGCTTCCTCACTAAACGAGCCTCTTTCGCCTTGGAATGCCACCAATGGTC
>Ga0182011_10005424_pt1 | contig 10029 bp, 9 predicted proteins | sample 711E1DmetaG_FD_120481 | JGI IMG/M metagenome (GOLD analysis project Ga0182011, IMG submission 120481) | Permafrost microbial communities from Stordalen Mire, Sweden - 711E1D metaG | ecosystem: Environmental > Terrestrial > Soil > Wetlands > Permafrost | place: Sweden: Stordalen | collected...
ATCCCTGCTGACACTCTGTTGAAAGCCCGGCGTTCGAACTTGTCGTAGTTGATTTGTTCACACCAACAACTTAAGCAGGATTCACGCCGGGCTTTCGCTTTCATTGTGAAATTTCCGGGTTAGTTGCCCGTGAACTGTTGGTTGGGCTGGGCGCGCAGGGCGAGCAGGGAGCGGGTGTAGCGGTCGCACACGGTCAACGGATCGCAGCGCTGGCCATCGGTCAGATCAAACCAGCCTTTGAAGTCGATCGTCCAGACCTAGTTCGGCTGCGTCGGCTGGGTGAGGCTGTCGTTGAGCGCCGGATAGGCCCCGGGACGGCGCCGGCGGCAGGGGCTCAACCCGTGGCGGCGCAGAATCCCGGCAATCGTGCTGCAGACCGGCGCCGCTTCCAGGCCGTGCTTGGTCTCGAGCACGACCCGGAGCTTCTTGGGCCCCCAGGTGCGGTGCAGTCGACGCTCGGTGAGAATCAAGGCTTCGACCTCAGTGTCGGTGCGATGCGGGCAGCGGTGCGCACGGTGGCTGCGAGCCTGCAGCCCCTTGAGCCCGTCGGTCGCGTAACGGGCCAGATGCTTGTAGGCGGTCTTGCGGCTGACGCCGAATTGCTCGCACAAATCCGTGAGCGTGAAATGGTCGCTACGCGCCAGCATAACAAATCGAATAATCTCTTCCATCGGGGTTACTTGGTTCCAGGGCATGGTGCCCGAAAGTGTAACCCATCAACCCGGACAAAGTGTCACCTATCGTCCCGGATCGAACCGTGTCACCTATCGTCCCGGATCGAACCAAGGGGGTGTTCCGGGGTCCTTCGGCGGGGCGCTGACGTGGCCGAGGTAAAGGGTGAGACATGACCCTTTTCGCTCGTGTCCCTGCGCCAAAGTTCAAAACTTCTCCGCTGAATCGGAAGAAAAATCGCCGTTCTGCACCAAACGGCGTCCGCCGTTTGTTTAGGAGCATGGAGGGCGAAGCCCGACAAGCTCCTAATGCCATTCGGGCGGATTCTGCAGGTGCGACTTGAGCACGCCGATGCAGGGGAGGTTGCGGTACCGTTCGGCGAAATCCAGGCCGTAGCCGACCACGAACTGGTCGGGAATCGAAAAACCGACGAAATCGGCTTCAAAATCCACCTCCCGCCGGCCTTTCTTGTCCAGCAGCACACAGGTCTTCACCGACGCGGGATTGAGCTTCTTGATCAAATTGACCACGGCCGAAAGCGTCTTGCCCGTATCGAGAACATCGTCGAGCAGGAGCACGTGGCGGTTGGCGATGTCGATCGTCAGGCTGTGCACGATCTCCGGCTTGCCGAGCGAGCGGGTCTCGTTGCGGTAGCTGGAGACGCGGATGCAGTCGAGTCGGATGGGCTGCCGGACTTCCCGCAACAAATCGGCGGCGAACAACAGCGCACCGTTGATGATGGCAACGGCGGTGATCTCCTCTCCGCCGAAGGCCGCGCTAATCTCGGCTCCGAGCGTTCGGACGCGGCGTCGGATCATGCTTTCGGAAACAATGATTTCCTCAAGATCCTGGTAGGTGGGCAAGAGATTCTTGGTGGTACGCATGACGGTAAGGCGGACGGGAAATAGACCGGCACCGCAGCCGGCAGAACCGCGGGCGGGCAGAGCTAAGAACAAAACCCGGCCCGCTGGCAACCAGTTTACCGGCGGTATTCTTTTTGACTTCATTGCGACCCGGCGGTTGCCTCATCTTCCGCGGGCGACAAGCGATGATTTCCATCCAGATCAAGAAGCTGACGAAGCGTTTCGGCTCGATTGTCGCCCTGCAGAACCTGGACCTCACGATCAATCCAGGTGAGTTGTTTTTTCTCCTTGGGCCCAGCGGGTGCGGAAAGACGACGCTCTTGCGGTGTCTGGCTGGTTTCTGCAAACCGGACGAAGGGAGGATCTGGTTCGGCGAGGAAGAGGTGACGCAGCTGGCGGCCCACCGGCGCAAGGCGGGCATGGTGTTTCAAAGCTACGCGCTCTGGCCGCACCTGACCGTGGCGCAAAACGTGTCCTTCGGCCTGGAGGAACGCCGGTTGCCGCGCGACGAGATCCGGCGGCGCACCGCCGCGGCGCTCGAGGCGGTCCACATGGGCGGTTTCCTCGAACGCAAGCCCAACCAGCTTTCCGGCGGCCAGCAACAACGGGTGGCGCTCGCCCGCGCCCTGGTCGTCCGGCCGCGGTGCCTGCTGCTCGACGAGCCGCTCTCGAATCTGGACGCCCGGCTGCGCCTGGAAATGCGCGGGGAGATCCGGCGGGTCTGCAAGGAATTTCAGCTGACCACGGTCTATGTGACCCACGACCAGAAGGAGGCGCTTTCGATTGCCGATCGCATGGCAATTATGGATGGAGGGCGGATCCTGCAGATTGGGGCGCCGCGCGAGGTGTACCGGCGTCCGGGTTGCCGGAAAGTCGCCGGCTTTGTCGGTGAGGCTGATTTCATTCCCGGCAAGGTGGTGTCGGGCGGAGCCGGGCGGGCGGTCGTGGAAACCGCGCTTGGGCGCATCGATGGCACGTTGGGCGATCCGACTCTACCGCCGAAAGCCGGCGACGAAGTCACCGTATCCATCCGCCCGGAATGCTGGGTGCTGGGCGGGGAGAAGAAGGCGCAGAACTGCATCGAGGGAGTGATCGGCCATGCCGTGTATCTCGGGGAAATGGCCCAATACGATTTTGTCTGCGCCGGCGTGACGCTGAAGATTGTGGAGTTGAATCCGCGTTTTGTCGGGCCAACGACCGAAGGCCGATTGCAGGCCAGCGTGGAGCCGGAGGACGCCGTGGTTCTGGTCGGGTAGGGGAGAGGGCATGAAGCGATTCCTCTTCGTCCTCCTTCTGGCGGTGACCGTTGCGGTGCCCTTCGTCCTGCGACCGAAAAGGCCGGCCCTCGCGCGGGCCGGCGCGACGTTGGTGATCATCTCGCCGCACAACGAAGCCATCCGCCATGAGTTCGCGCTCGGTTTCCAGCGGTGGTACCAAGCGCAGACCGGCCAGACGGTGTCAGTCGACTGGCGTGTCATCGGTGGCACGGGCGAAATCACCCGTTACCTCACCGGCGCCTATGCCGCGTCGTTTCAGAATTACTGGACCCACACCTTGAAGCGGGAGTGGAGCCAGGCGGTGGCGGCTGCGTTCTCCGACTTCCACGTGACGCCGGCGGCGACACCCGCTCAGGACACGCCAGCCCAAGCGGCGCGGCGCGCGTTCCTGGATTCGAACGTGGACTGCGGGCTCGACCTGTTCTTCGGCGGCGGACCCTACGATTTCGAGCGACAAGCTCAGGCCGGGCAGATTGTCGATAGCGGCGTCCTGCAGCGTCATCCCGAATGCTTCAGCGATAGTGCGATTCCGCGTTTTTTTGCCGGCGAGGAGTACTGGGATGGACAGGGTCGCTGGGTGGGCACGGTCCTCAGCAATTACGGCATTCTTTTCAACAAAGAGTCGCTGACCCGGCTAGGAATCGAACACGCACCGCACGCGTGGGGAGACCTGCAGGACCCGCGCTGGCTGGGCGAGGTGGCGCTGGCGGATCCCACCAAGAGCAGTTCAATGGCCAAGGCCTTCGAGAACGTCATCCAGCAGTATATGCAGGAGCGATGGCTGGCTCTCATGGTCGCGGCGGATCGGATATCCTCCCTGGACGAGAAGGCGGCCGAATCCCAGGCGATCCGCGAAGGCTGGATCGAAGGGTTGCAATCGATCCAGCTGATCGGCGCCAATGCCCGCTATTTCACGGACTCGGCACAAAAGGTGCCCATCGATGTGGATGAGGGCAATTGCGCGGCGGGCATGTGCATCGATTTCTACGGGCGGGAGCAAGCGGAGGCGGAGCGGCGGCGCGGCGGGACGGACCGACTCGGGTTCGTGTCACCGGAGGGCGGCACGGTCTCCGCGGTCGATCCCGTCGCCCTCCTGCGCGGAGCAAAAAACCGCGCAGTGGCGCTGGCGTTCATCGATTGGGTGGTATCGCTGGACGCGCAAAAGCTGTGGGGCTTCAAGCCGGGCACGCCGGGCGGCCCGCAGCGCTACAGCCTGCGGCGGATGCCGGTGCGACGGGATTTCTACGCCCGGGAAGACTGGAAGCCATGGCGCAGCGATCCGGACGTGAATCCGTTTTCAGAGAAGAAACAGCTGATCTACCACGCGGCCTGGACGGACGGCCTTTTCCGGGAGCTCGCGTTCATCATCCGCGTCATGTGCCAGGATACCCATCCGCAACTGGCCAAGGCTTGGCGCGCCATTGCGGCGGCGGGCAGGCCGCCAGAGGCCATGGCGGCACTCCAAAACCTGTCGGCTGTCGACTACGACAAGACCGCGGGCGAGATTAAGACCGCGCTCGAATCGAAGAACAAGATCGATGAAATTGAGCTGGCCCGGAAATTGGCCAGCGAATTCAAGGACCACTATCAACGCGCCGAGGAACTCGCGCGGATCAAACGGTAAACGCGAGCTTGCTCGCGATTCCGACGTAAGAATCGCCTGCGAGCAGGCTTCCTACAGCGAGCCCCTGATGACATCATTTTTCCCGAGTGAGAGCAGAGTTTATTGTCTGGATCCGGCTAAGAGCGAATCAGCGGCAGGCAACCCGTGCGCCCGGGCCCACGCAGAACAACACCGGAGCAACATCCATGGACTTTGAAAACGCCGATTATGTGATCAGTACCGACCCCGCGCGTCTGGATCTTGCGTTCCTCTGCCGGATGCTCAACACGACCTATTGGGCCCAAGACCGGCCTCGCCCGGTAATCGAAGAGTCTCTGCGCCATTCGCTGTGCTTCGGATTGTACCGAAAAGTAACGAGCGAGCAGGTTGGTTTCGCCCGGGTCGTTACCGATCAGGCGACGGTCTCCTGGGTGTGCGACGTCGTGATCGATGAACACTTTCGCGGACAGGGTTTGGGGAAATGGCTCATGTCATGCGTGGTCTCTCACCCGCACGTGAGAGGCACAACCAGTCTGCTGGGGACGCGGGATGCCCATGGGCTCTACGAGAAGTTTGGTTACCAACGATCTGAGGGCATGAGACGCCTGCGCGATGGTACTGGAAGCCAGGGCACTGGAACAGCTGCCCCCGGGCCCACAGCCTGACTTGCCGGCGGCGGTCTGAAGCGCGCTTAGCCATTTATGGAATGTGCACTGCCTTCACCCGTAAATCGTGACGTAAGCAGGTGATCGCTGTAGGAAGCCTGCTCGCAGGCGATTTACACCTCGGAATCGCGAGCAAGCTCGCTTCCTACAATCTGCATGGAGGCGACTTAACCAAAAGAGGAGCATCGCCCTACGAATAACATTGGCCGACACCGAAAGATCTGTAGGGCCGGCGCTTGTCGCCAGGCCAATTGCCCAAGGGGAACGGTCCGCCGATCCTCCGTCGCCAAGCCTATGCAGGACAGGCCGAGCGGCGACACTTCGGCAACTGCATGCATCCTTAGCCCGGCCTACTTCATCAGCGCGAAACTGCGGGCAAATTCGCCCGGGTCGGCCGCCCCAAAAAAGGACGTACCAACGACGAAGGTATCCGTGACAACAGCCCGGCATTCGGCCGCAGTGGCAAGGTCGATTCCGCCGTCGACTTCGAGACGGAAGTCCAGCCCGCGTTCGCGGCGCCAACGGTCGATGCGGGCGATCTTGGGCAACAGATCTCGCCGGAACGTCTGGCCGCCGAAACCAGGCTGGACCGTCATGACGAGGACGAGGTCCACCGCTGCCAGCAACGGTTCGACCGCCTCAGCTGGCGTGCCAGGATTGAGCACAATGCCGTTCTGGCAGCCGAGTGCGCGGATGCGGGCCAGCGTGCCGGCGTGGTCGTAGGCAGGTTCAATGTGAACACTGATGTTGTTGGCGCCGGCTTTCGCGAAGGCCTCGATATAGCGGTGCGGCTCATCGAGCATCAGGTGAACGTCGAAAAAAAGTCGCGAAGTCTGGCGGAGCGCGGCAACCATGCCCGGACCGAAGGTGAGGTTCGGCACAAAGTGCCCATCCATGATGTCGACGTGAATCCACAGCAGGCCCAACTGCTCGACGAGCGCCGCACTATCGGCGAGGCGGGCGTGATTTCCGGCAAGAATGGACGGAACGAGAAGTGGCGGGTGCATCGAGAACACGAACAACGAAGCATGGCAACCAGCGGATTGCCAATGGGCACTGTCGACCAACCAACGGTGGTTTGTCGAGTCTTTGGCAAAAGGAATCCGGCCAGACCGGATTCCTCACCACACATCGAAGACCGCATGCGCCACCCGGTCCCCGAGGGTGGCCGCGAGCAGCGGGAGGGTCTGGTACTCGGACTGCAACTGGCCGCTGTCCGTGAAGGCGTCCCTGGTCACCTGCAGCTGTCGATTGGCAAAGTAGGGATGCCCGGTGCGGCGGTCGGTCAGAGTACAGGAGGCATGCAGGTTGAGCGCGAATTTGCGGGCCAAGCCGGTGTCGGCCGGATTGGCGGCGGTGACTTCGCGATCATACCCAACCAGTGAGACGCGGAGGACCGCGTCGGCCACCTCCGGCGAGTCGACCACGGTCACCCGGCCGTCTTTGCGCAACGCGTCGCGAATCTCCGTGGCAACCAGGGTTTGCGCCTGTGGCAGCATCGCGCGGTTCTCGACCGGCGCCACATACAGCGTGGCAAAAGCCAGCTTCGTTTGCGTGCCGAGTTGATAGTGTGAACAGGCCGGGCCGGACAGGCCGGCGCCAAGGAGGAGGACTCCAAGGAACTTGGCGGAACGATACCAGGTTGTGCTCAAGTTAAGACGGATTATCCGGCCCGTTTTCGATTCCCATGCCCAAAAGTGTTAGCAGAAGAGTGCACCGGGCGGGTCGGCTTGCCCGACGGGTTTCGAGTTGAACGCGCAACGGGATGAAGGCGGTGGCGTAACTTTTTGTGCCCAAAAGACCGGGCGGGGTGAACGAACGACCTAGAAGAACAGGAACCTCTTCTTCTTCGGCGGCGGGGCTGGCTTGGATTGGCCGCCTGGGGCAGTGCGGGCTTTTTCCTGTTCAGCCAGCAGCGCGTCAACCTTGGTCAGCCTGGCACGCGCTTGGGCGGCGGTCGGGGAGTCGGGATAATCGGTGATGGCTTCGTTGTAGAAAACTCTGGCGGCCTTGTAGTTCCTGCGGTACTTCAAATAATAGTCGGCAATGTTGATTTTGCTCTGCGCGAGCACCTGCTTCATGTTCGCGAGACCCTTTTCCGCGGCCACAATATTGGGATCGCCGGGGTACAATATCACGAAATCCTCAAAATAGGTGATCGCCTGTTTGGTGGACGTCTGGTCGTAATTGGGACCTCCAACCAAGGAGGCGTAGGCTTGGGCGGAGTTCAAATAGGCGTCCGGTGTCAGCATGCTCTTGGGGTAGGTATTGATCATGCGGTCCAGGGCATCGATGCTTTCCTCCGGATTGCCGAGGAACTGGTGAGCCTTGGCAATGCTCATCAACGCGAGCGGCGCATACTCGCTATAGGGTGCATTGGCCAGGACGGTTTCAAACATCTTGACCGACCCCTCGCGATTGCGGAAACCAGGTATGGCCAGCCAAGTCCGGCTGCGGGCGCCGTCGAGGAGTTCGCAGGCGATGCGATATTGCTGGCCAATCACTTCGTTGAACCTGGGCGAGCTCGGAAAGCGGGTGACGATCTCCTGGAATGCCGCGAACGATTTAACATACTGATGTCGCGCCAGCCGAATGAGGGCCGAGTGGTATAAGGCATCCTGCGCATAGATCGAATTCCCGTATGCTTTGATGACTTTTTTGTAGTCACGCAGCGCAAAGAAGTAGTGTTTTTTCTCCTCTGCGGCACGCGCCTTGTTCATCAGATTCAGAGCGCGGTGGGCGTCGTTACCCGCCAGCCCTGAAGTCAAGCCGCCCTCGATCTTCCAGCCGCTGCTGGGCGTCCAGACCAAGTCGGCTGCCATCCGCGCCGGAAGCGATAGCAACAGGGCAACGGCAAGCAAGAGGGCGTAGCGATGGAGCGGGAGGGCGGGTGGCATGGTCAAAGAGGTCATCAGCGAATCAGGGCGGAACCGTAGGTCAAGCTTGCCCAGAAGTGTTTCTGTCAGCCGTCAGGCGATGTTGTTCCAGAACATTCCGCCGCGCCTTTCCGGTGGGATCCGGCCGCAGCGCGGGCATATCCACCGGCCTTTCATCGCAAAAGCTGCTGCCGGGCGCAACCCTCACGCAACCTGCTGATGCAGCAGTTCGTTCGCGAGTGCGACATCCACCTCGATGCGGTGGTTCAAGTCATATTGAATGGCATCCTGCGCGATCCGGATGGCGTTCTTCCATGCCTGCCGGTTGCTCGACCCGTGCGCTTTGACGATATTCCCCTTTACCCCGAGAAGGGGAGCTCCCCCGTAGCGCTCGGGGTTTATCCGCTGGCGCAAGGCGGCGAAAGCGCCTCGGGCCAGGAATGCCCCGGCGGTGCGGCAGAGATTGGCCTGCAGCTGATCGCGCAGCTCATTGCCGAAAAACTTCACCAGCGATTCCCAGCTCTTGATGCAGATGTTGCCGACAAAACCGTCGCACACGACAACGTCGACGTTGTTTGAGAAGAGCTGAAATCCTTCGACCGGGCCGACGTAGTTCACCAGCGAACCAATCCGCTTGAGGGCATCGTGCGTTTCGGCGATCAGGGCATTGCCCTTGCCTTCCTCAGTGCCGATCGTCAGCAGCCCGACGCGTGGCACGGCGCAGCCGAATTCAATGCGCGCATAGTGCGAGCCGACGATGGCGTTGTGCACCAGGTGTTCAGAGCGGGCGTCCGGGTTGGCGCCGGCGTCGAGAAGAATAAAATACCCGTCGGCGCGAGGCACAACCGGGGCCAAGGCGGCGCGATCAAGCCCTTCAAGGGTGCGGAGCTTGAGAATGGCCGCTGCCACCAGGCTGCCGGTATTGCCACAACTGACCGCGGCGACCGCTTCGCCGTTCTTTACCAGCTCGATGGCGCGCATCATCGAGGAATCCTTCTTGCGCCGGATGGCAAGCAGAGGCTTGTCGTCCATGGTGATCACTTCCGAAGCGTGACTCAGCGTCACCGACGGATGACCGGTGAGCCCGGCCTTGGCCAAAAGGGGTTTCAGCACCGCCGTGTCTCCTACCAGGATGAGCGGGCTCAGGCCGGGATATTCCGCCAGCGCGAGCCGGGCGGCCTCGACGACTTCGGCCGGTCCGAGATCGCCGCCCATGGCGTCCACGGCAATCCGGCCGGTGGTGGGCGTGTCTGCCATCGTTTAGGAAGCAGGGGAGAACGGGAAAACCCGGCTTGAGCCCCGCCCGAAGTTCAGACTTCGACAGTGAGAACCTGGCGGCCGCGATACATGCCGCTCTTTGGGTTGACGCGATGAGGGCGGACCGCACCACCATCAGCCGGGTCCACGGCTAGCTGAGGCGCCTTGAAGGCGTTGGCGGCCCGGCGGTTAGCGCTGCGACGTTTGGATTGTTTGCGTTTCGGGTTAGCCATGATGAAAAGCGTTTGGTCTGCCGTCCCATTGGCCGGCCGGCAGGTGTCGATCGAATAAAGAGGCCTGAGTAAAGGTTGGCCCCGAAGCGGGTCAAGACATCATATCGCGGCGGTGAGCTTTCGGAGGTCTTTTCGCGCGAGGGGTTATCGCGTGGCCATTCTCGGTCTGAATTGCCGCTGGTTTTGGTGTTAGCGCGGCAAGAGGAAATATCCGGGTCTAGCAGCGCGTCGGACTTCGTCCTCTGCGCTGCTAGAATAAAATGGCTGCGCCATTTTGGGGAGGACTGGCAGGGATCAAGATATTCTGGGTTTTCCGCCCGGCGCTGCTCAAATGGTTCCGGTTTTTGATTGGGCGGCGTTTTTTCAACCACGGGACTGCCCCCGCCAAGGGATTCAGGCCGCTTTGAGCACTGCTCCGAGGGTGTGCAGGCGACGGAGGTTATAGGACAGCGTCACGAGGATCCATTCCAGCGACACTTTCTCCAGACCGCGGAGCATGAAGCGCCGGAATCCGATGGCTTGCTTGATGATTCCGAAAACGGGCTCCACGGTTTGCTGGCGTAATTTGTAGCGTGTCCGGCCA
>Ga0182011_10005425_pt1 | contig 10029 bp, 10 predicted proteins | sample 711E1DmetaG_FD_120481 | JGI IMG/M metagenome (GOLD analysis project Ga0182011, IMG submission 120481) | Permafrost microbial communities from Stordalen Mire, Sweden - 711E1D metaG | ecosystem: Environmental > Terrestrial > Soil > Wetlands > Permafrost | place: Sweden: Stordalen | collected...
AAGACGCGGAAGATGTCGATGCCGTTCTCGGCCGACTTGTGCACGAAGCGGCGCACGATGTCGTCGCCGTAGTGCCGGTAGCCGACCAGGTTCTGGCCGCGGAGCAGCATCTGCAGCGGTGTGCGCACCACGTGTCGCTTGATGACCCGCAGCCGCTCCCACGGGTCTTCGTCGAGGTAGCGCAGCGAGGCGTCGAACGTAGCGCCGCCCCACACCTCGAGCGAGTGGAAACCGACGTCGTCCAGAGCCGGCAGGATGGGCAGCATGTCGGCGGTGCGCATGCGCGTCGCCCAGAGCGACTGATGAGCGTCGCGCAGCGTGGTGTCGGTGATCCTGATGCGTCGCGCTCGCATGCTCGTCTCTCCTCGCCGGCGACGGCCCTCAGGCCCGGGACAAGTACTCGCCGCTGCGCGTGTCGACCTTGACGCGCTCGCCCTGCTCGATGAAGAGCGGCACCTGGATGGCCACGCCCGTCTCGAGCGTGGCTGGCTTGGTGCCGCCCTGCGCCGTGTCGCCGCGCAGCCCCGGTTCGGTGTGCGTGACTGCCAGCTCCACGGAGGTAGGAGCTTCCACCGCCGACGGCTGGCCGTTGAGGTACATGAGGTCGACGTTCATGTTCTCGACCACCCATTTGAGCGCGTCCGCAGCCAGCGAGGGCGGCACCGAGACCTGCTCATACGTCTGCTCGTCCATGAGCACGACTTCGGTGTCGGTGGCATAGAGGAACTGCATCTTGCGCGACTGCGTGTGGACGCGGGTGAACTTCTCGCCGGAACGGAACGTCCTGTCGAGGACCGCACCGGTGGCTATGTTGCGCACCTTGGTGCGCACGAACGCGCCGCCCTTGCCCGGCTTGACGTGCTGGAACTCGACGATGGTGAAGAAGTCGCCCTCGATCTCGATGGCGATGCCGTTCTTGAACTGATTGGTGGAGACTACCTCTGCCATGGGCTCCTGCATTTGGGCGCTCGACCGGCGACGGACAGAGACGTAATGATACAGGAAACGGCGTGCGCCGCAGAAGGCGGGCCGTGCGGCCGTCCGGCTAGCCGACGGTCACGAGCTCTTTCGGGAAGAGCGTCAGAAGGCGGCACCCGTCCTCGCCCAAGACCACCGTGTCCTCTATGCGCACGCCGCCCACGTCCTGCAGGTAGATGCCCGGCTCCACGGTGAAGACCATGCCCGGCGCCAGCACGTCGCGGCTACGGCGGCCGAGGCGTGGGTACTCGTGGATCTCCAGACCCACGCCGTGGCCGGTGCCGTGACCGAAAGCGTCGCCGTAGCCGGCGGCTTCGATGACGTCGCGGGCGACCTTGTCGGCGGCATGCCCCGTGACGCCGGGACGCAGCGCCTCTACGGCGACAAGCTGCGCCGCCAGCACGATGGCATACACCCGGCGCAGCTCGTCGCTCAACTCGCCGGCGGCGAAGGTGCGCGTGATGTCGCTGCAATAGCCGTCCACGCGTGCGCCGCTGTCGACCACCACGAGGTCGCCTGCAACGATGCGCCGCTGGCCGGGGATAGCGTGCGCCAGGGCGCCGCGGGGGCCCGCAGCGACCACGGTATCGAACGAGGGGCCCTCCGCCCCGCGCCGGTGCAGCTCCTCGCGGATCTGCCAGGCGATCTCGGCCTCGGTCCTGCCCACGAGACCGCCGGCGACCACGGCCTCCAGGGCGGCGTCGGTCATAGCGGCGGCACGCCGCACAGCCTCGATCTCCGCCGGTTCCTTCAAGCCCCGCAGACGGCTCAGCTTATCGCCCACATCCCGCAGTCGCCCGCGATGCCGGCGCCGCAGCAGGCGGTAGTCGGCGTGCGTGAGCGTGCCGCCCTGGAACCCGAGCGCGGCACGCTCTCCCAGCTCCCGAGCTGCGGCGGCGGTCGAGTCGCGCACCAGCGCCTCGGTACGCTCGAGCGCAAAGCCCTCGACCTCCTCGGCGACCTGCGCCCAGTAGCGCGAGTCAGTGCAGATCAGCGCCGTCGTGCGGCCGACGACAAGCATCGCGTCCTCGCCGCGGAAGCCGCAGAGGTAGCGCACGTCATAGGCGTCGCTGACCAGGATGCCGTCGAGACCAAGGTGCTCGAGCACGCCGCGCGCCGCGGCCAGCCGTGTGCTCACGACAGGGCCGCGGCCAGAGCATCGACCGCCTCGAAGTAGCCGTCCACTCCCTTGCCCGAGACACGCACGGTCGCCAGGTCGGCGATGACCGACCGCCGGCGCCACTCTTCGCGCGCCTCGATGTCGGAAAGATGAACCTCGGCGATGGGCGCCGTCACCAGCTCCAGCGCGTCGCGTATGGCGTAGCTGTAGTGCGTCCAGGCGCCCGGATTGATGATGACCGCCGCCGCGCCCACACGCGCCAGCTCGTGCAGCTTCTCCACCATGTCGCCCTCGTTGTTGGTGTGAAAGCAGCGCACCGCGAAGCCTCGGCCAGCGGCATGCGCGGCGACCTGGGATTCCAGCTCGTCTAGCGTCAGCCTGCCGTAGTGCTCGGGTGCGCGGCTGCCCAACATGTCCAGGTTGACGCCGTGCAGAAGCCACAGCGTGTTCAACGCGTCGTCAGCCATGCCACGACCTCCCGCTTCAGTGCCGACGGCACCTTCACCCCGCTCCTCGGCCTGCCCAGACTTTCGAGCAGCACATAACGGACGCCCTCGCTGCCGGCCTTCTTGTCGCGTGCGATCAGGCTGATCACCGCCTCGGGCGCCGTGTCTGCCAGCCGCTCCGGCAGCCCCAGGGCTGAAATGAGCTCCTGGCCGCGGTCGGCATCGGCCTGCGCCAGGCCGGTGAGCTTGGTCGAGAGCCAGAGCGCGGCGCGCAGGCCCAGACCGACCGCCTCGCCGTGCGAATGCTCACGAAAGGCGCCGGCAGCCTCGATCGCGGACCCGACGGTATGCCCCAGGTTGAGCAGAGCACGCTCGCCGCTCTCCTCGCGCTCGTCTCCCGCCACGATCTTCACCTTCACGCGGGCGCAGGCGAGGACCATGTCCTGGGTCACGCCGCCGTGCCCGGAAGCGTAGCCACATACGCTCTCCCACAGCGAGCCGCCGACGAGAAACGCGTACTTCACGACCTCTGCCATACCGCCGCGCAGCTCGCTCTCGGGCAGACTGGCAAGCGTGTCCAGGTCCGTCAGCACCAGCCCGGGCTGATAGAAGGTGCCTACATAGTTCCTGCCGGAGCGGAAGTGCACACCCACCTTGCCTCCCAGCGAGGCATCGACCTGGCCCACGAGCGTGGTGGGCACCTGCACCAACTGCACGCCCCTCTGGAACGTGGCGGCGACGAAGCCGACAAGGTCGCCCACGACACCGCCGCCGAGCGCCACGAGCGTGTCTGTGCGACGGACGTGGCGGTCGTAGAGCACGCCGTACAGCTCCTGGGCGCGACCGAGACTCTTCTCGCGCTCTCCCGCCGGGATGACGATCTCCGACACGGCAAAACCGGCCTCGCTGAGGCTCCCGCAGACGGTTGCCATATAGCGCGGAGCCACGTGCTCGTCGCTGCAGACGACCGCCCGGCCGCCTGGGCTGCACTGCCGCCACGCGCCGCCAAGCTGGCCCAGCACGCCGCGGCCGACAAGCACCTCGTACTCCCGCGTGCGCGTTCGCGCTCTCAGACGTTGCATGTGCGTCACACCTCCCCGGCTGTGGGCAACGTGTCCGCCGAGCGGCTCGTTTGGTCGCTGAGACCGCCTTCGACAAGGGCCACCAGGGCGGCCACCACCTCGTCCAGCGGCCGCGCGCCGTCGTTGTCCACACTCGCCGTAGCCGTCTGCTCATACACTGCGCGGCGCTGCGCGTACAGCCGGCGAAACACACCCTCGTCGCAGGCCAGTGGCCGCGCCGCGCCTTCGCCGTCGGCAAGTCCCGCGCCGCCCCCGCAGCGCGCCAGCAATACGTCGACGGGAGCGGTGAGCCAAACGACGTGCTCGAGCTCGGCGAGTGCCCGCCGCACGTGGTCGTCCGTGACCGCCCCACCGCCGAGCGCCACCACGCTAGGCAGACTGCGAGCTCGCTCGAGAGCCGCCACGGCCACGTCGCGCTCGATATCACGGAAGTAGGCTTCGCCGTGCTCGGCGAAGATCGCCTCGATGGGGCCGAGTTGCTCGACGATGAGCGCATCGGTGTCGACGAACGGCACCCTCAGGCGATGTGCCACCAGCATGCCGACGTGGCTCTTGCCAGCTCCCATGAAGCCGATGAGGGCGAGCGATCCGATGGCGTACCCCCTAGACCCGCCTGGCGCGACGCCGGGCGGCCTCCACCGCAGCCACGAGCTCCTCCACGGTGGCGCCGCCGAAGCGCTCCAAAGCAGCGGCAGCGAGGGTCAGGGCGAGCACGGCCTCACCGACGACCGCCGCCGCAGGTACCGCACAAACGTCGCTGCGTTCGAAGCGCGAGTCGACTGCCGCGTGCGTACTCATGTCCACACTGCGCAGCGGCGTGCGCAGAGTGGCGATGGGCTTCATGGCGGCGCGCACGACGATCGGTTCGCCGGTGGACATGCCGCCCTCGACGCCGCCGGCGCGATTCGTCTCCCGGTAGTAGCCACGATCCTGGTCGAAAGCTATCGCGTCGTGTACTTCCGAACCTGCAAGCCGGCTGGCCGCAAAACCCAGACCGAGCTCCACGCCCTTCACGGCCGGTACGCTCATCAAGGCGGCAGCCAGACGCGCGCTCAGCCTACGGTCGGCTTGCACATACGACCCTGCGCCCGCTGGGTAGCCGACCACGACCACCTCGAACACACCACCCAGCGTGTCGCCGCGCGCCCCGGCTGCGACCACGGCTGCCTGCATCGCCTCGCTGGCTTCATGGTCCAGACAGCGCAAGGGATCGGCGTCGACGCTCGGCAGGTCGTCGAGAGGCATGTTTGCCGCTCGCACACCGCCGATCTCGAGCACGTGGCTGTGCACCGTGCAGCCCAGCAAGCTGAGAAGACGACGCGCGACGGCTCCACAGGCGACGCGGGCCGCCGTCTCGCGCGCACTGGCGCGCTCGATCACGTCGCGCAGATCGGGCAGATCGTAGAGCAACGCGCCGCCCAGGTCGGCGTGACCCGGCCGCGGAACCGTCACCGGCTCGGCGGCCGCCGCCGGCTTCTCGACGGCGAGCACGTCGCCCCAGTTGGCCGCATCCCGGTTCTCAACCGCCAGAGCGATGGGACCGCCGGTCGTCAGGCCATAGCGCACGCCGGAGAGGATCTGCGCGTGGTCGTGTTCGATCGCCTGACGCTCACCGCGGCCAAAGCCGAGTTGCCGCCGCGCCAAGTCGGCGTCGATATCGGCCGCCGACACCTCCAAACGCGAAGGGCAGCCCTCGACGATGGCCGTAAGCTGGCGACCATGCGACTCACCTGCTGTGAGGTAGCGCAGCGTGCTCATGGTCACTAACGATACACAACCGCCTCAGCCGCACGCAAAGAACGAGGCTGGCAGGCGGAAGCGCGCGGGCACAAGAAGCGAGGGGCGGCTCACTGAGCCGCCCCTCGCAGCACGACTCCAGCGAGCCGGAAGCTACTTGACTACGGCCTGCCCTGCATGCAGCGTGAGTGTCACGTCGCCATGCAGGATGGTCACCGTCTGGGCGGCGAAGTCGATGGCCACCACCCTGATCTGACCCCAATGGGTCGTGAACGTGTCGCCGACCTGCTTGTCGGCGTACGTGGTGCCGTCCACGTCGAAGGTCGCCGAGGCGGTGGCGTTCTGACTGTCGATGCTGAGGACCTTGATCGAGTGCCCCTGCGTAGTACCGCCGCCGCCCCCTCCACCGCCGCCGCCGGTGCCTGCGTACGTAAGCTGGACCACGGCGAGGTCGTACGTCTTGCCGCCCTTGCTCTGGACCGTCACGATCTGGCCTTCAGGTACCAGCACGGATGTGCTGCCGTCTGAGAAAGTCTGTCCGTGGAGAAGGTCGAACTTGACGCCGTTGCTGGTGATGTCGGCGATCACGAACGCCGGACTGCCCGGCGGCACCTTGTCGCCCTTGCTCACGCTGTACGGCTTGTCGTTGATCTTGATGTCCGCCCCCGTGGGCGTCTCGGCGGTACCACTCCCGCTCGGCGAAGGCGACGACAACGGTGAACCAGCCGCAGTGGGCACGAGCGGTGTGAACGGGTCCTTGCTGTTGAACTTGTCGAGAGCCGGCTCCTGCTTGGCCGGGTCGATGGCCAGTGGGTCGGCCGCCGCGTCGTTCGACGAAGCGGTGCCCGCGTAGTCGTAGCCGATGGCACGTGGATTGGCGCCGCCAGACTGGCTGACGCCGGCCGCGGATCCGGCAGCCCAACGGCCGGTGAGCACCGCCACGAGAGCGACGGCGACCACGGCCGCCGCGATGAGGACCATGCGCGAACGCTTGGAAGGGCTCACAGGCCACCTCCTGCCCCGATGCCGCTCCACAGATAGGCGTCGATCGTGATGGTCACCGAGAGCTGCGGGAGCCCGCCGGGACCCTCGGCGACCTGGAGCCCGGCCACCTGAAGCAAACGCCCCGTCACGAGGAAGCTCTCGTTGCGGTACTCCGCATAGTCCTCCAACCGGTAGAGGAAGTCCTCGAGGTCGAAGTACCGGCCGTTGACCACCAAGTTGAGCGGCTGCACCGAGAAGGGCGTGCCGGCTGTCGGATCCGAAGGCGTGATGCTGACGAGATCCATGCCGGACGCCTTGGTCGTAGCCGTGAGCTCCACGATCAGGGACGGGATGCCCATGTTCTGCGGCAACATCTTGCTGAGCCGCACCAAGTCCGCCCTCGACTGCGGAGCCGTCTTCTTGTATTGCTCCAAGCGATGCAGAGTCTGCTCCGCCGTCTGCTTCTGGAGCTGCTCACTCTGCGTCTGGCTGTCCAGCGTGCTGATCTTCTGGCGCACTGGGCTCAAGAGCACGAAGTACCACGCGACCACGACCACGAGCGCGATCACTGCGGCAATGATGTAGACCTCCCAGCGGCGCGACCTCACGGCGAGGCTCCCGGGCTAGGCGTCGTGGTCGGCGGCGCCGTGGGCAATGGCGTGGTCGCCGGCACGACCGATCCCGACAACGGCGGCGCCACCAGGAACGGGCGCAACTGGACGGTGATCTGGAAGGCGGCAAGCTTGGTGTTGCCCACGATCGTGATGGCGGAGTTGATCAGCTTGATGTTGTCGATCTGCGGCAAGAGGCCGAGCCGAGTCATGAACTCGGCCACGTCGCTGTGGCTGAAGGCATTGCCCGTGAACGTGATGTCCACCGTACTGGCCGTCCCACCCGGGCCGCTCACCAATTGGCCTCCGGCCAACATGTAGGGCGGCACCGCGGCACTGATGGCCGTGAGCTGCACCGAGTCCGGTATGACCAGGCTGATCTCCTGCAGGATGCTCGACCAGATCACGCGCGAATCGTAGATCTGCTTGGCCGTGTCGGCCATGCTCGTGCGCTGCGACTGCAGCGTCTCATAGGGCTGCAAGGCAACTGCTTGGATCTGCGCCTGCTGAACCTCGGCCTGCAGCGCAGTGACCCGAGCCTGCTTCTCGGAGATACGACCGTTCTGCCATACGTAGATGACACCCAAGACGACGACCAGCAGCAGCAAGCCGACGAGGGCGTAGAGTACGCCAAGCTCACGGGCGGCTTTGGCACGCTGCTCGGGCGGAAGCAGGTTGATGCGCTTCATGCCGCTTATTCTTCGTCCTCCAAGGCAAGGCCCACAGCGATCGCCAGACGCGGCGCGATCGCCTCGAGCTCGACCGGCGACAACCCCGACTTGTTCTCGCCTATCGCGACGAGCGGGTTGCCGATCTCGACAGGCAGATGCAGCGCCTGCCCGAGGTACTCGTCGATGTTCCTCGTCATGCTGCCGTCGCCGGCTATGAGAATCTTCGTTATCTGACCGTCATGTTCCTGCGTGTGGTAGTAATCGATGGAACGCCTGATCTCGTCCGAGAAGGTCTCGCAGGTCGCGTCCAGCACCTGATGGATATCACCGATGGTGTCTGGCTCAAGGTCACCGATGAGGCCCTCGGGAGCCTCGCCGCTGAGCCCCACCGTGGTACGTAGCACCTCGGCCTCTGCGGGCTTGATGCCACGATTGCTCACGAGCGCCTGTACGAGAGCGTCGCAACCCAGGTTGATGACTCGCGTGAACTGCGGCAGGCCATCTACCGAGACCACCAGATTGGTGACCCCGGTACCGATGTTGACCAAGGCCGTAGACTCAGCACGGTCGGTGGGAGCGCCTCGGTCGATAAAGGCGCCTTTGCGGGTCAACGCGCGTGCCAGGGCGAAGGCCTGAAGATCGATGCCCTCGATGGTCAGCCCGGCCTTGGTCGCCACCGCCATGAACTGGCCGATCATGTCCTTCTGGGCGGCCACCAGAAGGATCTTCTGCCGCAGGACGCCACCCTCACCAGCCACCGTAGAGAGCACCTGGTAGTCGAGGATGGCTTCCTCGACCGGTATGGGGATCGCTTCCTGAGCCTGGAACTCCACCGCTGAGCGCAGCTCTTTCTCGTCGATCTGGGGAAACTCAAGTGTGCGCACGACGATCTTCTGGTTGGCCACGCCGAGGCGCACGCGGCGACCGGCGAAGCGTCCCTCCTTCCAGAATGACTTGAGCTCGTTGGCAAGACCGTCGACATCGACGACCTCGCCCTCAAAGACGAGGCCCTCCGGTATGTCCCTCACGGCGACTGCCGTGAGCATCTGTGTGGTTCGCGAACTCTTGATCTGGGCCGCTGCGATCGACGACTGCTCCAGGTCCAGACCTACGCGCACCGCGTTCTTCGCCATGACCACTCCACTCGCCCGTCGTGCCTTGCCGGGTTGTCGGTAGTTCGCGGAGATACCTTTAGAACGATGACTTCGCCCCGCAGCGCCGCAACCCTGCCCAGGCTGAGGCGATTGTTGGAGGACAACCCCGTGGGGCCGGCACGTAGGGCCCTGCTGAAGCCAACGCTGCGGCACCCTCATTCGGGCGCCGCCACGACGACGCGCGCGTAGCCGGCCGGCGGCGCAGCGCGCCACCGCTGATCGAGCGAGACGTGAAGCTCAGCCCCGACGCTCAGACTCGCGGCCGCCAGCGAGCCGTCCAGAGAGAGCGGAGCTGCCACGGCGAGATCGCCCGTGACCACGAGAGCACCGGCAAAGTCGCAGCTGGCCTCATCGTCGTCGGCGACCACCGTCGCGTCGCCGACGACGATGAGCGTGAGCCCCGCAGCGGCGGGCGGGGCGGGGCGGCGGCCGACAATGCGCAGCCTTTGCCCTGCCTGACCGGCGCTCACGACGACGAGAAGACCAGTCGACGGCACACCGGCGGCGCCGGCGCCGCCGAAGGCGGGCAGGCGGTCGAGGTGCAATGTGCCTGCTTCGAGCGCGGCGCCGGCCGATGTAGCGTGGGTGGCCAACGCCGCCACTTGCGGAGCCGCCGGCAACGTGACCAGCTCAGCCGGCGGCGGCACACCAGCGTGTGCATCGCTGTCGGTGAGCGCGCCACAGCCGGTGCCGTGCACCTCACCCGAGTCCGTGAAGATGCCGGCCGCCGCATGGACGCCCGCTTGCGGCCACAGCTCGGGGTGTGCGGCGTCGCCACTCCCCGCCCCGTCTGCGAACGTGATGAGCTGGCGACCGAAGACGCTGCCGCCGGCGTAGACTCCGCAACCTGCGACGGTGGTGGGAGCAAGAACCTGCACATCCCCGGCCACCGTCACACCGGCAGGCAGCGCGTCCGGCACCAGCCACGCCTGGCAGGCACGCTGGACACACGCCGCACCACAGCGACCCACGACCTCCACCTGATAGACTGGTTGAGGCCGCGTGTCGGCACTCGTGGGCGCCGATGTGCGGCAGGTGAAACTATAGCTCTCACCGCCAGGCAGACCGACCGTGACGGTGCCGGACGCCGAGCCGTCGTCGGCCCAACCCCAGCGCAGCCGCTCGAGCGCATCCGAGAGGCCCGTCTCGGCAGCCGCGCACGCAGCCTCGTTCTCTTGATCACCATGGGCCACATCCGCCGCCGAGAGTGCCACCGAAAGAAGAGCGCCGCCCGCCAGCACTGCCA
>Ga0182011_10005426_pt1 | contig 10028 bp, 7 predicted proteins | sample 711E1DmetaG_FD_120481 | JGI IMG/M metagenome (GOLD analysis project Ga0182011, IMG submission 120481) | Permafrost microbial communities from Stordalen Mire, Sweden - 711E1D metaG | ecosystem: Environmental > Terrestrial > Soil > Wetlands > Permafrost | place: Sweden: Stordalen | collected...
GAATGATAATGCTCTGTCCACCACGACCAAGTTCTCCGCGTTGCCTACGGCTTTGCGCAGTTCCTGATAGGGGAACGGGCGCCATAGGCGTAATTTCAACAGGCCGACTGATTTGCCTTCGTCGCGCATCTTGTCCACTGCCGTCATCGCGGTTTCCCCGAAGCTGCCGAGGGTCAGCAGTAAAGTCTTCGCGCCTTCGGTCCGGTAGGATTCCACCGGATGATAATAACGCCCGAAAGCCTTGCCGAACGCATCCCAGTGTTCCTGGATTATCTTCTTGGAATTAAGGATGTTCACTTCCTGCGCTTTCTTCGCTTCGGTATAAATAAACGTGGGGGCGAAACAGCCCATGGAAACCGGTTTGCTGGTATCCAGGGGCAGCGGATATTTAAACTTGGGAATGAAATTGGTGACTTCTTCCTGCGTCGGGAATTCAATCGGTTCGACGACATGGGTCAGATAGAACCCGTCACAATGTACCATCACCGGCAATAAAACCCGGTTGTCTTCCGCGATGCGGAAAGAACAGATTGTGTGGTCGAATGCCTCCTGACCGTTTTCACAAATAATCTGAATCCAGCCGACATCCCGCACGGCCATCAGGTCGGATTGGTCGCCCCAGACATTCAAAGGCGAGGACAACGCGCGGTTGGCCACGGCCATCACAATCGGCAGGCGCATCGCAGACGCGACATATAAAACTTCGTGCATTAATTCCAGGCCTTGCCCCGCAGTGGCAGTAAACGTTCTTGCCCCGGTGGCGGAAGAACCAAGACAGGCGCTCATTGCGGAATGTTCCGATTCTACCGGGATGTATTCGGCATCCAGATCGCCGTTGGCCACGATTTCAGCCATATGCTCCACGATGTGTGTTTGAGGAGTGATGGGATATGCCGCAATCACATCGACATCTGCCATTTTGGCGGCTTCGGCAATCGCCAGAGATACTTCAATACCTACCCTTTTCCCCATTATGCCTCCTCGTTAACCATTGAAATTACTTTCGTGGGGCATTCCTTGCTGCAAATGCCGCACCCTTTGCACCAGAACAGATTGGACTGAAAATAGCCCTCGGCGTTCTGCCCGATACAGCCTTCCGGACAATAAATCGAGCATAACCCGCATTTAATGCATTTTTTAAAATCGTAGGTCGGCCGTTGTGACCGCCAGTCACCGGTGCGGTATTCTCTCGTGCTGCCCGGTTCGGTGACAATACACCCGATTTCCAGGTCTTTCCAGGTTAATTCATTTTCTAACTTTTTCAAAGTGAATTTACTCCTTTACCTTTGTTTCCGCGAAAGCCCGTTTTACGACATTGATGTTTTTCTCAGCAATGCGGTCAAAACGCTCTTTGATCGGCTCCACCAGCGATTCCATTTTAACCACCGGCATTGCTTTGAGCAGCGCCCCCAGCATCGTGGTATTGACAATGGTCACGCCCAGAATTTCTCTGGCGATGGTATTCGCGTCCACTAACGCTAATTTCCAATCCTTACCGAAGTCCTTTTCAATCTCGGCGAAGTCTTTACGGGTATTAATGATCAAAATACCCCCGGGCTTCAAACCGGCGGTCACTTTGACCACGCTGAGCAAAGTGGGGTCAAGGACAATGACGACATCAGGTTCCCTGATTTCGGCGCGCAGGCGAATGGGCTTTGTGCTGTCGATACGGTCGAAAGCCACAACCGGAGCGCCTCTGCGCTCGGGACCGAACGCCGGAAAGGCCTGAGCAAATTTGCCTTCATCGATTGCCGCTTTCGCCAGCAATTCGGCTGAAGTCACCGCGCCCTGCCCGCCGCGCCCGTGCCATCTGATTTCAATAAGATCTGACTTGCTTACCAAATCACCCTCCATATTCCGATATTGTGTACATTATTATACAGGTGTGTTGTGATGGTACCCCTAGGGAGACTCGAACTCCCGCCCCCGGCTTCGGAGGCCAGTGCTCTATCCAACTGAGCTATAGGGGCCTAATTCCCAACCACTAATTATAATACGTTTGCTGTCTCTGCGTAAACATAAATAAAAAAGAAGCCGCACGAAGCAGTTAAAGGATCAAGATTTAAGGGATAAGTTTCAAGAAAATCCAACTGAGTCCGCAGACGAAGGGTCTCCCGGCCTGCAAACAGCAAATTCCAATAGCGAAATCCGAAACTCTAAACAAATCCCAAAACTGCCATTATCGTTCCTGCGAAGGCAGGAATCCATTCCATAACCCCCAAACCAGAGTATCCATTTTCTCTTCTTTGCAAGGACTATAGTCCCTGAGGTAAGGACGGGAGAGATAAAGACGGTAAGCCGCAGCTGGAAATACTTTGAGGACTTAATTCGGAGCAAATGTAGAGGATTATTGACGGCAGCCTTCTAGGATATTCAGTAGAGGCGGAGATTTTTCGGGTATTTCATATCCTCAGAACGGGTTATTTTGAAGTTTGGAAAACAATCCCTGAAATCAAGTTTGTTTATTTCCGGCGAATGACAGCAATTATTAACAACAAACTGAGCAGCAGAGCAGCGATGTACCCGATAAACCCCAGCAGAGGGATGCTCCCGATAAAAGGCGGTACCTTCGATAGAACGATCATCGAAGACGAGATTAACAATGCTGAGATAATAATTGTCAGCGATGTGCGGTTGGCGATGCGTTCCATCGTTAAACGTATCGGCTCCAGCCCGATATGCTCGAATTCAATCCTGAACCGCCCTTTTCTGAACTCCTTGACCACAATACCGATATCGTAAGGCAGGTCTCTGGCGGTATCCAGGACGTCGTTTAACCAATAAAACAATCCAAAAGGTTGACTGAACGGATTAAACTTCTGATTCAAAATAGTCTGGGCAAACGGTTTACCGAGCTCCATCAAATTGAAATCTGCATGAAGCGAGGCGGCGATTTCCTCCTGAATGGCAATACTTTTAGTGACCCAAAGCAGCTGGGGCCGGAGCCTTCCGCCGTGCGTCATGATGGCCCGCATCATGGCGAAAAGCATCCCGGCAAGCCGGAGTTCGCCTGCCGAAACATCGCCGTATTCATTGATTATCGCGGACATTTGAGGCTCTAAATCTTCGGCGGGGATCGTATCCTCCGATTCCATCAGTTCGTTTAGCGCCCTGGCAACCCGTTTTTCATCACGAATTGAAATAAAATACACCAGTTTAGCTAATCTTTCCCGGTCGCGGAGTGAGAGGGTGGCCATCATGCCGTAGTCCACCAGGCCGATAACGTTATCCGGTAAAACAATGAGATTTCCGGGATGGGGGTCGGCATGAAAAAAGCCAAATTGGAATGTCGACTTGAAACCGAGAATCGCACCGCGCCTGGCTATCAACTTCAGGTTATAACCTTCATCGGTAAGTTTCTGAGTATTCGAGATATTGATGCCGTCCAGGAATTCCATCGTTATGATATGCCTGGTACTCAATTCCATATAAACTTCAGGAACATGTATGGTGTCATCATCCGCGAAATTCTGGGCGAAGCGCCGTATATTATAAGCTTCGGACTTGAAATCGAGTTCCTTTTTCATCTGCCGGTCAAACTCTTCAACCAGCCCGACAGCGTTAATCAGGTAGAGTGTCGGAGAGTAACGCTCAGCCAGCACCGCCAAATTGCGCATGATGTCGATATCCGCTTCCGTGCTCTCAACGATATTGGGGCGTTGGACTTTAAGAACTACCTGTTTCCCCTTATAAACCGCGCGGTGCACCTGCGCCAGAGACGCAGCAGCAAGAGGTTCATCATCGAAGCTGTCAAAAACTTCAGCGATGGGCCGCCTCAATTCTGATTCTATAATGTCTCTTACCTGCGCTGAAGGAATAAAATTAACCGAGTTTTGCAGCTTCTTCAACTCGATGATTATATCCGGCGGGACCAGATCGGGACGGGTGCTGAGCAGCTGCCCCAACTTGATGAATGTCGGTCCCAATTCCTCGATGGACAACCTGATTCTTTGTGCAATATTGACTTCCGGTATTTTACATTCGCGTTTCAGTATCCCCCGTTCAACGTGGACGCACTCCCATACGTGGACCTGGTTCATTGCTTCGCCAAAACCGTATTTCGCCAAAACGTTGACTACATGCTGAAACCGCCTGACGCGGTTGAGGGCAACCCGCGGTGTTGTTAAACCGGGCATAACTTTTCCTTCACCAGCTGCATTATTTTTAGCGTATTCTCAATCTGATGATGATATTGCCCACCGGGAGAATCCAGGATTTTCCGGGAGAGCAAATATATTAATTTAACGGCAGTAAAGAAAATTATTCTTTCGGTTTTTTAAACTCGACGTTGATCTTCTTGGCTTTGGCTCCGGCTGTCCGCTGAAGCTTTATGTTCAGGATGCCGTCTTCATATGTCGCCGCGATATTTTTGATATCGAGATTGGCCGGTAACGGAATCGAGCGATAGAAGGTTCCGTAAGAAATTTCATTTCTGGAATACTCCTGGTCTTTGATGCCTGACTCCGGTTTTCTTTCGCCTTTAATATTCAACGTGTCATTGGAAACCGAGACATCCACATCCTCTTGATTGACGCCGGCAAGATCGACCCTAATTTCTAAATTGTCGCCTCGCTCAAAAACGTCGACAGCAGGTGACCAGCCCTTGATTTCTTCCGGGATCCGCGACCAGACGGCATGCATCGCCGGCCGGACGATATCCTCCTCGAAACGCCGACGCATTTCCTCCATTTCCCGGGTGGGACGGACGGGCCAGGGATTTTGATTCATGTTCCAATTGTCTTGTGCCATTAACAGCCTCCTTAATTTATTGCATCTATACGCTTTCTATTAGTTATATTGACACGTAAAGAATAAATAACACATAAAATTATAACGAAAATAATTACAATTTCATGACATTTGAAATAATCATGGCGGTTTAAACCAGTATTTGCTTCAAAGCTGCAATCGCCTTATCGTAATCGGGGGCCTGTCCTACCTCGGGCACATATTCCACGTAGCGCACGATATCATTCGCATCGATAATGAAAACTGCCCGGCTCAACAGGCGCAAATCCTGAATTAAAACCCCATAGTCAGTGCCGAATGACGCATGCTTGTAGTCAGACAGTGTTTTCAGATTTTTTATTGCTTTAGCCCCGCAATACCGGGCCTGCGCGAACGGCAGATCCATGCTGATTGTATAAATGACGACTTCTTTATATACTCCGGCCTCTTCTTCGAACCATTGGGTCTGCAGGTCGCAGACACCTGTATCCAATGAATGCACGACGCTCAATAGCCGCACCTGTCCCTTGCTCTGTGAAAGACTGATTTCACTGAAATCAATCGCGGTCAAAGTGAAATCAGGCGCTTTCTGCCCGACTTTGATCTCCGGTCCAACCAGTGTGAAGGGCTTACCTTTGATCGTTGTTGTGCGCTTAATCATTGCCATTTAGTTTGCCTCCTGATATTTTATTTGAGGATTTCTGATTTAAGTAAAATTTAAAAATTTCCCGCCGGTAACCCACAAGACTCAGCGATGGTCGTCACTACTAAATTTCTACCAGTGTTCGTAAGCAACTAATTCACTCTGTGGTTTACGTTTTTTAATGCCGGGTTGGGCATCGGCATAACCCAGCGGGGTAAAGACAATTGGTTCCACTTCATCCGATAAACCTAATACCTCTCTGGCCGCCACCGGGTCAAAAGCGGTAATCCAGCACGTTCCTAATCCCAGCCTGGCCGCGGTTAATATCAGGTGGTCCATCGCGATGGCAACATCGACATCGTAATAATTCTTGCCGTCCCGGCGGATCCATGCTATTGCGGGGACAGCACACCCGCAAATTATAATCGGGGCCCCTACAAACCAGGGAGCATTATATATCCTTCTCAATTCGGTTTCTTTCCCCGCCGTATGGATGATAATAAATTTGAATGGCTGACGGTTTGCAGCTGTGGGTGCCATCCGCATGGATTCGAGGAGCAGATGTAACTTTTCTTCTTCCACCGGGTCGGGCCGGTAAGCGCGTGTGCTGGAGCGTTTTTGAATAACTTCAATAATATCCATTCATTATCCCCCGCGAAATTAGTTGTAATTTATGCAATTTGTGTAAACAACGGCAGGTGAATCCTTGAAATAACCTGCATTCCAAAAACATGCCCCGCCTGCACGCCCGGGAACCTTCAATTGCGCTTCATGACGCAAAATTTAGGAAGATCCGCCTTCAAACACAGTACCTGTTTCCTTCTAAAATAGTTATAAAATTTAATCGAAAAATGTTTCAAATTTGTGAAATATAAAAAGGCCAAACTCAAAATACAAACGCCGAACGTCTCAAAAATACCAAAATTGTTCTTTCAAAACCAATATAGTTTTGTTATGATGAGGCTGTTTGATAAATATAGATCAAATATATTCATTCACATCACAGACCGGAGGTGATATATTGTTTCAGGGTAAACCGAAAGCATTGAAGGGTCAGCGCCAACCTCAAGAGAAAAATAAAACCGCTGAAACCGCTCCGGAGACCGGAGGCAATAAAGCCCTGCCCTCTGAAAATAATTTCCCCGTTGTAGCGTTGGGAGCTTCAGCCGGGGGGTTGGAGGCTTTTACCCAATTCCTTATTGGATTAGCCCCGAAGAGCGGGATGGCCTTCATCATTATCCAGCATCTCGATCCTTCTCACCCAAGCAGTCTGGTTGAACTACTTGGTAGGGTCTCCCCAATACCCATCGTCGAAGCTATTGAAGGTGTGGTCATTAGTCCGGACCATGCTTATATCATTCCACCCGGCAAGTCTTTGTCCATCCATAAACGCACACTGAGCATTGCCGGCGATCAGGAACATCCGGGAATCACCCATAGTATCAATCACTTTTTCAGCTCTTTGGCGGAAGACATCGGGGAAAGGGCAGTCGGTATTATTCTTTCCGGTACCGGTAATGATGGCACCGAAGGGGCCCGGGCAGTAAAAATCCATGACGGATTGATTATAGTTCAGGAGCCTGAGTCGGCTAAATATGACGGCATGCCCAAATCGGCAATTGAAAGCGGAGTGGCGGATTATATCCTGACTCCTGAGGCTATGCCGGGTGCCCTGAAAGAGTATCTTGACCAGTCATTTTATACACGGGATAAAGTCCGTCAGGCTTTGAAGAAAGACGATGTTAACATGAAAAACATCTTCTCCCTGGTGAAAGTGCGAACCGGGCGTGACTTTTCAGGCTATAAACTTTCCACCATCACCCGCCGGATTGAACACCAGATGGCGGTAAACTCGATTGATACCGTAGGGAATTATCTCAAGTTTCTCAGGGAAAACCCCACCGAGATTGAGGCCCTGATGAAAAACTTTCTAATCCAGGTGACGTCCTTCTTTAGAGATAAGGAAGGTTTTGAATCATTGAAGCAGAAAATATGCCAAATGCTCAAAGATAAACCCGAAGGCAGCCAGTTAAGGGCGTGGGTTCCCGGCTGTTCCATCGGAGAAGAAGCCTATTCCATCGCTATTATCATAATGGAATGCATCCAGGAATCAGGCCGCCGTTATGATGTCCAGGTATTCGGCACGGATCTGGACTCAGCAGCAATTGCAATTGCGAGGGCGGGGACTTACCCGGCCGCCATTGCTAAAGACGTTGACCAGAAGCGTCTGGATGAATTCTTTAATAAAGTGGACCATTCCTGGCAAGTTAAGAAAAACGTCAGACAAGATGTCATTTTTGCGGTGCATGATGTGGTAACTGACCCTCCGTACTCACGGATGGACGTAATATCGATGCGGAATCTGCTCATTTACTTTGACTCCGAATTACAAAAGAAAGTCGTACCAACGCTGCAATACGCGCTCAACGAAAAGGGCCTTCTTTTTCTGGGCACATCTGAAACAATCGGAGAATTTACTGAGCTGTTCATTACCCTCGATACCAAATATAGAATCTATCAGGCTGTCGGTAAAAAGAAAGGTACCCCGCCTAACTTTTCGGGCCAGCCGGGTTTATCGTTTAACAGTGCCGTGAAAAGATCAAATACCGTCACTCAGCCCGGAGCCAAATCTGAGCTATTTAAGTTGCTGGAGGCCTTGCCGCCTTCTGTCCTCGTTGATTATAATCACCAGGTAATATATACCCACGGCGATACCAGCAAATATTTAAGGATGTCGGAGGGCAGGCCTTCAACCGGCCTGCTGAACCTGGTTAAACCGGAACTGGAAAGCTTTCTGGCTACCTTGCTCCACGAAGCATCACAGGAACAAAAGGAAGTTGCCGCCGGGAATATTCACTTCACGTATAACGGAGGCACGCAGCATGTCAAGATAACGGTGCGGCCGCTGAGCTCCCTCGAAGGCGATCTGATTATCACCTTCGAAGATTTACCGGGACCGAAGCGCCGGAAAACACGGGGGAAGGCGGAAATTGCGCCGCCGCAAAAGGAATTAGAATCAGAACTGCAGCGTACGCGCGATACCCTGCGTGGTACCATTGAAGAACTTAAGAGCGCCAATGAAGAACTCCGGTCGTCCAACGAAGAATATATGTCTACCAATGAGGAACTGAAGAGCGCCAACGAAGAGCTCGAAACCTCGCGGGAAGAACTGCAGTCGGTCAACGAGGAACTGACCACCTTGAATACCGAGTCCCAGAAAAAGAATGAGGATCTTACCGGCTTGAATAATGACATGTCGAATCTGTTGAACGCAACAGGGGTAGCTACGTTATTCCTGGACGAAAAACTCCGGATCCGGCGTTTTACCCCTTCCGCTACCCGGTTGTTTAAGTTTATCGACTCCGATATCGGCCGTCCGGTGGAGGATATATCTTCTCCGCTGAAGGATAACATTCTGGTAAAGGCATCGCACGGCGTGCTGGATAATCTCATTCCGGTGGAACAGGAAGTTCAGACTGCCGACGGCAAATGGTACTCTTTACGCATTCTGCCGTATCGTACCCTGGATAACGTCATTGAAGGCGTGGTGGTATCATTCGTGGATATCAGCCAGATCAAAGCAAGTTTGATTTATGCGGAAAGCATCACGGAAACGGTGCGGGAACCGATGCTGGTGCTGGATGAGCAGCTGAAGGTCGTCTCCGCTAATAATGCCTTCTATCTCGCCTTTAAGGTTAAGAAGGAAGACACCGAAGGGCAGGTCATTTATGGGGTAGGCAATCGCCAGTGGGATATACCGGCGCTCCGAGCAATGCTGAAAGACATTATCGACAAAAATTCAGTATTTAACGGATACAGGGTGGAACATGACTTTCCCGGTATCGGCCGCCGTGTCATGCTGCTCAATGCCAGGCGTGTTATCGGCGGAGCAGACATCAAGCCGAAGATTCTGCTGTCCATAGAAGATATCACCGGCCGGGCTGGACTGGAACAATTCTCCGAGAAAAAAACTATCCAATAAGGAGCGGTTAATGACCAAACGCGGATTCGATAAACTGCGTACCCAAGCCGAGGAACAACTTGCCGCAAGTAAACTGCAGACAGCAGACATGGGGAAGTCTGACCTGAAAAGTTTGGCCCATGAACTCGCGGTGCACCAGGTGGAACTTGAAATCCAGAATGAGGAACTTCGCCGGTCTAGAACAGCGGCTGAAGAAGTCCGCGACCGCTACCTTGACTTGTTCGACTTTGCCCCCGTCGGGTATTTCACGCTGGACGGGCATAGCCGGATAATCGAAGCCAATCTCACGATATGTACTTTGCTGGGGGTAGATAAACGCACTCTGAAGAACAAACCCTTTACCCGGTTTGTGGCGGACAATGAGACCGACAATTTCTATCTATACCGCAAGAATGTTCTTGAGAATAATACCAAATTAAACTCCATTTTGACAATGAAGAGAGCCGACGGGACATTGTTCTCCGCCCGGCTTGAGAGTATTAAGGTAGGGGAAGAACAGTTACGCATAACTTTGACTGACGTAACCGAACGCCGAAAGGTTGCGGAAGCCCTCGAGCGCAGCGAAAAACTCTATCATTCCTTATTCGAAAATATGATTGACGGTTATGCCTTTTGCCGGATGTGTTATGAAAACGGCCGTCCTAATGATTTTATTTATCTCAGCGTTAATGACGC
>Ga0182011_10005429_pt1 | contig 10023 bp, 11 predicted proteins | sample 711E1DmetaG_FD_120481 | JGI IMG/M metagenome (GOLD analysis project Ga0182011, IMG submission 120481) | Permafrost microbial communities from Stordalen Mire, Sweden - 711E1D metaG | ecosystem: Environmental > Terrestrial > Soil > Wetlands > Permafrost | place: Sweden: Stordalen | collected...
GCACGGCCGTCCGCGGTCGGCACCACGGGAGGCCTCCATCCGGATGCCGCTCGCGACAGGCTGAGCGGACGCCTCCTGGATATGCGGAAGCATGGCTACGAGACCGCCGCGGCAAAAGAGTACGCGCTCTCCAGCGCGGCACCCGGCGTTGTTTCGGAGGAGCCGCCCGCCATGGCGCGCACCGAGCATCCACCGTCGGGGGAGCACGGGGTGGAGTGGGGCACCATAGTGCACAGGCTTCTCGAGCTCGCGCCTTCAACAAGAGACGAGTTCGAGAGGACCGCGCGCGACCTCCTCCTCGAGCACGACCTCGACCCGGGGCTCGCGGCGCAGGCGACCGACCTGGTCGAGTCCGTCACCGCCTCCGATCTCTGGGCGCGGTCGCTCGAGAGTGCGACCAGGCTTGTCGAAGTCCCATTCGAGATCCTCCTCCAGAAAGATGTCCCGACCATAGTCCGCGGTTCGATAGACCTCGCGTTCAGGGAGGACGGAGGCTGGGTGCTGGTGGACTACAAGACGGATCGGGTGACCGCCGGTGGAGTCCAGCCCCTGCTTCAGAAATACTCGGCGCAGCTGCGCATGTACAGCGAAGCATGGACGCAATGCACCGGTGAGGCGGTCACCGAGACGGGCATCTACCTGGTCTCAAACGGCCGGTACTTCACGCTCTGAATGGCTCCGGCGCAGGATTTTTCAACTGTCCCTTTTGCCGGTGCACACGCAGTCACTTCACTGATACAATGAACTCGCCTTTCGATGAATGGGGAGACTCGACGGGAAATAAACCTTAGGAAGTAAAGCAATGGCTTTCAGTTTGCCTTTGGCCCAGACACAGGTGCCGACCCTGTCGGGCGCGTACATTGTGTACCTCATGGTGGCCCTGGTCATCGACCTCATGCTTGGAGTAGCTTGTGGAAAGCTGATGCAGGAGGCCGGACACAGTTTCTGGCTCGGTTTCCTGCTGGGCTTCTTCTGCACGATATTCGGGCTGGTGGTCGCCATAGCACTCTACTTCACAAGCGGACGGCGCAGGTCTAATCCGCAGAAAATGCAACCGATGGATCACTACGGCTACGGGTCGCCGATCCTGCCACCGTCATCTCCGATGGAGTTGGATTACGGGTCTGGTTTGTGCCCGCAGTGCCACGCCCCGATGCCCTCCGGCTCCGAGTTCTGCCCCAACTGCGGTAACTACGTCGCCAGTCAACCCCCGCAGCCTTACCAGCAGGATCCCTACTCCCAGCAGCCATATCCTCCACAGCCTTACGCCCAGCAACCATACCCCCAGCAGCCCTACGGCGGGCCGCCTCAGTTGGCCCCTCCGGCTCCGACACAATCGGTCATGCCACCGCAGCCTGGAACGATGAAGGTATGTCCTCTCTGCAACGGCAAGGTGCCCGCCTCCGCGCCCAACTGCTCGAACTGCGGGACCGAACTGAGCGGCACCTCAACCTGGTAGTCGCCTCCACGGACTGAACGGGTGACGCCGCAGTCCTACCAACGGGTGACAGTATAATCACCCATTCCGGTTTGCTCTACTAGCCCATTCTGCCGTCCGGCCCGCTCCCGCAACCGCCGACTCAATTAAGGCTAGGCGAGTTGTGGGGGCGAAGCATGTTCACGGCAGACAGCACAAGGCGAATTGCGAACAAGGTCATCGATGTAGCGCTGACCGTCGTGATCGTCGCTTTCGTCATAGGGATTTGCTTCGTGGCCGTCAAGTACCTCGCCGTGTTCGCCGGGATAGCCTGCCTGGTCCTCTCAATCGCCAACCTGGCGCTGCGATACATCCCGGTCCGCGCGAAGCAGACAGCGGCCTGACAGGGAAGGCCCTCTCTGGTTCGAGCCGGGACCTGTGACCCGGCTCTTTTTCTTACCTGGTCACCACGCCGGCAGTGACGTTGCGACTGCCCCGTGTTAGAATCCTGATGATCCCGGAGGCCGACCTGAGTAGTTACCCTCGTCGTTTTTTACCCTCATGCCTCTTCCGACGTCTGGGCTCATAGGGGTCGCTGACTATTTTGGTGCCTACGGTTATCCAGGTGATGAAGTTCAAGTACCCGATAGTGATCGGAACGAAGTTCTGATAGAAGCTGAAAAGCGGGTAGTAGAAGATGATCATAAAGTCTTTCTTCTTCAGGGTGAGGGAGCCGGCGAACCCTTCCAGGGCCATAAACATGTAGAAGCCGATCACCAGGGCTATGAAAGAAATAGGAAGGGTGTAGAACCGGGCTATAACCGGGCTCAGGGGTCCGAAGATGAAGGCAAAAAGCGAGATGCATAACACGGCCAGCGCGAACACCCGGAACGGATGGAATAGCAACGTTATCCCCAGGTTGTATATGTAGAACTGGTAACGGAAAAACGGATCCTTGCATTTCCTCATCTGCCACGTGGCCTTGGTGATAACCCGCGCGAAGCCAAAATTCCATCCGATCCTCTGACGGGTGAACTTCCTCAAAGAGGAAGGCACCTCGGTTCTCACCAGCACACGATTGTCGAAGTACGTCCTCCAGCCGTTCAGTATAATCATCAACGAGGTCTCGTAGTCTTCCCCGATGACGTGTCTGGAACTTTCGGCCAGCGCCTGCTGCAGCGCATTGCGGTTGAATATCGCAAAAGCGCCGGAAGCAATCACGTAGTTGTGCGGGACCTCGCGCCCGCAGTACATCGAAAACTCATACTCGACCGCCTGGCATTTCACTATCCTGGAAGCGTGCTCGGTGCACTCGGGGAGTACATAGACCGCACAGCCGCCGGCGTCGCTCTGCTGCAGGTCGTAGACCGCTTTCTCCACCGATTCCTTCTCCGAGAGTATGATGTCCGGGTCTATTACCACCACCGTCTCGATCTCCGGCGGCAGGTTCTGTACGCCGTAGTAGACCGCCCCGGGTTTGTTCGTGTTCTCGGGGTTCCTTATTATCTCGACCCCCGACTTTTTCACGATGTCGTAAGTGTTGTCGGGCGAGGCGTCGTCCACTAGGAACAGCCTGTCCTTGAATGGCTTCAGGTTTTCCAGGATATCGTCCCACTCCTCTTCGATCTGATAGACGGACGCCACGATCTTGTAGGGCTTGAGCTCCAGTCGTTCCATCGAGTCGCTTTCTCGCTCCCGGTGGGAGATCTCCATGTAAGGTTTCAGTCCCGTCGGGATCTCTCCCGTTTTCTGCAGGCGTCTCTGTAGCTTGAACTGCCTGATCAAGTCGATGAAGTAGCGCAACACCCGGTCCCCCCCGTCCACCAGAATCACCATCACGGGGAGTGATTTTGCGATTGTAGAGACCCCGCTGCTTTTCCCGAAGATCAGATTGAGAGTCATGTAGATGATAGCCGCCAGCACGAATATGGTGAATATCGTCGAGGCGATGAATCGGGCCCTATTCTGTAGGTGCATTCTCCACTCTCAACCGGTTGCCTTCACGAAATACCGTCCGTATCAGCGGTTCTAAGCTCACAGGGTAACTACTCACGTCTAACCATCGACCCCGCTAACGACAGTAGCACAGACAGACAAAAAAGAGGGAACCATTGCCACGAACGCGAACCGAACCGAAGGTGATCCCAGGGTAGCAATGCTGCACAGGAGATGAAGGAAAGCCCTTCGGGGTCGGCCTGCGGGGTCCTCACGCGCACGGGGAGCGCGCTGGGAGCGCGGGGATAATTCGCGCAGGAGTAGTGCTTTCGGCGTGAAGGTAGTGACTCCAGGCGGGACGTCAAACACCATAAGCTTCAGTAGACGAAGCTGTAGAGCTTCTCAGCGTGTAGGTCGAAGAGCTCCTTATAGGATTTGATGTCCCCAGAGGAAGATTTCCTGAGTAACTCAAGGATCTGTGTGTAGGTGTTACCCGTCACGGTAGCTCCCCCCCGGTATTGTAGCCCTGCAGGTGTGTTGCCAGTTGCTGTCGTTGATTATATAGGCATGCACAATCGACATTCCACTGTCTCGATTCGATTTTTGATAACATAAAAACGGTGTGCACCTCTCCGGTCGCGTTATGCTATCGGTGTCAATGTCCACACTTAGAGAAAGGAATGTATCTTCTTCCGTTCAAGTACAACATGATGGATCTGGCTTGCCAGGGATGGCCGAAGTACGGGGTTTTCTCGTACGCCGTCCACCTTGGCGATGTCCTCGACCCGTTGCTGGGGTCGAGCGAGTGAAGGACCCTGCGGAGCTTCCACAGGCTAATGGTCTTCGAGAAAGAGGCCTGAGCCTCAGCGTATGCAGGGATGGCGGCCCTGGATGACGCAGGTGAACGAATGGATGTATCAGGCATAGATAATTGGAAGCCTGCCCGGAGGGCTCTGCTGGTCGCCGCCTGGGGAAAGGGCCGCGAGCACAGGGACTACCTCCACCCGCCGCTCGACCTCTACCGGCTGAAGCGGTCGCTGGACGAGGTCGGCATCTCCAACGAGGTCTACGATCCCAACCTGAGCGCTGACCCGCACGCCGGTTTCCTGACCGCGGTGCGCAATGCCAGGGCGGACATCGTCGGCTTCAGCACCAACCACTACTCGCTGCCCTTTGACCTGTCACTGGCGCACCACCTCTACCGCAACATCGGGCCCCACGTCCGCATGGTCGCGGGCGGGATAGGCTGCACCGAGAGCCATGAGCTCGCGCTGAGGTACGCGCCTCCCGGGCTCGTGGTGGTGAGAGGGGAGGGCGACCTGGTCCTTCCCGCGCTCTGCGCCGCCTCCGACCCCCGCTCGGTGCCAGGCCTCGCCTGGGTGCAGGACGGCAAGATTGTGACCAGCGAGCCGCAGAAGCCTCTGTCGCGCAACCAGTTCGTTGGTGCGATCACCGGGATGGACTGGGAGGCCATACCGTTCGAGGACTACTGGAAGATCATCCTCCGCCACCACGACCCCTCGATGCTGATCGAGCAGAACGTCAACACGATACGCGTGATCGTCAGCAGCTACTGCCCCAGGGGGTGCCGGTTCTGCTCCTCGACCAACATATACAGGTTGGCCGGGTTCGAGGGCAACCAGGCTGTCTTCAGGCTCACCCCGACCGAGACGCTGGGCATCCTCAAGCGGCTTATCTGGGCGCACCCTGACGTGATGAACTTCTTCTTCCACGACGACGACTTCCTGTGGTCGGCACCCTGGGTGAAGGAGCTTTGCGCGCTGATCGCCGACTGCCGCATGGAAGGGTCCATCCCGGACTACATCACGTTCATGGCCCAGGGGTCGGTCAGGAACATACCCCAGGTCGCCTCGGAGCTCGCCAGCGCGAACTTCAAGCTGATTGGGCTGGGGGTCGAGTCTTTCTCGCCCAAGGTGCTGCGCGAGTTCAACAAGCCCCAGCGGCCGAGGCACATTCACGACGCGGTCGACGCGCTGCTGAAGGCGGAAATAACGCCCTACGTGAACCTGATACTATCGTCGCCCGACTCGAAGGTGGATGACCTCCTCATCACCCTGAGGGAGTCGATCAAGCTGCTTCGTAAAGGGGCCTCGGTTGCCGCGTCAGTTTATACGCTGGCTTTCCCCGGCGCCGAGATGACGGCGGGCGCGGATGAGGACAGGCTGGTTACTTACGAGGAGTTCCCGATCGAGGGCACCGATCTGAACATCAGGATGACCGACAAGATCCTGCCCAGGGACACGCTTCTGCGCGCGGTGCTGGAGCGCTCGGAGATGATCCTGGCGGACCTGGACAGGGAGTTCTTCTCCGGAGAGGGCGCGTTCCGCTCGATGCTGGCGCCACTTACCTTCCACGCCATAACCAGGTCGCTCGAGGAGAGCGGTGTCAGTGTGCCTGACGACATCAGGAAAGCCATGCGCGAGTACACCGTCGAGCCGAGCGGAGTGGAACTGCCCTGATGTGATGCCGGAATACCGCACGCGGACCCGCCCCGGGATTTGAGGTCCAATGCAATACAGAGTGTCACTCGTTGAACTCGACCAGAGGTACGGCGACTCGAAGACCGTCGGTGTGCTCGATGTCGATGGTGAGAAACGGCGCGCGATATTCACCACGATGGACCAGGATCTGTCGCGAGAGCTGGAGGAGTTCGCGGGGACGCTGGAGACGGAGGGCGTCGTCCTGCTCGCCGAATCGATGTCCGACGGCCGCGGCCACGGGCCGTTCGACATGTGGGTCACGCCTCCGACCCAGATCGAGAACCTGGACGCCATGGTGTTCCCCGACATGATGCACGCCGTCTTCGATTACAGGATAGGCGGCAAGTACGTGCGGCTCACGCCGATCTTTGGGAGTGCTTCACCAAGATTCTAAAGAGCGCCTCGTCGTCCCCACGGTCCTATGCGTTTTCTTTATCCAGTTGACGCGCCACCCACCAGAGGTACGTCCCGGCCACCAGGTTGAACAGCGGCGCGAACACCAGACCGAACTTGCCGAAGAACCCGAAGTCCTCACCGGTGGCGAGCCAGATCGGGTCGGCGGGCACCTCCTGCAGGCGAAGGATTGCAACTGCTCGCAGCGCCGTCGGGTTCTCCGTCTTGAGCGCCGCCCAGAGCTGGACCGGCACGAAGAAAGTCCAGATAGAGCCCGCCCTGCGAAGCAGGGGCGCACCTTCCTGGCCGCCCTCAGGCGCAAAGGCTTTCATGACCGTCTCCGGCGAGACGAGCGAAAGCCCGCCAAGGAGAATATCGAAGCCGACGAGACTCCAGCAGATGAGCTTTGCGATCAGGACTTTGGGATCGATTGCTGTAGCTTCCATCACAACCTCCTCCTCCACATACGCGTCGCCGTATCGCCATCACGGGTGCTCTCTAATAATCTAACAGATTCGCCGCTGCAGGCTCACTGCCGTGCGGGTGCGGCGGTGGCAGAGGCTGGCGGATAGTACAAAACATTTACATTCGTGATACCTTTGGAAGTGGTTGGGTTCCGCAGGGCCGGTGGCGTCGCGCAAAACAAGGAGGAGAATGATGGCGAAGGCGAAGAGGGTGCCGCAGATGAAAGGCACCGCGGACGCGATCGCTGTGGCAATCGACCAGGGCGTGAAAAGGGTTCTCGACTCGATGGGCCTGGCGACCAGGGAGGACATCGCAGGCCTGGAGAAACGAGTGGAGAAGCTCGAGTCCTGGGCTGGCGCCGCGCCTGCCAGGAAGAAGCCCGGCCGCCCGCCCGGAAAGAAATCTACGGCCAGGAAGGCTGCTTCCAAGAAAGCCGCGGGCAAGAAGCGCGCCAAGAAATCTTCCGCAAAGAAAGCTTCAGCGAAGAAGGCCTAGTCGAGCTGACCGCGGCCGTGGACTAAGGTCTCAGCGGACCTTACCGGCCAGGCCGAACTTCAGCTTGAGAGCGTTCAGGTCCCTGGGATCTATCGCGATCGCCGTGCCGACGCACTCCATTGCTTCGCTGTATCGTTCGAGCTCGGTCAGGCACACCGCCTTGCGGTACCAGGCAACACCGCTCTTGGGATCCTCCTCGATCGCCTTGTCGAAAGCCTCGATGGCGTCCTCGAAGCGCGACTCGTCCTGGAGTGAAACGCCTTGCTCGAAGGAACCTGCCGCATCCGTCATCGTATCCCCCTTTGTCCGGTCCTGCCGGCCGTTGACTCTACAGCCCGTTTTGCCGGGCGAAAGGATTATAAACCGCACGCGCCCCTGGCCGGAAGGCCGGGCTCAGCAGGCTGGCAGGTCACCTCGGGGAAACCGCTTCGATGCTGCGGGTCCTCACCGGCGGGGGAGAATAGGAGAACGACTCCAGGTCCCACCCACCCATGCTCCCCGCGATATCGTACGCGCTGGCGAGGAACTCGAGTATCTGAAGTCGCGGGTTTGCCGAGCGCCGCACTTCCTCATACGGGAGCACCCACTCGCCCAGGTCCTTGACCCAGCCGGCCGCGGCCGGCTTGATCTCGGCGTTCTCACACCCCGGCGGCTGCGGGTACATGTAGGCATAGAACATCGGTTCGGGCGAGGCGTCGCCGCCGGGCCAGAACCCGCACGCCAGGTGCTCGGCGTCGAGGTCGTATCGCATGATGTAATTCGCGCCGGGTGGGGGCGTGGACTGCTTGCCGCTGAAGGCCAGCACGGAGAGGTCGAAGCTTCCCCACCAGAACTGCACGCTGGTCCTGCCGAAGAACCTGGAATGCCATTCCTCGAAGACGTTCGCGACCGCGGTGAGCACGCGGAAGAACCTGCGGGCGTGTTCAGGGTCGTAAGTGCAGTGGTGCCTGTCCTGGTCCAGTGGCGTGTCGTCATCGACCTCCTGCGGCCTGGTCCATATCTTGACGTGGACACCGAGGTCCGAAAGAGCGCTCATATACTGCTCGTAGACGTCGGCCACGCACTTCGCGGGCACCAGTGCGATCTTCCCCGACCCGCCGCCGCTGGTGTTTATCGATATGGAATCGTCATAGAAGTCGAAGACGACCTCCACTGACTCCGCGCCGTGCGGCATCGGTGTGGTGGTGAGACCGCGCGCGGTGAGGAGCAGGGATGCCCCCACCCACTGCGGTTTCGGGTTGTTCAGGCAAAGCCTTGTCTTGCCGGCGATCTGGGTGTAGAGCTGGAGCGTCTTCTGGGTTGCCTCCCATTCCGGATAGGATAGCTCAGGCCATTCGTCGTGGATGCTGGAAGCGGACATGGCGTTCCCCTCCTTTCACGGGTTGTGAACGCGGAACGGGCTATCCGCGTTGTTCGTCCCGGGGGCTGTATCCCCTGCCTCACTCCGCATTGAGAGCGGGTTGAGACACGAATGGTGGCCGGAAGCTGCCCCTGCCAAAATCACTCCACAGCGCTATTGGCAAGTCATGCTGTTGCCGCTAAAGTTGTACGAGGTTAGAACTACCCCGGCTGGGTGTCTCATGTGTTACATCGCCCTGATCAAGGCTACCGGCAGGAGCCTTGGGCGGCCCTAGAGGAAGGTAGGAGATGGCAGAGGACAAGAAGCTCGTTCTGATAGTGGATGACGAGGCTGACTACATCAAGGTGCTGAGCCTGTACTTCTCGAACGCCGGGATGGAGGTCGTCGGAGTGACCAGTGGCAAGAAAGCCCTGAAGGCCTTCGATGCCCGGCTGCCTGACGCCGTGATCCTCGACGTCAACATGCCCAAGATGGATGGCGCGGAAGTATGCAGCACGATGCGCGCGAAGATGGGCCTCAAGCCAATTCCGATAATAGCGCTTACCGGATACCACAGCGCAGAGACCAAGGCGAAGATGATGGCTTTCGGCGCCGACCTCTATCTCACCAAGCCTGTCGAGATGAAAAGGCTCATACAGCACGTCACGAAGTTGATCCCCAACAACAGGTGACAGGGCTAAGACCCGGTGATCATCCTCAAGCGTTCACAACCATCCGACTCACTGCGGCAAAAGCGCCGGCGCGTTCGCGGTGCCCTGGGCCCAGTCGGCGGGATTGGCCGGGTTCGCGTCGGGGGTCTTGGCGAAGAAGACCTGTACGTCTCCGCTCTTTTCGAGCCGGCTGAGCTCGGGAAGCTCGTAGGCGGCGAAGATGCGGCCGGCCTTCGCACCCTGGACAAAACACCAAGCCTCCACCGGCTTTCCGGTGGCCTTCTTGATAAGCCCCGCCATGTCGGTGTACCTCTGAGAGTACTGGCCCCAGATCTTATTGGCCTCATCCAACGAGACCGGGCTGGGGTCCGTGTACTTCTTGCCATAGATCGTCACCTTGCCGGCCTTGGGGCTGGCTCGCTCGTACCAGTGTTCTTCGAGCATGTCGAGGTATTCGGGGTACTGGTTGGAGGAAGTCGCCCCCTCGTCCCAGATCGCTTTTTGGGGAGAGGTGGTGGTCGAGTTGATGGTGTCGAGGACTCTGACCAGGCTGCCGTGGTTGCCCGCGGCCGACCAGAAGCCCATGCTGACCTGGGTGCCGGGGTCGTCAAGCAGTGGTTCGTAGGCCAGAGCCTCGCGAAAGAGCTCCCGGGTGAAGTCCTGCCCCGACGTTTCCGCCACTTTCGAAGATGCGGCCATGAAGACGGGCTTATACAGCGGCGAGCTCTGGGCCTCCGAGGTCCCTGCGCTGCCGGTCGTGCCGCAGCCTGCCAGCGGCATGACGAACAGCAGAGCCAGCAGGATGGA
>Ga0182011_10005430_pt1 | contig 10021 bp, 11 predicted proteins | sample 711E1DmetaG_FD_120481 | JGI IMG/M metagenome (GOLD analysis project Ga0182011, IMG submission 120481) | Permafrost microbial communities from Stordalen Mire, Sweden - 711E1D metaG | ecosystem: Environmental > Terrestrial > Soil > Wetlands > Permafrost | place: Sweden: Stordalen | collected...
GGGGATTGTCAAAGCCGATGTTCTCGCAGTCCTGATAACCGCTCGCCACGTAGCTTCTCATAAGCGCGGCATCGCCAGCGTTCCAGGCCCTGAAGTACGCGTACGCCGTTTCGACCGGCGACATATCCGCGTTTGTCTGGCTGGCGCAGGGCGAAGCGGCGAGGACCGGCCATGGCCACTGTGCGCCCATCGGCCCCGAGGATGTAGACCCTGCCGCGGCGGACGCGAGGGCGGCCGGGGTCGACTCGGACGATCCGGGCGCCGCATCAGTCGGGGATCGGCCGGCAACCATCGGCCCGCCACCACTGACGCGACCCGCGATGGCGGCGACGACGACGAACAGGAGGGCCGCCAAGATCGACGCGCACCGCCACCGTCCACCAGCTCGAAGAGGTTCTTGAGGTATGCGGTCGGTCACACAGGGGAGTCTGCCGAACCGCCTCAGCCGGCTTTCGATCGGCTGGGCAGACGGGTCTCCCCTGTTGTGGATCAGACCTTCCACGCGCGCCATTCCCCTATACTCCGGAGGGACCCGGTGAGCTGACCCCGGATCGCGGCTCGTCGGGCATGGCCTTGGCCGTGACGTGAGCGGCTCGGCCCCCTCGTTGCCCTTTGTCGAGGCCGCGGGATTCGCTCGATGCTGTGGCCCGCGTGCTCGCCTCCTCCAAAGAGGCTTTCGACGCCCCACTCGGCCCGCCGGGTCTCTCCGACGGGCTGGGGCCCGCTACCGGGCGCTCCGGTGCCTACCCGGACGGGACTCCGACCCGTTGGCCTGATCGCGCCTTCAGGACGCAGCATGGGCGAAGTCTATGGGAGGGAGCGGCATCGAATCGGGCACGACGGGACAGCGGGCGTCACTACGGGACGTCAAGCAGCGCAGCGACCGGAAGCGAGGCGCGCCGCGATCCACTTCTGAAGAATTCCCGCCCCACGGGAGCTATGCCACGAACTACACGTCGGACAGCTCAGTTGATCCCCATCTTGGGCGTCGCAATGCCACCTGTGGACCCACCGGACGTCCTCGCACGCCCCCTGCGAACGTCTTCGGTGGGGTTTCGGCCTGGCATCCGCATGCTCGAGCCCATTCCGGACTGGCCCCCGGCTTCGCCTCTGAATAGCGCCCACCGTACGGCGATTCTGCAGAAAGTGGCGGCGAGAGGCGCGGGGCGGCGACCCGACGCCAGCAGCACTTCCTCACGGGGTATGGCCATGCGCACCGTCGCACGCGAACGGCGCCCGACGAAAGACCGCCGGGCGCCGCGTATTCGGTTGGGGTGCCGGCGGACTGCGGCCGGCGGCCGTCTCCGGCTCAGTACTGGACGACCCTCGGCAGCTTCTTGGCCTGCTCGATCCAGTCGGTGACCTGGTCCAGCGTAGGCAGTTTTCGGACCAGGTTGCGAGCCGCGTTGGCCTCCGCCAGCGTCTCGGTCAGGTTGGCGGCGTTGCGCTGGGCCAGCTCCGGCACGGTGTCCACGCCGGCGACCTCGAGCAGATCCGAGTACTCGGAGCCGACGCCGTCGATGCGGTACAGATCGACGCGGTTGACCCACTTGAGAATGTAGGCGTGGCCGATGCCCGACGCCGCTTCCAGCTCCTCGCGACCCTTCTCGGTTGCGCCCCGCGCCAGCAGGTCGTCGGTGGTCCTGACTCCGACCTTCTCGAGCTGCTCGGCGTATACCGGGCCGATTCCTTCGACGTCACTGATGTTCACGGGACCCTCCGGGTGGCGATATGTGGTGCGGTTGGTCCAGCGATTATGGGGCCGTGAGAAGCTCGCCGGTAGTCCCGAGTCACGCCCATCGGGCAGACTGCCGACCACGGCAGGAACGAGTCCGGACACCCAACTCGCCTGGCTCCGCACGCGTACGCGATTGTGCGGGACTCTGCTACCATCAACCGTCGCGTCAGTCGGCCTGGTTCCGGCCCTCTGTCGCCTTCCTATTGCAGCAGAGAGGTCTTCGAACTTGGCCAAGACGCCCCGAGGCTGGACCGGCGCCCGCACGCCGTCAGCGATCAAGCGGGTCCGCCAGGCAGAGCGCCGGCGGGCCATCAATCAACCGCGTAAGAGCGCGGCGAAGACGTACGCCGCGAGCGCCATCCGGGTCGCTACGGGCGCCAGCGAAGGCGATACCGCCACCGCTCTGGCGGAGGCGATGAGCGCGCTCGACAAGGCCGCCAAGGTCGGGGCGATTCACCCAAACAACGCCGCCCGCCGCAAGTCCCGCCTGACCCTCAGGCTGAACGCTCTGGCCGAGGGACCCACCACCCATGCGACTGCGCGCGTCGCAAAGAGCACCGGCACGGCCGCCGCCGTCAAGGCGGCGCGGACTCGCATTGCCACGGCCAAGGCCACCAAGGCGAAGGGTCCGCAAACGGCCGCCGGCAAAGCCAAGGCCGCTCTCTCCAAGTCGGCCCGCACCGAGACCGCTCCGGTCGCTCCGGTAGCCGAGTCTCCGAAGGCGGCCGCGAAGGCTCCTGCCAGGGCTGAGAAGTCCCCGGCCAAGTCCGCGGCCAAGGCACCTGCCAAGGCTGAGAAGCCAGCGCCGAAGGCCGCGAAAGTCGAGAAGGCCGCCGCCAAGGCTCCCACAAAGGCTGAGAAGTCCGCGGCCAAACCCGCCGCGAAGTCTCCCGCCAAGGCTGCGAAGTCCGCACCGAAGGCCGAGAAGAAGCCGAAAGGCTGAGCCTTCGATCAAACGGTAGTTCGTCGGGCCAGGTCGACAGACCTGGCCCGTTTGATTCGGTGATGCGATGCCAGACCCCAGAACCCACGCCCGAGAACTGGCCCGCGAGTCCATCGCTCGCGGCGACCTGACCGGCTGGTTCGAGCGGCTGTACAGCGAATCCGAGCGTGACGGCTTCGCCATCTCGTGGGTTGACCTCGCCCCAAACCCGTACCTGGTCGAGTGGCTCCGGGGGCGTGCGGCACCGCCTGCGGGCCGGGCCCTCGTGGTCGGCTGCGGGTACGGCGATGACGCCGAACTCCTGGGCGGGCTGGACCGTGACGTCGTCGCCTTCGACGTGTCGCCCACAGCCATCGGCCGCTGCCGAAGCCGCTTCCCCGATTCGCACGTGGACTACCTGGTTGCCGACGTTCTCGATCCGCCGGCCGAGTGGACCGGCGCCTTCGACCTCGTGTTCGAGGCGTACACGGTTCAGGTGCTGCCCGGCGAGGCCAGGGCAGCATGCGCGCGTTCGTTAGCTCGAATGGTCGCCCCGAAGGGCGCCCTCCTGGCCGTGGCCCGCAGCCGGCGGCCGGAGGATCCGGAAGGGCTGATGCCCTGGCCGCTCACCCGGGCCGAGCTTGACGCCTTCCTGATCCCGGGTCTGCGGCTGTCGAATCTGACGGAGCTGGTCGAGCCGGGCGATCCGCCGGTGCCGCGATTCGTGGCCGAGTTCGAGCGGCCCTAGCGTCCGCTCCAGGGTCGAGCAGCGAGCCCGCCACCCTGGACCGACATCTGGAACTTCTTGGAGGTGGCGGTGAACCCCACCCTCTCGTAGAAGGCGTGCGCGTCGACACGCTCGAGCCGGCTCGTCAGCTCGAGCCGGTCGCAGCCCCAGGTCCGAGCCTGCTCGATGCTCGCTTCGACGAGGCGCCGCCCGATCCCCTGCCCGCGGCAGCTCTCGTCCACAACGATGCTCATCAGCCGCGCCGTGGGCGCGTCGGCGTGAAAGAGCCAGGCATGGGTCACGCCGGCCAGGCCGACAACGCGTCCATCGACAAGAGCCACCAGAACTCGATCCACGCCTGTGGTGGCCAGCCGGCGCAGCCGCGCGCGTATCTGCTCGGGCGTGCAGGGCCGGTGCATGAGTTGCTCCATCAGCCGCGCCAGCGCCTCGTCGTCTCCGTCACAGGCGTCGCGAATCTCGGTCTCCACATTCCAACGTTACCTTCCCGGAGCCGTCAGGAGTGGCTCGATCTCGTTGCCGGGATGGGCCACCCGGCTCGACTCGAGCGTCGCCGATTGGCATCTGGCAAGCGATTCCTCAGCCGATCTTCACGTCCCGTCCCGTCTGACGGGCCCCTCCACAGAATCTCCACTCAGCATCCATCCCGGCTCCACGGCCAGTCCACCCCGCAGCCCGACACTCGACCGCTAACCCAACACCGCGGCCTGGTCTTTCCATGGCCAGCCGGCAGGCGAGATGCCCTGCCGGAGACCGGTCGGTGCAGCAGGAGATCCAGCGATGAATCACATCCATCGCATCGGGCTCGCGGTCGCGGCGGCTATGACCAGCCTGACGGTGATGGCGGCGGTCGCCATCCAGGGCTACACCAGCGCCCCGCTTCCAGCTCAGGCCGCGGCCGCCCAGCAGGCGGCAGCGGAGACGCCGACGGCGACGGAGGCGGCGACGGAGGCGGCGACCCTGAGCCCGGAGACGATCTACGTCAAACCGGCCCCGACGCCGGCGATCGTCAAGGTAACCCGGACGGCTCCCCCTGCCCCGCCTGCCATTCCCGCCCCTACCACCCGACGCCGCCACCACAGCGACGATGGCGGAGGCGACCGATGATGCCGAAACCACAACCCGCCCGAGCTCCAGCCCCGGCGCACACGCCCAAGGCCAGGCCAGATGCACGGCCGATGAGGCTGGCCCTCGGAGGCGGCGGCATCGCCGTGTTGTCGGCGCTGGCCACGGCCATCGTCCTGCCACCACAGCCGGCCGCACCAGTTGCCATCGATGACCCGCAGCAGGAAGTGACCGAACCTCCAGCCACCCAGCTTCAAGTGAAGCGTCCGGTGCAGTATGTCCAGCTGGCACCGGGAGAGACGGCACCGCCTGGAGCCAAAGTCATCGACGCCTCCGCACCCACGCCGATGACAGTGGTCGTGACTATCACTGCGGCCCCACAACCGACCACCCGGAAGACGACGGTGAAGACGACCCAGTCAGGCAGGGTCGTGCCTTGACGCTTGCTCTCGGCGCCGAACGCGACGCCCGGGCGCGAACCGTGACGGGAGCGCCCGCCGCCGACGTCTTCCCGATCGAGCCGGTCAGCCTGGCGACCAAAGCCATGGGCGGGCGGCTCGTGGTCCACCTGGACGCCGTCGGTCGGGCCGACCGGGCAGGGCACGACAGCCGGCAAGTGATCGCCCGCATCGACCGCTGGGCGTCGCGGATCACCCGGTACACGGACACCTCCGACCTCGCGCTCCTGAACGCGGACTCAAGTCCGGCGGTAGCCGTCAGGCCGACGCTCGCGGCCGCACTGGCGGCGGCCATAACCGCCGCCGACACGAGCGAAGGCTTCGCCGACATCACGCTGCTGGACGCTCGACTGACCGCCGAAGGCCACGGCCATCTGGCTCCGGCTTCGCGCCTCGACGAATGGACGACGGAACGACGCCAACGCGGCGCGGCCGTAGTGCATCGTCCACCTGGGCTGCGTTTCGATCTGGGCGGCGTCGGCAAGGGCTGGATCGCCGACCGGGCCCTGGCCCTCCTGGCCGGGTGGCGAAGCGCCGTGGTCGACGCCGATGGAGACCTGGCGATTCTCTGCGCGCCGGGCAGATGCTGGGATGTGGCGATCGAGGACCCTCGCACCCCGGAATCGCACCTGGCCGTCTTGCGCCTTGCCGCGCGTCGGGACGGCGCCCCAACTCGCTGGGGAGTCGCAACATCCGGCACGTCCATTCACCGTTGGAACGTCGGCGGTATCGCCGGCCATCATCTGATTGACCCCCGCACCGGCCGGCCGGCCGAAACGGACGTGGTCCAGGCGACGGTCATCGCCGGGTCGGCATTGCGCGCGGAGGCACTCGCCAAGGCCGCAGTCATCGCCGGCAGCGTCGAGGGTTTCGCCCTGCTGGAGCGTGCCCGAGTTCGGGGCGCCGTTCTCCTGACGTCGCGCGGCGAGGTCCAGGCCCTTCCGGTAACGATGCCGCTTCTCGCCGGCTGAGGAGGACGCAATGGATCCCAATCGGAAGACTCCCCTGTCGCCGGGGCCGGACGCAACGCAACGAGCCGCCGACGCAGCCGCCCGGCGCATGGGGCCCCGCGCCGCCGAACGGCTACCGGCCCGAAGCGGACTCATCTATCGCGGCCTGCCGCAGCCCGCTGAAGCCACCGCTCCGCCGCAGGCGCGGCACTGGGTCGAGGTCGGCACGCCAGCCGGGTCGCGTCTGGGAGCGGCCACTGCCCCGCAGCGGCCATCTGCCGCCGCCCCTCCGCTACGGCCGCTCGCGGCCACTCCGCTGCCACGGCTTGCCGGAACTCCGCTGCCACCGCTCGCGGCCACTCCGCCGGCGGGGGTTCGGGCCGGCACGGCAACTCCGAGTCCGCGGGCTCGCAGCGGCGCCGCCTATCGAGGCCTGCCAACGCCCGTCCGAGTCGGCGGCTGGCTCGTCTTCGCGGCGGTCATCGGCGCCGTCCTGGGCGCCACTGCCCCAACCGCCGCCGCCCATATTCAAGCCGTCGCGGCGCTACGGCCCGGGCTGCTGGCCTGGTATTGCGTGCGGGCCCTGGGCTTCCTCGCGTACCTCATCCTCGCGGCGTCGGTTCTGTATGGCTTGCTCCTGTCGACCAAGATCCTCGACGCCATCGCCCACCGTCCCGTCAGCTTCGCCCTGCACAAGGACCTGGCGATCGTGGCCCTGATCGTCGGAACCCTTCACGGAACGCTGCTGACATTCGATCAGAGCTTCTCCTTCACGCCCCTCGCCATCCTCGTCCCGTTCGAGTCGCCGTATTCGCCGGTCTCGGTCGGGATCGGGCAGCTGACCCTCTATGCCACGGCCGTCGTGACGGCGAGCTTCTACATCAGGCGGCACATCGGCCAGAAGACCTGGCGGCTCCTTCACTACGCCACGTTCCTCGCCTTCGTCGGCGCGTCGGTTCACGGGATCGCCTCCGGATCAGACAGCGGCACCGCTTGGTCATTCTGGCTCTACCTCGTGCCCGTGACCTCGGCCGTCTTCCTGATCAGCTACCGCATGGTCGTGGGGCTCGCAGACGTGGCGCATCGGGCCCGGCGCGGGAGGGTCGGCGAAGTCGGGGTGCGTCCGATGTCCCGCGGCCCGCTCGACCGTCCCGGCGCTACCGCCGGAGGCTACCCATGGCCGACGTGACCGCCGCCGTCGACGCATTCCCGCCCGCTGCCCACCCCCGGGCGGTGGCCTGAATTGGCGCTTGATGGCGCTCTGGCGCCGGCTCCCGCCAACACCCCGTGGTTTCGCCTCTGGGCCGACTCGACTATCGTTGCCGGCATGGGATCGCGAATCCTCGTCGCCGACGACGAACCGCATATCCGGGCCGTAGTCCGCGCCTACCTGGAACGGGAGGGATACGAGGTCGTTGAGGCCGAGGACGGCGACGCCGCCCTGGAGTGCGCTCGCGACGGCGGGCTGGATCTCCTGGTCCTCGACGTCATGTTGCCCGGGAGGTCCGGGTTCGACGTCCTGCGCGCTCTCCGAAGCGAGGGGTCGAACGTTGGCGTCCTGATGCTGACTGCGCGCGACGACGTGATCGACCGCGTCGCCGGACTCGAGCTCGGTGCCGACGACTACGTAACCAAGCCGTTCGAGCCACGCGAGGTCGTCGCCCGGGTGGGGGCCATACTGCGGCGCTTCGGCCGGCCCGCCGGCGCGCAGGCCGCCGGCCACGACATCGAGCCTCCCCAACCGCGACCGGCAGCCGCCTTCTTCGACCTTACGATCGATCTGGATGCCAGGGACGTTGCGCGTGGAGGAACGAGCCTGCCGCTGACCCGGACCGAGCTCGACATCCTGGCCGCGCTTGCCGACGGACCGGGCCGGGTCTGGACCCGCGAGCAGATCGGCCAGCGCGTCTTCGGCGAGTCGTTCGACACATTCGACCGGACGATCGACAGCCACATCAAGAATCTCCGAGCCAAGCTCGGGGCGCGCCCGGACGGCGGATCGTACGTGGAGACCGTTCGAGGCGTCGGCTATCGGGCCGCCCGGCCGGTCGACCAGGGCTGAGGCCGGGAGAGGGGCAATGAGCCTGCGCTGGCGAATCGCCATCGGGTTCGCGCTCGTGGCGCTGGCCACGGCAGCCGTGATCGCCCTGGCTACGCCGCCCATCGTCACCCAGGGCTTCTCCGACGTGGACAACGACAACGATCACGCGTCGGCCGCCGTCCTCACCACCCAGCGGAGCGAAGACGAGTCCGCCGAGGATGGAGAACGAGCGACCCCAAGGCAGACTGCCGTGGCATCCGCCTCCGTCGCCGCCCCCGCCCAGGCGCCGGCGTCCACCTCGACATCCACGGCCAGCGGTCGGGCTCAGCAGACCACGATCCTGCGGCTGATCCTGGCCGCCGTAGCCGCCGCGGCGGTCGCATCCCTGTTTGGACTACTCGCGGCGGGCCGGCTCGTGAGACCGCTGACGCGCCTGGAGCAGGCAGCCGCGGCCGTAGCCCGCGGCGACCTCGGACGGCGCTCCGGTCTTGCAGACCGAAGCGACGAGTTCGGACAGCTCGGCCGAACGTTCGACTCCATGGCCGGCGAGCTGCAGGCGGCTGAGGAAACCCGCCGCCACTTCCTTCAGGATGCGGCCCACGAGCTCAGGACACCACTGGCGGTCATCGAGGCCACGTCAAGCGCCATCCTCGACGGCGTCTACACGCCCGAGCGCCGCCACATCGAGACGATCCGAGACCAGTCGCGTGTTCTCGCCCGAATCGTGGACGACCTGCGCACGATCAGCCTGGCCGAGGGCGGCCATCTGCCCCTCGAGCGAAGCCCGCTCGACGTCCGAGCCCTGCTCGATTCGGTCACGGCCGGGTTCGAGGCTCGCGCGGCCGCCGGCAAGGTGATCCTTTCGGTCGAGGCGCCGGACGGCCTCATCGTGGAGGCCGACCCGGACCGGTTGCGCCAGGTCGTCGGCGCCCTCGTGGACAATGCCCTGCGTCACACTCCGGAGGGCGGATCGGTGCGCGTCATTGCGACGCGACCTGCAGCGCCGGGGGCCACGGTCGCCGGTCGTGTCGGTCCGGCGGGTCACGTGGTTCGGCTGGCCGTCGAAGACACCGGCGCGGGCATTCCGACTGAGTCGCTGCCGCGCATCTTCGAGCGCTTCTACCAGGCCGATCCGTCGCGCAGCCGCGGCACGGGAACGAGCGGGCTGGGGTTGTCGATCGTACGGGCGCTGGCTGAGGCGCACGGCGGTCGCGCCGGGGCGGAGAACCGGCCTGAAGGCGGCGCGCGGCTGTGGGTCGAGGTGCCGGTCGCTCGCACCATCCGACAGGATGCGACCCAGGCCCATAGCCACCGGGCCTAGAATCGGACCGGAATCCGCTGCTATCGAATGGGAGAAACCTGATGTCGGAATGGGGTACCGCTCCAATAGGGTTCGGCCCGCTGGGAGCCGGTAGCGAAGAACGCCTGGAGTCGATCGAGCTGGTCGGCCCGCATCTCCGAGTGACCGGCTGCATCTCGCTACTGCGGTTCACCAGGCTGTCGGATCTGATCAACCACAGCCGCGGCTTCGTGCGGCTGACCGACGCCGGCTTGCTGCGGCGCAACGGCGATCCGACCGGCCTGGTCGTCTCGGAGCTGATGGTCAACCAGGACGAGATCACGTTCATCGGCCAGAAGGAGGAGGACGTCAACACGGCCGAAACCTCGATGCCGGGCGGCATGGATCGGCCGCTGATGACGCGGACGCCACGCCAGCTGGTCATCTTCACACCGGGGCATACCATCACCGGGACGGTCTTCCTGTTCGCGGAGACGGACATCCAGACGTTCGTGGATGCGGGGGACACGCGCTTCGTGCCGATGGTCAACGCCACGGCTCGCTCTCTGGCGGACCGGCGGGTCATCAGCCACTTCGGGCTGATCCTGTTGAACCGGACGCAGATGACCGCGGCGTCGCTCCTCGAGAAGGCCGGCGGCGCGGTCGAGACGGGCGTCGCGGTCGAATAGGCCTCTCGTTGTGGTCGGGGCGAGAGGAGTCAGGCCCACGCTTTCCAACTGAGATACGAAATCACGCCGGCGGACGGGCTCTTGGTCGAGGTCGCGTAGCGCCCGATCTTTCGGGGTCGATCTTGCCGAAGAGA
>Ga0182011_10005431_pt1 | contig 10020 bp, 9 predicted proteins | sample 711E1DmetaG_FD_120481 | JGI IMG/M metagenome (GOLD analysis project Ga0182011, IMG submission 120481) | Permafrost microbial communities from Stordalen Mire, Sweden - 711E1D metaG | ecosystem: Environmental > Terrestrial > Soil > Wetlands > Permafrost | place: Sweden: Stordalen | collected...
AAACTTCGGCTCGGTGCGCTGGTAAACCCAAGTGAATCCGACCACGACCACGATCAGCGCAAGGATCATAAAAAGGAAGATCTTGTTCATCCTGGCTGCCATCTTGATCAGAATCACCGCGACAATCACGGCCAGGATGACAAGACCGAGATTGGCTAGGTTCTTCAGTGGCACATTCCGCAGTTTTTCCATGGCACTTACGGCAAAAATCAGCATGACTGCGCATTCTAGGCCCGCGGAGCATGGGATACGAGCCGAATGCGGCCGCCTGCGAGATTTACGTTTCCTTGCAGCATGCGCCGGTTGCCGGGATTTCCGCGCTTCCAGGGCGCGTTCAGGCCGTTTCCTTCCCCAGACCCGTCGCGCGCTTTCCACTTCACGGATGCTGTGAACGCGCGCGCCATAGGTATCTCCGACTACTGATACCGCGTTGGCCGGCCGAAATAGTCGAGCATCCAAACCTCAAGCCACACCCGGAAGCGGCCTTCGTAGGTCATCTTGCCGTATTCCTCCCGCTGGAAGTGCGGCAGAAGAAAACCGAGTTCCGTGTTCAGCCGTTCAAGCTCGAATTGCTGTTGGTTGAGGTCTTCAACCGGCTCAACCGTCCATGGAACGAGTTGCTCGTGTACCGCCGAGAGACGCTTTTTGTGGCGCGCCTGGAGCCACGGCAGGTTGCGCCGCCAAGGTTTCCGTTCCACCAGCCAGTTCTCGGGATAGAAGCCGCCAAATGGCAGGTAAAGGTTGTCGGTGATATAGCGCATCCCATCCTCGGCGCAGGACATCAGTGTGCAACAGACTGAGATGGCGCCGTTAGCCTGGGGCACAAATGTAATCTGGATTCGCGTTCTCGCTGTCCGGTCCTGATAGACAGACAGGCGCAAGTAGATGCCGCCTCCAACCTCGGCCTTCAATGACTGCACCCGGGTGTAGTGCTGTGCTCGCAACCACTCGCGGACCTTGAGCAGGCGCGAGTGTGTCGGCCATTCCTCGCCACTGGCATTGACCACATATCTTGGGAACAGTGGCAAGGGGCTCTCGCTCAAGGCGGTTATCGCGAGCCAGTTATAGGCTGTTTCCAGCAAGAACCAGACAAGGAACAAGACAATCGCGAGCACCCAGAAAGGTCGGGTACTCCAACCCCACTCGACCACCAGGAACGCACCTCCAAGGGCAAACAGGAGCCAGCGCAGCCAACGCACAAAAATCGCAATCACTGGCGAAGCCAACCGCTGGTTGAGTGAAAACAACACCAGTGAAAGAATGGCTATGACCAGCAGCAAATAGACGGGATCGAATTCCACGAAGACATGCACGGCAATGTCGCGCTTCCAGACTCCAGTATCCGGCAACGCCCTCTCGCCGAAACTAGCTTAATCGTACGGGCATGATGACGCAAATGAAGCTCTCCAACGTCTTGAAGACGCCTGGACTTACCTCATCCTTTAATTCCAAGAAAACCTCGTCCTTGGTTAGTGCCCTCAACGGATCGAGCATGAACTGCGGGTTGAACGCCACCTGGAGGTCGGGACCGCTATAAGGGATCGCCATTGATTCATGCGCTTCACCGAAGTCCGGGCTCGCCGCAGTGATCTCAAGCAAATTACTGCTGAGCTTGATCTTCACAGAGTTGGCCTTTTCGCTGCAAACGAGCGCGGCCCGGTGAACACATTGAAGAAAAAGCTCGCGCTCCAGCTTGATGCGTTGGTGCGTTTCTTTCGGAATCACCTGCTGATAATTGGGATAGTTGCCTTCGACGACCTTTGAGAAAAGGTAGATGTTCTCGATCAGCCCGCTCGTATCCTTATCCGTTGCAATCTGAAATGACGCACGGCGTTCGTTGAAGGAGATCTTCAACTTCGCGCCTTTATCCAGTAAACGGAGCAGCTCAGCCACGGTTTTCGCTGGTAAGATGATGCTGCCTGCATTTGCAGCGGGAAATTCGAGTTCCTTGCTGATAAGCGCAAGACGCCGCCCGTCAGTAGCCACCAGGGAGAGTTTTCCATCGCGAAAATTCAGATAGACCCCGTTCAAAATATACCGGGTCTCGTCCGCTGATTGGGCATAGGCCACGCTCTTAAGCATGTTCGCCAGCTCGGACTGTTCCAAAGAAAACCACTTGTCCTCTCCAAAATCCGGCAGCGGCGGGAACTCCTCTTTTCCAATTCCCATGATGCGAAACTGCGATCCACCTGAAACCAATTTCACCTGATGATTCGGAGCTGCCTCAAGGGTAACATCGATGTTCGGCAGTTCTCGAATGATGGTCGCCAGACGCTTGACGGGAAGCGTTACCGAACCTGGTTCTTTCACCTCCGCCTTGATCTTGCACCGGGTGCCGAGGTCAAGGTTCGTTGTCGTCAGCGCGATATTGTCCTTCTCCGCTTCGATCAGTACATTGCTGAGAATCGGCATGGTCGCCTTGGACCCAACGACATTGAGGACCTGCTGCAATCCGTTGCTAAAATGGTCTCGGTTGATTTTGAACTTCATGAGGCAGAAGGGGGGAAGGGTTGAGTCATTAACAATGGACAATTAGGGCGGGGTTCAACAAGGAATTATTCCATCTTATTATGTGTGGTGAATTTGCCCAATAACTGGGAGAGAAAGAAGAGTTCCGACTCGACCGCAAGGAAAAGGAGCGCCGGTGAACAAGAGATGGATAACAGGAGGCAACAGGGGTCTTATTCACAGATAGTGCAAAAACCTGGAGTTATTGGACCTAGACCGGGGGATTCTTCACAGATTGTTTCCGTTGCAGGCGCAGGCGGGAAATGAGATAGGATCGTCGGAGGTGGCGAATCAGGCCAAGACAGATGTAGCCAAGGAATAGCACAAGGAAAGCAATCTCCTGCAGCTTCCAAGCAAGTGCACCCATGATCAGTACCAAGATGAAGGTCCAGAGACGAGTCTTGGTTCGCCAGTCCACCTGTTTGAAAGTCGGGTAGCGAATGGTGCTCACCATCAAAATTGAAATCAGGAGCAGCAATAACGGCAAAGCAAAGGTCGTTTTCTGGAGTGAGCGTTCGTTGTCCGCCAGATGCAAAAGAAACAGCACCAGTGAGGCGACCGCGCCCGCCGCCGCCGGGACCGGCAGCCCGAGGAAATCCTTGTTTGATTCGTGTTCAGAGCGGTAAAGCAAAGGGTTGGTGATGACGTTGAATCGCGCGAGCCGCACTGCCGCACACAACAGGTAGATGAAGGCAACGAACCAACCGAACTCGCGAAACCACTGGTAGCCTTCCTGTGGCGCAAGGATCAGGAAGAAGACCATCAGCGCTGGCGCAATACCGAAGGAAACGACATCGGCCAACGAATCAAACTCCGCACCAAAAAGCGAGGTACGGCCGCCCATGCGTGCCAACCGGCCGTCAAGCGAATCGAAGAGTACTGCCGCGAGAATCAGCCACACCGCTTGGATATAGTACTCACGCGGTAAATGGCCGGTATGCACCGAAGCAAAGGCGCCGCCGTCAGCGATGAGGCGCGCTTGGATGCACTTGATGACTGCGACAAAACCGCAAAACAGGTTGCCCGCCGTCATCAGGTTCGGCAGAAAATAGATGCGGCTGGCTTGGGTGACGTTGTAAGGGTTCTCGCGCGATTGAAGGTCAGACATGGAGGAAAGTGCAGCCGAAAAGACGGGATCAACCGGCCGACGAAAGGTTATCTTTTGCTGGCAGTCAGGCTCTCAAGGTACTTCCAGAACTTCGAGTGTTGTTCAAATAACTGCTGTTCGGACACCGGGAGCCTGGTGCGGAAGAGGAAGTCCTCCAACGAGTCCTTATGGAGGATGTACCGGATGTGCAGCGTGTCGCCCGTCACTTCAAAGTAGAATCGAAAATCGCCCGATCGCAGCCGGTAAAACACCTTGCCGGCACGGGAAAAACGCCCGAACGGCTCACGCGGGTTGGTGAGGTCGTCGGGCGTCAACCGGCTGATCGGGTCAATGACCGCCATCTGCGCGAGCTTGTCCAGTTTGTTCAGCTCGCGCATGCTCTGCTCGGAGAAAGTGACTTGGTACATGATTTCGGACGACACCGCAGCCGGAGGCGGCAGGCGCCTGCAACAGGAAATGTGATTCAGGTATATCCCTTTCTCCATCCTGGCAGCAAGACCACAATCAGACAAACGTCTGAACAATAGGGTGGTCTTGAGCGGCAGAATCGCACCATAAGTTGAAACAGGTGAAAAGAAACGCAGCCAGCCTCTGCGCTCAAATGCTGCTCCTTGCCGCCAGCATGCTGACCACTGTCGCCGGAAAGGCGGCGCCAGTCGATATTGAGATCCCGGTTCGCTCAGGTGGCTATGGCACTGCCTTTTACGAGGAGACAGCCCGGCGGTTCGAAGCCCTGCGTCCGGGGGTGAGGGTCAATCTCTACGGGGATCCGCGGATCGAGGACAAAGTGCGTGTTCGCGTCATGGGTGGGGACTATCCCGATGCGGCCTTCGCGCCGTATCTGTTCTGGCCGGCCTTGATCCACGCGGGCAAGGTGCGGGATTTGACGGCGGATCTGGCCGGTGCGAACTGGGAGGGCGATGCCCGATGGGCGGACACCTTCCTTCCCGGGGCGCTGGATTCCTGGCGTGTGAACAGGCGGATCTACGGTGTTCCGCTGAGCTACTCCTGCTGGACGATCTTCTACAATCAGAGGCTGTTCCGGGAACACGGATGGGACACACCGCATACGTGGGACGATTTCTTCGCCCTGTGCGACCGGATCAAGGCCGCCGGCGTCGCGCCGTTGAGCCTGACCGGAATCTACGGGAATTATCCGGATGCGTTCTTTCGCGCTGCCTATCACAACCTCGCCGGTGCGGAGACATGGAGCGAGCTCAACGAACTGCGGCCCGGGGCCCGGCTGGATCCGAGATATGTCCGGAGCGCGGCGCTTCTCCAGCGGATCATGCAGCACGACACGCTGCGGGGATGGGATGGAGCCACGCATACTGCGGCTCAGCTGGCGTTTCTGCAGGGGGCATCCGCCATGACGGTTTCCGGATCGTGGATGTTCCAGGAGATGGCGGGAAAGATCCCGGATGATTTCGAGATCGGAGTGATGAATTTCCCGGTGTTTCCGGACGGGGTCGCCGACCCGACGACGATCCAGACCGGAAGCGACAGTTTCCTGGTGTTTGTCACCGGCGATCCGCAACGGGAGCGGCTGACGGTCGATTTTCTCCGTTTTCTCACCTCGCGGGAGCGCGCCGGGGCGTTCGTCCGTGACGTTGACGGCCCCGTGGCTGTGCGCGGTGTTCCCATCGAGGCTTTTTCGACCCGCATGCGGGGAACCGCTGCGATGATCGCCCAGGCAAAAGAAGCGTTCAACATGCCGCAGGTCATGCTCGAACCGCCTGCGGTCCGCCAGGCGCTCACCGACGGCCGGGTTGATCTGATGGCCGGACGGATCACCGCGCGGCAGTTTGCCGAGAGGATTGAAGCGGCCGCCGGCCGGGACCGGGCGCGTGCGGCAAACCCCGATCAGATCGATTACCGTCATGCGCTTGCGGGAACCGTGCTGCTGGTTCTGGTGGGAGCTGCGGGGGTTTGGCTGGTCGCCGGCGGCCGGCGCCGGGCGCGGTCCGCTGACAGCCGCGACTCGGCATTCGCGCGGCTGAGACCGTCGGTCGGGCTGGGATTTGTCGGGCCGGCGCTCCTGTTCTACGGCGGGTTCGTGCTGTTGCCGGGTCTGGCGGCATTCAGCTGGGCCTTTCTCCGGTGGGACGGCATCGGGGAACAGAACTGGGCGGGCTGGTTCAATTTCAAGTCGTTGCTTTTTGAGAACGACGTCTTCTGGCAGGCGCTGCGGAACAACCTCTATCTCATGCTGGTTCCCGCCGCCGTGGTGGTGCCGCTTGCGCTGTTGTTCGCGGTGCTGATCCATCGCGGCGTTTGGGGTGCGGGCATGTTTCGCGTGGTCTTCCTGTTTCCCAACATGCTGGGTGGGATCGCAGCAACGCTGCTCTGGCTCAACGCGTATGAGCCCCACGGCGGTCTGGTCAACGCAAGTCTGGTCGCGCTCGGACGCACGCTCGACATCGGTTGGCTGCGCAACTTCGATGGCTTTCCCTGGCTGGCGCAGAACCACCTTTATCCGGCGCTGATTCCGATCTATCTCTGGATGGCGTGCGGATTCAATCTGGTGCTCTACCTTGCGGCGATGGAAGGCATCGATCCGCAGCTTTACGAGGCGGCGGAGATCGACGGCGCGCCGCTCTGGCGGCAGTTCTTCGCGATCACGCTGCCGATGATCTGGGAGGTGATCGTTATCTCGGCCGTGTTCCTTGTCATCAGCGGTCTCAATGCCTTCGAGATGATCTGGCTGCTCACCTCGCAGGATCCGGCCAGCGCCAGCCACACGCTCGGCACGCTGATGATCACCTCCATGTTCAAGGAGTTCGATGTCGGTCGTGCCGCCGCAATCGCAGTCGTCATATTCCTGCTGGTGCTCACCGCAAGCGCCGGTGTCATCCGCGGACTGAAACGGGAGGATGTGGAATGACATCGGCCCATCGTCAACGGCCGGTTCGACTGAGCCGGATCTTGATCGCCGCAGTGCTGGTCGGCTACACCGCCTGGGTCGTGTTTCCGATGATCTGGATGGCCTATTCGTCGTTGAAACCCGACGCGGCGATCTTCCGCGACCCGTTTGCGCTGCCCGCCGCGGACCACCTAGAATTCCAGAATTACGGGCGGGCCTGGCGCGAGGCGCGGTTTGGCGATTACTTCCTGAACAGTGTCCTGGTGACCGCGGTTTCCGTCACCGCCATTGTGCTGCTCGGCGCCATGGCGGGGTATGCGCTCAGCCGTTTCTACCATCCAGCCGGCCGGGCGGTCTTCTGGTTGTTTCTGGCCGGACTGACGATTCCCGCGCAACTGGCGATGGTTCCGCTGTTCTTTGAGTTGCGCGGGCTCGGTCTGCTCAATTCACGCTGCGGCCTGATGATCGTCTACACGGCCAACGGCGTGCCGTTTGCGATCTTCATCCTCGCGGGGTTCTTCAAGTCCCTGCCGCGCTCGCTCTATGAAGCGGCTGTGGTCGACGGATGCAATGAGTTCTCCGCGTTCTGGCACGTGCTGCTCCCGCTGGCCAGGCCGGGGCTCATCACGGTCGCCATCTTCCAGTTCATCGGCATCTGGAAGGAGTATTTCTTTGCGTTCCTGCTTTCCAACGGCGGCGACGGGCATGCGCGCACACTGCCGCTCGGCCTGGCCAACCTCGCCATCACCTCGCAGTACCGGACCGACTACGGCATGCTGTTCGCCGGCCTCGTGCTCGTGACGATTCCGATCCTGATCGTATACGTCGCCCTGCAGAAACACCTGGTTAAAGGCATCACTGCCGGCGCGCTGAAGGGTTGAGTTTCCGGCAATGGTCCAAACCGATTTTTGAATCCAAACGTCCTGTTGGCGACCACTCATGGGTGTAGCGCAAACATTTCCCCATGACATCACTCGACTTCATTACCACCGGATCTGCGTTCTGCCATCTTCCCGTTGCCTACCTCGGCAACATGATCGGGCCTTTTCTCATCCCGATCGCCGGAATGGCCTTTGTTCTTGGCATCATCCTAATTGGGGCGCTCGAAAAAGCGCACAAAGATAAGCTCAGACATGAGACCATCCAGCGTGCCCTGGACAAGGGGCAGCCTTTGCCACCCGAGCTGATCGAGGGCAAGTCGCTGCCACCCGAGTTCTCCGCCCTGTTCGCTCGGAAGGCGCGTGACGATCGGCGGGGCGGCCTCATCGCAATTGCCGTGGGCATTGGCGTGTACGTCTTCTTCGATGCGATGCGTGCGGAAGGCGTTCCGGACGGCCTGCGGTGGCTCGGGCTCATTCCGGCGTTGGTGGGCGGCGCGCTCCTCATCAATTGGGCGCTCGAGCGCCGCGAGAAGAACGGCGAGCCCAAGCCCTGATCGCGAGCGGATCTGCCCTTGCGACAACGTTTGGCCGGCTGAGCCATGCTCAAGAGTCCGCGAGTGAATCGTCGCGTTACAGAACTTGTCGCTCGCGTACTGGCCAACGACGACCGGCATGCCTTCGGCGAACTCGTCCGCCAGCACCAGGCGGCGTTGCGCGGATTCCTGCGCCGGCTGACGGGTGGCCAACAGGCGTTGGCAGACGATCTGGCGCAGGAGGCGTTCCTTGAGGCCTATCGAAGTCTCGCGAGGTTTAACGGCGAATCGACCTTCGGCACGTGGCTGCATGGAATCGCCTACAACCGGTTTCGGTCCGCGCGCCGCCGCCAGCGCGAGACGGTCGAGTGGACGGACGAAACCGAAATGGCCAACGCCATGGCGGGCGGCGAGATGTCGGTCCCCGCGGCCTCTGCTACGGTTGACCTGCAGCAGGATCTCGCCGGCGCGCTCGCCCGCCTCTCGACGGACGAACAGGCCGCAATCCACTTGTGCTATGTGGAGGGTCTTACGCACGAGGAGGCTGCACGCGTGCTGGGCTGCCCGCTCGGCACATTGAAAACGCATGTCTTCCGGGCAAAGGACAAGCTTCGCGCCATCCTTGGCGCCTGGGTGCCCGCCTGAAATCAAGGACCCGTTTCCGCCATGAATGCACCTGAATCATCCGTGCCAGCAGATCCGTCTGCGGACGACGCCCGCATCGAGAAGTTGCTCCGCGAAGCCTCCCAGCACTACATCGAAGATGGCGGGTTCACCCACCGGATTCTGGTCGCCCTGCCTCCGTCGCGGCGCCGCGCGGAACGTCGGCGCAGGGTACTGCTGATCGGAGCGGCGCTGCTGGGATGCGGCCAGGTGGCGGTTTTTGGCGGGTCCGGGGTGGGCGCGTTCCTATCGACGCTCATGAAAGGACTGGCCGCGTGGAGCGCGCTCCCTGTGCCCGGCCTCGGTGCCGCTTGTACGGTGGGAGTGCTGGCTTGCTGGGTCCTGGCCGTGGCCGCGGGAGGGTGGGCGTGGGTCCGCTCCCGGTAGAGGTACCCTTGATGCACCAGGTTTCGGCCTGCCGTCAGCAGTTGGGTCCGATTGGATCCCCCATCGGCGTTGGTGCCGGAGCGGCCGAATTCATGGGATCGCGGACTTGAGCCACGCCGGAACCCTGGTCCATGGATTTCCGGCATCTCCCGCTGGTTTCGACCTGACTATCCGCCGCCATCTGATCAAGTTCCCCTCGCTTTTCCTCATGAACCAACCCCGCCCCTCGTCCCGGCATCCTGCGTTCTGGGTGCCCTCGCTCTACCTCGCCATGGGCGTCCCCAACGCCACGGCGGCGGTGGTGTCGAAGATCATGTACAAGAACCTCGGCATCACGAACACCGACATCGCGCTCTACACGAGCCTGATTTATCTGCCCTGGGTTCTGAAGCCGTTTTGGTCGCCGTTCCTCGAGCCGTATCTCACCAAGCGCCGCTGGGTGCTCGCCATGGAGTTCTTCCTGGCGGTTGTAATCGGGTTGGTTGTCTTCGTGCTGCCCTTGCCGGGTTTCTTCCGCCTCTCCCTCGCGCTGTTCTGGATCGCGGGATTTGCGTCGGCCACGCAGGACATCGCCGCCGATGCGGTCTATCTGACGACCCTGCCCCAGAAGGATCAGGCGAAATGGATGGGCATCCAGGGCATCTGCTGGAACTGCGGCAGCATTCTGGCTGCTGGACCGCTGGTGGTGATCACGGGCAAGCTGCACGACAATTATGGCGTCGATTGGACGCACTCGTGGATGGTGGTGATCGGGCTGTTGGCCGGTCTCATGGTGCTCTTCGGCCTATGGCACACATGGACATTGCCGGAGGGCGAACCCTCGTCGTTGCACGGTGGCGGGATGGCCGGAGCTTGGCTGGCCCTGAAGGAAACGTGGATCACGTTCTTCCAGAAGAAGTGCATCTGGATGATGTTGCTCGTGATCTTCATGTACCGGTTTGGCGAGGGATTCATCGAGAACTTCGGGCAGCTGTTTCTCATGGATCCGCGCAGTGCCGGGGGTATGGGGTTCAACAACCAGGCGATCGGAAGCATCTACAACACCTATGGTACGATCGGTTTCCTTGCCGGTGCGCT
>Ga0182011_10005432_pt1 | contig 10020 bp, 7 predicted proteins | sample 711E1DmetaG_FD_120481 | JGI IMG/M metagenome (GOLD analysis project Ga0182011, IMG submission 120481) | Permafrost microbial communities from Stordalen Mire, Sweden - 711E1D metaG | ecosystem: Environmental > Terrestrial > Soil > Wetlands > Permafrost | place: Sweden: Stordalen | collected...
CACGTGCCGGTGGTGGTTCCTCCGGGCATCAATTTCGCAATTGCCCGCTCGGTCAACCGCGCGGGCAAGGCCAACCAGCAGATTCTGGATCTCAAGATTCCGCCCGCACAGCGTGCGTTGATAGTGGCCCCCGAGAAGCTGCCCGCCGGAAGCGTCGCCGAGATCGCGGTGCTGGCGGTGGAACCATCGGGGCGACTGGTCGATGCATCCACCATCACCCTGGCGTCCACCGGGCCGCGGCCCAATCCGCTGGGCAGCCTCACCCAAGGAGAGGCCAGATTCCTGATGCGCGCGCCGGCCTCCCTGCAAGACCCGACACTGCACCTCATGGCGTCGCTGCGTGGACAGCCCGACGTGAGCGCAGAAGCGGACGTAGTGCTGGGTTCGGCCGCGACGGCCCAGGTCCTGCTGCAGCCGGAAACAACCCGTCCCGACAGCGTTCCTCTGCGCAGCCTGCGCGTGTTCCTCAGTTCACAGGATGCCTTCGGCAATCCCACCGACGTGGGCGAAGCGGCGGTGCTGGTCGACGGCCAGCCGGCTTCCCCCCAGGCCACCGAGGATGGCCGCGTGATGCTCACGCTTAGGCCGCCCGCGCTGCTGGCAGCTCGCGAATCCATGAACGTGGAAGCCGTGCTGGACAATGGGCACGCCACCGAACGCATCCCCCTCGATCTCTTCAAGCGCCGGTTGCCGCCTGATCCGGTGCAGGCTCCGCGCTACACGCTCACGCCGCGCCTGGGCTTCTTGTGGAATTTGCAACAAGCACCGGGCCTCGCGCTGTTCGTCGAGGCGATGGCCTCGCTCCACCCCAGCCTGACTGGTTTCGCCTTGGGCGCAACTGTCGGCTACCTGCACTCCAGCATTTTCTCCTCGAACAAGGCGGGCCAGGGTGACGTCGTGCTTGACCAGCTTCCCCTGCTGGCCCAAGCCCGCTATCGCCGCCGCTACAATCGACTCGGCTTGTCGGTTGGCGCGGGTGCCGGAATGGTACTGGGGCGGGCTAACCTTCACGCTTTCGATCGCGAAATTGCGGGGTACAGCGTGGCCTTTGCCGCCGAAGGCTCGACTGAAGCCGCCTTGCTCTTGCACCGGTCGCAGGTGGTCTTCGGCCTGCGCTACCTGGCCATGTCTTTGGGCAAGCTGTCGAGTGGCGACGTGATTGTGGGCAACACCGGCGGCTTCATTGTGGATGCCGGGTACCGGATTGGGTGGAGGTAGGGTTAGTCGCCTTTTCGCAGCCATTTCACAGTCAGATCTTGGTGAGCTTTGAGGCACAGTTTCGGGTGAACGGACTCCATGCTACGTTGTCCTTGAACTGCCATTCGGTGACCCTATGAAACTTGTGGCGTCTGTTTTTGCGCTTTCGACTTTCGCCCTCCTGGCACCAGGCTGCGGCGGCAGCAGCGGCTCAAGTTTGGCGCTAAGCAGTGGCTCGGATGGCGGGCGTTGCCCTGCTTTCGCCGCCTGCGGTGGCACCATCACGCCTGGCACGTACACGATCACCTCTTTCTGCGAGCACAGCGACCCACTGCCAGCCGATAGCATTTGTCAGGGCGCAACGGTCTCGATCAGCGGCGTCGACCTCAGCGGAACTCTCACGTTTTCCGATGCCACGAACCATTTCACCTACGGAAACGAGACCATTCATTCAGTGCTGTATATGCCCGCCTCGTGCATGGGCAATCCCGCGGGACCGACGACCTGTAGCGATTTGCAACAAAGGCTTGAGCCCGACCCAGCCAGCACTTCGACCACGGCCATCGCCGTCACCTGCTCTGGGACGAGTAGCTGCACGTGCATGGAGGCGGGAAACAAGACCATATCTGCCGCGGGTACCTACAGCGCACCAGCTACCGATCTGACCTTTTCGCCCAACGACAACAGTGGCTCCGACATATCTGGCACCCCTATCGGTTACTGCGTATCAGGCACACAGATCGCCCTGAGCGCGACCAAACAAGACGGGGCTGCTGGCGTGAGCCTCTCTATGGTTCTCAAGCGGCTGTAGACTCCCCTCGGAGAAAAGGGCTGGCGAAGCCGTCCATCTGGACGGTCAATTGCAGAACCTGTCGTTCACCCACTTCGCATCCAGCAGGGCCGCCCGCCCATTCTCTATTGTCACGGAGCTCCCATTTGGCCGCGTGAAGGTCAATTCGAAATTCGCATCGAAGTTATTGAGGGAGATCGTCACGCTGACCGTGCCTGATACCAGGGTCAGGTCTTCCTTCCCGAGACCAGCATCATAGGGCAGATACGAATCGTTCAAGGATGCCACCACAGTGATGTCGGGCGAAGGTAGTGCAATCACCTGACCGTTCTTGAACGTCACATAGCTGAGGTTCAAGAGGAATGCCTCAAATCCCACGTATCCGTAGTTCCTATCACAGCCAAATGAAGGGCTTGTGCATGCGTCGGGCGCTTGCATGCACTTCTCGGCTGAGTCACCAGGTTTTGCGCAGCCGATGGTGCCGCTTAGGGGCGGCTCCCCGAGAGTAATGGTTCCCGTGCTGATCCAGGTGCCTTGGTATACCCGCTGCGTCTGACACTTATCTCCATAGCAACCAGCGACAACAAGCCCGACAACCAGCGACGCCGACAAGCCATGGCGCAAAACCTTGTTCTCCATGCTGATATCCAATCTTGCAGTTTCTCGCAAATCTGTTCAAGCAGCCGCCGCCCTACTGCGAGCTGACAACAAAATCGTCAAACGCCGCCTGTATGCCAAATGTTCCGATGCCAGCGCATGTGCCAGACCAGTTCGGACTGGAATCCACGAGTTGGTCAATCTGCAAGACCGCATTGAGTGACACCACTGCCCACAGCCTACCCGCAGGTGGATGCAGCGTGTCTGTGGTTGGGAAAACCCTCATTGTCAAGGTCGACCACCCCTGGGAAAACAACGAAGGCGAGCCGAGTGTCAGGCTCGCAATTGTTCTGTCCACACCCCCTACGCGCCGGGCCAGAGCAATCGTTCCATCGCTACGCATGGACGCGTAGTATGCATTGTCCGGATCCTGGTACAGACCGTACACGACGGCACCTTGGTTCACGCTCGAGCCGGAGTTTCCCGGGTTCAGCTTCACGAGCGCGCTGACCGTCCGGTCCTGGGGCAAATCTGAAGGAGCCCCGCAAATCGTCTGATCGTGCCACGAGTTGTCGCTGGATGTCTCCACAAGAAACGTCGTGTTCAAACTGCTGCTGCTGGTCCGAATCGCCCAAACGCTCTCCCCACCCTGTGTCGCCAACCACGAAGTCGCATCCCCTGCCTCGAAATCCGAGCAAACCAGCACACTACCTGCCACGGAGTCCGAGCAGGACTGCGCAACACCCGCACAGAACCCTCCCCCTTGCGCGGCACTCAGGACTGCCTGCACCTTCTGAGTGTCGCTCCCGAACCCGCTATCGCAGGACGAGCCGAGTCCCTCCCCAGTGTAGTGTTTCAGGTACACCCCGCCCCAGTACTGAAACTGGTCGTTGTTCACCATTGCGTGAAGCTGGCTTAGACCGAACCCCTTAGGAGGCTGGAAATTGTGGTCCGACGCGTAGCACGCAGTATCGAAGAAATCCAAGCCCTCCGGCTCATTCGTGTTCTCGTCGTCTCCAATTCGGAAGTTGAAAGGCCCAACGTTGTTGCCAGAGGTCGCCAGCACGTTGCAATAGGGTCCGACGCCGGAGGTCGGCGCAACGTCGCAGGAATCTGCGTCGATCGCGGTTATAACCCCATAGTCGTTGGACTCGATGCAATCAAAGGCCCAGCAGATCGCGTCACCTACAACACCAGTGAAACTCTCATCGCCCGTATATCCCGCAGAAAGGTAGAGTACCTTGCCCGAAGGCGAGAACACCCCTCCTTGTGCTGTCTTCATCGACACCGGGTAGCGGCGCAGACCGACGATAAACGGCGCGCGGAGGAACTTGAGCGTCTGGCTTCCCGTCGGGTGTCCCCATATCTCGGGGTCGAAGACCAGCAGGGCATTCGCAACATGATTCCCAGACCAGTCCGGGGCATCCGTCGAATAGAACGGATTGTAGGAACCATAGGCCGCGTTCAGAAGATAGTGTTCGTAGCCGGTCCAGATTTCGTTGCTTCCTGGCCGCACGGCAACCCACCCCCCCGAGTGTCCTCCGGGATCAATTCCTGCGTTATCCGCTGGTCCCTCCGGAATGAACCAACGGCCGACGTAGTTCAAGTTCACGTCGAGCACCAACATATACGCGTCATGGTTTCCGTCATGGTTACAGGGCTGGACAGGCACAAGCACGTAGTCGGTTCCGTTGACGGTCGCACGATCAGGGTCGCCAAAGTGGCTGTAGTCTCCAAAGACCCCACCTACGACATCGTTCGGATCTGCCGCACGCCACTCTTGGCTGTATTCATATAGGCTCTTGCTAATGCAGCTTGAGCAGCTTCCCGAACCTTGCGGGATTGGCGCAAAAGTGTTGGGATCCAGCGTGGCAGAAATCCCGAACCACTCGGCCGGCGTATTGAGGTCGCAGTCCAGTGGGCATCGCCAAATGCGTCCCAGTCTATTGTTGTTGACGTGCGCAACGCAATAGGAAACCCCAGTGGCCCAGTCCTGCGTTTGACTTTGATTCTGCGTGATGAACCAATAGTCATGGTTGTGGCAGAGTCCCTCGTTGCCGTCTGTCCAGAAGGTGTGACCACCTGAACTGCCAGGATAGTCGCCTTGGAATTTGTATGAGTGGCTCCGCGTTGCCAACTACATCAAGGTTGTCGATGATCAGGGAGGAAGCTCTGTCCGCAATATTGGGGCCCATTTGGGCGTGGGTCCTGGGCCTTGCATTGGAGTCATAGGTTGCCTGGTCGGCATACCTGGTACCGTCGTAGCAGGGACCATCGTCGTCCTGGATCGAGGCTATGTCGATCGGATTGTCGCCTATGTCGTAGGTCGAGGTTTCATAGATTGGGGGCCCCCCGGGAAAAATTTCCTCGTGGATCCACGAATATGCGAGATACCCGTTCCTCCGGATATCGTCCGGATCTCTGTTATAGACCGTCACATAGCCACCGAAGTTGTCATTTATGAAAGCGTGCAACCGTGCCCTGGAGCCCACTTTGAGAGAAGAGATGCAGTCGTTCAGGCCATAGGTCGAAAGGTCGGGAATATAGGTGTACGCGAATTGGTTCTCATCGACTGTGAATGTCTTGCACGCGCCACCGAAGTTCATGTCTTTGAATACCATCACCTCGTGCGGCTCGGGTTCTGCAACGGCACCGCATTGGGACACACAGTGCCCGGCCCCGTCGCAGATGTGGGTTCCATCGTCTGAACAGACAGTTGACTCGGGCGCAAAGTGGCGTGGTGGGCAGTAGAGACTGGTGCCCGTGCAGTACCCGGACAGATCGCACGGGCCGGCCGATGGCCAACAGATCGTTGTGCTGTCCGCAAGGACGTCGGGAGGACAGGCCGGGCTCGCGCCCGTACAGTACTCGGCCGCGTCACAATCCTGCTTCTTGGCCCGACAGAGCGTGGTGCTGTTCGATAGAACGTCAGCAGGACAATTCGGATCAGACCCCGTGCAGTTCTCCGCTGGGTCGCACACGCCCGCCGACGGCCGGCAGACGTTGGAGCTCGCCATAAAGCTGTCGATAGGGCACGCCGGGCTCGCACCTGTGCAGTACTCAGCCACGTCACACGCCCCGGCCTTGGCCCGGCAGAGCGTGGCGCTGTTCGATAAAACGTCGGCAGGGCAATTCGGATCAGACCCCGTGCAGTTTTCCGCCGGATCGCACACGCCCGCCGACGGCCGGCAAACGTTGGAACTGGCCATAAGGCTGTCGATAGGACACGCCGGGTTCGCACCTGTGCAGTACTCAGCCACATCACACGCCCCGGCCTTGGCTCGGCAGAGCGTGGTGCTGTTCGATAGGACGTCGGCAGGGCAGTTCGGATCAGACCCCGTGCAGTTCTCCGCCGGATCGCATGGACCTGTTGACGGCCGGCATACACTTGAACTGGACGCGAACTTGTCAACGGGGCAGGCTGCGCTCGTTCCGCTGCACACTTCCCCCACATCGCATACGCCAGCGGGAGCACGGCACACAACCCCTTGAAGCAGGAATCCGTCCGCCGGGCAGCCAGCGTCCGTTCCATCGCAAACTTCGGCCACATCGCAGGGACCGGCGACCGCGCGACAGACCGTTCCCGTGGGCTTTGCTGGGTTAGAGCAAAGCCCTGTGCCGGAATCGCAGATCCCGGCGTTGTGGCAAGTGTCCTTGGCCGTGCAAACAACATTGTGACACCTGTCTGTGATCGTGACTGCAGTGCAGATGCCAGGCACCTGGCACCGATTGTCCACGCTGCTGTAGGTCGTGACGCCCGCGTCCGTCACCCCAAAGCGGTAGCTTCCCGGTGGTACCCAGACCTTGGCCAGGCCGGTGCTGTCTGTGACGCCAGTGTTGCTGGTTGAGGTCGAGCCATTGTAGGCCACGACCGTCAGACCGGAGATTGGCTTCCCGCTGCTGTCCACCACGGTCACCAAGGCCAGCGTGCTGTCGGAGAAGCGAAGATTGTCTAGGAGGTACGGCTTGGTGGCGTTGTAGGGCGCGTTCACCACGATCGTCACTCGCAGATCCGTGTAGGTTCCGCGAAACTTGGCCAGCACGCTGGACGTGGGCGTGAAGGTGACCGTGTTCCACTGCCCGAGGGGCAGCGGCGTCAGTTCCACCTGACCGAGGTACGTATTGTTCAGTCCCAAAGAAGAGCTATTCAGGTACAACTGGGTGGTGCCGTAGTTATTGGGGCTGATTTGCTTGAGCTCGGTGGGCAACATGATGTCGTAGTGGATCACGCCGCCTACACGTGAACCAAGGGACGTCAGGGCCGCGCTCTGGACCGGCACATACCCGTGCGACGTGACGGCCAAGGAGCGATAGCCTTGCGACGCCGTGGTCGAAACGCTGAGCGTGCCGGGGCCGCTCTGAATGATCGACCAGTCGGTAACCGTCGCTGCCTCGAATCCTAATACCCGGTCGACGTCGACCGAGGTCAGAGCCTACGTCGTGACTTCTACTGCAACACCCTCGCCGGTGTTTTCAGTTACCCCCCCCCCGTGACACGCGCCAGCAAACAACGCCACCATCGCCATCGCGCCCTTGCTCACCATGCTCCGTCTGGTCTTGGTCATCGCTGCGTCTCCTCTCTATTTCGACCTGGAATCCGGCGGCCAAGAGACTTCCGGGATGACGCCGCCAGTACCAGGCACCATTGAAACGACAACGCGCGGCCATGTCAATGGTTTCCGATCTCCGGCTTCATTGTGGATGCCGGGTACCGGATTGGGTGGAGGTGAGATTAGTGCAATCCCAGCACTGGCCCGACAAAGCCCACCAGCGCACCCGCGATCACCACACCCAGCAGCAAGACAGTCGCTGACTGCGCCACGGTCTTGGCTCGACTGATGTGCTTCAATAGATCCGCGTCGCCGGTCTCGGCGTGCTTCATCAGCATCTCACCCAGGGTTCCGCGCCGCTCGGCCGCTTGCATGGCGTTGATCTCGGCTCGCGAAACCAGTCCCACTTCGGCGAGCGCCGTGGGCAAGTCGCGACCCTTGCTCACTTTGTCCATGGCCAGCAGCACGGCCCCGCGCACGGCCACATTACCCGCGGTCATTGCCGCGCTTTCAATCGCATTCAGCACCGGAATTCCGGCTGCCACCAACACGCCGGTGGTGCGGGTGAAGTGAGCCACTGCCTTGGCCCGCCACAATGACCCAATGATGGGTGCCTGCAAGAGGATCCCATCCTGCCAAAGCTGACCCTTCTCTCCACGCAGAAGAATGCGAAGGCCCGCATAGGCGAGAGCCACCACAACCAGCACGACCGGCAAGATCGATCGCGCACCATGCGACACGAAAATCGCCCAATGCGTGGCCAGCGGCCATTCTTGCTGGGGCAGGCCGCGCAGAAATGGTTCGACAGCAGAAGCCGCGACCGCCAGGCCGACAAGCACCGCGAGCAAGCCGATCCCCAGGATGATCAGCGGACGCGCGGTCGCTCTGCCAAGCTCGCGCGCGATCTTCGCCGTGGTACTGAGGTACGCCGTAAGACGCTGCAACTCGATGGGCAAGCGATTGCTCTTCGCGCCCGCGGCCAGCAATGCCACGCTGATTTCGTCAAACACATCCGGGTAGTCGCGCAGGGCTTCGCCCAAAGAGCGCCCCTCGTCCATGCTGGCCTTCACGCCCTTGCACGCTGCTGCCACACGCGGATGCCTGAACTCGACCGACAGGGCATAGAGCGCCTGTCCCACCGACAAGCCCGCCTTCAGCTTGGCCGCGAGAAGGCCCGCCAGACGACTCAACTCCTCTGGCTTGACTCGCTGGTAGTTCGACCTCTGCACGGACTGACCTGGAAGTGAAAGCGCTTGCTGCACGAGCTTGACCCCCGAATCTCGCTATCCCGGACGTCGATTGTGCACCAGGACCGCGACGGCGTCATGAAAACGCAGGCGCACCGGGCGCAACCCGGTGAAATTGTTTGGCAAAAGACCTTCAAACAAACGCCAGACGGACGATCGCAGGTCGCCCCTGCGAAACGGGTCCCGCCAGACCTTGATGAGGCATGCGAATAGCTCCTGCACGGCGCTATCCCGTGTTGCGCATCTTGATGACGGGCCCGCCGGTTTCTCGCTCGGGGCTCGATCGCCGTAGGAATTCGTTTTCCAGCGCCAGCCCGAGCTGAAAAGCGGCCAGCTCGAAGATCTCCAGGTCGCCCACCGGCCGGTCACGCGCGCCGTTGTCGAGATAGATGACGGCGACCACGCGCTCGCTGCCGGGCACGGGCAACACGACAATCTCTCCCGACACCGGACGGTCGACCGCCTCGCGAAAAGCCTGTGGCAATCCAGCGTCGTCGTAACTCACGCGGCGGGTGTGACTGTCCCGCAAACACTCGAACAAGACACCGCTCGCGCCCACTGGGAAGGCGAGCGTCTGCGTCCTTATCAGCAATTCCTCACCCAGCGCGGTCTGGCCAAACGCACCCAGGGCCACCAACTGGTCGCGGTCGGGCACCAGCAATACGCCGCGATCGAGCGACTCGGCCACCACGTTGAGCAAGTTGAGCGAGACCGAGGTGGCCAGCAGCCCCGAACGCAGATCGGCGATGATCCGTCGCAAACGCGCGAAGCTGGCGCGCACGCCTTCGGCAATGGCGCGTTCATTGGAAAGGTACCTGCGCTGGCGCGCCACACTGCCCACACAGGCGACCACCGTCTCGGGCGCCGCCGAGGTGATGGACAGCACGCCCGCCTGGTACAGCTCGCGCAAAGGGGCGCGCCCCACGAAGAGCGCGATGACCGAGGCCCGCGGTCTCGCGCGACAGAGCGCGGTGAGTGTGTCCACCGCGTGGGTCTGGTAGCGCAGGTCCACCACCACGATGGGTGGCGGCTCGCCCAGCAGCGATGCCCCGGCGTCACGCAAGCCCACTGCCGACATACGGTCGCCGGTTTCCGCCAGCAGGTGATTGATCTGCGCCAGAAGCTCTGCGTCGGGAGACACCATCTGAAAGCGTGGGAGCTCACAGACCTCGTTCTTGATGGTAATCGCGGTGTCGGCTTCGGTGGGCTCGGGCACTGCGTTGGTATTGGCGCTGGCGTTCGCGTCGGCCTCGGGCTGCTTGCGGCCGCCCTTGGTCAGCACCTGCACGAATTCCTGGACGGGCTCCGATCCTTCCGGCGCGACTTCAATCGGAGTCTGCGGGTGGCAGGCGGCGCGGTTAGAATCCTCCTCCATGGCCTGCAGCACCTCCAAGATGACCTGCTGCGTGTCCATGTCGACCTTGGGTGCGCCGGAGAAGCGCGACACCTCGACCAGCGGCGTCAGGTCGTCGAGCGCAAAATCGAAGGTGCCTGCGGGCCAGGCCAGCACCTCCTTGACCACACGTTCGATCTCTTGCCCCACCACCTGTCGGATCACATCCGGCGTGGTGGCGCCTTGCCGGACCAGAACCTGCCCGATGGTGCGCCGAGGCCGCTCGCTCTCTTGCGCCTCCAGCGC
>Ga0182011_10005436_pt1 | contig 10016 bp, 6 predicted proteins | sample 711E1DmetaG_FD_120481 | JGI IMG/M metagenome (GOLD analysis project Ga0182011, IMG submission 120481) | Permafrost microbial communities from Stordalen Mire, Sweden - 711E1D metaG | ecosystem: Environmental > Terrestrial > Soil > Wetlands > Permafrost | place: Sweden: Stordalen | collected...
AGGCTGACATCCGAAAGGCCTATACTGCCAAACAGGTCATGGATTGTAACGAGAAGGTGCTTATGCCCGGGCTGGTCAATGCTCATACCCACGTCCCGATGACCCTGTTGCGCGGCCTGGCGGATGATTTGCGGCTGGACGTCTGGTTGATGGGATACATGATGCCGGTCGAACGCGAGTTCGTCTCACCCGACTTCGTCCGGCTGGGAACGCAACTGGCCTGCGCCGAATTGATCCGCAGCGGCGTCACCTGTTTCGCCGACATGTATTATTTCGAGGAAGACGTGGCCAAAGCCACCGCCGAGGCCGGTCTGCGCGCAGTCTGCTCGCAGACCGTGCTCAAGTTTCCCACGCCGGACGCCGCCTCTTATGAGGATTCGCTGGCCGCCGCACGTGAATTCATCAAACGTTGGAAGGGGCATGCCCTGATCACCCCATCCGTCGCGCCGCACGCTCCCTATACATGCACACCAGAGATCCTGCGCGCCACCGCCCAACTGGCAGTCGAATTCGATGTGCCGCTGCATACTCATATCGCCGAGACCGCCCTGGAAGTGGAAAATATGCGCCGCGAGAATGGCATGCCGGTGGTTCCGTATGTCAAGAAACAGGGCCTTTTGGATGCCAAAGTTCTGGCAGCCCACTGCGTCCATATTGACGAAGGCGAGATGCGCACCCTGCTGCATGCCGGGGCGGGCGTGGCCCACAACCCGTCCTCCAACCTGAAGCTGGCCTCCGGCTTTGCTCCCGTCCAGAAGATGCTGGAAGTGGGCCTGAATGTCGGGATTGGTACGGACGGCGCGGCCTCCAACAACGACCTGGATATGTTCGAGGAAATCCGGCTGGCAGCATTTATAGCAAAAGCAGTCAGCAATGACCCGACTGTCATACCGGCGGCGACGGCACTCAGCATGGCAACCCGCCTTGGAGCAAAAGCTTTGCATCTCGGGTCAATCGCCGGGACGCTCGAACCCGGCAAACGGGCCGATCTGATCCTGGTGGATATTTCTCCGTTGCACAACTCGCCGCGCTTCAAGCGGGACAGCGTAAATCCCTATGCACAACTGGTCTACTCAGGGAAAGGCACCGACGTCACCGATGTAATGGTAAATGGAAAATGGCTGATGCAAGCACGCAAGCTGCTGACATTCAATGAAAGCGACCTGATCCTTGCAGCCAACGAATACGCCCGGAAGATCGACATCTTCCTGATGGAGCGCGAACAATCCGTCTTCTCGAAACTGGTCGCATTGGGCGGCTCGGCGGAAGAGGAGTCGTTCGAAGTACAGGTCAAAGTCAAACTGGCTGGCCCGGCTGCGGTGCTTAAAGGAATCAAGGCACCGGAAATTGAGATCCTGCGCGTGAAGCACTACCACCAGCACGATGCCTACTTCACTTTTAATGATCCGGCGCAAGGCTGGCTGCGCTATCGTGAGGATGAGTTAATTGACGAAAAGGAACAAATCGCCGGCATGCGCGGTCGTTTGACACTGATCGGGCCATCGCGTGAAGACGACTTTGCCCACAATGTGCTGCTGTCGCGCATTCGCTACTTTGCCCCGGCAACCAACAGTCTGCGCTTCTATCGTGAATATTTCAAGCCCGGCAATGAAACCCTTATAGACAAGGACAGGCTGCGCTGGTTGGTCCGATATAAGGACGAGGATTTCTTCATCAACCTGGACCGTGTCGATACACCGAAGCTGGGTTATTATTTGGAAATCAAGAGTCGCACCTGGAGCCGCCTGGATGCTGAAGATAAAGCCCAGTGGACCACCGAACTGATCACCCTGCTGGGCGGGTCATTGAAAAAAACAGTCACGAAGGATTACGTCGAGCTGGCCGAGGAAAAGTAAGGAAGTAATCAGGTTTATTCAATGAGCAAATTTTGGAACAAGGCAGCCGTTATTTTCGCCGTGGTGTTGGCAATTGCCCTGGTAGTGCTGGCAACGCTGGCGGTTGTCCTGGTGACCCTTGACCGTGATTTACTGAATGCCGGTACCTATAAGAACGCCCTGGTTCGGCAGCAGGTTTACGAACGGATGCCTGGCATCCTGGCAGAGCAGCTCTACACGATCCTGAACGGAAATCCTTGTGCAACCGATCCATTAATGTGCGGGAACGCATCTCCAGCCTTCCTGGCCTGCGCCAAAACGGCACTCGGCGACCTGCGCTACACGATTCTCACCAACGGCAGCGGGCAACCGACTGAGGCTGAATCGCGGCAAATGCAAACCTGCCTGGATCAATATGATCCCAGCCTGCCAACTCGATCTTCAAACGGGGGGCCGATTTTCTTCAATTCCCTGAGCGTTAACGACCTGGAAACACTCATTGCAGCTCTGATGCCCGCAGACGAGTTGCGCAACCTGACCGAAAACACGCTGGACCAGGCCTTCGCCTATTTGAACGGAAACCAGGACAACATCAGCATTTCCCTGGTCAGCGTGAAACAGCAACTTGCCAGCCCGGCCGGATTGCAGGCGGTACTGACCCTTATCCGGAGCCAGCCGGCCTGCAGCCTGCAGCTCGCGCTGACCATGCTGGCCGAGTTGACGGCCGGAAATGGAAAGCTGTTGTTGTGCAGTCCGCCTGGGGAGATATTGAATCTGATTGCCCCCCTGATCCAGATCATAATCAAGGATTCGGTTGCACTAATCCCGGACAACCAGGTCATCATCCCGCAGTTCGGAACGAATACCGTCAGCTTTGGCCAGCTGGGAAATGGCCTGCCCGGCGGGATCCGACTGGCGCGCCTGATCATGCGGCTCAGCCCAGTTGTGCCACTGCTTTTCCTTATAATCATAACATTGCTGGTCGTGCGCACTATTAAAGACTGGCTTCTCTGGTGGGGCATTCCCATCTTCTTCAGCGGCTTGTTATCGATTGCGGTGGCAATTAGCGGCATGGTTTTTTTCGACCAGGCCTGGGCAGCACTCCTGGCCAACCATATCCCGGCATTCCTGTCACCGGGGCTGGTTAATCTCGGCCGTGATGTTGTTCAAGCCATTCTGCAAACATTAACGATTGGGATAAAGAACATTGGGATTCTCATGGCGGTGCTGGGCCTGGGAATGTGGATCGGCTCAGGGTTTATCCAGAAACAGGGCGGCCCGGATAATTCACCGTCAGCTATCCCACCAGCAACCTGATTTGCCTTTCACATAAGATGGATGGTGGTACAGATGAATGCCGCCATCGGCGCAGACCTGCTGACCTTTTTCCAGCGTGAGAAAAAAACACCGGTTTTGAATGATTCATCATCAGACGTAGGTCACGCTTGAAGCGTGACCTACAAGCGCGACCTGCCCTTATTTAAGGGCAGTTATTCTGCTGGTGCTGTGTGAGCGTCTCGGCGAAATTGTGCAGGCCGGATTTATTGCAACGCGCCTGGAAGTAGAAGTATTTGCTCTGGGCGGGGGCAGCCACAGCCTGCAAGGCCGCCAGGCCTGGATTGGATATCGGTCCAGGCGGCAATCCCGGATGGAGATAGGTATTATAGGGCGAATCGACCTTCAAATCCTGCAGGCTGAGCGGGGTCGTCCACCAGGTGGCACGGGCGGCATTGTAACCGAGCGCGTATTGAACAGTCGGGTCAGTTTGCAGGCGCATGTTGACAGCCAGGCGATTATAAAAAACCGAGGCGATCATGGGCATTTCATCCGTCACCACCGCTTCGCGTTGGATGATCGAAGCCAGCGTGACAGCCTGGAAAACCGTCAGGCCGTGGCTGGTAAAACCGCTCTGCAGTTCGGGAGTCAACCCGGAGGAAAAACTTTGCATCAGCAGCAAGACCAGTTGATCGGCTGAGGTGCTGCGCGGCAGTGTATAAGTGCCGGGTAAAAGGAAGCCTTCGGCGCTCGCGCCGGCTGGCAGAAAACCAAGTGGATTGGCAGGCGCAGCGGCAGCCGCCAAAAAAGCTGAGGGGGAAATATCCAGCCCCGAACTGGGCAGACCGGCAGCGATTTCCTCCAAGCGCCAGCCCGGTAGTACGCTGAATTTAACCTCGGTCAGTGTGGTGGATTTCAGCATCTGGGCGATATCCCGGCCGGTCTGTGACGGGCTGAACCGGAATGTGCCGGTCTGGATGATGGTATCCAGCCCGGTCCAGAGCAAGTAGGTACGAAATGTAGCGGAGTTTCGGATCAGCCCGGCCTGTTCCAGGCGAACGGAAATCGAATTGACGCTTTCTCCCGGTTGGATGACAAAAATCTTTTCCGCCCCAGCCGGATCAGGCGGCTGGGTCAAATCTCCGGCGTTCCAGACCAGATCGAAGGCATAAGTAAAACGCTGCAAGGAATTAAGCCTGGGGCCGGGTGGACCGAAGGACTGTCGTGCCATCGCCGGTATATAGACAGCCATGGCAACCAGCCCGATGATAACCAGCAATACCATCACGAGAATCCCGGGAATACAGGAACGGCGATGTTTCATGATTGTGGATTGGCATCCAAATAAGATTGCAGGAGGGCTGTGGCGGCGAGATCATCGAGATGACCGGAACGGCTTTTCCGTCTGGCCCCCATCTGAAGGCGAGCTGCGCGCGCCGCCTGCGTGGTAAACGATTCATCCCAAAATACAACCGGGATGCTTGTCTGGGTTCTGAGTGCATCGGCAAAACGCATCGAGCGGCGCCCTTCAAAGGAAGGGTTTCCATCATCATCAAATGACTGACCGACAACGATCAGCCGGGCTGACTGGTTGGCAGCCTGTTCAGCTACGGCAGCCGCGTCCACCTGACGCGCAACATGCAATAGCACTGCCAGCGGGTTGGCGATGGTGCCGGTCGGGTCGCTGATGGCCAGACCGATGCGCTTGGAACCTGGATCTACCGCAAGTATTCTCATAAAGCAATTCTCAACCCGCCATCCGACTTCAGCCCTTGATAAGGATCGCTATACGAAATGGAATAACCGGTAACCAGGGCCACCAGCCAGGCATCACTTTTATGGATGGCGCAGCAGCTAGCCGCAAAGAGCCAACCAGACCTCTACCGGCCGCAGCAAGGCTGCGGCCTTGAATCGATTGGACGGTCTTCATTGGATCAATCCACGCACGCAGACTCCGTTGCGCGGTAACTTTCCAGGAAGTGTTCCCATCCGTGTCCGTCAAGGGAGGTGCTTGAGTCGGGCTTATCACTGCATTTGAGATGGGCGAATACCCGGCCGGCAGGTTCGCATTCAGGGCCAGGTTGGCATATGAAGAGACATCCGCTGCGCGCACATACTGCGCCTTGCATTGCATGTTCATGGTCAGGGATAGCGTGGCTCCGGTTTGCCCATCTGCCGGAAAATAGGTCTCGGAGATTATCTTTCCAACTGCAAGTGTGCTGGGGAAATAGATATCCCCGTGATTAAGGGATTGAGGCAGAGAGGTTTTACATTGACCCAGGATTTCAGATACAAGTGCATCGTGCAGGTTTGTCCGATCACCTGCAGTCTGGATGGATGCAAGCTGGTCAGAGCCACCTGTGGTTGCGCTTGGGTTGGTCACCGCCAGGCTGGTTCCCAGGTCACCTTCAAAGATGACCAACGAATCAGCATGTAAATTTCCGGAAGTACCCGCTTCGACTGCCTGGATGGGAACATCCACTGTCTTGCCAACTCCGGCCGGCATAACCACATCCGTCGTTGTAGCGAACCGGACAGGTGAACTGCCGGAAGTCCGGATAATTGTGCCTGATGGAATATCCACCTCTCCGATGCTCAGATTACGAAAATGAGCCAACCCCTTCGCCGGAGTGTTCGGAGTGATAACCGACCCGGAAACCGAGGCGGTCTTGCTTTTCTCAAAAACAGCGCTTGCCTGGCGAGCCGGGATTCCGGTGGTCAGGGTCACGGAGGTTACCTGCGGACTGGCGTTGAGGGAGATTGCCAGGCTTTGCAAGCGGGTCTCAGGCGTTAATGCAACCGTCGCGGAAGGGAAAAAAAGTACCAGCAGGGCCAGCATTGCCAAAACCGCCAAGGTAAAAAAAAGCAGGCGGACGGCAAAAAGATTTCGCCAATGCCCTTCGACAGCAACAGTTTCCCGCTGCATGCTTCGCAAATCGGGACTGGGTGTTCGTCTAACCGGGGCCTCGGCCGGCATACTTGGGTGCCAGGTTCTACGTTGCGCAATAACAGCCGTTTTATAGGTGGGGATGCCCAGTTCCCGGGCGGATTGACGGATATCGGCGGAGGGCGTCACAATAGCCAATTGCGCCCCCAGGGTCAGCGCATTTCGCTGGACCAGGCGCAAGTCCAGTGTTCGTCCCAGGATTCGGGAACGGCGCGGGAATACCAGCAGGATGCGTGAGGTTTTAGCCCATGCCATCTTGTCGCGGATGGAAGTCACGTCGTCATGCGTGTCGAGTTGGATGACCTGGGTTTTCATCTTCCCCATTATAACGTTTGAACGTTAAATAATGCCACGGCTTAAAGTTCCCTATTAATAGTTCCTGAGGCACCCTTTATTCTGCAGGAGCCATGATAAAAATACGTATTTTGGGGATGCTATAAGCTGATGTTACAACCAGCGCATGGACACCCGCTCCAACAAGCGTTTTTTCCAAACAGCCGTACCGGTGGCAGTCTTGATAAACGAGTCGGCAGCAACGATGATATAGAGCGCCAGGTCGAGTGGATAAATAAACGCAATATAGATCGGAAAATGAAAGCGCCAGGAAGTAATCATCCAGGTCAGGATGGAAAGTGCCACGGAGATCGCAGCGAATCCCACCGGTATGAAAGTCAGGGGAACACGCAGCAAGTACGAAATAAGGCCCACCACCGGACCCAGGAAAGCCAATCCTGCCAGCAGCCAGAAAATGATGAAAGGAAGGATGCGATAATCGTATACGGCGAAAATGGTCTTACTAAAGCCGCCCACGGCCTCCCGGAAACCCCGGTACATTCGGCAGGAGACCTGCCGGGTGCCATCCAGCAGGCGCCATTCGCCTCCTTTGTCGATGAGTATGCGACCCATACAGACATCGTCCACCACCTCTCTCTTGACCGCTTCAAAACCACCCAGCATGTCGTAGGCTTGCCGCCGAAAAAGCATGAACTGGCCAATGGAGATGGCAAGAAGCGGCCAATGCATTTTTTGCACCAGGCGGATCGGGATGAACGTAAAAATGCCCCAACACATAATCGGCACCAGCAAACGTTCACCCCATGTAAGCATCTCCTCATGCGGGAAGGCCGATACCAGGTCGGCGTGTTCGGCAATTAGCGCCGAGACACTGGATCGCAGCATATCCGGGGTATGGAAAGTATCTGCGTCGGTGAACAAGATCAGCTCACCTTTGGCTACAAGGTCCAGTTGGTGGCAGGCCCAGTGCTTTCCCAGCCAGTCTTCCGGCAAGGGTGTGCCCTGGATAACCTGTAATCGGCTATTGCTCTGGGCAAACTTCTCGAGGATTCGGGAGGTATCGTCAGTGGAATTGTCATTCAGGACAATGACCTCGTAATCTGGATAATCCTGGGCCAGCAGCGAGGAGATGCATCTGCCTATAGAGGGCGCCTCATTGCGGGCTGGAACCAGCACAGACACGAAGGGGTATTCCTTGGCGGGCGGATACTGGTCGAAGCGCCGGACACTGAAAGAATTAACCAGGCTGGAGAACAGACCATAGGTAAGAAACAAGACGATTAAGATCACGTATACATGCCAGAATAGAATCATGCTTGCCTACCCAGGATAAGGCTGGTTACCCACACAAGTAATTGGCCGAGTGTATCTGAGAATGGAAATCATTCCAAAGAATTATACAGCAAACGGCAATCTGGCATACGCCGGTGGGTCAAACGATAACAAGCATCGGAAACACACAGATTATTCGAGCCTGTCGTCGAACCATTCTGCTACTGGATTTTGGATATGACCACGATTACATGGCTTGTATCGTTGTCGAATGAGGTTAGTACAATGGTCAAATCATGCGAGACGAAATCTATATTATGAGAGGCCCGGTTCCCGCTGCCGCTGTACCCTGTCCCTGGCGGACTGGCAAAACCCAATGAACCAGCCTTACTTTGATAAAATTGATGGGCTTGTTCGAGCGTAGCTGCGGCTGTATAGCTGTAGATTATCGCACTATACTCCTGACCGGCGGTGGCCTGGGGCATGACTGGTACATTATGCCAGTTCTGGACCGGGGTGCCGACCGGGTTGAAATACTGCACGATATTTAGCAAGGCGCCTTCAGATCCCACCATGGCTACCATAGTCTCAGAATATGTATCAACGATGGCGGCGGTCGTGGCAGTCATCGGTGGTTCGGTTGCCACAGGTACGGGTGTATCAGTTGGGGGTTGCGTGGGAGTAATGGTCGCAGTCGGGGCAACGGTAGAAGTTTCCATTAATGGAGTATTCACCATTGCCAATGGTGTTTGCGTTGAAACGGGGATCTGCGTTGCCTGGGCGAGCAGTGAAGCAGCATTACAAGCCATCAAAAGAAGCGAAGACATTACCAATAAAGCTCTCTTTACCGTTAACATGGCATCCTCCTTTCAGGATTATTCCACAATAACCTAGAAAGCCAGTCAATTCAATAAGAAATCAGTCCTACTTCAATTAAGCAGGACTGGGATTCTATTTTTCAAACTTTGGGGATAAAAATGGGTGGACATGGTGCGCCCCTTCGAATTATTTGAGCTTTCCCTCCACCCAGACGCTGACACCCGCCAAAGCCGCGGGAATTTTTTCCGCATCCCGTCCGCCGCCGAAAGCCAGGTGCGGCGCCCCACCCCCGCCTGCCCCCAACTGGCGGGAAAGGTGCCCAACCAGGTCACCCGCCTTGATACCCTGTTTGATCAAGTCCTGGGTCACCGCTGCCATAACAATCACCTGCCCGGCGCTGAAGGTGGCGATCACACAAATACCGTGGTCGGGATATTTTTCCCGGAAGGTATCTGCCAGTTGACCAAGGGTTTCCTTATCCAGCCCGGGCAATTCCATTGCAATCAGGTGTACACCTTTGATATTGTCGGCGGCTGATAGCTGAGTGCTGAACAATTTCATAGCCAGATCCGTTTTCAATCCAGCCACCTGCTTGCGGGTGGCAGCCAGCTCTTCCTGTATCTGTTCAGCTTTCTGCGGCACTTCCTCCACGGCAGATTTAAGCACACCGGCGGCCTGTTTAAGCAGCTTGAACCGCCTGGCAACCAGCTCATATGCGCCGCGCCCGGTCACAGCCTCGATACGGCGAACACCTGCCGCCGCCGAACTCTCGGAAACGATCAGGAATGCGCCCACATCCGAAGTACGCTCCAAATGCGTGCCACCGCATAGTTCATAGGAATGCCTGTGCTGCGGGTCGCCTATGGTAATGGTACGAACAACATCACCATACTTTTCCCCAAATAGCGCCATGGCGCCTTCGCTTATCGCCTGTTGGCGCGATTTGCTGACCGATGTAACGGCATAATCGGCTGCCACAGCTTCATTGACCAGCTTCTCGACCTGCTCGACCTGCTCAGGCGTCATTGCTTCGGGATGGTTAAAGTCGAATCGGAAATGATCCGGCGCGACCAGCGAACCAGCCTGGACTGCCTTTTGACCCAGCACCTGGTGTAGCGCGGCGTGCAATAGATGGGTGGCAGTATGGTTTCGGCGGATGTCATGCCGGCGGGCAACGTCCACAGCCGCAATTGCCAGGTCACCGGTTTTCGGATGTCCAAAGACCAGTTCCCCCACGTGGACAATAACGCCTGCTGAAGGTTTACGCATCTCGGTTATTTCGATCTCCCAGCTGCCATCGCTGGCACGGATCGTGCCGGTATCGGAAACCTGGCCGCCGGATTCAACATAGAACCCGGTTTTCGCCAACAATACCTCCACCCTGTCCCCTGCTCCGGTTTCATTCAATAGCTGCCCATCTGCAGCCAGCGCCAAAAGAGGTCCTTCGACCTGCAGCCATTCATACGGGTTATACTCCACCCCGTCCTTGCCCAGCCGGCCGTCTTTCTGCAGTCTTTTGCGTATTCCAGCATAGAACTCGGCATCCTCGCCGCCCATCCTGCCCATGGCTTTGC
>Ga0182011_10005439_pt1 | contig 10015 bp, 7 predicted proteins | sample 711E1DmetaG_FD_120481 | JGI IMG/M metagenome (GOLD analysis project Ga0182011, IMG submission 120481) | Permafrost microbial communities from Stordalen Mire, Sweden - 711E1D metaG | ecosystem: Environmental > Terrestrial > Soil > Wetlands > Permafrost | place: Sweden: Stordalen | collected...
CTGGAAGCTCGCAATCTCTGCATCGGCGGCCACCCCGAGCCGGTCCACCCAGGGGTTGAACAGGCCGGGGAGGTGGACGTTCATAGCCTTGTCCGGGCGGAAGGCCGGATAGACGCGGGTGCCCAGACCGGAATCGCGAATCGTCTGGTGCCAGGCCAGGTTGTCGGTGGGATCGTCCGTCGTGCACAGCGCCCGTACGCGGAATTTCTTCAGGATGGCATGCGGGCGCAGTTCCTCGCCCTCGAGCCGCTCGTTGGCCACGCTCCAGATACGCCGCGCGTTGGTTTCGTCGAGCAGCTCGTCGATGCCGAAGTAGCGTTTCAACTCCAGGTGGGTCCAATGGTACAGCGGGTTGCGCAGAGTGAACGGGACGGTGCGCGCCCAAGCCAGAAACTTCTCATAAGGGGCGGCATCGCCGGTGACGCACTGCTCCTCGACGCCGTTGGCGCGCATGGCCCGCCACTTGTAATGGTCGCCTTTCAGCCAGATATCGAATAGGTCCGCGAAGCGGCGGTTCTCGGCCACGTCCTGGGGCGGCAGGTGGCAGTGGTAGTCGAGGATGGGCTGGGTCTCGGCGTAGCGGTGATAGAGCCGGCGCGCGGCCGCGTTGGAAAGCAGGAAATCGTCGTGAATGAAAGCCATGCCGGATTCTCCCTACAGAAACAGGGGTTTGAGGTGGCGCTCGTACAGGTTGTAGGTCACGTTTCGCGAGACCGCCTCCGAGGAGGCGCGCAGCATCTCCAGGTACCGAGGGCCCATCTGCGCGGCCACTTTGTAGCCGACGTGCAGCAGTTGCCTCAGGTTGGGATCATAGACCGGGCAGTCGCGGTCGTGCCGCAGCGCGGCAGTGAAGCGCGCGGAACTCCAACCGGCGACTACGCCGGGAGACGGCAGCTTCGAGGCGTCGATATCGATCACCGTGGCATAGGGCTGGCACAGTTCCTCGCGCTGCGCGTAGGCGCCCGCGTAGACCTCCTTGGCCAGCTCGAGCGACTTTCCGCCCGCCTCCGCCAAGCCGATCAACTCCTCCAGCCAACTGGTTCCCGCCGTCTTCAGGTGCAGGCCGGCGTCGAATCGCCCGATCGAGCGGCGGATGGCTGGATAGATCGAGAATTTGTCGCTGCCCGAATGCACGCTGAGCTTCAGGTTCGCCGGCAGGCCCCAGCGTCCCACCGCGTAGGCGATGACGGCCAGGTCCGCCTGGAACTCCCGCTCGAACTGCCCCAGGTCGCCAACGTAATCGACGCCCTTGTTGAAGCGGCCCGAAAACTTCGGGGCGATGGTCTGCGCCGGGACGCCTTCCTCGGCGATCGCCGCCAGGATGATCAGCAGTTCCGGAGGCGTCTGCGGCAGATCCGTCTCGTCCATCGAAACTTCGGTGATGAAGCACCACGGTCCTTTCTCCCGGGCGATGTGACGGTAGATGCGTCCGGCCTCGTGGACCGCGCCCAGGTACTTGGCAGCCGCGCCGGCCGCCCGCTCGCGTGTGACGACCAGCGGCTGTTCCAGGCCGGCCAGCTCGAGCGAGCCGATCAGCTCGGGATGCCGGGCCAGGAAAGACTCCACTTCCGAGGCGGCGACCGGCTGGCCGATGGCATCTCCCACGTCCAGGGTGTAGTAGTCGCTCGAGTCGAGAAACCGCCCCACCGTCTGGAGCCCGATGTGGTCGGCATCCACGTGGAATGGCCGCTTCCAGTCCAGCTCGTGGACGGCCGCCTGGGCGGCCTGCAGCACGCTGGCCGGCTCGCTTCCGACGATGTTGTGCTCGCGGTTCGACTTGTTCCAGACCGGGATCACCTCCACGCCCTGGGCAGCCGCCGCGATCACCGCCCGCAGTTGCGCCTGGGCCTGCTGAGCGAACCGGTCGCCCACTCCGAACGAGTATTTCCCCAACTCCAACTCAGGTTTCATCGGCCTCGAGCCCTCCCACGCCCGAAAGGTAAGGATACAACGGCGCAACCGCTTCTGGCGTGGGGTCAGCCCTTGCGGGCTGCCCTCCTCTGGAGTTTCTACATTCGTGGGGCAGGCCCACGGCCTGCGGCGGCCTCTCAGGCCGCCCGCCCGGCACTGGACCAGGCACATTGCTCCGGGTTACCGGGTTGCCTTCAATGTATCGTTGGATGCGCCGGAACTCATCACCGTCGCGAACCAGACGATCATAGCTCTCGTCTTGCCAAATCGGTTGGCCGCTCCGCTGAAGCAGCAGGTTGGCTCGTTTGAACTAAGCCGCTGGCGCGGCGGACGCTACGCGTCGCCGGAGCCCGGCAGCGGACGTCTGAGCTGAGATACAGTTCGGGTCACAAGGAGGTCCCTGTGACCCGTCTTCGCAAATTGATGCTGGACGAACTCCAGCGTCGTAATTACGCCCAGAATACCGTACGGACGTACGTCCATGCGATCGAACAGTTTGCAGCATACTTTAAGCGGCCGCCCGACCAGCTAGGGCCGGAGCACATCCGCCAGTACCAGGCGCATCTGTTTCGAGATCGCAAATTGGCGCCGGGCACCGTCGAGCAGTGCGGCGCCGCGCTGCGATTCTTCTTCGTCAAGACGCTCCGACGACCCTACCTGCCGGACCATATCCCATTTCCCAAACGCCAGCGGCCTCTACCCACCGTGCTGAGCCAGGAAGAGGTCGAACGCCTCATCGACTCGGCGAAAAACCTGATGCACCGGGCGATACTGATGACGCTATACGGAACTGGGGTGCGCCGCGCCGAATTGTGCCAGCTCAAAGTGGCCGACGTCGACAGCCAACGAATGCTCATCCACGTCCACCACGGCAAGGGGGGCCGCGATCGCGATGTTTTGTTGAGCCCGAAGCTGCTGGAGACACTGCGGGAGTACTGGCGCTGGATGAAACCGAAGACCTACCTGTTCCCGGGAATGGTCGACAACTGGCGCGCTGACGTGCCGATCGAGGACAAGGTGGCCTGGTCCGCCGTGCACGAAGCGGCCAAGCGCGCCGGCATCAGCAAGCGCGTTTCTCCGCACACGCTTCGCCACTCGTTCGCAACACACATGCTCGAAGCCGGCGCCGATCTGCGCACCATCCAGGTTCTACTCGGGCACGCCAAGCTCGCCGACACCACCGTCTACCTGCATCTATCCCGGCGTCACCTGCAGGCCATTGCCAGTCCGCTGGAAGCGATCGAGGTTTCCAGCCCGGATGAAGTGAAGCGCTCCCGCAAGCGCCAGCGCAAGTGACTCGGCCACCCTTGGAGGTGGCCGATATTATTCGCGAGGCGGGCCAGAGCTTCATCGAGAATAACCGAGGCTGGTTGACGTGGCTGCACCTGAAAGTGCTCCGCGCCATTGAACACTGCCGCACAGCCGCTCTGGGCGGCCACCTCGATCGATGCTCTCAATGCGGCCATCGTGCCATCTCCTATAACTCGTGCCGTAACCGCCATTGCCCAAAGTGCCAGACTAACGCGCGGAACAAGTGGCTGGCCGCACGCTCGGCCGAACTGCTTCCGGTCCGTTACTTCCATGTAGTTTTCACGCTGCCGCACGAACTGGCGGCTTTGGCGCTGCAGAACAAGCGCGTGGTGTACGACTTGCTGTTCCGCGCCAGCGCCGAGACCCTGATTGAGGTTGCCGCCGATCCGAAACATCTGGGCGCGCGGATTGGCTTCATGAGCGTGCTGCACACCTGGGGGCAAAACCTCCTCCATCATCCACACGTCCACTGCGTCATCCCGGCCGGCGGCCTGGCATCCGACCGCTCGGCGTGGATTCCTTCGACCTCGAAGTTCTTCCTGCCGGTGAAGGTGCTCAGCCGGGTCTTCCGTGGCAAGTTCGACGCCGGACTGAAGCGCGCGTTCCGGCGCGGCAGGCTGAGCTTCCATGGGAGTCTGAGTTCCTTAGCTGAGCCAAAGAACTTCCAGCGCCTCCGCCGGCAGTTGTTCCGGCACGACTGGGTCGTCTACGCCAAGCGCCCGTTCGGCGGTCCCGAACACGTGCTGCATTACCTGGCACGGTACACCCACCGGGTCGCGATCTCCAATCATCGGCTGGTGTCGTTCGAGAACGGCCGGGTTACGTTCCGCTGGAAAGACTACGCGCACGGCGGCAAGACACGCGAAATGACCCTCTCCGCTGATGAGTTTCTTCGCCGTTTCATGCTGCACGTCTTGCCACGCAGGTTCGTTCGCATCCGGCACTTCGGGTTCCTGACCAACCGGCATCGATCAGCAGCCATTGCGCTATGCCGCCAGCTCATGGGCGAAGCTCCCAAAGCACAGCCCGAACCGAGCCCGTCCGCCCCGGCTCCGGCGAGCACGTGGCGATGTCCTCGATGCGCCGGCACCATGATCATCATCCGGCGGCTGTCGCCCGAGCAGATCCGGCGACGCTGCGCCGAGGGGGAGGTCTTCATTGACAGCTCGTAGGCAACTACAACACCTGGCCCCGTCCGAGCGCCCATCAGCGCGAACCGGCGAAGTGTGCCCACCCTCGATCAAAACCACCCCCGCTACGCTTCACGGGGCCACAATGTTGACCCGATACCTTCCGCACCCGCATCCCGAACTCCCAGACCGGTCCACCAGCACGCCAACCCGACGCCCTCCGCGGTACCAAAACCCCATCCAATTCCCATAAGTGCCGCGTCCGCCGCAAGCGCCAGCGGCTCAGTTCAAACGGCCCTATCGAAACTGCCCCGGCATCGCGGGCGCTCCTGCACCCCGAGGCTCACTGTGCCGGGGCAGTCCCGATAGGGACCTAGCGTTTGTCGTTCCTTATCGGGCCGAAGTTCCCAGATCCGGACTAGAGGGCAGGCCTGGGTGACTACCTCCAGCGGAACGGACGCGAGACGGCAATGTGGCAGTAAGCAGCCGAGCATGGTCTCCGAACGCTGGGCGACTGTCCGCCGGCGATCACCGGCCCTGATCCGGTCGCGGCACTTCCACGGCGACCACCTGCCCCCGGGTACCCTTCAGGATGCTGGTCCGGGATTGGCTCCTCCACCTCCTCCTGCTCGAGCACTGCGAAGCCCCCGCCCGCTCCGGCCTAAGAAGCGACGGTCGCGGCTGGAATCAGCGGGCCCCCGCCGACCATCCCCTCGGCCCGGGCGCCGGTAGGAGCGAGGTCATCCCAATCTCATATCAACTGATGTGTCAAGTGGCTTGACAATCAACGTCAACTTAAGATACCATATCATTTGATGTGACAGGCTGAAGGCGTGACATGGAAGCACCGGAGTCGACAGGAGTCTCAGCGGAGTTGAGGGCAGAGTTGGCCCGCCGGGCGCGAGATAGAAAATCGAGATTCGTCGAATTTGACTCAGAGGAACCGACCGTTTGGAACCCGACGCAGGTGTTGCACCCGGAATGCGGCATACCATTCACCGACATCACTGCGTGGCACTACATTGCGGAACAGTTAGATAAGGGCTGCGACGTGACCCAGGTTTGCCTCCGAAAGCCTGCCGGCCACATAGGGTACGAACTGGACCTGGAGGGTGCCGCTGGGCACCCACGGATTCACGTCAAGGTTCGTTTGTACAAAGACAAGATCAAGGGTAGGAGCTTCCATAACAGCACGCGGGCGGGAGTGTAATATGCATCGATTGGCGGATCGTTCCAGGTTTTCTCAACCAGAAGCGCATGAAGACATTGAGAAGCTTGAGTGTCCTCAGTGCGAGAGTGCGCGAGTCCGAACTGAGTGGGTTGACCACCGCTTCCACTATGGCTTGGGCGCAGAGGCAATTGAACTGCGGTGCCAATTGCCATTACGTATATGCGACGCCTGTGGGAACCAATTCATAGACGACGTAGGACAAACCATACGCCACAACACCGTCTGTCGACACTTAGGTGTGATGACACCCCAGGAGATTCAAGGGCTTCGTGAGCGCTACGGACTGACGCAAGCGCAATTCAATCAGATCACCGGAGTCGGAGAGGCTTCTCAGTCTCGATGGGAGAACGGTGCCGCAATTCAGACCAGAGCGCTTGACAATTATCTGTTTCTACTTGACTTTCCGGAGAACCTCGTGCGGCTCAGGACTCGCAGAGCCGAAATGAACCCAGGCAGTGGCGAACCGCAGGCTCAGCAGCAGTTTCGTTGCATCAGCGTCACCGACGTGCGGCTGACGCAGCAGCGGCGCTTTCTGCTCCGCCCGTGTACCAGTAGGCCGTAGCTATGTACGTGATCACTTTCTACTCGTTCAAAGGCGGAGTGGGTCGGACTCTCGCTCTGGTCAACGTCGCCGCACAACTTGCCCAACATGGCAAGAGCGTTCTACTCGTCGACTTTGACCTGGAAGCGCCTGGCCTTGACGTCTTCAGGCCCCTGAGGCCGAAGGCCGCTACTCCGGGAATCGTCGAGTTTGTTACCGAGTACTTAAACTCCGGTGCCGCGCCGGTTGCGGCCGACTACGCTTGCCGTTGTGAGCCGCTTCCGAACATGAATGGCAAACTCTGGGTCATGCCATCTGGGATACGGGACGCCACCTATAGCGCAAGGCTCAGCGGCATCGACTGGCAGAAGTTGTATGCTCTGCACGACGGCTTTCTGCTGTTCGAGGACCTCAAAGCGCAATGGCAGATGCAACTGCAGCCCGATTACGTGCTAGTTGACTCACGCACCGGCCACACGGATGTTGGCGGCATCTGCACCCGTCAACTTCCTGACGCCGTGGTTCTATGCTTCCTGCCGACCGAGGATAACCTACGAGGACTCGAGATCGTAGTTAGAGATATCCGAAATGAAAGCAGCTCCCCCTCAAGAAGGGAGATTGAACTCCTCTTCGTACCATCGAACATTCCTCAATTGGATGACGAGCAAAGCATCCTCGCTCGCCGCCTAAAGGAGGCTGAGAGGCGCCTTGGGTTCCGTGAGCCTCACTGCATTCTCCATCGATACGAGAGTCTCTCGCTGCTTGAGAACGCGATCTTTACGCTCAAGAGGCCCCGCAGCAGACTGGCTAAGGAATACCGGGACCTCACGCGAGCGATCACCCAGAGCAATCTCGATGACCGCGATGTCGCACTGCGGCACATTCACGGCTGGGAGAGCGGGGTTGGATACAGGCTCCAAGGAGAACAATCGGTTGAGCGGAGGCTACGGAAGATTCGGACGCTTCATGCGGACGATGGGGAGATTCTATTCGCGCTGTCGCGCGTGGTCAGGCGAATGGGTCGAGAGGAGGAAGCCCTTGCCCTCCGATCTCAAGCCGAGGCGCTTGGTTTCCGGAGCGCCGAAGCCCTGCTCGACGGCGCTCAACGGCTTTTGGAAGAAGGCAATGCGCAGGCTGTCATACCGATGATCCAGGAGGCGATCAACCACTCCACCGCTAACTACTTTGACCTGAGCCGGGCGGCGCGTCTGTGGCTCCAGCTCGATGTCGATTCGCTCGAGGGGATCAAGGATGCCGCCGCATTTAAGAGACTTCAACGGGGAGAACAGTTGTCCCTGTGTGAAACCCTCCTTGTAAGACGAGATGCATTGCCGGTGGCGGAACGATTGATTCGATCTTTGTGGGACGAGAATCAGGAGCCAGTTCCAGGCCCGCCACCAAGCCCGCCGACGAACCTAGCGCTGTGTCTGATAGGACAGCAAAGGTTCGCAGATGCCATGAAGCTCTTCCGATCGCGACCCGATCCATCCACAGCCGATATGTCTGATGTCTTCAACTATGGCATGGCTGAATGGGGTGCAACCGGGTGCGTTCCTCGTGACCTTTTCAGCGGCCTTTTGAGACTGGCGACAGATGCTGACCACCTGTCAAAGAACGTTTGGCAGTGCTTTACGATCGCAGCCTGGGCAATCGGGGAGAAGGAGTCCGCCGGGAGATACCAAGTGAAGACCGAGGAGAGTGCGAGAGAGGACGATTCGCAGGCGTTCAGCGGCTGGCGGTATCTAGAGGTTACCGCATCAGAATTCCTTCACGACGTCGCTGCCGCTCGGCACATGCTTGAGGGAGGGGGCACTCTGCCGGAGATTCTGCGCGGGACCGCCGCCGAACGCAGTTGAGCCGTTCGCGCCGCTGAGGTGGCCACGGCGGGGGCAACAGCGGCCAGACCGCCCTATCCCAGCACCCCTGTTCAGTACCGGACATCCTCCGATCTGGCAGTCCACACGACCGAACACTCGAGCTGTCGAACTACCCAGCCTCAAAGCCCTCACAACGGCGCTCCGGGAAGTTGCCCCAGATAAGTACCGCCGAGTCGGCTAGTCACCTCAATCGTGAGCCGTCTTTGTACCAGGCGCAATCGAATCTGCCACCTTCAATGTTGATGTATAGCCCGATCTGGTATTGGTAGTGCCCATCGGGAGCAGTAAGGAGTTCGAGCTTCCGCGTATCGCAATCGTCCTCTTCCGTGTGCTTCTTGAGTTCGACAACCAGAAGGTTGTGGTCTCGCCCTTGACCCTGGCGATGGTGAATGATGATGTCTGGCAGGATCTCGTCCGTCGCCTTCCGCGAGTTGCATCGCGCGATCCCCTCTAGCGTTTTCTGAAGCTGCCCGTCGCGGTCATATTCACAATCCACATTCCATGTCTCGAAGTGCGGTTCGAACTGCACCGCGAGGCGGTGGGCGGTTGATCGCTCGTGAACAGATTCGAATTGGAGTACCGGGCGTTCCCCTCTCACCGATTCGATCGCAGCCGCGACAGCACTTCGGACCTGATCGTCTGTCATGATCGCCAATTCTACTCCGACTTTGGCATCGCTGGCGGCAGCACCTAGACTCCCTGTGAGGATTAGGACTGACAAGTCGGCCTCTGGCACCTAAACGCGCCACCACCTGCCAGTCTCGTGCTCTACTTGGAACCCGCCCCCTACCTCCTCAACCGCGCCAGCGCCCCGCGCACTTCTTCGATCTTCAATAGCGCGGCGGCGGCGAAGTACACGGCCGCGTACGGCGTGAGAATCAGCGCGGCGGCCAGGACCGGATGCCGCGTCCCGATCGCCAGTTTCATCGCCCACCCGGCGGCGGCCGCGGCGCCCGCGGCAAGCCAGAGCCGGGCGACGAATCCCAGCGGCAGGCCAGTCGCGCCGATGCGCCGGTTGAGCGTGCGGCGCAGCAGCGTGAATTCGACCCAGCCGGCGATTCCGGCCGAGGCGGTGAGTCCCGCCACTCCCCAGCGCTGCTCGATGCCCAGGATGCGGGGCAGCGGGAGGGCGCAGAAGTAGCCCAGGCCGCTGGTCAGGGCCACTCGCACCAGCGCGTAGCGCAGCGGCGTGCGCGTATCGATGAGCGCGTAGTAGGTCGAGGAATAGAGGCGGCCCAGCGTGGTGGCCAGCAGGCCCACCGTCGAGCCGGCCAGGATTCCCCAGACGTAGATCGCGTCGGCGTGGCGGAACAGGCCGGTCTGGAAGAGCGCCGCGGCGATAACGTCGCCCAGCGCGAGGAACGCCATGGCGGCGGGCACGATGAAGAACGCGATGCGGCGCAAGCCCGCATTCAGCCGTGCGCGAAGATCGCCGGCCACGTCCGTGTGGCTGGCCACGGCGCCCGACATGGCGGGCAACTCCGCCGCCGAGACGGACATCCCGAACAGGCTCACCGGCAGCGTATAGAGAAGTTGCGCGTTGGAGAGCGCGGCCACGGCGCCGGTGGGCAGCAGGCTGGCCAGCAGCGTATCCACGTACGCGCTGATCTGCACCACGCCGCGGCTGATGAAGACCGGCACGAAGCTGCGCAGCACCGTGCGGACGCCCGCCGAGCGCAGGCTGAGCGAAGGTCGCAAGCGCCGGACCAAACGGAATACCCAGGGAAGCTGCACGGCGAATTGCAGCGCACTGCCCAGCACCGATCCCCAGGCCAGGGCCATCGCTAACGGAAACTGGCCCACCCGCCCGCCGAAGCCCAACAGCGTCCCGATCATGGCCAGGTTCCAGATCACCGGCGCGGTGTAGGAAAGGAAGAACCGGCGGTGGCTGTTGAGGATGCCCAGGCACCACGCCGAAAGTACCAGCAGCCCCGCTCCGGGGAACAGGATGCGCACCAGGCGAATCGTGAGTTCGCGCTTGGCGCCGCTGAAGCCCGGCGCAATGCCGTCGATC
>Ga0182011_10005441_pt1 | contig 10012 bp, 9 predicted proteins | sample 711E1DmetaG_FD_120481 | JGI IMG/M metagenome (GOLD analysis project Ga0182011, IMG submission 120481) | Permafrost microbial communities from Stordalen Mire, Sweden - 711E1D metaG | ecosystem: Environmental > Terrestrial > Soil > Wetlands > Permafrost | place: Sweden: Stordalen | collected...
CATTAGATATCATATCCGTAAATTATGATACTTGTATTGAGCAATTCTGTAATTTTTATCGATTGACCTACCAAGATGGTTTTGATGTCCATTGGAATCCAACAGTTTTTCAAAGTGAACACAATGATATTCGTCTTTACAAAATTCACGGTTCAGTGATGTGGTATCAAAGCGATAGAGGCGGATATATCAAACTACCCGTTATGACTAAGGGAAGTAAAATTCAACTTATTTCTGGTGAAAAAGCCGAGAATCTCATGCTTTATCCTATGCGAAAATGGGACTTTGCAGAACCTCTTTTGGAATTATTAGTAAAAATGAAACATCTACTCGAATCAGAATCTTGTAAATTTCTTATCATTGTTGGATATTCATTCCGAGATGAACATATCACGCGAATTCTAATCGATGCAGCCAGAAAAAACAGAAAATTACATCTGATTTTGATTGATCCTAATGCGAATGAGATCTATTTAACGAAGTTAAAATATTACGATTTTCAGAAAAAAATTCCGTCTCCGTTGGATGGAAGAGTCATCTGCCTTCCGTATCTTTTCGAAAAGATATTCCCACTGATTAAAAATCATTATCTCAAAAAATTAAACGAAGGCATTGCAATCGAAGATGCTCAAAACCAAATAAAAATCCGAGGAGAAAAAGCCGATTGGATCGCTTGTATAACATCTTTTGCCGATGCAGAATTTGTTGAAAAAAATGAAGTGCTTTTAAAAAGGGAATCAATTGATATTGAGATATACTGGACCATTTTACTTGAGGTTTATCTGAAAATGGCTGTGAATTTAATTGCAAATGGGGAAATCAGCAAGGGTAATAAATATTTCAAAGATTTTTGTGATATTTTAAAAATAATTATGATCGAAAAAATCAATGTCGACATCTTTAGCTTAAGGAGTGGAAAGGGATCGAATTTCCGAGTGGAAATTCAATTTAATTATCATTCTCATTATGATCCAATTACAAAGCAAAAAGGTGGGAGTAGCAGTTCATCAGTTAAACAATTCACAGACTTAATTGATTCGTTCTTAATATTTCTTAAAACAAGAGTAGAATTTGGGAGTAGGTATGAAAAAGACATTTTAAAAATCATTTTAAAATTGGAGCAAATTAAAAAATATTTTGACGGAATCGAAGATGGGCGAATCACTATTGATAATTACCTTAGTCTTCGGAAAAACAAAATTCAAGATTTTGAACAAATAGAGAGAGAAATTTCCCATTTATCCATGGAAGATATTTTTCCTGAGGCAAAGGAAGAATTGACTGTAAAATTGCTTGATTTCGAGAGAGGAACTTTAAGAGATCTACTTGACTAAGAATCAGATTTTCTCTCCCCAAAACCGCACCTCCTTTCCATGGCCCCCCGCACCCAAGCCGGCCATGAGTTCCGCCTCCTCTAACTCTTGCGGCCTGTATGCCAGCAACACGATTCCGCTTTTTTTGGGTGTTTTATATCGTGTAATCCTAGATTTTTCCGGTGGAATTCCTTCAATAGATCGTGAGAAATAAAAAAATTATTAATCTAACCAGGACCGCCCCTCATACCAGTTATTGATAATATCTTCAAAATATCGCGCCCAATAAACACGGTTGGAATTTGTTTTATGATGGCAAGTTTTACATAACGCAACAAACTTGTTGGGATTTCCAATCACTTTGACCTGCTCACCGTCGATATTATAGATATATTCGCCATTTTCATTTTGTTCGCTACAGGCTTGCTTATTGTAGTAAACGTGATGAACACACAGTTTTTTATCATTCTGAGGTTGCCCACATTCGGTACATTGATTATTAAACCATGCTCTCACACGCTCTCGGAATTTATTATTGAATTTCGGACAATACGGTTCAAAGGAGATTCCTCCTTTCCATAAAGGATTTTTTTCTCCTTTAACACTCTCCCCAAATGCAATATTTTGACATTTTTTACTACAATATATTCCTCGATTCGTATTGACACGGTATTCATCAGTTTCAAATTCTTTTCCACAGGTTTGGCATATTCGCTTCACTTTTTGTTTGAATCGTGGATGATCTTCTCCACTGAATCGTCGGGATTGGTCTTTGGCATAGCATTTCCGACTACAATAAACGAATTGAGATCTTTTTATTCTCATCGGAAAAGTTTCAAATTCTATTCCACAAACAGAGCAAAAAATTTTTACTCTGCGTTTATGACTAAAATTTTGCCCGGCACCTTTCAAAAAACATACTCGCGAACAATAATTTTGACCATCAGGTCTTTGAGAGGTGGGTTTGGTTTGAAATTCCTTTCCACAAAATCGACAGATCTTTAAAATTTTTTTAAATTCGGGTTTACAATCTTGGTAATAGCATTCTTTGGAACAATATTGTCCTTTGTTTTCTTTGGTTAAAGATGGAGAAATTGAAATTTCCTTACCACAGGTTCGACATTTACGAATTATTTTCTCGATCCAATTGGGGCTGTTACTACCAGAATATAGCCTTGATTTTGCCTTATAGGAACATGCTCTTGAACAATATTTTTTCCGAACCGCTAAGGATTTGCTAACAAGCAATTCTTTTCCGCATTCTTGACAGATTACGGTTACTTTAGGCATTTCAATAATTCATGATTGACGTATTTTACGATAATACAATCTGATAACGCTCCCCTCCCGCACCCCATCCGCCGCTGACTCCCGCCTCCCCAAACTACAGCAGATTACAGCGCCACGCTCGCCGCAGACACGGGATGCCGACCCGGATTTAAAAATAATTAACTTTTTTTCAGACAACATCTGGTAAAAATTTTCAACCGGATTACGATCAGGATAATGGTATTGAACATTTAACATCACAGGACAATTAATATCACGCCGCTCGGCCCGTGGTATCATCACGCAGCATGGGTATTTTATCTGGTACCGTTCACGTAGCACAAATCGGCGTATAACCCTCGTATTCACTTATTCCAAAACTATAACGTGTCCCTTTTTTAATATGAACCTGTTTTGAAAATGTTAGATTTTAAAACATGCCCAAAATGCAAAAATTTTACAGCAACCGAAAATGAGGTTTGTCCTAATTGTGGGAATCATTTTGGGAAAAAAGAATCTCTTCAAAAACCGCAATTATCTCCAGAAGTATCTACCCTAAAAATAAAACCAATCCCGGAAAAAAAGGCCGGACCAGATTATTTCCGGATTATCGGGATTTTGTGCTTGTCATTTGTGCTTTTAATAATTGTGGTACCAACAAAAACGATAATAAAGGATGTTGAGGTTTCATATCTGGATTCAGAAATATATACCGTTCAGGAACCTTACACTGCTATGGATGTGACCAACGTACAAGAAACCTGGCAGGAAGTGCATACCTCAAGTGACAGGGCTGCTTCCCCGAATGGGTATTATTATGTAAAATGTGGACAGGGTTGTACTTGCTTCCATTATACCTCTGATCCCAATACGATCCCCTCGTATTATTGCGATGAATGTTCATGCCCGACTTCTGGCACCTATGAACAATCCCGAACCGTTCCAAAGTATCAATGGGTCACTAAATATAGAAACGTTACAAAAACCCGGAATGTAACGAAAACCCGAATTGAACCAGGGCCGGTCGAAGTGAATTGGATAATTGGATTTAAGACGCCGTGGACATTCCATTTAATATAGTCATCATTGAGAGAATATCTCCCATCCCAATTGATAACTCATTACTACTTGTTGCATGGGATTAGGTTACTCCCTCGATACTGCCAGTAGTTTGGATTCGCATTCATCTGAATATCAAATAAATAAAATTATCGTTACTTAAATCGAAAGAGAAGTATGAAATCGAAGTATCTATTTCTTTCAGCACTGGTTGTTGTGTTACTCTTGGTGGCAGGTTGTAACACCATGAAAAATCAGACAAATACTCCGACAACAACGAATCCAATTATAAACACAATTACTCAAACTATCGAACCCGTTGCAACCTCATCGACACATCGTTGGGCGTGTTATGGTTCCAACAATTACTACAGTTATGAACCACGATCACCTATCGTTTATCAACAGAATGATCCTAATACTCCACATTATCAGAGTCTTCCTGCTCCCCAACCAACCCCATCTTATAATGGGAGAACGATGCAAACTGATCCAATTATTGGGACTTATATTTTCGATCCTACGCAATTCAAATCGACTGAAGTAGAAAGGATGGATTATTTCTCTACACTTTCAAGTTCAGAATTTTATTACGTTGTCCCGCTTGACATTTCACCGGATATAAAATGGACTTTTAGAGATGATGGAGTCCTATTATTTTCCCAAAACAACATAACTTGTAGTGATAACAGTCTCCGAAGATTTTGGAGAAATACTAGCGGTTATTTCCTTAGAAGTGGTACATGGAGAGTGCTAGATTCAGAAAAAGATAAAACGACATATCAAATATCATGGGGTTGTGTAATTTCAACAACTCACACCTATGTTGTCACTTATGACAAAAATGGAGTGTCGCTAACACAACCAAATATTCTCAAAATGATAAAAATTGATTGAGAAATTTTAATTTAAGACAATATTTTTTCAATATTCAAAGATTTAATCAGTTAATTGAAATTAATCTTTGAATTTAACAGAAATCCTCAGTGACATAGACTGTTTTATCGGAAGAAATTCCCACTCCGATACCTTCGCGATCATACGTTGAAGTAAGAATATTCTGCCGATGCCCGGGACTATTCATCCAACTATTAACTGTTGATTGTGCAATTGTTTCAGATGACTCCATATCATTTACTTTAATGCCGTTATAGGTTGTCGAATGAGATGTCTGGAAAATATTCTCTGCAATACCAGTTGTGTAATATGACCCATAATTTTTGTAACAAGAATATCCGGCTTGAGTTCCACGATCAGATGGATCAAGACCTTGGAGATTGGTATGAGCAAAATAATTATTCTTTGCCATATCTTCACTGTGTTTACGTGCTATGGTAATTAGTGAGGAATCGAACCGTAACGCTGAAAGTCCGTGGCTTGTTCGTTGCTGATTGATCAACTCGTGAATGCGTCGTTCTAGGGAAGGGATATCTATTACAGGTTCAGGGTTGCTTACAGCTGATTCAATTATATCTAAAAGATTAGGTTCTTTCGTCGGTAAACCCTGAGAATATTGGTACGTTGTTGTTGGTGATAATTTATGAGTATTTGAATCCGTAAAAATTTGTGACGAGGTTTTTTGGATCGTTTTGGTCATAAAATTCAGGTTATCAGTGAAGATTAACGTACTCCCAGAATTCACTGCAATAATCGACACGATGAGCAACCCGAAAAGGGCATATGTCATTTTGGGCTCGAAATATCGCGAATAGCGGTACCCCTTGAAAGTTCCGTCAAATCCTTTTTTCACTTTATCGCTTACGAATAACAAAACGGCGGAAATTACCACATTCACACAAAACAAGATTCCGAGATATATAAGGACATTTGTTGTGGTATTAGGAATCTTTGATGTCGCTATATAATAAACGAACATCGGAATGGTCACCATAAGAATCGCACAGATCTGACTAGAGACTTCCCAGCATTTCACAGCATAGAGGAAATACGCAATGAGGATGCAGAAGACACCAATTTTAAAAGAGATCTGGAAATATCCTATATATCCATCGAGGGAATAATAGTCAGGTAAAAATCCTATTACTATCAGTACTATTGAAAAGATCGTGAAATTTCTCAAGGTAACAATATCCACGGCGGAAGAAAACATTTCCTTTTGTCGATGTCCCCATCTCGATTTAGTATACCAGACAATACAGGCAAGACAGAAACCGAAAATAATCCAGATAAGCAAATTCAGATTATCTTGGAGAACTGAATAGATGCCGGATATTCCAAGAATTTCTGGAATTTGTGTTTGTGTCACGACAGGCATGAATGAGGGTATTTCTGAAGTGGTATGAGTTGCCGGACGGATTGCAGAATTACCATCTAAATCTATGTAAAATGCTTGATTTATGAAATTCGAGGCGTCAAGGTATTGGCTGTCTTTTGAAAATTCGATTGATTTGATTCCGGCATTACCGAACGTTTTATTCCAGACAACAGTCCCTTTTTGATCAAAAAGCCAGATCCATCCACCATCAGATCCAATGGCAATATATTTTTCATCGGCAGAGATTGCAACTGACCAGATATTTCCATGAATGTTATAGGACCATGTTGGGCCATTATTCCCATTTTCAAATAGATAGATGGTGCTGTTCTCTGTGCTTTTTATGATAAATGTACCGTTATCAGAAGATGCCCGGTCAGTATAAGATCGGTAATAATCTGCTGCAACAGCCGGAGTTATTGCGAGAAAAATTATGAGAATTACAAGGGTTGAGTACTTATTTACCCGATTGTTCATTGCATTTACACTCATTTATTCGATTATAAAAGTTATTTGTTCGAAGTAATATCTGAAAACAGACAAGTTTTAATCCTTCTGCCAATTCTTTCAGATAGGGTCATTGGGAAATAATCATACTTGAAAAGATGAGCCTTCGTGTAATCTATCCATCAGGTAAACTCACGTAGATAGTATTATTTTATACTCTAACCTATGCCCAACAGATATGATATGAGATTTATCTATTGGCCCTGTCTTCTCATGCTTTGTTTTTTGTTGTCTATGAGTGGTTGTATATCAGGAACTCCTGATACTAGTGGTTCTACAACACCAGGTGCCACCTTAACTCAAAGTTATGTAAAAGAAGCGACCCTATTTATTACACCGACTGAATCGCTTTCAAATCCGACATTTTCTCAAGCCACCCAACCTCCTGAAGATATCGTATGCATGGTTGATCGCAAAGAGGAAGTTTTCACAAATGCAAATATAAAAGCCAGTTCTGTTGATTTGGTAAATCCTCCGATGTACATTAATTATACAATCCTTGATACGCAAAAAGGATCCGACGGAACATATGATTCATATTACTCAATAACAATACGTGATAAAAATACAGGAACCATCATATCTCGGTCGGGATTTGGGAAGGGTAGTTCTTTTCATTACCAATTTGGAGGATCTGATGTAATAAAAATTATGAAGAGTGGAGTACTACAAATCGAAAAGGAAGGCAAGGATATCACAATCATCTCAGAAATTTGGGTAAAACCTGCCGGTAATTTAGATAGTTCATTCGATGTCAAGAATGCAAAATGTATCAATTGGCCGCAATCATACAAAACCGGTGTAATGCACTCGCCTGCCCCGTGGGGGGGCGAAATGAATACAGGAATTGATAGGACATAGGGGGGTTGGGCGGGAACTCCCCCCATTGATTTGGTTTTGACCGGGCCAGGTTGCTGATATCAATCGCGATCACGAACGCGATCGAAAACCTGATCCGGATCAACCAGACCATGATTTGAAATTTCAAACCGGACCTTGATTAAAAAATTTTCAGCAGACCTTGATTGAAAAATTTTTACCAGACCTTGATTGAAAATCATGCACCGGTGCAATCTTCCGGTGTGGAATAGTTTTTGGGATTTATGTACAAGTGTTTAACTTTTTGCAACCAGACCCTGATTGAAAAATTTTCAGCAGACTTTGATTGAAAATTTTTAACCAGACCTTGATCGAAAATTTTTCATCGTGATCAGGATCGTGATTGAAAATCTGATCCGGATCAATCAGACTTTGATTGAAAAATTTCGCGGGACTTTTTTCCGGGTTTTCATGGAAGGAATCCGCTACCCCCAAAACCGCCTTCCCTTCTCCGGCCCCTCCCGCACCCAAGCCGCTCTTGAGTTCCGCCGCCGCGATCATAGTCAAAATCATAGCGATCCATACCCAACAAATAATAGTTCACGATACCTGTCGCTGAGCTAATAATTTTTCCAATTCAATAGGCCGGTAATCTAACAATTCCGCACTGACATTTATCATTCTGGTTTCCTTGTTTACCAGAGGGTGCTGTAGCATGTTGTTATTGTGATAATGACCGTGAATTATCCAGTGAGGAGTTTCTTTCCATTCCTTGAGGAGTTGGCAAATCCCGGTATGAGCCAGTGTTTCCTGGTTGTGGCGGTCTTCGGGATTCGGACTGTGGACCAAAAGGATTGATTCACCATTGAAATTTATCACGAGATACGGGAGTTTGCATTTGAGATAATTATCGTGGTTCCCCCAGATATTGACTTTAATTCCATTCAGCTGATGCATCCATCCGGCAATATTTCTGCCTTTACTCCTGGAATATACCAAATCGCCGAGAAAATAAACCGTGTCATATTTTCCAACGGTTCGGTTCCAGCGTAAAACCATTTCGGAATTCATCTGATGAACATCATCAAATTGCCTTTTGCAATATCTGATAATATTGGCGTGTTCGAGGTGTAAATCAGAAATAATGAAGGTTCGTGGAGGTTCCATAGAATTAGCGTCCCGTTAAAAATTTTCCGATAAATGGAATTTTGCTTAGCCAGGATTCAGGTTGGGTAATTTTGATCTGTGCCGATGCCTCATTCGGATTGTAATCCCCTTTAAAATATTTATCAAGAAGGGTGAAGGTTCTGGTGAGTTCTCTCTTTGAAAGAGCTTCAATCCTGTTCAGGAGGCGTCTTTGAAGAAAATCATATTCACATAATATTTTGCTGTTTTTAAGAATCGTCGCCCGAATCAAAACTTGCTTAAATTGCGGTTCCGGCTTGCTGTCGATGTATCTTTTAATCCGTGAAAAATCACTGTCCTTCAGATTCATCGCTAATGTAGCATGGAACTTGAAATCCTGTTTGTAATCAAATTCTCTTAATCGACAGTGATTTGCAAGTTTTTGGGCCAATGCCCAGCGAAATTGAATGAGGTTTTCGTTGGGGTTGATATTAATGAAAACGACTCCTGTCTCATTTTCAAAATACCCATACCCGTCTATCGTATATTTGCAGAGAGGTGTATCCGAACAAATTTTAACGAAATCTTTTACGAGCTGTTTTTCATTTTTTGTTGTGAAACCTCCACAAAGTGTCATGTGAGGAACCGCTTTATGAGATGGAGATAAATGGAATTTGTTTTCGAGATGGTGAATCATCTCTCTAATATCGTATTTTAAACTCCCCTGAAAACGATACTCAATCAAATAATGATCGTTGTTCATCTTACCAGATCTCCAAGATTGAATTAATTATTTCCACCTTTTCACTTCGCGATAATTTAGGCAATATTTCAACATACTAAAAGAATACCTGAATGCACATAAAATCGATCTGTCGATACATTTTTTAGACAGTCTTTTTATTATCTCTAACGCTATTAACCCAAACATGGGTATTCTGGATAAAATCTATCACGCTATTTTTGGAGGTGAAGATAAACAGGAAAATTCGGAATTTGATTTGAAAGCACTAAAAGAGAATCTCCGAAAAGTCAAGGAGAAAGAATCTGAAAAGAAGAAACCGATCCCTCAGAAAAGTAACGAGAAAAAACAGAGAACCGATGGAGGGAATTCCGAAATAATAAGAGAGATAATCTGGCGGGACGATTGGACTAAAAACTGTCGTACTATTGAAAATACAGGAAAAAAAGAATTTGACGGTAAATCATCGTCGGAGATGCGAGAATTAAGTAATCCTTTGCTACTTGGTGCTAAAATGTTTTTAGCTGACGTAATCTATATGGTAAATATACCGTATGACTCCAGCCGACATAATTGTTCTAATTTCGCAAAAGATGTGCAAAATGCTGCTAGTAAACAAGGAATCAGATGCGGGTATGTGCGAATTAATTTTAAGGATAGTGAAATAGGGCATGCCATTGTTGCTTTTGAAACCGACTATGGATTGAAATTTTTCGAACCACAGAGTGCTGAAGAGGAAAATGTAATAGTCGGACGTTACTATTCAGCCCATTTATCAGAAAATTTAGACTATAAAATCATTAGTAAAGTTGAAATTTTCTGGAACGATGGGACAAATGCAATAATAGAATAATTCGTTAACTTCATTCCAATCGATGCTTTTGAAAGAAGACCAGTGTTTAA
>Ga0182011_10005442_pt1 | contig 10011 bp, 13 predicted proteins | sample 711E1DmetaG_FD_120481 | JGI IMG/M metagenome (GOLD analysis project Ga0182011, IMG submission 120481) | Permafrost microbial communities from Stordalen Mire, Sweden - 711E1D metaG | ecosystem: Environmental > Terrestrial > Soil > Wetlands > Permafrost | place: Sweden: Stordalen | collected...
GTCTGTAGCTGTACTATACTGCCCATGTTCGCAGGAATAGAGAAGAAGGGCGCAGGAATCGGTCCTGCAACAGCTTTCCTTTTCTCGGGCCCTGCCATAAACCTCCTGGCCATAGTTCTCACTGCCAGAGTTCTGGGCCTGGATATAGGAATTGCCAGGGCGATTGCCGCAGTGTCCATGGCCGTTATCATCGGCTTGATCATGGCTGCCATTTTCGAGAGAAGACCGCAGAAGTGCGAGATCTCACCAGGCAATGCGCCTGCCAAGGTCGTCGATGCGACGACCGAGTCCCATAAAGGTGGTCAAACCGAGCGCATATCTGTTTTATTCTTGGCGCTCCTAATTGGAGTGCTGCTATCTGCCACCTCGCAATTGGAGTTCTCACTGAAGTGGACTATAGTCACCGCGTTTATAGCGGCTGCTGCTTATGTCCTGGCCAGATATTTCTCCTCCGAAGAAAAGAGCGCCTTCTTCAGCGAGACCTGGTCACTCACTAAAAAGATATTTCCCTTGTTGCTGGTGGGAACCTTCATAACAGGCATGATAGGCTACTTCCTGCCTGTGGAGTGGGTGAGGACAGTCTTCGGTACGAACAGCTTCCTGGCGTGCTTCACAGCCTCTGTTGTCGGGGCTCTACTCTACATGCCCACTCTGCTGGAGATACCCATAGTGGGAACGCTCTTCGGTTACAGCACAGGAGTGACGGCCCCCGGTCCGGCGCTATCTCTGCTCCTGGCCGGGCCATCGCTGAGCCTACCAAGCATGATAGTAATTATGAGAGTAATAGGCTTTAAGAAACGCGGTGTTTACATCAGCCTGGTTGTTACAGTCTCCACTCTCGTAGGCATGCTCTACGGAGCAATTGTAGGTATGAGTATTGAATGATGGTTTAAGAAGTGAATGAAATGGTGAAGATCGAAGTCTTAGGAACAGGCTGCGCCAAGTGCAAGAGCTTGACAAAGAATGTAGAGAAAGCAGTCCAGGAACTCGGCATCAAGGCCGAGATTGTGAAGGTGGACAGCATCCAGGAGATCATGGATAGAGGAGTCATGATGGTCCCAGCACTCTACATAGACTGCGAGTCTAAGGCAGTTGGAAGGGCCCCAAGCGTTGCAGAGATTAAGAAATTACTCGAGCCGTATCGGTGAGTATTAGATGGCGAATGAGATAAGCAAAGGGCTCGACTTTCTTTCCAGGTTCCTGACAGCCTGGATCTTCGCTGCCATGCTCATAGGCATAGGCATCGGCTATTTTGCTCCAGGCATAACTCAGTTCATCCTCAGCTTGCAGGTGGGAACCACTTCTATTCCCATTGCCATTGGCTTGATACTGATGATGTATCCGCCCCTGGCCAAGGTGAAGTATGAGGAGCTAGGGAACGTCTTCAAGGATAGGAAGATTCTGGCTCTGTCCCTGGTTCAGAACTGGATCATCGGCCCCATTCTGATGTTCGTCCTTGCAGTCGTATTCCTGCGAGACTATCCTCATCTCATGTACGGCGTAATCCTCATCGGTATAGCTCGCTGCATAGCTATGGTCATAGTCTGGAACGAGTTGGCCTGCGGCTGTACGGAGTACTGCGCCGGCCTGGTGGGTCTGAACTCCATTTTCCAGGTGCTGTTTTATTCCGTATATGCATACATATTCATCACGATATTACCTGCAGCTATAGGCATAGCTTCAGGAATGACAGTAAACGTCACCATAACCCAGATTGCGGAGAGCGTCTTCATCTACCTTGGAATACCTTTCCTGGCGGGCATTATCACAAGGTTCTCGCTAATTCGGGCCAAAGGAAGAAGCTGGTACGAGAGTCAGTTCATACCTAAGATTAGCCCCCTCACGCTCATTGCTTTGCTCTTCACAATCGTCGTGATGTTCTCCCTCAAAGGAGGGTATGTCGTGGAGCTGCCACTGGACGTAGTCAGAGTTGCCATTCCGCTCATGATCTACTTCCTGCTCATGTTCTTCGCCAGCTTCTACATGTCCTACAAGCTGGGAGTGAACTACGAGGATACTGCTGCTCTATCATTCACCGCTGCCAGCAACAATTTCGAGCTGGCGATAGCCGTAGCAGTGGCAGTCTTCGGCATCGCTTCCCAGGAGGCCTTTGCAGCAGTCATTGGGCCGCTTATAGAAGTACCGGTTTTGATTGGCCTGGTAAACGTGGCCCTGAAGCTGAAGGAGAGGTATTTTGCCGAGGTTCCAGCAATGTGCGACAGTCAGAGCTTTGATAATTAGGTTTCATCACTTAATTATCAACTAATCAAAATTAGTTCATTTTTCATCACGGCCAACGTCCGGCGTCTCCGGCGCGTAGTATCGCGAACGGAGCACGCCCTTGTCATGTCTTTCATCTCATTTCTGCACTCGCCCTCGTCAGCAGCAACACATTCGATGCAGTCAGATGAAGCGCATATGCAGCAACCGATTCAGGCACCGTCGCCTCCTCGGTTCCCTGACCGTGACCTGACAAGCGATTGCGAACGGTCGGGACACCTGCCTCAAGCGTGCTTCTTAACGCCGTGAAATGCGCTTGCATGAACGAGGGGATGAGTTTGCGTTCAAATACGATATCTATCAGTCGTTTAGCGATATCGCCGACATTGAACTCCCATCCCCTTTGAGTGCAGATAGCTTTTATGGTGCTCTCGAATGCCTTGAGGCAGTCGTTCAAGCACTCCTTGTACTTCTTCGTCCTATAGTGCTCATGGGCGCTAAGGAACTCCGCATTTGCATCTTCATACATCGGATCGAATAGCATGCTCAGAGCTGGTCGGACAATTTCCTCATGGATAATCTGAGAGTCTACTCTCATCATCATTCCAGATTCATACTGATAGCCAACTCCATGCTCTCGGAACCGATGATTGAGTTCGGCGATTGCTTCGTCGGGAGATAGTTTGCGGTTTTCGTAACGGTATTTTTCCTGAAGTAGATGGTCATGGGCGCTTACCACTTACCAGAGAAGATGACCGTTGGGGTAACAAGTAGGAATATAGAAGTTGTCAAGGACCCTTGCCACATCAATCAGATCTTCTGGAGCGGGCCGGGGCAGATCTTCCAGCAACCTGGCCACCACATGCCCCCAGACTTCTTGGCAAGGTGAAAGACCGGGCCAATACAACCTTCTTAGCTGCCTGATGGGCAGCAAGCATGCCTACTCGTGGCGACCGGCCGTCTAGAATCCTCCGCCTGCTCAAGGTCCCTGACAGCCTGATTGAACCAGTCGGATGCACGATTGGGCACGATACCTGAATCTCCTACCTAATGCTGTACTTTCTAGGCAATAAAGTTACAGAGAGAGATAGACTATTTGTACATTAAGTCGCAAGTGATTGAGCAGTATTAATAGGCAACATAAAATAGAAAACTCCGAGAATTTGCAGGACTTGAACCGCCCTGCATTTTCTTTTCCGCGGTAGCGGACTATAAGTTTGATTGAAACAGATCGATTAAGGAATAATCAAATCATTTAGTATCTTCTGGGCGGCCTCGCTGGCCTGTGCTTCTGGTAGCACTCGCTGCAGTATACCGGTCTTGATCCGTCCGGCTTGAAGGGAACCTGGGTTTGCTTACCGCACTCTGAACAAGTTACGTCTGTCATCTCTCTTGGGCCTCTGTTGAAGCCTCCTCTGCTGCTTCCGTAATTTCCTTCCATTTATTTCACTTACCTTTTTGTATCGATTCAAAGAATCGACCATGCTACAAAAACATCTCAACAAACCTGAATAGACGCTATGCAGCTTTTTATAAAATGCGTCGGTAGATGATATACTTTACGGTCTAATCCGGATCAGGCTTGATTGAGGTCGGGTCACCAATTGAGTCGATAGGTCGCATCTCTTATCCGTCCTTTGAGCATTAGGACTGCCTTCCTTGTGTGCTCGACGAAGATGTCAACAACGGCGTCGTTCTCGCCCAGGCCCTTTAGGATCACTTCTGTGCGGAATCCCTCTCGATCAAAGACGCTTCTCCAGGAATTGGCCGAGTCTCCAGCAAGATCCACTAGTGCATGACCTCCGGCCACCAGAAGGAACGGCATCAATATGACCTTCTTGACCCCGGACTTCTTTGTCTGCAATAGTACCTCATCGATTCCTGGAAAGCCCTCCAGCGTGCCCAGAAAGACGTTCTTTTGATTTTCTTTTAGAACTTTTGCCATCTGGGAGTAAACTCTGTTTGCCGAACGGCTTGTTCCATGGCCCATAAGAACATAAGCCACCTCCTCTGAAACCGCGAAACTTTCATTCTCATGATCTTGTCCTTCGATCTCGGAAGATTGGAATTCAGGCCGAAGGGCTTTAGAGACTTTCATGCAATCTTGCAAACTGGAAAGCAGAGGTGTTCCTATCTCAAGGTTCCCGAAACATGATTTTTCCCGAACGTTCTTTTGTACATGGACCGAGCTAGCCATGTGTTGGAACTCGCTGCCCGGGACAACATGGAGTGACTGAGCAACTACGTTTCTGCATCCCTGATTAAATAGCTCAGCCAGGGCAGTGAGAGGACTATGGAAGAAGATCCCTTGTTTTTCTGATAGCACTCGCCTTATGAAGTCTGATGTGAAGGCAAGCCGCACATCGGCACCTGGAAAAGCTTTGACATAGTCGGATCTGATCTTTTCGTAGGTTGCCCATGCTTGTGAGTTGAGGGAGCCGTAGGATACCAGAACAATCCCCATCTTTTCCTCAGGTGACATTCATGCTCCTGTCAATGACATCAAGAGAACACCAGTTAAGAATAAGCATACTTAAGACTCAAAGTCCTTTATCTTTTTGATATGATACGCCTATGAATTAATCTGTGATTTTGACTTGATCAAACAGGATGAAGTCGACTTTAATTTGGAAACAAAGTCTTAAATATCCTTGAATCTCAATTTAAACTGGCCATCTTGGAATAAGGTTTAATTCAATATCGAGGATTATCATTCTAATTTTTTAGATTGTTCTTCCTGCATCTTCTTCGCCTTGGCCTGAGTCTCGTCCATGACCCTCATGTGCCAGAGGATGGCCAAAAGCATACATCCCAAGGCCAGGCCTTGGATTAGGACCACTTTGAATCCAGAAAGAGCCCCAACGAAGGAGACTGCAAAGGCACCAAAGAAAGCAGCGCTCCATCCAACGGCCATTGACATTGTGGAGCTGAGAAATAAGTCATTTTTCCAATATTCTTTCGGCACAGATCTGCGAGCATACTGCCTGGTAAAGGGGTCACCAATTGCTATGGTTGCCCAGGATATGAGAGCCAATCCTCCATAGCTCATCGCAGCCGACCATCTGACAAAGCCTTCAAGGTCACTGTTACGGAGCGTGAAACTCGTGATTACAAGAAAGATGAAGAACGCGAAGCCGAAGACATCCAGTATTATGAAATCGCGCTTTAAGACCATTCTTACAAAGTTCGGAAGCAGCAAGGCCAACCCGATAACGGCGCCAGCCTTAAAGCCAAGAACGCTGGAGGACACAGCAAAGGCTATCCATGGTAGAAAGCCCATCAGAACGCTTCTGTCGATTTTTATCCCTCCATGATCTTCTTATTCCCGGCCATTCTTTATAAATTCTTTTAGTATTGGTCTCATATCAATTGCGCACCCTTTGCGAGTTTCGACATTTTCATCCTTCGAAGGATTCACCAATAATACAATAATTTCATCTGTGCTCTAAAGGATATCCTCTTCGCATCAGGATACAATTTCACGGAAATGGATTGTAGAATAGATAATGCCTTGTTTCGTCTCCTTGGCGCGAACCTCTGAATAAGGGAATTGCTCGTTTCAGTCAAAGCTATAAATCAGTAATGCAGTTCTCCAAACATGGCAATGGTCTCCATAATCTTATATGTCGTTCTGTTCCTGATCGCCTTCATGATCGCTCGAATAATCATGAAGATGATGCGCGGTTACTGACTTCCAGCGACAGGCTTAATATTTATGATATCGTAAATACTATTATCATGAGCCCCCAAGTACTGGCAACTGTCGGCGGAAGCGGGACCAGGCTATACCCTCTCACACTAAACCAGCCTAAACCGTTGGTTGAATTATGCGATACTGCCATAATAGCCGTCCTGTTCAGGCTGCTGGCAGTCCAGGGCTGCCGCCGATTCATTCTGGGAAGCAGAGGCGCGAACAACACACTGGAGCTATCCAACTACTTCAAGGCTGGGGAAGGTTTCTTCAAGCGGTTGGGCATCAGCGACCCGGACGGATTCTGTTACCAGCCCCAGTATGACGATAGAGGGAGCGCAGACTCTCTTCGGTATAACATCAACTACTTCGACATAAACGACGATATTCTTGTTGTCTCTGGGGACAACCTGATCGATATCGATCTTAAAAAGTTCATCGAGTTCCATCACCAGCATAAGCCTGTCCTTACTGTAGCAGTAAAGCAGATGGAGCCAGGAGAGAACGTCTCCCAGTACGGAGTTGCAGATATCGATTATGACCTCCGCATAAAACGCTTTGTCGAGAAGCCTAAGAACGGCACCGAGCCGTCCAGGATGATCAACACCGCATTTTATCTATTCTCGCCGGAGATCCGAAAAGTGCTGCACGATATGGGCGATGCGGCAAGGGACATCGGTGGTGATCTGATTCCATACTTGACCGAGCACGGATACGATGTCTACGGCTATCCCATCAATGGCTACTGGATTGACATAGGCACTCCTGAACGGTTGCACCAGGCGGCCATGGACGTCCTTGCCAGCAAAGTAAAGCATTTCAATCTTCGCCATGAGTATAAGCCCCATCAATGGATACATCCCAGCACTCTTGCCAAGATACAGAAGGATCTGGACATAGGAGAAATAGAGCTTCGAGGCAACGTATCCATCGGCAGAAACTGCCGCATCGAGCGTGGCACTGTCATAGAGGACTCCCACATCGGCCACACTAGTATGATCGAGAGGGACGTGGAGATCAGAAAGAGCATGGTAATGAGCTTCTCCAACATCAAGCGTGGCGTGATCGTAAACAAGACAATCGTCGGAAGGCATTCCACCATCGGGACCAACTGCGTGCTGGACGCAGATCAGCCCCACGCCAACGGCAGGATACCAGTAATCGGAGAGGATGTGATTCTACCGGCTGAATCCACAGTGCTGCCTGGGACAAGGGTTGCACCGCTGAAGTACAGCCATAGAGTCCTTGCTACGGGAAGGTTCGTCGAGCTAGGAATTGACGATAGGAATATCTATTTCACAGAAAAGATTCGCTGAGGGCGGGCTAATTGTAGCGCTACCAGTAGCGCTCCCAGCCGCCGTTTGCCTTTCTGATCTTGAACTTCTTATCGTTCTCTAACAAGAATCTGTTGAGATCCTGTGCATCCCTGAAGAAACGCTTATCCCTAAGGTTGTTGTAGATATCCTCGGATGTAAAGCCCTTGAGGTTCCCTCGGCCATAAACTATCCGTTCTATTGTATAATAGAGATCGTCAAACTTTCTCATTGGATAGGTAATCTCCGTGAATCTCATCTGCGCCACCTACTAGCCTTCAATTGCTTCTCCAGTTAAGAATCTTTCGTTTGATGAGAAAAGATTTTCACCGGTCAGGTTTACCCTATTTGATGAATCTCGATCTACTTCACTCCAAAATATTGTCGTGCCAGCTTTGCGATCTCGCTCTCGGCAGGACCAAGGCCGTCCCTGGCGAGGGCCCCTGTCCTGCAGGGATCATGCTTGTGGGGGAGGCTCCCGGAGCCGAGGAAGACGTAACCGGTCGGCCCTTCGTGGGCAGGGCTGGGCGCTTGTTAGATCGATCATTGGGTCTTGCGGGGATCAATAGGTCAGAGGTTTTCATAACCAGCGTGGTTAAATGCCGCCCGCCACTCAACAGAAAACCCAAGAGCATCGAGATAGAATCATGTCACCGTTACCTGCAATCTCAGATCGATCTGGTTCACCCAAGAGTCGTCGGACTGATGGGAAATGTGGCAGTAGGGGCGCTGCTGAATCTTCAGGGTGTAACCACTCTTCGTGGTCAGGTCCTACAAGGTCGGTTTCTGGTCACATTTCATCCGGCAGCGGTCCTCAGGAATAATAACCTTCAGGAAGCCTTTGTCTCCGACCTGAAAAAAATCAAGGAAATGGGATCTGGCGACCAATAGCTTTTTCCTTTTGAGCCAGCAGGAGACATAGTTAGATCATAATTTCCGTTGATCCGTATGATGAGTTAATAGTTAGCAACTGCGTCGCCAAAACCATAATCTCATTTTTTATAGACCTAGACTAAATCACCACGAAGGTATCACCCTTGTACAGCCTGACATACGACCTCTGGAACATCATAGTCGATGAGGCAGCGGATGCCTATTCTCCACTCTTCGAGGAAATGCAACGAACCGCGGACAGTATCGGTCTTTCTAAGTCCTTGGTGGACAAGCTCAAACAGGAGGGCGCGATGGATGTTGTGGACGAAACCAGGCATTTTCTGCTAGCTATAGAGCTTTACGATGACGGGATTGGAGGCTTCAAGATATCCTTAATGATCTCTGAGAGCCCGGATGCCTTCGAGGAGATAAAAGAGCGGGCAGCGGCAGCCCATGATGTCACCTTCGAGGACGTCAGAAACTTCGAGGTAGAGCATGGAATGAACATGGCCGAGGAGATATTGGACCGGATTGAAGAGAGGTACTCGGTCAACGCCGAAGAGACCGGCGAGGGCATTGTTTTTGAGCTGGTGGTCTTCGACAGCGAGAATCTCGATAGTAACAATCTTATGGGGAATGGAGTTTGGGGAGTGAATAGCTGAAGGGTTCAAACTGCTTGTTTGCACTTTAACAGCTTTTTAACCCAAACTCAAGCTTAACCGTCTCACACGAAGTAAAATCCCAGTTGATCTGCGCAGACCCCAGCTTGCATCTCAATATTCGAAATCTGAACACTGCCCTTTGCGGAACCTGTAGATGAAGTAATTTCCGAAGGATATTTCCTTTCCATCCTCTGATAGGAACTGGCCTCTATCTAAACCCGCCACAGCAGCACCGATCAGCTCTTCAAGGTCACCGCACTTTTTCACTACGCTCAAGATGGCTTCGTTCAGAATGTCGGTTTCAATATCCTCGTCCATTATCTGGCACAACCTGTCCACCATATGGGCATCGTCAGAAGATAGCTTGGCAGTCTTTCCTATGAATGCAGAATCGAGTTCTGATAGGTTGTTCTCGAAGTATCCGCGTATGCCTAGATCGACCTCCTCGTCGGTTCCAACCACGTAGATCGCTTTTTGTGCCTGGAACGTGGCCAAATCGTTGAGCCTTGCAGAACAAGCCAATATTTCCGTCGGATCGATCTTAAGGTAGTCTGCCAGTGCCTGCTTTTTGCTTTCAAGATCCATATCCATCTTTATTTCATTCTCTGTGTCGTTCAACGTGATCGCCTCTGTGGGTTGGATGCGGCCTTAAGTTCTTAGCCCCAGGCCAATCTTTAACTTACAATTAATGCTACACGTTGATTAATGTAATTAACCCTCCTTTCGATTAGTTTTCCCACTTTTTCTTGATGTGCACAAGGTAGCGATAATAAAATAGACCTAATTTCTTTATTTAAGCGAACCTGAAAGCTCATAGACCGAATTCAGCCTTAAGGTCATCCCAGTTTATGCCACACTTGCGGGTCTCTGCCGCTAATTTATCCAGTTCTTTTATCTCAGAAGCATCCAATTCTATTTCCTCGATTGGGGCTTTCTTGATGACTGCCTTGTCTTTTGCTCCGGCCATGATAGGTATTCCTTGCTGTTAGGCTATAATGATTACTAAAAGGGCTTATTTGGCGTGCATACCGCAGCTAGGGATATGATCCTGCCGCTCTGATAAGAATATCCGTGGTCCTTATTAATTACGCGATTGCATTTCTCATTAATGAACGTCGATTTCGTATATATTTTTCAGGACTATTTTTTGGGATCTAATGTCGAAGCAGATGGTTTTTGGCAGTGTAACGAATTTTCTGTAATTTGATAATAAAAATGATTATCGGCCCTGTATCCAATCCAATCTTGGGAA
>Ga0182011_10005443_pt1 | contig 10010 bp, 9 predicted proteins | sample 711E1DmetaG_FD_120481 | JGI IMG/M metagenome (GOLD analysis project Ga0182011, IMG submission 120481) | Permafrost microbial communities from Stordalen Mire, Sweden - 711E1D metaG | ecosystem: Environmental > Terrestrial > Soil > Wetlands > Permafrost | place: Sweden: Stordalen | collected...
CGATTTCTCAAAAAGAATATTCAATGTAAATGCACGGATGGGATCGTGATTAAAGGCGTACTCATAGCGTACAACCCATATGAGCTATGCATCGGCGTCGCTGATGGCGAGGAAATCATTCTGTCCAAGCATGCGGTAATGTTCACGACATTGGTCAGGAGCGAGAACGAGGCAGTGGTAGATGTCAAAGAAACATAGCTGCGCCTTATACCAGGCGACGATTCCATGAGCGGCATAGCCTTCCTGGGCGGCCTGCTCATCCTTTTTCTTGTGGCATGGATATGGAATACGTTCGATCTGAGGCGATGATAGGATGACCGCGTGCAAAAATAGTAGAAAGCGAGGTTGCCTTCTGATCACTTAGCTGTTATATCCTTCAGCCTCTGGATGGACCCCATGGCTTGGGCGGACTCGTTGTTTTTCTCTTCTTCATAGTGCTTTATGATCTCTTCAAGGGGCACGCCGAGCTTGTAGACTCTCATAGGTCTGCCTTTTCCGTTGTTCTTGATCTCATGCTCAGTGAGCCTGCCCCTTTTTAATTATTCGATGAAACCTGATAAATATTTGTTAAGTAAATTATATATACTGTTATTACCATATGTATCTTTTGAAGGCGATTAGAATGAAGAAATTTGTTTGTAAAAACTGCGGTGTGGTCAATGTGGTAACGAATGAAGTCCTGAAAAGCGATGACGATTGGCTGGAGTGCATTCTACCGACCGGATTCGAATGGACTTTGCCTGCCGGTAAGATCACGCCCATCATTGGCGATCCGATTTATGTTTCGGCCCAAGGAAATTATTTCTCCAGGCAGGCATATCTGGATACATATTACATAGATCCGGAGATAGCCTATGAGCTAATGCGGAGTAAGGTCAAAGTTCAAACTGCGACTCAAATTATCGCTAATCAGAACTCTAAATTAGCTTCATCTATCTCCAAAATGTTCTCCATTCATACTCCCTAGGGGGACTCCTGTTATCCTTTTTACAATGGGAAAAAAATTGAAGGTTTAGATCGTTAGTACGAATCAATATGCTCTAACGATCTAACGCATTTAACGAACGATCAGGATACTCGAATTTTTCTTAAAAAAACTTGAAAGTTAGAAGAACAGCAATTGAGCAGAATGCCACAGAACCGATTATCAGGAAATCCGTTTTTATCAACCTTATTTAATCATTCTTTTTTAGCATTTTCTTCCAAAATTCATTTTTTACTTATAGCATTTATATAATAAGTGAGTCGTAATATCGGATCAATACCGATATGCACAAAACCGTTATCAGCAAAGCAAAAAACTCTTTGGACATACTTTCTAGCTCACACATCATGGGTGTAGGCGGCCATATCAGTATATTCCTATAAAGTATGGAATAACGGAGTTAGCGAAATAACAATTGCTGTGAATTTATTATTTACATTAGACTGAAATTAAAAATTTGTTAAGTTTACCTTTAATTGGATAATTGAATAAAATTATCCAAATTTGAACTTTGCCGATTTCTCAGCTATATTTGTATCACGTACACAATTTAAGGAGGCGTTATTAATTTTAAGCAAATAAAATATCAAATTGTTTTTATATAACGCTTCGTTAAACAGTATCCGAGAGTATCCGGCACATGCAAATGGCCTGGTGAGCCTTCTTTTTGCGTCGAAAAGAGTCTGTGACATTTTTCAGAAATTGAGCATAATGCCACAGAATAAACGCAGAAACTGAGACGGACGACGGCCTATAACTTGAAGTCTTTGTTCCCGAATCCATTGAGTGGAATAACTCCTATCGTCGGGTATCCATGCGCTGCAAGCCAGTTAGGTCTATATGTGCCCCATACATAGTTATTTGCATTCTCAGCAGTCATTCCTTCGCTCATTTTTGTTATGAGCTCCGAAACGTAATCGTTACACCAGATAGTACCAACGTCGGCGGAAAATCCCATTCCAGCATCTGCTTTACTTATTGCAGTGGCGAGCGGAGAATAATATGTAGGAGATCCCTCGAAGCTCTCACAGCCGGCGAGTATCACTAAGGATTTACTTGGAGGATTGGAATACCAAGTCGCAAGTTGGGTGGCATCAACAACTCCAGGAGACGTACTTAACGCGATGTGCTGATTATCCATATGACTATCGATTACTGCAACGTTGTAGTTATCTAGGTCCTGGAACTTGTCGATTGAAGCTCCCGAATCTGTATAACGTAGTACTGCATATCCCTTTCCGACCAAAGTTCGGGCGACGGTGGGGCCTAGATCCGTTGCTCCGCCTATGGTTGTAAAGGCATAGTACATTGGTTCTAACATTATCGCAGTTTTTGTACCTGCTGGCAGCGATGGGGTGATCAGAACGTTATCGGTTGTGGCTTTGCTATTGACATTTGTAGCTAAATCATTGGATGTTTTATATTCAAATTTTGCAGTTCCGCCTGGAGCTGTATAATATTTTACGGTGCCATCAAAATAACTAAGGTATTCAGATCCTGGGTTGTTGTTTTGTGCATAGGCTCCAACATCGATCACGTTCCCTTTTGCATTTATATTCTGACTGGACTCAGCCAATCCCCATTGACTTATGGAGTATGCCAACGAGTTGCCAACTAAATTTCCATTCGTGATAGATGTGCTGACCTCTGACCAATCTCCCTTGTTGTCATAGGTATTCATGACCTGAGATATAGATCCACTGGGGGCAGAAGCACTTACCGAATCTAGGCTGACACCTGTAGCTATAAGTCCATTTGTGTATCCTACTGCATTGGCTTGTGCTGAATATCTATTCAATGCTCCGTTATTAACCTCAGTGAATGTGCTAGTAGCGTCTTGCGCGGGATCGGTGGCCCACGTTTGAGCTAGAACATACTTACCGTTTGCATTATCGGCGATTTGCTGCACAAATGCACCACGATCGACCCCTAGCCAGGGAGCTGCCCCTGCATAGGCCGCATTGTAGTAGTCCTTCAGTGATCCATAATTTAGATCCAAGTTGGCTCCTGCTTTGTCACCTGCTGCATTGCTCGCAGACGCATAGGCATGGAGAGAATCTGCTGAGTTGGCACTTAGCCACTGCTGTGCCGAAACTGCATTACTAGTCCAGCCATCACCTTTGCCCGGGTAATAATTGTCGCTATAGGAAAACCCAGCTAGGTTTGTTCCTGTTACGCCTATTTCAGCATAATCGCCATTTGTATTTTTTACCCATGGGTCAATATTAAGATTATCAATTACTCCACTAGAGCTTACAGATGACTGAGTTACTGTGCCATCGGAGGCTAAAATACCCTCAGCTGAGCTTCCGTCACCAACCGCAACGGAAGTTCCGCCACCTGTACTGACGCTACCGCTATACGCGCCCGAAATAGTAGATAGAACTACCACCATTAAAGCCACGATCGCCCGTCTGCTAAGACGCATTTCATACCTCATAATTTCCTTGTGAATGGGAGCATCTAACGAAAAACCTTTGGTTGTCGATCAAACGAGCCCATACACTGCTCTATAATCGATGATTTCTTTATACGATGAACTCATAGCACCCGGGGAGAGATCTATTCGGGCTGTCCCATATGTCTTTTTATCCTGTGTCGTTCATTTCTGTGAAGGTAGGAGACAAAAGAAAATGGTGAATACAGCATTTTTTATTGTAAAGTCAAGGATCAGGATGCATGGAGTTGATTTCATGACAATCCTTGCTATCATCATCTTTTTAATTACGATGGCTGGTGCGATGCCTGATGAGCCTGTGCTCGTTCCGAATCAGACTTCATCGGATACCGCTGCAAACATGACCCGCATGTTAATTGGGGATAGCAGTCACAGTATAATAATTTGCCCGGCGACCTGTTTGGCATATGTAAAGATAACACCTACTGTATGTCTATTCGATATTACGGTTCCTGGTCGCTGTTACCAAGCGGTAAGCGGGGTTGTTGCCCCTCTATATGCCACATACCTGAAGCAACATCCTGAGTACAAGGGTGATTTAGTGTTAAATGTATATGCTCAGGATAAGACACGTGTCATGACCACAAATATTACGAATGCTGATGCGAAAGCCAATTACGAAGGCATCGCTTATTTGATGGAAAAAAACGCGGATTATCTTTTAGATTCAAAAAGGACAGACGGTCTGGAAACACCCATGGGATATTAGAGTCGGTGAGCTCTTTTTTTTTGTGCTCCAAAAAAAAACGTCTATGACATTTTTACAGAAATTAAGCAAAATGACACAGAACTTTTTAAAAAATCGCTAGCAATAGGATATGATAAGGGTTTGTGTGGTATTGGACGGCCAAATAAACATTTTAGAAATGGTTAATTGTGATCAAAAAAAAAGAGGAGCGGACAATTCTGGCGGTTATTGGAGATCAAGGGCGAACCTCACAGTGATCAGGAAACTTACCGACTAGATCATCATAGTACTGACGATTGCTCTCATATTCATTGAGTTTCTTCTGTAGTAATGCCAAAACAGTGAATCGTATGCCTGCGATATATTTATCATACGGGATTTCTTGCGGTAGGTCACCCCATATCATATTATTAAAATGACATTTATTGAAAATAGGAACTAATATGTTAAATACATCTCTTAATCCAGTTCTTTTGATATAGTAAGCCTTCTCAGGTTGGTTAGGGTTGGCTGTCCCTTCTCGCGTTGATTTTCGTTTTACAAAACATATCAATCCCCATTTCTCGAATGGCTTAATTACATCCCGGGAAACGTTGCTTACCCTCATATTCAACAACTTCGCTATCCTCCAAACAGGCAATCCGTCAATGTAGGGATAGACGCTTCCTTCGGCAATAATCCAAAGAGCCTGAATTTGGTTTTTTGTCAACGTCGGCGCAAACACACCATCAGGCGGAGCATCCTTTGAAGATATGGTAAGTGTAAGTTTTTCTCCTTCGTAGGTCGAGTTAAGTTTTAGTTCAAAATCCCCCGCAAAGGTACCACAAACAGAAGGATCCTCCTTCGACAACATCTGAACTACTCCAGTTGGGGGTCTTTCGCGATGATCAGTCATACAATTTCTTAGTGTATTTCAAGGATATACATTTTTCGCTATTAAGAACTTGTTATCAGATTTTGATAACTAGATGTACCTGTTATCAATATTTGATAAATAGATAAAATACTTATATCATATTCTCCGAGTTAGTAAATAACTGAGCGAGGTGAAAAATGCGACCTATAAAATATCCTTCATCATTGGCCCTAAAGTTAGGGGAAAATCAACGCCGTGCGGTTGAGAAAATGGCTGAGCAGGAGAAGACTAGCTTAGGAGAAGCGGCCCGTGAGTTACTAGACGCGGGAATAAGAGCGAGAGGAATCGAATGTATATGAAAACAAAAGCAAAATGCCAGGCGGTACCAACGCCCAGCGGCACAACCGATCAATCCAGAACACCACAAGCGGCTAAACTTAGGAGTTCAATATGATAGAGCACTTTCAAGTTAATAATTCTTTCTCTCTTATCGATTACCGGAGGCGTGGCCATGCCTGATACTTTGGATGCAGTCGCTCTCCTGCCTGGTCCGAGAACCAGGGACACTGAGGGCGAAAAGTATCAAACCGATATGGAGAAGGGTCTGATCCATGCCGGACTATGCTCATGGCCAATGTGGGAAGAGGAACCGCTCGGAGGGCTCACAGGTGATGATCTCACCCATAAAGAGACTCAGTGCAAACCCGGGCCGATTAAAAAATTGGATTGGTTGCTATGGTGCTCCAATGGACTGGAACATGGCCTGAAGCGACACAAGATTGCAAAAAATGGCTACGTCTATGAGACTGGCGATAGACCGACAGAACCAAGGCGAAAGTCCAAGGCTGTAAGCTCGCGGCAATTCGAGGGGCGGTGCTGATGGCCTCCACCGCGATCCCAAAGACGATAGTCCATTACCAACGGCCCGAAGTTTGGCAGATCATAACGAAATTCTGTCAACCTGCCGAGAATGAGTGGCGAGCTCTGAATGGTGATGAAGGCTGGTATATCGGAGTAGTAGACACCGGCGGCATAAGATTGCGGACGCCTGACGATTACGGTGACACTCTATTGAAATACCGCACAATGTATGCGCTGCTCGACATATTCATGCCTAGCGTTAAGACGCAATCAACACAATGGGACCGCATCAAAAATGAGCCATGTGAGACTCTCGGCACCCTACGAGAGACCGTTGCCTACACATTAGGAGCAGATATCGATAGCACCGCCCACGATATGAAGAAGCCGGAAATAAAAGCGGCTGTCGAGGCTCTTGCGGGCTACCTAGTCAAGCGGTTAATGGATGCTGGTATCGAGAAAAGTGTCCATTGCCTAATGTCGGGAGGCGGCATCTATGTGTTGCTCCATCATGAGATGTGCAGATGTCCGGAAGAGCTGATTGGTGCCGATAGGGAGATCTTCTTCAGGACTAGGTTAGACGCATTTAAAATGTTTCTGGCGGACGTAGAGCACGACTTCTACAAGGATCATAACGATTTAAGGGAAGTTGTGAAAATTGACAAACTCACGAACCAGAAACGAAAGTTCAAGTGCATTTGTTCATATCACAAAAAACTGGACCTTGCAGTCATACCCCTGGACCCGGCCAATCTGGTCGTAGATTTTGCCAAAGCAAAGCTGCCCCTTAGTGATGCCGTGCTCGCTGAATGTGCAAGCTGGTATAGTACCTATGCATCAGAGGAGCAGAAAGCCCTTAGTAGGCTCCTAGAGCCCTATATGGTGGTCACAAGGGAGACGGCAAAGAATCATGCCCATCGGGCAACCATGCCCACCACAGACATCCCCCGCAGGCCGGCGCCCCTAGACGCTAAGCTCTTCCCCCCCTGCATGCAGAACATAATTCAGCACGTCGCACCAGGAAAAGGCCCACATAGAGCCCTGGCGGTGCTCAGCACATATCTATACTCGATTGGTTGGGATGATACAAAAGCCATTGATGTATGGAGTCTATTGGCGGATAAGTGCGGTGTAGAGGGCAGGATATTCGATCAGTGGTATGGACAGATGAGATGTCCCACCTGCACCACTATCAAGCAAAACAGCACGGGCTATCCAAACGTAGGGTTAGGCGGGCTGGGCTATTGTGTACCAGATCCGCATTGCAAAGGGTGCGTCTGGCCCGGCGATTATCACAACCAAAAGATAATTGCCGATGCCATGAAAGAGACAACAGGGCCACGTTTTCAATATGTGTCGATGGCGTCAGAGCCAGACACGTATGGAGTTAACCCGATCGACGGCACCGTGTGCAAGGTTTTCGAGCACGAGAATCCCAGAACGCATGAGTACATAAAATCGATATTAAAAATTAGTGACTGCGCTGTTAGGATAGACACCGAGACCTCCAGCGACGAGCTCACCGAGTTTAAATTCGTGGGCAAAGGTGCTCTAGACGGTCGCACGGTGGCATTTACTACCCCGGCTGGAGATATGGCGCTTCCATATAAATTCGATGTGGCAGTCATGAACGCATTTGGCATTAACGACCTGGGCATGATGGACTATCCTGTCTGTCGCAGTATATCCCTGGGGACTCGGTTCATGACCCGGATAGAGATACCGGGATGGCAAGGCAGCATGCCTCTGATCCCTGGTATTGAGCTGGAAGGCATTGAGTACAAACTGTCACATGACATCCCAGCGAAGGTCTACGACGGCGATCTGGGTGCAGCTAAGGATCTCCTAAAGACAGCCATGAAGATTAACAATACTACGCCTCTGCTCATAGCCGCAATATTCGGGTCGCCCATAATCGCAAAGTACTTCCCAAAAGAGAGGTTCGGGCTGGGTATTTGGGGACTATCGAACTCCCTAAAGACCTCAACCATAATGGCGCTGATGTCCGTCTACGGGGTCGGGTATAACGACGAGCCCGCGCTCAAGAGTGGGAAGGCTGGATCTACGTCTTACGCTGCGACGGTGAGCTTTGCGTCTGCTGGATGGCTACCACATCTCTACGATAATGTAAAAGCCGTTGATCCAAAGGACGCCATTGAGTATGTGGGAACGATGAACGCTGTTATGGAGGGCAGATCTAAGAAGCAAGGGACCACGAACGGAAAACTTAGAAAGGCGCTACTCTTTACCTGCCTGCCGCTGGTCACTGGCGAGATCCGGCCGTCAGATGCCGCCACGACTTCGAGGATCCCTGCGATAGACTGGAAAGACGCAAACTCTGATCTCCTGCGTGAGGTGCAGACGGATATCGCGCTCATGCCGGTACTGGGATACTATTGGCTCAAGCATATAGCCAATATCAAGCCCATAGACCGCCAAGCGTTCGATAAATACCAGGCCATGAAGATGAAGGAATTCACTAAGGCAGGGCACACGATCGCTGGCAGGACCGCTACGATCTACACTCTGCTTAAACTGGTCTGGTCCATGCTTGAGTTCTCACCGCTCGGGGAAGTGTTTGAGGAGTTCGAGTCCAAGTTCATAGCTGCACTGGACGAGCTGGCGGCTTCCCAGGGGCTCAATACCCGAGAAGAGACTGAATCTGCCAGGTTCATGAACGGCCTGAATCAGCTCATTGGCAGCTGCCCGGCGAACTTCCTAACCGAGCACATGCACCAGAACGACACCACTATTCCTGTTTGGGGAAAATGGTTAGAAGATGGGATATGGCTAATGCCGGACGCCATTCTTACTGCCATGGGTAAGATTAAGATCTTCGCACAGATCCCAACGGTCGAGAGCATGACCTCCGCATTGGACAGGGAGGGACTGCTTATTCACCAGGTCGATAAAGACCATGATCGGAAGAAATGGAAAGCCGGCATAGGTGGCGCAAAGGTCGTGGGGTGGTATGTGCCACTGGATACCCCAGCAAAGGCAGCTAAGGCAAAGGCAGACGCAGATAAAGCCGAACTCGACGTACAGAAGGATCCATGGAAGAAGTACGACGGGGACGGAAAACAGGGGAACCCTGAAAACCGAGATCAATCAGCACCAACAGCGGCCGAAAAAGACCAGGAAAAAACTGCCGGGAACCGATGGGGAACCGCAAAAAAGTATCAGGCGACCCCGAGTTCCCCAGTTCACCCAGTTCCCCCTCTAGAAGAGACCTTTAAGGAAGGAAAAATAATTTCTGGTCCAGACCAAAAGAAAGAAAGTTTTCTCCCTATGGATACTATAATCGAGGGGAACTGGGTGAACCCTAAGGGTATAGATATAGATATTAAGTCTACTGATAATGATAATATAGGCTCTTCTGTAGTTCCCCCAAAGTTCCCCAACGGTTCCCCCGAGGCAATAACGGAAGAGAAAACAGAATGTGGCGAACCTGGAAAGGAGTTCCCCATAATCGAAAACGATAACAGGATATGCGCCAAATGTGGAGAAGATATCACCGACCACGGTAATATCCAGAAAGGAGACAAGTTCTACTGCACCAAACCCGGCTGTGGCTATCCACCGAGGGATGAGGCCAAAGCCACATAACCATTTTAGAGGAATTTTCACGAACAAAGAAGAATTACAAAGCATTCGACCTGGAGGTTTTCTTGATGGGTAAACGAGGCTCCCACAAAGTTCGTGACAATTTTTCCTCCAAGGACGTTCGAGATTTAGAAAAATGGGCCAACGGATTGAGCAAATTAGGCTTCCTAGATCCCCTATTAGTTAGATCGGCTCAAAATATTGTGAGGAGCCTTAAAGAAGGTGATTCAATGAGTGATAAGACTGAAAAAGAGTTAGATGAAATGCAAAAACGGCTTTGGGATCGTTCTCCAGCTCCGAAGCTTACGCCAGAACAACTTAATGCAATCGACCTATTAATTTTCGGAAAAACCGATAAGGAAGTAGCTGAAACACTTGGAATAGGTCGAAACACCGTATCAAAATGGTACAAAAACGCATTTTTTACCGCGGAATTGAATATCAAAAGAGAAGCATTATGGATAGATTCAAAGTTAAGGCTCCGGGCTCTGGCCTCTGACGCGGTGAACGTTCTTACAAATGGCCTCCACTCCACAGATGAGAAGGTAGCGATAACGGC